>Ga0302320_10013810_pt1 | contig 16797 bp, 10 predicted proteins | sample Bog_T0_3_FD_202130 | JGI IMG/M metagenome (GOLD analysis project Ga0302320, IMG submission 202130) | Peat permafrost microbial communities from Stordalen Mire near Abisko, Sweden - Bog_T0_3 | ecosystem: Environmental > Terrestrial > Soil > Wetlands > Peat | place: Sweden: Abisko, Stordalen Mire... | reverse complement strand
ATCCAGAGCATGAGCAACTGGAACACCCCGCAAGGCTATCCAGGCGAGTCCATCGCGCTCGCAATGCCCTACAAGATCATGTCGAATGGCACGGTCCATTCGGGCAACTACAAGTTGTACGGCTACGCGATTGCGCTGGACCCGACCAAGACCGTCGCGAGCCTCGCCCTGCCGAACGATCGGGACGTCGTCATTCTCGCAGTTGACCTGGTCCCCTGAGGTGCGCTGACCCCGTCTTCCCCGAGGGGGCGTTTCCCGGGGCGGCCGTGGCTGTCCCCACCGTGTCCATCCGGGCCAGTTGTGCGAGTATAGGCGTGCTCGCTCCCGGGAGGTCTAAACATTGTCTGATCTCGACGCCACGACCGCCGCTGTGCGGCGACCGTCCGTCTTCTTGAGCTATGCCTCACAAGATCGCGCGGTCGTGCGCGCCTTGCGCGACGTGCTTGCAGGATTCGGCCTCGACGTCTGGTTCGATGAAAACGAGCTCGAGGGTGGCGATGCCTGGGATCAGAAACTGCGCCGCCAGATCCGCGAGTGCGATTATTTCATGCCGGTCATATCCGCCCAGACCGAGGCGCGGCGGGAGGGCTACTTCCGTCGCGAGTGGCGTCTGGCCGTCGAACGAACGCGCGACATGGCGGACGACCATCTGTTTCTGTTGCCGATTCTGATCGACGACACCAGCCAATCGGCGGCCCGCGTTCCGGAGAAATTCCACACGGTGCAGTGGCTCAAGGTTCCCGGGGGTCGCACGACTCCGGCGCTCGAGGTGCTCTGCCGCCGCCTCCTCGCCGGCGGTGAGTCGTTGCCGCCCGGGCCCGCGATTTCCGCGACCGCGGCGGCCGCGGCGGCCGATGTGCCGGCAGCGGAGCCTTCGGTCGTGCCATCGGGTGCGGCCGATGCCGGCGCGGGGGCGCCCCCGTTTCCTCATCAGGAAGCCGAACAGAAGGTAAAGTACTGGTTCGACGTCGCGGGATGGTCCATGCGCACGGCTTGGGCACGCTTCAAGACGCTCCCGCGGTGGATACGGATCGTCGCGTATGTTTGGGTGACGTTCTTCTTGATCTCGCGCTGTGATCAGAGCTCGCACGGCGGCCGCGGGCACGACGAGTCCGCCGATATCTCGCCCGAGAGGGTCGAAAAGCTCAAGGCCATTTCGAAAAAATACGAGGGCGACCTCACGAAGAAAGACGTCGTCCAACTCGGCAAGCAGATTGCCAAGGAGTTTACCGACGAGGAAGACGCCGGCGATACCGCGGCGAGTCCGCTCATGGCCGTCGCGTTCACCGCGCCCGACGGCGATGCCGCGGCGGAGAAATTCGCCGACTCGAGCTTTGCGATGACGTACGGCATGGTGGCGATTTCCCACAAGGGCCAGGTTGCGCTCACGAAGGAAGCTCCCGCCTCCCATGATCTCGCTGCTGCAGTTGCACTGGCGAAGGAAAACCATTCCGAATTCGTCCTTTATGGCAACGTTACGGGGGCCGGCGCAGCTCGAGCGCTGACCGTCGATATCGCGAAGGTCGGCGACGGCAGCGTGGTCTGGACGAAAACCTACCCCGTCGACGGCGCCGATTCCGCCAAGATCGCCGCGGAGGTCGATGCGAAGATTCCGGCGCTGCCGGCGAAGTGACGGCCTGCGCGGCGGATGCGCGCCGTCGTTTGCCGAGCCAGACAAGCGCGCAAGCCCTCATTCACCACCGTTCCAAAAGGGCGTCCACTTCGACGCGCCTCGGTCTGCAGTCGGGCTGCGACATCATCGTCGAGGGTCAGTGTCGTTCGCATACATCAAGCTGTTATCGCAGCAGCACTTTGATGCCTGACGGTGACGAGGACTCCGCTCGGCCTAGGGCGTCTTCGCCGGCAGGAGGTCGGCGGGTGCCTTAGGCAGCGAGTCGAGCGATCTGGCGATCTCGACGATGCGCCGGACGTTGGCGCTGCGGTCGGTCATGATGAGCGCGTTGCGATCTGGGAACGCAGCAAGATGGGCGTATTGGGGCAGCAACGGGCGCAGAATGGGGATGACCTGTGCCGTGCCGATGTTCTTCAAGGTCACCACGACCGTCACGAGTTCGTCGTCGAGTCCTTTGATGTTATCGGCCGACACGACCGGCGTCGGCGCTTGCCGCGCATCGGCGTTCGGCACGACCTCCACCAATCCATCGCGCTCGATGGCCACGTAGCCGTTGAGCTGGAGGATTGCGAGCAATTGCGGGTAGGTCAATTCTTGACGTTGCAGGCTGCCGAGTTCGACGGCCGCCTGCAGATGCGGATCCCAGACGAATTTCTTGTGCAACCGTTGCCCGACGTCACGCAGCAAGGAACGCAGGTCGGTATCGCCCGTCGCGATCGGGCTCGCGGTGCCGCTCGCCGCCTTGGCCGCCGGCTCCTCGGCCGCTTGGAGTCCGGATTGAAGCAAACAGCCCGCGGCGAACGCAATCACGGCGATTTTCATCGGCCCAGCTCCCACTTTGAATCTGAAGTGCGACCGAAGGAACCGACCTTGGTTCAATGTTTTCGCAGATCTAGGGCCGAGCTGACTCCCGTTCGAGCCACCGTAACCGTGTCTTGTGCAGTTCGATCTCGAGCACGAGCGCCCGTCGCTCCTCGATGTCGGGACGTTCGAGCAGATCGCCCAGCGTCGCAAGTCGCTGCTCCAGCTTGCGCCTCAAGGCCTGCAGCAACGCCCGTCGTTCGATCGCAGGTAATAGATCCCATTGATCCGCACGGCATCTAAACGGGTCGAGCCCCGAACCACAGGCGCGCTCAACATCTTTGATCCAAGCGTCGAAGGCCCTCCTGCCGGCCGCCGACAGCGAGAACCGCACGGAGCGGCGCCCATCCTCGGTTTTCTGCGCTCGCAACAAGCCGCCGGCGTGCATGCGCCGGATCGCCGGATAGACGGCACCGGCGCTCCCGCTCCATTCCCGCGAGCGCGACGATAGAAAGTTCTGGCGAACCTGGTAGGGGGTGCAGGAACCCAGGCCATTGATCACCGAGAGCACGGCGCCCTCGAGCTCGGTCAACGAGACTTGCGATTGTCGTTCGCGAATGCTGGCGGACTCCAGGATCGATCGTTGACACTGATAGTACTAATCGTACTATACTCCGCATCCTACCTTATCCTATCTTCCACCCTCGCATTTCGTCCCACCCGGGAGCAGGCGTCTTGATGCTCAGCAACCAATCCGCCATCCGCAGATCCCAATGGGCCGGCATGGCCATAGGGATGTTTGCCGCCCTGGCGAGTGCGTCGACTCACGCGGCTACCGAGCCGCGAGCCGAACGGGTATTGCATCGCGCAGCGGCCGCGGCCGGTGAAGCTCGATGGGCAAGTGTTCACTTCATACGGGTCAAGGCCAAACTCGTGACCGCCGGCCTGACCGGCACGCTCGAGACCTTGATCGACGCAAGGACCGGTCGCTATCGCAACTCGGAGCAACTCGGGCCGACCGAAGGCGCCGACGGATTCGACGGGACGGTCGCATGGCAACAGGATGATGCCGGCCAGACCACGCCACAAGGCAGCGAGGATTCCGTGCGCGGCGCGGCCAACACGGCCTATCAAAATGCCCGCGGCTATTGGCACCGGGAGCGGTTTCCGGCCGACATCGTCTATGTGCACCGCCGGCAGGAAGGCACGCATGCCTTCGACGTTCTGCGAGTTACACCCAGGGGCGGCCGGCCCATGGAGGAGTGGTTCGACGCCGAGAGTCATCTATTGGCACGAACCGTCGAGCAAGCGGCCACACGCACCACGGTTACCTACTTCACCGACTACCGTCGTTTCCGGGGTGCCTTGGTTGCCTACACCATTCGCCAGACGACGGGCGAAGCAAAATATGACGTGTTGATCGAGGTTGAATCCTATGCGCCGGAAACCGGCGACCATGTGGGTGCGTTTGCCGCTCCGGCAGCGTCGAAGATCGATTTCGGCTTCGCGACCGCGGCCAGGGCGACTACGGTGCCCTTCAAGCTCATCAACAATCACATGTATGTCGACGTGAAGCTCAACGGGCACACGTACGAGTTTCTCCTCGACACCGGGGGCCGCAACGTCATCACGCCGACCACGGCCCGGGAGCTCGGCCTGACGACTCAGGGGGCATTGCAGGGCGCCGGGGTCGGCGAGAAGTCCGAAGACGTCGGGCTTACGAAAGTTGACCATGTCGAGATCGGCGATGCTCATCTGGATCATCAAGCCTTCGTCGTCATCGCGCTCGAATCATTCGGTGCCGTGGAGGGTCGGCCGATCACCGGTATCGTCGGTTACGAGGTGTTCAAGCGCTTCATCGTCCGCACGGACTACGAGCAGCGGCTGATCACGCTGTCGGACGCAGCGTCGTTCCAGTATTCGGGCTCCGGGACCCGCGTGCCATTCACGTTTTGGGATACGGATCCCCTCGTGACCGGTGAAATCGACGGTCTCGAAGGCACGTTCACGCTCGATACCGGCAGCCGTTCGTCGCTGGATCTCTCGTCGCCGTTCGTCGTCCGGCACGATCTTGTCAAGCACATGGACGCGCATTTCCACGGAGTATCTGGCTGGGGTGCGGGTGGCGTCGCGCGATCGTATTTCACGCGCGCCAAGATGTTTTCGCTTGGCGGCATACCGATTCCTGATCCGGTGGTCGGGCTGAGCGAACAACACAAGGGCGCGGAAAGCGACATCTACGTCGCCGGAAATGTCGGAGCGGGTATTCTGAAGCGGTTCAACATTGTCTGGGACTATCCGCATCTTCAGATATTTTTCGAGCGCAACGAGAACTATGGGAACCCGGACGTATTCGACCGTGCCGGTTTATGGGCCAATCTCGGCAGTCATGGTTTCGTGGTGGTCGACGTGATCAGCGGCGGAGCCGCCGACCGCGCGGGACTGAAAGCGGATGACGAGATCGTGTCCGTTGACGGCAAGCTTGCCGGCGATGAAATGTCGCTGCCCGAATTTCGTCAGGTTCAAAGAGGCGCACCCGGAACGTCGCTGGTATTAAAGGTCCTTCGAGGAACCACGAGCCTCCAGATTACGTTTGTCTTGCAAGATCTGGTGTGACGGGCCGCTGCCGCGGTCGCCGACAGCTGAATGGGGACCCATTGCCCGACCTCAGGCCCGCGATTCGACGGCCACCTGAACCGCCTGCTTCACGAGTGCTGCAAATCGTAATGCCGTCGGATCGTGCTGGGCGGGCAGATAGCCATCCTGACAGTTCACGTGCGCGACGCCGCCGAAGCGCATGCCGAGGTAGGCGAAGGTTTCGCGGAACGCTTCCATGAATGCCCCCGAGGGCTCGTCGCTGATCGAGGTGCACACGACGTAGGCCGTTTTTCCCCGCAAGCGGCGGCCCTCGGACAGGAGGTCCGGCAATTCGAGCAGGTCGGAAATCCGATCGAGAAATGTTTTCATCTCCGGAGTGACGGCATACCAATAAATCGGCGTCGCAAAGATGATCTGGTCATGCTCCAACACACGCCTCATGAGCGGCTCGAAGTCGTCATTCCGATTGCGGTGCTGGTAGTCGTACGCGGACAGGCGCTGGCTCGCGAGATCGACGACCTCGATGTCGAGTTCCGCCGCGATGCGGTCGATCAATTGACCCGTATTCCCGCGGCGGCGCGAACTGGAAAACAGAGCGATCGTCCTGAGCATGGTTCGGACCTCGAGGTTCGCCGATGCCGATTCTTGGGCCAAGCGCCCGGCGCCGACCCTCAGTCATTCGCCGGAGCACGCAATCCGAGGTAATGCAGTATCCCCACCGCGGCCTCGCGGCCCTCGTGCACGGCCGTCACGACGAGATCCGAACCGCGCACCATGTCGCCGCCGGCGAACACCTTGGGGTTCGTCGTCTGGAAGCGGTAGTGGGTCGCGGTCGCGACTCGCACCCGACCGCTCGCGTGCAGTTCGATGTTCTGCGGACCGAACCAGGCGGGCGGGTTCGGCTGGAAGCCGAAGGCGATGATGACCGCGTCGGCGGGAATCGTCTCTTCGGTACCCGGGACGGCCTCGGGGATACGCCGGCCGCGCGGACCGGGCTGCCCCAAGCGGGTCTCGACGAGTTTGACGCCGTGCACGCGATCGGAGCCGACGATCTCGATCGGCTGGCGATTGAAGAGGAAGGTCACACCCTCCTCTTTGCTGTTCTTGTAGTCTCGCCGGGAACCCGGCATGTTGTCCTCGTCGCGGCGGTAGGTGCAGGTCACGCTGCTCGCGCCCTGGCGTATCGCCGTGCGATTGCAGTCCATGCCGGTGTCGCCGCCGCCCAGCACGACGACGCGCTTGCCCTGCATGTCGAGGAAATTCGCGGGATTCTCCGCGAGTCCAAGCTCGCGTTCGATGTTGGAGATGAGATAGGGCAGCGCCTCGTGCACGCCCGGCAGGTCCTCGCCCGAAAAGCCGCCCTTGACGTAGCTGTAGGTGCCCATGCCGAGGAACACTGCATCGAATTCCTGGGTGAGGCGCTCGAACGGCACGTCCTTGCCGACCTCGAGCCCCAAGCGGAATTCGACGCCCATCGACTCCATGATCTCGCGGCGCTTCTCGACGACCTCTTTTTCGAGCTTGAACGGCGGAATACCGAAAGTCAGAAGGCCGCCGATCTTGGGGTAGCGGTCGAAAACGACGGCGGCGACGCCGTTGCGCGCGAGAATGTCGGCGCAGCCCAGGCCCGCGGGGCCCGCTCCCACGATTGCGACACGCTTCCCGGTCGCGACGACGCGCGACAGATCCGGTTTCCAGCCGAGTTTGAACGCCTCGTCGGTGATGTATTTCTCGATCGACCCGATGCTCACGGCGCCGAGCCCGTCGTTGAGCGTGCAGGCACCCTCGCACAGCCGGTCCTGGGGACAGATGCGCCCGCACATCTCCGGCAGGGAATTCGTCTGGTGGGAAAGCTCCGCCGCCTCGAACAATTTGCCGGCCGCGATGAGGTTCAGCCAGTTGGGGATGAAATTGTGGACCGGGCATTTCCACTCGCAGAACGGATTGCCGCAGGACAGGCACCGGCCCGCCTGCTGCTTGGCGACGTCAGGACTGTACTGTGTGTAGATTTCGCGGAACTCGCTGGTGCGCACGTCGAGCGGCAGCTTGTCCGGATCCTTGCGCGGAAACTCGAGAAACTGGAGTGTGTTGTCGGCCATGGAATCCTTGGGTGTCATGCGGCTCGGCGCAGGTTCTCCAGCAGCGATCCGATCGCGGCCGCTTTCGGTTTGACGACCCAGAACTTGCCGATGAACGTGCGGAAATCGTTGAGCAGGGCCGCGCCCCAGGCGCTGCCGGTGGCCTCGACGTGCTGTTCGATGAGACCGCGCAGATGCTGGACGTGCGTACCCATGCCTTCCGGGGACACGCGGTGGATGTCGATGAGTTCGTGGTTGTAGCGGTCGACGAAGTCGCGCTCCATGTCGAGTACGTACGCGAACCCGCCGGTGAATCCCGCGCCGAAATTCACACCCGTGCGGCCCAGCACACAGACCACGCCGCCCGTCATGTATTCGCAGCAATGGTCGCCCGCGCCCTCGAGCACCGCGAGCGCGCCCGAGTTGCGCACGGCGAAGCGCTCGCCCGCCGTACCGGCCGCGAACAGCGCGCCGCCCGTCGCGCCATACAGGCAGGTATTGCCCATGATCACGGTCTCGCGCGCGACGAAGGTCGAACGCCGCGGCGGCTTGATCACGATCACGCCCCCCGCCATGCCTTTGCCGACGTAGTCGTTGGCCTCCCCCTCGAGACGCAAGTGCAGACCGCCCGCGTTCCAGACGCCGAAGCTCTGGCCGACCGAACCCTTGAGGTTCACGACGATCGGCACATCGCTCATGCCGTAGTTTCCCCAGCGCTTCGCGATCTCCCCGGAGAGGCGCGCGCCGATGGAACGGTGGAAGTTGCTGACGAGGTACGACCAGTCGCCGCCCGACTTGGCGGCGATCGCCGCCTGCATGTCGGCGAACATCTTCTCCGCGAGCGCACCCTTGTCGAAGGGCGCGTTGTGCGGATCGATGCAGTATTGCGGCTTGTCCGAGACGAGATCCGCGTTGGCGAGCAGGGGCTTGAGATTCAGCTTGCGCTGCTTCGCAGTCTCGCCCGGCAGGATCTCGAGGAGGTCCGTGCGGCCGATGAGTTCCTGGATGCTCGCGACCCCCAGACTTGCGAGGATTTCCCGGCACTCGCGCGCGACGAAGCGGAAATAGTTCATGACCATCTCCGGCAGTCCGACGAAAAATTTCGTGCGCAGGACGTTGTGCTGGGTCGCGATGCCGGTCGCGCAGTTGTTCAAGTGGCAGATACGCAGGTATTTGCAGCCGAGCGCCACCATGGGTGCCGTGCCGAAGCCGAAGCTCTCCGCCCCGATGATCGCGGCCTTGATCACGTCGAGGCCCGTCTTCAAGCCGCCGTCGGTCTGCAGCCGCACGCGATGCCGGAGTTCGTTCGCGCGCAGCGTCTGGTGCGTTTCGGCGAGCCCGAGTTCCCAGGGCGTGCCGGCGTACTTGATCGACGACAAGGGGCTCGCGCCGGTGCCGCCGTCGTAACCGCTGATCGTGATGAGGTCGGCGTAGGCCTTCGCGACGCCGGCCGCGACCGTGCCGACGCCGGGTTCCGCGACGAGTTTGACGGAGACGAGCGCACGCGGATTCACCTGCTTCAAATCGAAGATCAATTGCGCGAGATCCTCGATCGAGTAGATGTCGTGATGCGGCGGCGGCGAGATGAGGCCGACGCCCGGCCGCGCGAACCGCAAGCGCGCGATCATCTCGTTGACCTTGTGGCCCGGCAGCTGGCCGCCCTCCCCGGGTTTCGCGCCCTGCGCGACTTTGATCTGCAGAACCTCGGCGTTGATGAGGTATTCGGGCGTGACACCGAAGCGCCCCGAGGCCACCTGCTTGATCTTGGAATTCTTCTCGGTGTTGTAGCGGATCGGATCCTCGCCGCCCTCTCCGGAGTTCGAGCGCGCGCCCAGGCGGTTCATCGCGATCGCGAGGGATTCGTGCGCCTCGGGCGAGAGCGCACCGAGGGACATTCCCGCGCTGTCGAAACGCGCGAGGATGGACTCGATCGATTCGACCTGGGCGACCGGGATGGGCGCGGCGCGCGGCTGCAGGGCGAGCAGATCGCGAATGCACGAGACGGGCCGCTCGTTGACGAGGCGCGCGTACTCTTGATATTGCCCGTAGTCGCCCGAGAGCACGGCCGCCTGCAGTGTCGCGATCACATCGGGGTTGTACATGTGGTACTCGCCGTCGTGCATGTACTTGAGAAGGCCTCCCTGTTCGACGATCTGCATCGGGTCCCACGCCCGGGCCGCGAGGTATTCGACGTCCTGCTGCAGGTCGCCGAAATCCGCGCCGCCGATGCGGCTGTCCGAACCCTCGAAACAGAGCTCGACGACCTCGTCGCCCAAGCCGACAATTTCGAAGAGCTGCGCGCTGCGGTAGCTCGCGATCGTCGAGATGCCCATCTTGGACATGATCTTGAACAAACCCTTCTTGATCCCGCGCCGATAGCTGCGTCCGAGCTCCCGCTGCGTGTCCTGCCCCATCTTCAGCGAACCCTTGCGCATGAGGTCGACGAGCGTCTGATAGGCGAGGTACGGATAGACGGCGGTTGCGCCGTAGCCGATCAGGCAGGCGAAGTGATGCGCATCGCGGGCCGTGCCGGTTTCGACGAGGATGTTGCACTTGCAGCGCAGTCCCGTGATCACGAGGCGCCGGTGCACCGCGCCGGTCGCGAGCAGCGCGTGGATCGGCAGCTTGCCCTTGACGAGGTAGCGGTCGGAGAGCAGGAGCACGAGCTTGCCCGCGCGCACGGCGGCCTCGGCCTGATCGCAGACGGCGAGGATTGCGGACTTCAGGTCGAGCGTCTCGTCGTACTGCAGGTCGAGGAATTCGTTCGGCGCTCCCGCGTCGTTGAGCGCGACGATCTGGCGCAGCTTGCGCTGCGAGAGGATCGGCGAACTCAGCACGATCTGCTCCGCATGCTGCTGCGATGGGACGAAGATGTTGCACTCCGGGCCGATCTGCGTCTGCAGCGACATCACGATGCTCTCGCGCAGCGAGTCGATCGGCGGGTTCGTGACCTGGGCGAACTGTTGGCGGAAGTAGTCGTAGAGCGAGCGCACTTTGCGCGAGAGCACCGGCATCGGCGTGTCGTCGCCCATCGAGCCCACGGCCTCGCTCTCGTCCTCTGCGAGCACGCGGATGATCTCGTCGCGCTCCTCCGCCGAGACGTTGTACATCTTCTGATAGAGCGCGAGCGTATCGCGGTCGAAGGGTTCGGCGGCGAGCCGCGGGTCGATCAGGTCGGTCTGCAGATATTTCACGCCCTTCTTGAGCCATGCCTTGTACGGGTGGCGGTTCTTGAGCAGATCGTCGACGCGCTTCGTGTCCAGGAGGTCGCCGGTTTGCAAATCGAGCGCGATGATCTCGCCGGGCCCGAGCTTGCCCTTCTTGACGACGTCCTCGTCGAGGTAATCCCAGACGCCCGCCTCGGAGGCGACCGTGATGTGCCGGTCCTTGGTGATGACCCAGCGCGCGGGCCTGAGGCCGTTGCGATCGAGCGTGCAGCAGGCGTAGCGGCCGTCGGTGACCACGATGCCGGCCGGCCCGTCCCAGGGCTCCATGTGGGCCGCATAGTATTCGTAGAAGGCCTTCAGGTCGGGGTCGATCATGTCGACCGATTGCCAGGCCGGCGGCACGAGCACACGCAGCGCATGCATGGGATCGAGGCCGCCCACGAGCAGCAGTTCCAGCATGTTGTCGAGCGACTGCGAGTCCGATCCGGTCAGGCTGACGACCGGCAAAATGTCGGAGAGGTCGGGCAGCACGGGCGAACGGAACAAGGGGCCGCGCGCGACCGCCCAGCTGCGATTGCCCGACACCGTATTGATCTCGCCATTGTGCGCGAGGTAGCGATAGGGATGCGCGAGGCGCCACTGCGGCAGGGTGTTGGTCGAAAAACGCTGGTGGAATACGACCACCGACGTCTCCATGCTCGGGTCCTTGAGGTCTGCATAGAACTGCGCCAAATACTGCGGCATGACCATGCCCTTGTAGACGATGGTGCTCACCGACAACGACGGCACGTAGAACGCCGGGTCGGCGGTCTCCAGGCGCTTCTCCGTGCGCCGCCGGGCGAGATAGAGCTTGCGGTTGAACGTCGCCTCGTCGATGTCCTCTCTCGAGTTGACGAATACCTGGAGGATCGCCGGCAGACTCTTGAGCGCCTCATCACCGCAGGCCGACGGGTCGACCGGGACGGCGCGGAAACCCGCCAATTCCAGCTTTTCGCCTTCGAGTTCCTCGGTGAGCGCGCGCTTGGCCGCGTCCGCGACCGCGGGATCGCGATCCAGGAACACGAGCCCCGCGCCGAAGAGGGGGGTCAGCGTGAATCCGGCCTCCGCGGCGGCCGCGCGCAGAAATCGCAGCGGCATTTTCATGAGCAAGCCACAGCCGTCGCCGGTCTTGCCGTCCGCGGCAATCGCGCCGCGGTGCGTCAGGCGGTTCAGCGAATTGATCGCGGTCTTGAGCAACCAGTGGCTGGGCTTGTCGTCCAAGTTCGCAATGAGCCCGAACCCGCAGGAGTCCCTCTCATAAGACCGCTTGCAAAGCCCCCAATCCAGGGCGCGCGGATCGCTCGTCTTCCTCCCCGCCTTTCCATCCGCCATCGGCAATGTGGTGCGCATACTATCCCGAGCCTTACGGTGAATTCCGTAAAGATTAGTAAAATCAGTTACTTAAACCGGTACTAGGCGCGGACCCCGTGGGCGCCGAGGGGGCAGCGCCAAACGCGCTCGCCGAAACTTGAGGTTCATGATACCTACGTGGTCATCACCGTCAATCGTCAATTCCCATGCCTCTTTGCGGTGCGGACGGCGCATCGTGACGTGAGCGCGTAACCGGTTACTGCAATGCTCTGCCCCTATACTGCACGCATGAGCCATCAGACCCGAAAATCTTCGCTGGCGGCATCGCCGCTCGTGACGCCACCGCATGCAACGCCCCCGCCGGCGACGGCGACCGTCGCGGCAGGGCCGCCCGCGACCCCGCCGCGCGCGAAGCTCGTGCCCCATACCGTGGAATCGCCGCACGGCGCGCGGGTCGACCCGTATTACTGGCTGCGAGACGATTCCCGTGAGGATCCTGAGGTGCTCGCGTATCTGGCGGCGGAGAACGCCTACCTCGCTCAGGAATTCGCGCCCATCAAACCGCTCGAGGATGCCCTGTTCAACGAAATCGTCGGCCGCCTCAAGCAGGACGATGCTTCGGTGCCCTATCGCAAGAACGGCTATTGGTATTACACGCGCTTCGAGGTCGGCAAGGAGCATCCGATCTTCGCACGCCGTGGCGCGGACGCGGCCGACTCGCCCGAGGAGATCCTCCTCGATGCCAATGCGCTGAGCGCGGTTCACGACTATTACGACGTGGGTGCGCTGGCGGTGTCGCCCGATTCGAACACACTGGCATTTTGTGAGGACACCGTCGGACGGCGCGAATACCGGCTCAGGTTCCGCGATCTCGCGACCGGTGTCGTCGACGCTGTCGCCATCGCGCCCGTGGAACCCGATCTCGCGTGGGCCAACGACAGCAGGACGGTGATCTACGTCGAGAAGGACCGCGACACGCTGCTCGGTTTGTACGTCAAGAAACACGTGCGGGGGACCGATCCGGCCGGCGACGTGCTCGTGTTCGAGCAGACGGACAAGAGCTTCTACACGAACGTCGCGAAGTCGAAGTCCGAGCGCTACCTCTTCATCCTCATGGAAAGCACGGTCGCTTCGGAGTGGCGCTATGCCGATGCCGACGATCCGGCGCTCGAATTCCGCCTGTTCCTCGCGCACGAACGCGACCACGAATATCAACTCGAACACTGGCGCGACCGGTTCGTCGTGCGCACGAATTGGCGGGCAGACAACTTTCGCATCATGCTCGCCGGGATCGCGCCCGCCTCGAAGCGCGAGGACTGGGTCGACCTCGTCCCGCACCGCGAAAGCCAGTTCATCGACGACTTCGACGTGTTCGCGACGTTCCTGGCGGTATCGGTGCGTGAGGGAGGCCTGAAGAAAATCAGCGTGAAACCGATGCCCGGATGGGACGGCGGCGAATTCTTCATCGCGAGCGACGAGGCCGCCTACACGATGGGCATCTCGGTCAATCCGGAACTCGATACGCACCTGATCCGCTATACCTATTCGTCACTGACGACGCCGAAGACGGTCTACGACTACGACGTGCTCACCCGCGAGCGCACGCTCTTGAAGCGCGATCCCGTGCTCGGTGTCTTCGACCCGGCCGACTATCGTACGGAGTTCCTGTTCGTGGACGCGCGGGACGGGGCGAGGATCCCGGTCTCGCTGGTGTACCGCGCAAGCACGCCGCGGGACGGTACGGCGCCGATGCTGCAGTACGCCTACGGCGCCTACGGCATTTCGATGGATCCGAGTTTTTCGTCTTCGCGCCTGTCGCTGCTCGATCGCGGCTTCGTCTATGCGATCGCCCATGTGCGCGGCGGTCAGGAACTCGGTCGCTACTGGTACGATTCGGGACGGCTCGCGCACAAGATCAACAGCTTCACCGATTTCATCGACGTGACGCGGGCGCTCGTCGCGCTGGGCGTTGCCGCCGCGGACAAGGTCTTTGCGATGGGCGGCAGCGCGGGCGGTTTGCTGGTGGGCGCGGCGGCGAATCTTGCGCCGCACGATTACCGCGCGATCATCGCCCAGGTGCCGTTCGTCGACGTCGTCACGACCATGCTCGACGACAGCATTCCGCTCACGACGAACGAATACGACGAATGGGGCGACCCGCGCGACCCCCGGCTCTACGCCTACATGCTGTCGTACTCACCCTATGACAACGTGCGCCGCCAAGCGTACCCGGCCATGCTGATCACGACCGGCCTATGGGACAGCCAGGTCCAGTATTACGAGCCGGCAAAATGGGTCGCCAAGCTCCGCGCGCTCAAGACCGATGGCAACGTCCTCTTGTTGCACACCGACATGGAAGCCGGCCACGGCGGCAAGAGCGGCCGCTTTCAGCGTTATCGCGAGATCGCGATGGAGTACGCGTTCATCCTGACTCAATTGGGCTGACCCAGTTGGGCTGATCCAACTGGGCTGGCCCAAACGGGGCGGCGCAATGGGGCTGGCTCCATGGGGCTGGCTCCATGGGGCTGGCTCCATGGGGCGCGACCCGCTGTCGCCCTCACGAATGACGCTTCGGGAGCACGATGCATGCGGATTTTTTCGCCTTGAGCGTGGCGCAGACGCTGTGCGCCGCGGCGCGCGTCAAGCCCGCGACCTGGAGTCGGTACAACGGCGATGACGCCGAATCGGTCGCTTTGACGGTCGGCGACAGTCCTTCCAAAGCGTCGGGAAATTCCTTTTCCAGGCGTGCCCAATGCCGATTCGCGGCAGCCGCACCCGCTTTGAACGCGCCGAGTTGGATCACGTAAGCGCCCGAGCGGGTGGTACCCGCGCTCGCGGAACCCGCGGTCGGCGCGCGTGTGACGGTGGCAGCGGACTTGCCCGAGGCCGCATGCGTGGCGGCGACCGCAGCCGCTCCCGCAATCGCAGCCGCCGCAGCGGCCTTCGCGGCGGATGTCGAGCCGGGCGCCGCCGTCGGCGCCGTCAGCGGCTTGGGCGTCGTGCCACCGACGCCCGGCGTCTCCGTGCCGGGCGCTAGCGTCGACCCGGCGGCGCCGTCGGTCGTCGTCGGCGTTCCCGACGGCGTTTGGGCAAGTGTGAAATTCTCGAGCCGGATGCGGGCCTCTTCGGTCCACTTGCCTTCGGGATACTGCTTCAAGAAGGCCTGATACGCCTCGGGGGTGTCCGCGTCGCGCGCCTTCTGCCAGTCGCGCTCCTCGTAGATGTCCTTGAGTCGGGCCTGCGCCTGAGCCGTGAACGAGCCGTTCGGGTACTTCTTGACGAAGACCTCATAGGAATCCGCATTGTTCGTCGTGTGAGCCTTCTCCCAATCGCTCTGCTCCCGGCTGCAGCCCGCGACACCGACCACCACGGCGAGGGCCGCGGCTATTACGATTTTTTTCATGTGATTACTCGTCCGCCCCAGGAAATGTCAAACCCTGCGCAACATTCTACTTCGATTCTCGCCGTCTGTCGGCGCCGCCAAGCGCGTCACAGCGCGGCGGTCCCGGACTGCGATAATCCACCCGCAATGACTGAACAGAATCCGCCTCTCCAAGTCGATGCGCCCGGGGTCGACGCGCCCCGAGTCGACGCCCCCCGAGTCGATGGCCCGAGGCGCCGCTTCCTCGATTGGCCGGAGCCGACGCCGACGGTTATCGGTGCGGGGTCGATGTTCGTCGGCGACGTTCGCGCCGCCGGGACCTTCGTGGTCTCGGGTGTGATCGAGGGAGACGGCGACCTCGCCGGCGACCTCAATCTGGCGGCGGTCGGCAAGTGGCACGGCAACGTCCACGCGCGCAGCGCCATCATCGCGGGCAGCATCGTCGGCGATCTGATCGTTGCCGACAAGCTCGAAATCGCCCAGACGGCCGTGATTCGGGGCCGCGTGCGGGCGCGGACCATCGCGATCGCCAAGGGAGCGATCGTCGAAGGGGACATGCAAGTGACCACGGACGCCCCGGTGTTGCATTTCGAAGAAAAACGCGACAGGTAGCGCCTCGGGCTCGCTTCCCGCATTCTTGGGCGCTATGAAAGAATTCGATGTCATCGTCGTCGGCGGCGGGATTCACGGTGCGGGCGTGCTCCAGGCGGTCGTCGCCGCGGGTCATCGGGCGCTGTTGATCGAGGAGCGCGCGATCGCCGGCGGCACTTCGAGCCGTTCGAGCAAGCTCATTCACGGCGGCCTGCGCTATCTGGAGTCCGGTCAGTTCGCGCTCGTCCGCGAGAGCCTGCGCGAGCGGGCGATTCACCTGCGGATCGCGCCGAGTCTGGTCGAACTTAAGCCGTTTTTCATCCCTGTCTACCGCGGCACGCGGCGGCGACCATGGCAGCTGAAGCTCGGGCTGTGGATCTATGCCTTGCTCGGCGGATTCGACCCAAGCACCCGTTTCGGGACCGTGCCCCGCAGCGAATGGCGCTTCCTCGACGGTATCGATACCGATGGGCTCGAAACGGTGATCCGGTACAGCGATGCACAAACCGACGACGCACGACTGACCCGCGCGGTCGTCCAATCGGCCCGCTCGCTCGGCGGGGAACTCGCGATGCCGGCCCGCTTCGTGGCGGCGACTCTCGAGGACGACGGCGTGGCCGTAACCTACGAGCACGGCGGCGGCCGCGTCCTCTGCCGCGCGCGCGTGCTGGTGAACGCGGCCGGACCGTGGGCGCCGAAGGTCAATCAATCGATCACCCCCGAGATCCCGATTCCGGCGATCGATCTCGTCCAGGGCACGCACATCGTCGTGCCGATACCCATCAGCGCCGGAGTCTACTACGTCGAAAATCCGGCGGACGGACGCGCGGTGTTCATCATGCCGTGGCACGGCGGCACGATGATCGGGACGACGGAGACGCCCTATCAGGGCGAACCCGAGCACGTGCATCCGCTGCCTGCCGAGGAGGAGTATCTGCTCGGCGTCGCGCGCCGCTACTTCCCCGCCTTGCGCGAGGTCACGCGCGAGGCCATCACCCTCCGCTTCGCAGGCCTTCGCGTGCTGCCGCAGGCGAGCGCCGCCGCCTTCGGCCGCTCGCGCGAAACCATTTACTGCACCGATCGGCCGGCGAAGCCGCGCGTCATCGGTATTTTCGGCGGCAAGCTCACCGGCTGGCGCGCCGCCGCCGCACGCGTGCTCGAGCACATCGAGCCGTCGCTGCCTGCGGCGCGGCGGGT
>Ga0302320_10013808_pt1 | contig 16798 bp, 13 predicted proteins | sample Bog_T0_3_FD_202130 | JGI IMG/M metagenome (GOLD analysis project Ga0302320, IMG submission 202130) | Peat permafrost microbial communities from Stordalen Mire near Abisko, Sweden - Bog_T0_3 | ecosystem: Environmental > Terrestrial > Soil > Wetlands > Peat | place: Sweden: Abisko, Stordalen Mire... | reverse complement strand
CGTTGCTCAACAATGGGCTTCGTCAAAGCAAAAGCAACAGCGACGGGAATACTCCCGGAATTCTCAAAGTTCTACTGCCACCCCGGCAAAGCCGGGGGAACTCCCGGGATATTAGCACTTTGCCTAGTAGCCTGGTCACGGTAGAGATGTGGCATGCTCTGGTGGTCTCCGGCGGAAGCCGATGAAACACAGAACATTGCCGCCGGATGCCGGTGAAGTGGTATTGGATCAGTTGATGGTCGAGGGCAACTGTCGGCTCGTTATGGTGCTGCGAGCGGCGGGCGAGGCGGGTTGCTGCCCAGAGTGCCGGAGAGAGTCAGGTCGCATCCACAGTCACTACAAGCGGCGGCTGAAGGATCTGCCCTGGGAAGGGATTCCAGTTCGGATAGAACTGCGCGTCCGCCGGTTCTTTTGCGGCACGGAAAACTGTGGACAACAGATATTTACTGAGCGCCTTCCGAACACGGTGCAGCGATACGGCCGGCGCACTTGCCGGTTGAGCGCGTCGCTAGAGCAGATCACATTGGCGTTAGGCGGGTCAGCAGGATCTCGCTTAGCCCGCCAACTCGGGATCTTGGCCAGCGGCTCGACACTGCTCCGCCAGTTGCGCCGCAACGCAATAATGTCTCCCGCTCATGCCCCTCGAGTGCTGGGAATCGGTTACTGGGCGTGGCGAAAGGGGCACCGGTACGGAACGATTCTCTGTGGCCTTGAGCGCGGCAATGTCGTTGATCTGCTGCCGGACCGCAGCTCCGAAAGTACAGCGCAATGGCTTCGAGCCCATCCTGGGACGGAGATCATTAGCCGAGATCGAGCCAGTCTGTATGCCGAGGCGGCAACTGCAGCCGCGCCTCAGGCTGTGCAAATTGCCGATCGTTGGCATCTTCTTCACAACCTAAACGAGGCTCTTATCGGCGCCCTCTTGCCCCACCACCGCTTGCTGGCGGAGGTATCGTGGCCACGGCAAGCAAGGCAGAGGCGCCTGCCACTCCGCCGGTTCTGGCTTCTGCCGTGGCCAAGCCGATATCTCGATACCGTAAAAAGCAGCAGCATAATCGTGAATGTCGCCTCGAAAGCTATCAAGCAGCTATGGAGCAAATCTCGAAAGGCGTCACCCAGCGCGAAGTTGCCACGAGGTGCGGCCTGGGCATACGGACGGTTCGCATCCAGAGAATCGAGTTCGACGCGCAGAGGGCTTGAGGCCAAGATTCCGGGAAAGGTGAGCGGTTGCACTTACACAGGACACGATTGAAACATAAACAACAGTGATAAGTGTTTCGCTGGCATGACTTTCTTCTTCGTTCCCGGCACTTCAATCGAAATGCCGGGGACGCGGTCCTACTCGGGGATCTTGATGCTACCCAACATCTTGAATTCCACGCTGGCGCCGGTTTGCGTGTCGCCTGGCTGCGCGCCGCCGACGAAGAGTGTGTATTGCCCGTCGGTGATGGTTGGATCGCCGGCAGCGGTGACCATGCTCAGGTCGCGTGGATTCAACTGGAAAGCAACTTTGCGGGTCTCACCCGGCATTAGGTGAATACGCTCAAAGCCGCGCAAAGCTAGCAGTGGCGCTCCCTCCACAGGGGGAAACTTCAAGTAGAGCTCGGCCACTTCGTCACCCGCCAGTCTACCGGTATTTGTGATCGCAACCTCGGCGGTCAGCGGATCACCGGCTTTAACGGAGTTTGCACTGAGCTTAAGATCGCTGTATTGGAAGGTGGTGTAGCTCAGGCCGAATCCGAATGGGAAAAGCGGCTTGCCGGTGAAGTAGCGATAGGTTCTGCCTTTCATCGCGTAATCGCTGAAGGGAGGCAGCTGATCGAGGCTGGCATAAAACGTGATGGGCAGTCGGCCTGCTGGATTGTTGCTGCCTGAGAGCGTTTCCGCCACAGCCGCGCCGCCCTCTTCTCCTGGATAGAACGCATCGAGGACCGCGTTGGCCAGCTTCGACTCCTTGTTGATGGCCAGCGCGCTGCCATTGGTGAGAACAAGCACCAGCGGCTTGCCCGCGGCAGAGAGCGCTTCAACCAACTCCTGCTCGGGCTTGGGCAAATCGATCGCTGTGCGGTCGCCGCCCTTGAATCCGGGTTCTTCCACCGGCATCTCTTCGCCTTCGAGTTCGCTGGTGATTCCGACGACTGCAACCACGACATCGGCGTTCTTCGCGGCCTCGATGGCCTGCACCTGCCGCTCGGTTTCAGGCTTGATCCACATCAGTTCGCCGTGCATTTTGGCCGGGTCGGACGGCTCGTAGGTAACCTTGAGATCGACCGGCTTGCCGGTTTCGAAGTGAAGCCGCCCCAGCCGCTCAGCGGTTGCATCCCAGCCCGGCGTGCCGGCCACGTACTTGCCGTCAACAAAGACCGAACCCGTGCCCCGCGATTCGATGCCGATGCTGTAGTAGCCTGTTTCGCTGACGTTGATCTGGCCCGTCCATTCAATCGATATCAGCTTGCCCTTGGGTTTGTTTTTCAACTCGGGCAGATGATCGGCGTTCGCAATCTGCGCAACCCCTCCATCTACAGTGATGAGCGTGGGTTGTTCACCCTCGGCTGCGGGTTGGGACGCAAATTTGTAGGTCACGCGCAGACCGTTTTGTCCCCCCACTCGGAAGGCTTCCGCCGGGACCGGGTTGGTACGATGCTCCAGGTAGGCTGTTCCAGGCTTGTAGGTCACATTGTCTTTGCCGAACTCGGCATACAATCCATCAAGGATCGAAACCGAGCGCGAAGGGTGGCCGTTGTAGTTACCGAGCAGCACCTTGGTTTGCTCCGCAAGCGGTCCCACGACAAGAATCTTTTTGCCTTGCCTGGAAATCGGCAGGACGCCGTCGTTCTTGAGCAGCACCATCGATTCATTGGCGATCTTGCGCGCCAACGCGCGATGCTCGGCGCTGTCCAGTTCCTTCTCGTCGATCTTCGTGAATGGAACCATCTCCGGTGGATCAAACATGCCCAAACGAATACGGGCTGTGAAGAGTCGCACCAGCGAGCGATCCATCTCGCTTTCTTTGAGGAAGCCCTGCTTTACCGCGTCGTAGTATTGCCGGTAGTCGTGGTCGTCGGCAATCTTTTGGTAGGAGTTGCACTCATTGTCCATGCCGCGCTGGATAACAATGGCGGCGGCCTCGGGCAGGGTCTTCACGTAGTGATGATCCCGGGTAACGTTTTCTACCGCGTCACAATCAGAAACCACATACCCTTGAAATCCCCACTTGTCGCGCAACTGATCCTGCAGCAGGAATTGGTTGGCACAGGCCGGCACTCCGTTGATCGCATTGTAGGCGCACATCACCGATCCGGCTTTGCCCTCGGTCACCGCCGCGCGAAAGGCGGGCAGATAGGTGTCCAGTTCATCGTGTTTGCTGACGGCCACGTCGTCGCGGTGCCGCGAGGGTTCAGGTCCGCTATGCACGGCAAAGTGCTTGGGTGTGGAGATGGCCAGATAATAGCGCGGATCGTCGCCCTGCAAGCCGGTTACGTAGGCGACGCCCATGCGGCCGGAGAGAAATGGGTCCTCGCCGTAGGTTTCCTGGCCGCGTCCCCAGCGCGGATCTCGGAAAACGTTTACGTTAGGCGCCCAAAAATCGAGGCCTTCCAGCATGTTGCTATGCCCCTGTTTCACCGCGCGCTCGTGCTTGATGCGCCCTTCGATTCCGATCGCATGGGACATTTGATGAATAGCGGTTGGATCGAAGGTGGCCGCCAGACCCACCGGTTCGGGAAACTCTGTGATCCCGTCGGTGACAACTCCATGCAAAGCCTCGTTCCACCAGTCGTAGGCTGGAACGCCGAGCCGCGGAATCGCGCGCGACTGATTGACCATCTGCGAAGCCTTCTCTTCGAGCGTCATGCGCCCGACCAGATCGGCGGCCCGCGTCTCGGGCGGAAGAGCCGTATTCTGAAAGCGCGGCCGCTCACTTTGCGCAATGGCTGGTGGAACAATCAAGAGTTGCCAGCCGGCAAGTGTGCTTATGGCAACCAGGCTGAAAGCGGAGATGCGGAGAGTGCGTCCGTACATGTTCCCTCACAAAGGAAAGACTGATATACATTTAATGTAAATCGCTTTTCCTAATAGCGCAGCCTCATCTTTCTTGCCTCTGAGATATTTGCGCCGACCCTCAAAGGCTGAGCGGTGCAGCCGCCATTATGTGGTCGACAAATCGAAGAAAAGCGATTTACTATGTTGGCGATCCCGGCTTCGCCCATTTACGAAGACTTCCGGTGCGACGGCCATTCAGGAGAATGTGCGTAATCGAACGATTCTCTGCGCACCGCTGACAACAGGTGCGGCTCGTGCGCTGGTTTCGAGTGGCGCCTTGGCTAACGGCAAGGAGTTCAAGTCCTGGGAACAGGCGCTGCGCTTCGCCGCCACGCTCGATCCGGATAAGCTCACGCTCCAACTGAAGATCGACAGCAAAATTGAACCGGCAGCCGCAAGGAAGGCAATCGACAGTGACTTTTTTGGTAAACAGGTAAACGGCATTCGTCTGCCGGGCCCGTTTGCGGACGTGCGGAATGGGCCAGCCGAGAGCTCGATCGATCCGCGTTGAGGACACCCGGCGGGCCAGCGGTCTGATTCAAGGAACCATCACAGGAGAAGAACACAATGTCACAAGGACGAGATCCACTTAATTTCAACCGGCGTGAGGCGATGCTGCTTTCTGTCGCGGCAGGGATCGGTATGGCATCGCCTCGCGATGTCCATGCATCGGATGACGTCATGACTGGGTCGCATCAAGCGCCCGGAAACTGCACCTCGCCGCGCAGCGCAATCGCCAGCACGCAATACGGCAAGGTCCGCGGCTTTCTGGATGGCGGCGTCTTCACCTTCAAAGGAATTCCCTACGGGCAAACCACAGCCGGAGAGAACCGCTGGCTGCCGGCAAAGCCCCCCACTCCTTGGAACGACGAGTATCCGGCGCTGGTCTATGGCGCCAACTGTCCGCAAACCCTGCATCCCTGGACAGCCGCCGAACAAACCTTCCTGCAGGAGTGGGACGATGGCTGGCAAAGCGAAGAGATGCTCAAGCTCAACATCTGGACGCCGAGCCTGACTGGCAAGCGCGCAGTCATGTTCTACATTCACGGCGGCGGTTACAGCTTTGGCTCCTCCTATGAGCTGGCCGCGCATGAGGGTGCGCAGATGGCCCGGCATCACGACGTCGTGCAGATCTCTGTGAACCACCGGCTCAATCTGCTCGGCTTCCTCGATCTTGCCGAAATCGGAGGTTCGGCCTACGAAGACTCGGTCAACGTGGGGATGACGGACCTGGTGGCCGCGTTGAAGTGGGTGCAGGAGAATATTGCCAACTTCGGCGGAGATCCCGATCGGGTGATGATCTACGGCCAGTCGGGCGGCGGATCCAAGGTCACTACCTTGATGGGCATGCCGGCCGCGGCGGGCCTCTTCCATCGTGCCGCAGCGCAGTCGGGCGGCGGCGGCAACATTCCTCCCCGAGAACAGCAGCGTGAAGTTACGCGGGTCATGATGAAAGATCTGGGCCTGGCGTCGAACGATCTTGCCTCGCTGCAGAAGATGGAGTGGCCAAAGCTCATCGCCGCAGGCAACGCGGCCGTTGCAAAGATCAATCCGGCCACGCGTGGACCCTTCGGACCGTTTGCCCCTGGGCCGCCACGGGTTGGCTGGTCGCCAAGTGTCGATGGCAAGAACATCAACCTGCGAAGTTTCTTCGACGCTGCGCCCGAGATCTCAAAGAATGTGCCCATGCTAATCGGCTCGGTGAGCGAGGAGGGTAACCAGATGTCGTCGCGACCCACGGAGGAAGAGTGGTATGCGAATTTGACGAAGGCCTATGGGGAGAAAAAAGCAAACGCGCTCATTGCAATTTTGAAAAAGTCCTATCCGAAAAAGTCCATCCGCACGCTCTCGTATATGTGCAGCGGTGCCTCGGGCCTGAACAGTCTTCTGATACGCAACAACGTGGTGAAGATGGCCAGGCTCAAGCAAGAGTTGAAAGCCGCGCCCGCTTACACCTACTACTTCATCTGGCAGACGCCGATGCTCGACGGAATTCCGGGTGCATGGCACACATCCGACTTGCAGTTCTGCTTTGACAACACCAAACGTTGCGAACAAGGCACGGGCAATACGCCGGAGGCGCAGGCCCTGGCCCGCAAGATGGCTACCGCATGGGCGAATTTCGCGCGCACGGGAAACCCGAGCCAGCCTGGCCTCCAGTGGCAACCCACCGACCCCGAGCACAACCAGACCATGATCTTCGACACCGAATGCCGTATGGTTGAGGATCCCGAAGGCGAGGCGCGCAAGATCCTGCTGAGCTAGAGTTTCTCTGCTATTCGGCGCTTCAACTACGGGGGCATCAGCAGATGCCCCCGCTTTACCGCTGCCTCTTCTCAGGAAGTGCCTTTGTTGCACGCTTCAAGGAAGCTCCCTGCGCATGCCGGGTTCAAGGAGACTGTGCAATCGATTCGTCGCGATGAAGCAATCGTCCGTTGAAGATCGCGCTAAACGAGTTCAATCTTCAGCGTCAATCCAATATCAGAGATCTTCTCCTGGGGCAAGTCGGCCTGAAGAGCGTCCTCGGTTTGTTTCCAATGGAGTGTGCCGTTGTAACCGAGAAGCGCTACCTGACGAATCTTGCCTGGCTGCTGCGGGCTGGCCAATCCGAGCGCCTTTACCGAAGCCTGCGCGGACCATCCCATCACAAAGACATAGATTCTGCCATCTTTCGCCGTGAAGCGAACATCGGCGTCAGACAAGGCCTTCTGCTTATCTTCATTGAAGTTTCCGGTAACGATCTTGGCCTCGGTTGACGGGCCCTCTCCATAAATCTTCCACGGGCGTGAAGAATAGATGCCTTCGCTGTTGATTGCCATCCAATCGGTGATGCCCTGCAGCACCTTGACCTCTTCGGGGTCCAGTTCGCCGGAGTTAGGTAGCGGGAAGTTCAGTAGCAGATTGCCGTTCTTGCTGACGATATCGACCAGCAGATCGACCACCGTTTTGGCGCTCTTGTACTTTGCGCCGCGCCGGTAATGCCATTCGCCGATGCAGGTATCGGTCTGCCATGGATTCTTGGCAATGCCGTCGGCAACACCGCGTTCGTGATCGAGCAGGCAGGTTCCAATGGCGCAATCGGTGGCGGTCTTGCTGTTGTATACCGCTTCCACTCTGCCGTTGCGCTGCGCGCTCACGTTGTAGAGATGCGAGACCATCTTCAGTCCGTAATCTTCAAAGGGCAAGTGGCCATCGGTGTAGAGCAGGTCGGGCTGATAATTGTCAATCAGATCCGTCATGCGATCCAGATAATGCTTCTTCCACGACTCTGGAATGTCGTCGTCGTTCCAATCAAGTTTGTCTACCAGACGGGCGCAATCCGCATCGTGGTAAAGATCGGCGAACTTTGGATCGATCCCATCGTAGGGTACACCTGCCAGCGGTCCGGTCTTGTCGGATCCGTGACTCACCGCGAACCACTTGTAGCTGATCCACAAATGCTCGCTTACTCCGAAACGAAGACCTTGTTTGCGTGCCGCGTCGCGCCACATGCCGACGACGTCTTTCTTGGGGCCCATCTTCACTGCGTTCCAACGGGTGTACTTGGAATCCCATAGATCGAAATTGTCGTGATGCACGCCCATGCTGACGAAGTACTTGGCGCCCGCATTCTTGTAGAGGCTCATCAGATGCTCGGGGTCCCAACGCGCCGCCTTCCAGTCATCGACCAGATCTTTGTAGCCCACCTTGCTTGGGTGGCCATAGTGCTCCAAATGGTGCTTGTACTGCGGTTGGTCTTGAACGTACATGTTGCGGGCATACCAATCACCCGCCTCGATGGCGGACTGCGGCCCCCAGTGCGACCAGATGCCGAACTTCGCATCCCGAAACCAATCCGGAATGCTATATCGCTGCAGCGATTGCCGGGTACCTTCAAAAAGAACCGCTGAGTTTTGGGCAGCACCCAGTTTAGTCAAGGCTACGGCAGAACAAGCGCCACCGATCCACTGCAACATATCTCGCCGATTCATGGTCATCATGATCCTTTCTGTACCATGCAAGCGCATGGGGAGAACACAGGGCAACTCTGGATTTCAACGCGTATTTGCAGCTTGCATGGCCGTGCGCAGCCTCTGTTCCGCATCGGCGCTCCAATAGCCGCAGTCCAATTCGAAAAAGATGGAGGTATACGGAAGCACCATGGTGGTCTTCACCAGCAGAATCCGAAAGAGTGTGGCGGCATGATCCAACTTGCCGATGATCTCTTCGTGAGGAATCTCGCGTACCGGACGCTCACCCAACAACTGCGAAAGCTGCTGACGAAAGGAGTCAATGCCCTGCGCGTCCTCATCCTGCAAATGCTGCAACTCCGCGTCCGTGTAGATATTGGCGCGCACATGCGCAGCGGAGGCAATGGTCTCCATCACTTTGCGAGCCACTTCGATCTGAGTCTCGCTGCATACGATGGTTTCAATACCGGGATTTGACTGCATGGGATAAGCTGCATCGGCCACCACGATCCAATTGCGATGACCAAACAGAGGAAGGCGTTTCCGCAACACAGCTTCCCACTCTGGCATTTTGGCATGGCTCATGACCGCACCTCGTTTTGCTGGTTATCGCGGAATGTGCGCGGCTTGAGCTGGCATCCCCAGAAGGCGAAGCAGGCAACCACGATATAGCAAAGCAATGGAATGAACATAGCAATCGCCATGCTATGCGCGGCCTGAAAAAGCAACCCCATTAACGGCGTGAATACCGCTCCGCCGATAATGGCCATGACCAGAATCGACGCTGCGGACTTGGTATTCCTGCCTAGCCCTTCCAGCCCCAGAGCGAAGATGGTGGGGAACATCAGAGACATGAAGAAGCTGGTGAGAAAGATGGCCCACAGACCCACCCAGCCTGGAAAGAGAATACCAACGGCCACCAGGGCGACGTTCGTCAGGGCGAAGAAGCCCATCAGTCGATGTGCCGGAATCAAACGCATCAACTGACTTGACGCAAAGCGGCCCACTCCGAAGCCCACCAGCGTTCCAGTGAGAAAATAGCCGGCAATACGTTCCGGTTGATGGGTGTAATCCTGCACGTATTGAATGAAGTAGCTCCAGGTGCCAACCTGGGCACCCACGTAACAGAACTGAGCCACCACAGCGAGCATGAAGTGGGGGTAGTGGAGCAACTGACGATAACCGCCGCGCGGTGTGATATCCACATACGACTGTTCTTCGGCCACGGCAGGGAATTGAGTACGCGCAATCAGCACTGCCCAGAACAGCACCACCACACCCAACACCAGATAGGGCGCGATGATGCGCATCGTCTCATTCTGCAAATATGCATCGTAGGTGCCAGCAGTCCGCATGTGTGCGATGTCCGCCGGCGACAACTCAATGCCTGAAAAGATGAAGAAGGTTCCGATCAACACACCGCTAATAGCGCCCAGCGGATTGAAGGCCTGCGAGAAGTTGAGACGCCGCACCGCGCTCTCGGGATCACCCATTTGCGCAATCAGCGGATTGGCCCCAGTCTCCAGGAAACCCAGTCCACTGGCAATCACGAAAAGCGCCAATAGAAAGATGGAATAGCTGCGTGCATAGGCGGCAGGCAAAAACAGAAACGTGCCCACGCTATAAAGAATCAATCCGGTGATCAAGCCGAACTTGTATCCGCGCTTGCGCATCACCATGGCAGCAGGCACGGAAAAGACAAAGTACCCGGTATAGAAGGCGGATTGTACTAGTCCGGCCTGCAGACGAGTGATCTCGAAGGACTTCATAAACTGACGAATCAGCACGTCATTCAGGTTATTGGGGATTCCCCATAGAAAGAAGAGTCCCGTGACCAGCAGGAACGCGGTCAGGCCACGCGCGGGAAAGATGGGCGCACCAAGATCCTGCGCGCCCTTGTTCTCTGGCAAGGATGAAATCGTCACGGCTATTCCTCCCCCGGACAGATAGCCACTTTTCCGCAGTGGCCCGAGGCCATGAGCGCATAAGCTTCCGCAGCTTTCTCAAGGGCGAAACGATGGGTGATGATATCTTCTGGATGAAGGTTCCAGCGCACCAGACGCTCGACCAGTTCTTCCATCAGCCAAGTCGAAGTAACCCACGATCCATAGATGGTCTTCTGGTCATGAATGATGTCTGGTGACGGATTAAAGCTGACCGTGCCGCCTTCACCGATCATGACCATCTTGCCCCACTTGCGCGTGGCACGAATAGCTGTCGCACGCGCCTGCGCATTGGCGGAGCAATCCACAGAGCGTTCCACGCCTCTTCCATTGGTTAGATCAAGAACCTGTGCAACATTGTCCTGGGAAGATGCCAACACGTGATCGCAAAGCCCAAACTTCAAAGCCAGGTCCATGCGCTCCTGACTGATATCAATCCCGATGATGCGGTTGGCGCCCAACTTGCGGCAGAGTGCACCAGCAGCCAACCCCACAGGACCAAGACCGGTGATCAACACATCGTGATTGCCGCTGATGCCAATCTTCTCCAGCCCCTCATACACCGTGCCAAAGCCGCACGCCACCTGCGCGCCATCGGCGTAGGTTAGCGACTCGGGAAGAAGAATAAGATCCTTCTCTTCCGCCACCATGTACTCGGCCATGCCGCCATCGCGCTGCCATCCATAAGCGCGACGATAAGTGCTGTCGGTGCATGAAATCATATAGCCGCGACGGCAGTCATTGCAGACTCCGCAACCCGAGATGTGATACACAATCACGCGATCTCCCGGCTGGAAGCGACGGCATCCCGGGCCTGCCTCCACAACTAGTCCAGAAGGCTCGTGGCCAGCGATGACGTCCTGGTATCCCTCTGGCCCTTTGCCTAGATGCTCGTGATAGATGCAGCGGATGTCGGACCCACAAATGGTAGAGGCCTTCACCTCAAGCAGCACCTCGCCATGTCCTGGCGCTGGCACCTCAACTTCGCGCATTTCCACAGTGCTGTTCCCAGGCAGATAAGCTGCCTTCATCGTTCTGCTCATGACTGCTCTCTCCGTGCTCTGTCGCGTTCATTGCTTCTAGGGATGGCTACGCTGGTGTGACAATGCCGTTAACATCCCAAAGATCTTCCCAACTCTGGTTGTCTTTCCAAAGAAAGACCTGCCCCTTGATGAGGCGACAATTGCGATCAATCTCGGCAATCGCATGCATCTCTGCGTCGGTCAGTGGATCGCTGATAGAAGCGCGCAGATTGGCCAAATAGTTGCGGCGTGTCGTCGAAAACGGAATGGGTGTTTGGCCTCGCTGCACGGCCCACTGGATGCAGATCACCGCCGGATGCACACCGCGCCGCTCAGCAAGGTCGCGGATCACAGGATCTTCTGTTGGCGAAGTGTCCTCGGGAGTACGGTCGCGCTCTGGACGGGCCGGAGAGCCTATCGGAGAATAGCCGATCGGTTCAATGCCGCGCTTCTTCAGGTAAGCAAAAAACTCCGGCTGCTGAAAATGCGGATGCAACTCCATTTCGTTGACTGACGGCTGTATGCGCGCATCGCGCAGCAAAAGATCCAACTTCGGGATGGTCATGTTGGAGGTGCCGATATGCCGCACCAGGCCACGGTCCACCAACTCTTCCATCTGCCGCCAGGTGCGCATATAGTTCGCATGGATGTAGGGAACGGCATGAGGATTGCGCTCGCTGACATCGCACCCTGCAGGATGATGATTGGGAAAAGGCCAATGCACCAGATAGAGATCAAGGTAATCAAGGCGCAAATTGGCGAGCGAACGCTGGCAAGAGCCGATCACGTCGTCGTGGCAATTGTTCCACACCTTAGAGGTAACCCACAGTTCCTCTCGGCGCAGCCCGTCGGCAAACAGCCGCGCGAAACTTCCGCCGATCTCGGCCTCATTGCCGTAAACCGACGCGCAGTCAATATGCCGATACCCACCGTGAACCGCATCATAAACGGCATCGGCAAAAGCTTGCGGTGTCACATGATCGGAGCCAAAGGTGCCCAGACCGACCGCAGGCATACTGGCGCCACTTGCCAGCCTGCGTTGTGGGACCAGCGCGGGATCGACCGAATCCGGCACGTGCTGATGATGCAAGACGAAAGAGTTCATAAAATCCCCAACCAAGTTAACGCTAACTTAATCGGATACGAGGCTAGCCCACTAGAGATGGAATTGTCAATCAGTTCCCGGGTCGCCCCCTATATCACTGAAAGCAAAAAACCAAGTTAACGGTAAAGTGCTAGAATCGTTTCGAAGATGCGGCACTGCGGACCGCACCTTCATAAACTGAAGGGGACAAGCAAATCCATGACGGTTCGTCTCAAAGACGTGGCACAGGATCTTGGCTTGTCCGCGGTCACAATCTCCAAGGTTCTGCGCAATCATCCCGACATCAGCGAGGAGACCCGCAAGCGTGTACTCAAGCGGCTGAAAGAAATGAACTATCAGCCCAATCTAGCCGCTCGCTCGCTCATTACCGGCCGCACCTGGACGCTGGGCATCCTTGTTCCCGATCTGCTGCATCCATTTTTTGCCAGCATCGCGCAGTCCATCACACAAACGATCCAGCCATATGGCTATAGTCTTCTGATTACGTCATCGGATGAGGACGCTGAACGTGAGCAACGCGGTATAGAGGATCTTCTTGCACGCCGGGTCGAATGTATGATGATCGCATCTGCGCAGTGGAGCGTGGAAAGTTTTCGCCGCATCGAAGAGCGCAAGACTCCCTATATTTTGCTGGACCGCCAGTTTGCCGGGCTGGCTGCAAACTTTGTCGGTGTCGACGATCAAGCCGTCGGCGTGTTAGCCACACAGCACCTGATCGAACAAGGCTGCCATACGATTGCGCACATTCGCGGACCTGAGGTCAGCACCGCTCTGGGCCGACTGGAGGGCTATCGTAAAGCACTGTTTGAGGCTGGGATGCAGTCGTTACCCGGCCATATTGCCTCTCTTGGAAACTCCGGAGACCACCGGGGAGAACTCGGCGGTTACGAAGCTGCGCGCCAACTGCTGAAGAGCAAAACCCGCCCGGACGGCATCTTCTGCTTCAATGACCCATCTGCACTCGGTGCCATGCGCGCGATCCTTGACTCGGGATTACGCATTCCTGCGGATATTGCCATCGTTGGATGCGGTAATCTCTCCTACTCCGATTTCCTGCGCATTCCGCTCTCTTCGGTCGATCAAGGCAGTGAAGAAATTGGTCGTCAAGCCGCCCAACTGGCGATGGAATTAATTACAAAGAAGAATCATCTGGCGCCGATAAGAAGACTCACGCACCCGCAATTGATCGTCCGCGCGTCAAGTAGTCGAGTGGCCGTCAAGGGTAATTCCTGATCCCTGCAGCGACCGCACTGCTGCTGGGAACCGCGGACGATTCCTCAGCGGCCAGATATGCGACCCGAGCGATTCGACCGTATTTCCACGCTCTCATTTGCAAAATGGTTCCATTCGGTAAAATGTATCTTATGTCCCGTTCCTGCCTGAAGGCCTATGTCAATGTCTTCGTCGCCTTGGTCCTTGCAGCCGGACGAATACATGGCCAGGGTATGGGGCATCCGACGCCTCCTGCTCCGCCGCCGAACGCCAAGTCGCACAAATGCGTGAACCGTCCCATCCCGCAACTGGAAGATGTTACTGCGAAATCCGGAATTACTTTTACCCACACCTCTTCTGAAGACAAGCGATACATCTTTGAATCCATGAGCGGTGGAGTCATCCTCATCGACTATGACCGCGACGGCTGGCCTGACATCTACTTCACGAACGCGCCCACGATCAAGATGGCGGTAGCGGGGCAGACGACTCTGGGTGCCCTCTATCACAACAATCACGACGGGACATTCACCGATGTAACCCAGAAGTCGGGTCTGACGAAGCCGTGCCTTGCGATGGGCGGGGCGGTCGGAGATTACGACAACGATGGCTGGCCCGATCTTTACATCACCTGCCTGGGCGGCAATATCTTGTATCACAACAATGGCAACGGCACCTTCTCAGATGTGACGGCCAAAGCCGGTGTGGCCGATGGCCGATGGTCGGCGGGCGCCGCTTTCGGAGATTACGACGGAGATGGATTCGTCGATCTGATGGTCTCCAATTATGTGGACTTCCATCTCAACGATCTGCCGCAGTTCGGCAGTTCACCCTATTGCAAGTATCGCGGCGTCGATGTGCAGTGCGGACCGCGCGGATTGAAGGGCGCCGGCGATGCTCTCTTCCACAACAATGGCGACGGCACTTTCACCGATGTTTCAAAGCAGGCAGGCGTAGACGATCCCAACGGATACTACGGGCTGGGGGTTCTGTGGGCCGACTTCAACGGTACAGGCCGGCCCGACCTGTACATCGCCAACGACTCCACGCCGAAGTTTCTCTATCGCAATATGGGGAATGGAAAATTCGAAGAGATTGGTTTCGAGTCCGGCACCGCACTCAGCCGAGAGGGATCCGAGCAAGCTTCCATGGGCATTGCTATCGGCGACTACAACCATACCGGCCGCCCGTCGCTCTCCGTGACGAATTTTGAAAATGAGAATTCCGATCTCTATCGCAACGAAGGCGACTGGAACTTTCTGGAAGAGTCCTTTGCAGCGGGCCTGGCTTTGCCTGCTTTGCCTTGGGTGAAATGGGGAACGGCCTTTGTCGATCTGGATAACGACGGCTGGCTGGATCTGATTACTGCAAACGGCCATGTTTACCCGCAGACAGACAGGATGCCCTCCGATCCCGGCTATCGTCAGCCCAAGCTGCTCAGCTTGAATCAGAAGGATGGAACGTTCTGCGACGCCAGCGACAAGGCCGGTCCTGCGCTTCAGGAGAAGCGCGTCTCGCGCGGTCTTGCCGTTGCAGACCTCTTCAACAACGGCAATATGGATGTGGTGATCAACGATCTTGACGGCAGCCCAATGCTCCTGAGCAATCATGGAATTCCTGGGCGGCACTGGGTGAGTTTCGAGCTGGCAGGAACCAAAAGCAATCGACTCGCGCTGAATGCTCGCATCAAGATCGTCGCAGACGGCATGACGCAGACCGACGAAGTGCACAGCGGCGGAAGTTATCTTTCGCAGAACGATCTGCGCCTGCACTTCGGACTCGACTCAGCCACAAAAATCGATAGCGTCGAAGTCCGTTGGCCGTCAGGCGCCATAGAACACATCGGCAATCTTGCCGCGGATCAGTTCTATTCCGTGCTGGAAGGCAAAGGAATCGTTCCCCGGGAAGCGATTCTGCCGCACAAGGCCGCAACGGCTCTGCCAAGCACTCATTAGGAAGAAGCCTGTTTGCCGGATCGCCGCGACCGCCAGAGCGCAGTGATCTGGCCTTCCAGCGAATCTACGGTCTTGTTGCAACGACACTCGCTGCGGCCGGCGTGCTCAATAGCTTTTCGTATATTTGGTGTTCTCTTTCCGCGTCTCCCATGCGGGATTCGCGTTGATAAGCGCTGGATAGTTCGCGATGGTACTCCGCTTCGCTCGGCGCAAGGCGCACCGCCGTTTCCAACGCGGTGACTGCGGCAGCAGCGCTTCCGCGCACGAGTTCGATTGTCCCAAGATCAAAATATGTTTCCGCATCGTTGGCGTTGAGCCGGAGGGCCACGTGCAACTCCTGAAGAGCCTCCTGTCGCTCACCGCGCTGCGCATGCACCTCGGCAAGTCCACGGTGTGCCTCGGCAATCTCTGGATGCGCTGCTGCCAATGCTTCCAAATGGGGTTGCCCCATTTGTTGAGACAAACAGTTTAGACTTTGTGCGCCGTTCGCCGGAAAACTCTCGACTGCAAGATTACTTTATCGCATCCTGAGCGCGGCCGGTGAAGCGGAGGCGGGCGCTGTTGGAGAGCGTCCCGCCAAGGAATAGCCGGCTGGAGCTCCTCGACGCAGATGAGCGCCGGGAGCGGTAGATAGATGCCGTTCCCCGCCTTTCATCTCAGCGTCGGACCGATAGATTCCCGATGCCTCGAAAACTTATGCAACAAGTTGCCGCGCAGCGGCCTCCTTCTTTTTCGTTGCCAGTTGAGCCTCGAGCTCGGCCGGCGGTAAATAGTCGATCCTGAAAAAGTGAATTTCAGTTGGATAGCAAGTCGATCAGCGAGCCGATGAAGAGGGATTGGCGCAGGAGTCGGTCCAGGATTGCTCTGGTTTCGGCGACAAGTCTTCCCTCACAGACTCTCAGCAGCTTGTGGACGTTTATCGCCGCGGCCGAGAGGATGGCGTTAATCGCATCTCCGGCAACTCCCTTTAGCCGGGTGCGTTCTAACCGGTGTTCGTTCTTCAGATGTCCGATGCTTGGTTCGACGGCCGCTCTGTGTTTCATCCTCTTCCAGAGCGCCTTTGATGTTTTGCCCCGCTGTCGTTTGTCCACATGGATCATGGCATTGCCCGCATAGTCGTGGCCGCGATAGCCCATGTCCACATGCACTTCACGAACTTTGTCGCCGATCAACTGATCCACCTGTTTCATTTGCTCAGCCAGCGTGTGGCCATCATAAGGATTTCCTGTGAAGCTCTTTGCGCCAACGAACCATCCACCCCGACTGCTTACCGCAACGCTGACCTTGTTGCCGAACTCATACGGCTTGCCGGCCTTGCCCTTAGCAATGCACTCGACTTCTGGCTCGTGAACACTTTACACCTTGTTCTTGTCATGCCTCTGCTGGCCATGAATGCGACCCGCCGTATCCAGCAGCCGCGATAACTTGCGCGATGGTTTTGCTGTCTGGCGGTCGATATCGCGTAGCACGGCCCAGTTGCGTCTTTAACTGGCGTGTGCAGGCGCGGGCTCGCTTCCTCTGTCGAGCATGGGCATATCGACTCGACTGCATTAACAGGCACTTGCCCACG
>Ga0302320_10013806_pt1 | contig 16802 bp, 13 predicted proteins | sample Bog_T0_3_FD_202130 | JGI IMG/M metagenome (GOLD analysis project Ga0302320, IMG submission 202130) | Peat permafrost microbial communities from Stordalen Mire near Abisko, Sweden - Bog_T0_3 | ecosystem: Environmental > Terrestrial > Soil > Wetlands > Peat | place: Sweden: Abisko, Stordalen Mire... | reverse complement strand
CGACCGCCTCGCCACCATCCTCGTTACGCCCTTCATGACCTGCTCCGCCCGCCTGCCCGTCTACATGCTGCTGATTGCGGCCTTCATTCCCCACATCTATTACCTGCACGGATTCCTCGGCCTGCAGACCATCGTGATGCTCAGCCTTTACGTAGCCGGATTCTGGGGCGCAATGACGACCGCCTGGCTCCTGAAGAGTTCGATCCTCAAGTCAAGCGAAACGCCGTTCATTCTTGAGCTGCCGCAGTACCGCATGCCGACCATTCACTCGCTCGCGCTGCGTCTCCTCGATCGCGCACGTATCTTTCTTTACCAGGCTGGCACCGTCATCCTCAGCGTCACCTTGGCGCTCTGGGTACTCGCGCATCTGCCCGTCCTTCATACCGCATCTGGCGCATGGACCGCGCCCGATCTTGCCAACAGCATCATCGGAAAGCTCGGACACTTCATCGAGCCTGTGATTGCACCGCTCGGTTTCAACTGGAAGATCGGCATCGGCCTGCTTTCCAGCGTGCTGGCCCGCGAAGTCATGGTGAGCACCATGGGCACGCTCTACGGCGCAGATCCCAGCACGCAAGCCATGCACCTGCAAACCGCGCTGCACCACGACATGACGCTCGGCGGCGCGCTGGCCCTCATGATCTTCTTCGCCTTCGCCATGCAGTGCACCTCCACCATGGCGGTAGTCCGCCGCGAAACCAACAGCTGGAAGTGGCCCGCCGTGCAGTTCCTCTACATGCTGGCGCTCGCCTACGGCGCAGCTTTCGTGGTCAACCACGTAGTCGCCGCCATTTTCGGGTAGATCAACGGTACGGCCTCTCTCCAGAGCAAGAAAAAGCTTCCGTGCCCCATCCATCGCGTCATTTGCGATGGGTGGGACTGATAGACACCAGACGCCCGCAGGTCCCCGCCTGTTACCATTCCCATCGAGAAAATAACCGGAGCCCCGCATGATCGCAAGAGCACGTTGGATCGCCACGCTCACCCTCGCCGCAATCACCGTCACCGCCGCCGCGCAAACCGTAAAGACGGCGCAGGGCGAAGCCAAAGGCAAGCTCATCAATAACGGCCAGGTCCGCGCCTTTCTCGGTCTGCCTTATGCGGCTCCGCCTATTGGACCGCTGCGCTTCAAGGCGCCAGAGCCGCCCGCCAACTGGACCGGCGTGCGCGACGCCACGCAGTTCGGCGCGCGCTGCGAGCAGTGGCACATCTGGAACGACTACATTTTTCTCGACGCCGGTCCCAGCGAAGACTGCCTCTTTCTCAATGTCTACGTTCCCGCAACTGCCAAGTCCACGGCGCAGTTGCCTGTCATGTTCTGGATCCACGGTGGCGGCTACGCTGCGGGCGCCAGCTCCGAACCGCGCTACACCAACTCCGTGCTGCCCACCATGGGCGTAATACTCGTCACTATCAACTACCGTCTCAATGTCTTCGGCTTCCTCGCCAGCGACGATCTCGCTAAAGAAAACGGCGGTTCAGCCGGCAACTACGGACTCATGGACATGGTGGCCGCGCTCAAATGGGTGCACGGCAATATCGCGCACTTCGGCGGCGATCCCAACAACGTAACCATCTTTGGTGAGAGCGCCGGCTCCTTTGCCGTCAGCACTCTGCTAGCCGCACCCTCGGCACGTGGACTCTTCGCAAAGGCCATGGGTGAAAGCGGAGCGGCGTTCAGCGATCTGCTTTCGGCGCCCCTGGCCACCCGCGCGCCACGCGACCAGAAGTGGACCGAAGCGCTCGGCGTCCACAATCTTGCCGAATTGCGCGCTCTGCCCGCCAGCGCCATTCTCGAGGCCGCTCAATTCAAAGGCGGCCTGTTTGCTCCCGTGGTCGACGGAAAGTTTGTCACCGAAGACGTGCAGAAAACCTACGCCGAGGGCAAACAGGCGCACGTGCCACTGCTTGCAGGGTGGAATCGCGACGAGCGCGCCGCCACTTTATCGAAGGACATGACCGTAGACAAGTGGAAGGTCTTTGCTCAGATCCACTATGGCGCGCACGCCAAGGATTTTCTCGCCGCCTTCCCCGCAATCACTGACGAGCAAGCCGTACGCGCCGCCGACGACTACACGACAAATCAGTTCATCGCCTTCGGCACATGGAAATGGGTGGAAGCGCAGGCCACAGCCGGCGTGCCCGTTTACCGCTATCACTTCGAACTGCCGGCACCGCCGAGCGAAATGCATCCGGAAGGCAAATATGCCTGGCACTCCGATGAGCTCGAGTACGTCTTCGGCACGCTCGACACGCGCCACGGCGCGACATGGCGACCGGAAGACCGCAAGCTCAGCGATCAGATCGCCCACTACTGGACCAACTTTGCCCGCACCGGCAACCCCAACGGCAAAGGCCTGCCGCAGTGGCCGCGATACGACACGGAAAAGAAAATCCTCCATCTCGACAGCGCGATTACCAGCGGCACAGACCCCCTGCGTCCAGAGTTCGAATTTCTTGAGGCCACGCCCGCGCATTGAGCGCCCCATGCACCGGTTGCGCCATGCTTGCCACGTACTTGTCCTTGTGGCAAGCATGCGCTCGCAGGAATTCGACTCCGAGAGTGGTTGGAAAGGGCGAGGCCTGGCCCCCCAAATCCTCGCTTACCAGTTCGTTATCGATCCGTCCAGACGGTAGTAGATCTGTGCCTTTTGAAAGTCGGCTTGCGTGAACTCCGCAATCTGTGTCAGCTGCTTGAGGTCGATTTCCACCCCAAGCCCGGGCCGGTCGTTGGGGTAGAGCTTGCCCTGTTTGAAATCGAGACAGACGGGAAGGTGCGGCAAGGTCCGGCCCTGATAGTTGTATTCCATAAGCAGCGGGCCAGAGAAGGTGCCGAGTGTGTTGACCAGCGCCGCAGTCGCGATGGGGCCGGTGAAATGGGGCACAATTCCTATAAAGTGGGTCTCGCAGAGCGCCGCGATTTTGAGCATCTCGGTGATGCCGCCCACGTTCGGCAATGTGGCACGCACGTAGTCAATGGCGTGACTCTCAACTAGTGGACTGAAATCCCAGCGATTACCCCACTCCTCCCCAGCTGCAATAGGAACACTGACCTTCTGGCGCAAGATGGGCAGATCCTGGAGAAATGCCTCGGTGCGTACCGGGTCTTCGACAAAGAACGGAGCGAGGTCCTGAATGGCATTGCAGCCGCGAATCGCGTCCGAAAGATCGAATCGCTGGTGGAAGTCGATTGCCCAGTTGCCGTCCGGGCCCACACCCTCGCGCGCGGCCGCGCAAGTATCATGCAGGCGGTTGACGCGCTCGCGCGTATCATACGTTGTGTTGACGGGAACCGAGAGCGCATCAAAGCGGAACACGCGATAGCCTTGCTCCATAGTGATGCGTGCGCGCTCCTGAATCGGCGTCGAGGGCGTGACCCCAGGCAGGATCCCGGCGGTGTTGTAGCACTCGCAGTAGTTGCGGACCATTCCGCCCAGCACCTGATGCACAGGCAGGTTGAGCGCCTTGCCGCGAATATCCCAGAGCGCCAAGTCAAGCGCGCCAATCGCATCGGTGCGTTCCCTGCCTGCGGGATAGAAATAGGCGCGATTCACATCCTGCCAGAGGTGCTCGATGAATTGCGGGTCGCGGCCAATCAGCCGACTTGCGCCGGGAGCCAGAAGGTCGGGCGAGCCTCCTTCGCCAATGCCGGTGATTCCAGCGTCGGTTTCGATGGTAACTACGACGTAGCTCTGATTGAAGATCTGGTTGAACAGAGTTCCACTCGGCGGGTTGTAGGCGCGAATGCGCGTGATCTTCATCTTGGGCAGCGCGGCGAAGGCAGGCACAGCCCCGGTGGTGGCAGCTATGGCGGTGGCGGAAAGAGCTTTGAGGAAATTGCGGCGATGCATAGGGAGGCCTCCGATTCTCGCAAGCATCCTAGCAGCCTGAGGTTGAATTTTGGAGTCTTGTAATTTACGGTGTTGAAGCTCTGTCTACCGGCTCCCCGCAATCATCTGCGCCGCGTGCTGCAAGCTGGTGTCGGTTACCTTGGCTCCGCTCAGCATGCGCGCTACTTCATGCGTCCGCGCGCGATCGTCGAGCACGCGAATCTGTGTCCGCGTGCGGCCATCGGCAGACCGCTTTTCCACCACCAGGTGCTGATCGGCGAACGCGGCGATCTGCGGCAAATGCGTCACGCACAAAACCTGCTGTCCGCGGCTCAGCGATTTGAGCTTGTGCCCCACAGCCTCGGCCGCCCTGCCTCCAATACCGATGTCGATTTCGTCGAATACCAGCGTGCGCGGCGTGGGATTCGCCTTCCTCGCCTTCGCGGAGCTCTCTTCCACGGCAACCTTCAGCGCCAGCATTACGCGCGACATTTCGCCGCCGGACGCAATCTCGGTCAGCAGCTTCAGCGGCTCGCCGGGATTGGTCGAAATGCGGCACTCCACAGCGTCCCATCCAGCGGCAGTCCACTCCGACTCGTTGGCCAACGAATGCACGGCAACTTCAAACTTCACCTTCATGGCCAGCGTGTTGATCTGCGCCTCAGCCTGTTTCGCCAGCTTGGTCGCCGCAGCCTTCCGATCCACCGTGAGCGCAGCGGCGCCCCTCTGATATTCCTTCGAAGCCTTCTCCAAATCCGCGCGCAGCGTCTTCAAAATCTCGTCCCGATCTTCCACCTCGGCCAGCTTCTGCGCCACGTCTTCGCCAAACGCAACCACCTCGGCGACGGTATGCCCGTACTTGCGCTTCAGCCGGTCGATAAGCGCAAGCCGGTCTTCAATCTCCGCCAGCCGCTCCGGTGAAGCATTGATCCCCTCCGCATAATCACGCAGCGTCGATGCCACATCGCCAAGCGCAGCGCGCGCAGAGCCAACCTGCTGCACCGCATCCGCAAACCGCCCGTCGTACCGCGCCAGCTCTTCTACGTTGCGCAAAGCCGCGCGCAGAGCCACTTCGGCGGAAGAGCCACCCTCGTACAACTGCTCAAACGCTCCCATCGCCGCGGCGTACAGTTTTTCAGAGTTGGCCAGCACGCGCTTCTCAGTCTCAAGCGCTTCGTCCTCGCCCGCCGCCAGCCGCGCTGCTTCAATCTCCTTGCGCTGATAGCTCCACAGGTCCACCATGCGCAGCCGATCCTGCTCGCCCTGCAGCAGATCGTTCAGCTTGTCCTGCGCCACGCGCCACTGAGCGTAGGCCGCACTCACGGCGTCTGTCGATACACCGGCAAACCGGTCGAGGAGAAACCGCTGTTGCGCATGGTCAAAGCTGGTCAGCGTCTCGGTCTGCGCGTGCACCAGTGCCAGTTCCGGCGCAAGCTGCTTGAGCACGGCCACCGTGGCCGGCTGGTTGTTCACAAACACGCGGCCCTTGCCCGTGGAAAGGATCTCGCGGCGCAGAATAATGTCGTTGCCTTCGGAGTCGATCCCGTTTTCTTCGAGGATCGCTTCCGCGCCCGGCGTGGACTCAAAAACGCACGCCACCACCGCTTTTTCCGCGCCGTGCCGCACCACATCCACCGAAGCCTTGCCACCCATCAACAGCGCAAGCGCATCTACCAATATGGATTTGCCCGCGCCGGTTTCGCCCGTCAGCAAATTCAGGCCGGGACCCAGGGCGGCGATCGCGTGATCGATCACAGCGTAATTTTCAGCGCGCAATTCAACCAGCATCTCGAACCAACCCCTCGGAACCCGTGAATGCAACGGGACGATCAACGTTCAACCGCTCGGCCCAGTTTTAAAGCGAATCCGAGCGCAGCATAGCATGAATGGCCCGCCCACGCGATGGAACAGCCCTTCCTCATTCCTGGGGGGACCACACCCGTAACTTGGAGCCGGTGATGGCGTCTGATACGGTAAATATTGAGGTAAAATGCCGATTTTAACTGCTGTGTTTGTCTACCTTTTGCAGTCTGACAGCGGTGCCGCTCCCACGGCGCCAGGCGGGTCCACAGGCTTCAGCGCGTTGGCAGGTTTGTTGGGCAACATTGGGCCCATCGCCGCCTCCGTACTCGTAATCCTGCTGGCGGCGAGCATTTACTCCTGGACCATCATCCTGGCCAAAGTCTCCGCTTTCAGCAAAGCCACCAAGGACAGCCGCAAGTTTGTGCGCGGCTTTCGCAAGGCGGGCCGGCTGCAGGACATCGCGACCCTTGCCACCGAGTGCCCCTCCAGCCCGCTCGCACAGGTCTTCGAAGACGTCTACGAGACCTACAAGCGCCAGACCGGCGGATCGGGCCCGCCGAAAAGCTCCGTGCCCCTCGAGCGCACAGCGCAAACCTCCGGCAATAATGCTGTCAATACTCTCGAGCGGCGCATGACGTGGCTCGCCACCATCGCCTCCTCAAGCCCCTTCGTCGGCTTGTTCGGCACCGTCATGGGCGTCGTGGACGCGTTCGCCGGCTTGGGCTCCGCCGGCTCCGGAACCCTGCACGCCGTGGCCCCGGGCATTGCCGAAGCGCTCATCACCACGGCAGCCGGCCTTTTTGTCGCAGTCCCTGCCCTCATCGCCTACAACCAGCTCACAGCCCGCATCCGCATGTTCGCCTCGGCCATCGACGACTTCTCGCGCGAGCTTCTCAATTCGCTGGAAGAAATTCCGGTGCGCGGGGCACAAGGCCCCGCACAGTCAACCCGCGCCATGGGATCCGATATTCCCAGGGGAGTCTGACCATGGCCTTTACAACAAGCAACGGCCGCACGCAGAGCTCCCTAGCCGACATCAACATCACGCCGCTGGTCGACGTGGTGCTGGTGCTTCTGGTCATCTTCATGATCACCGCGCCCATTCTCCAGTCGGGCATTGAAGTCAACGTGCCCAAGACGCGGACCGTCAAGCAGATTACCGAGCAGCGCATGGTCGTCACCATCGATAAAGAGCAGCAGATCTTTCTCGGCGACCAGCCCATCAACATTCACGACCTGCCGCAGAAGCTGCAGCAGGGGGGCTCCGATCCCGAGCACCAGGTCATCTATCTCCGCTCCGATCAGACCGTTCCCTTCGGTGTCTTCGCCACGGTAATGGACGCGGTCAAGCAGGCCGGCATCACCAACGTGTCGATCGTGACCCAGCCGCTCGACACCAAAGCCGCGGCCAGCGGCAACTAGATTTCCGAACGGGCAAACGCATGGAACCAGTCCTCGAAGCCGGCGAAATCATCGAACGCGACTTTCTGCGTGAGCGCCTCGGCGCGCCGGCAGCCGGTTCCTTCGTGTTGCATGGCGCCTTGTTCGCGGGACTCATTTTCTACGGCCTGCTCAGCGGCCTGTTCCATCACAACTTGTGGGGAAACAAGGGCTCCGGCGGCGCCATGCAGGTCACGCTCGTAAGCGATGCGCTGCCCTTGCCCAACAATCAGCCGCTCAACCAGAACGTGCTAGCTACGGAAAAGCCCAGCGTAGCCCCCGCGCCGCCCAGCCCCAAAGAAACGCAGAAGATCGACGAGAAGGCGATTCCGATCCTGGGCAAGCAGACCAAGCCGCAGGAAAAAACGACGCCGAAAACCCAGATGCACCAGCCGCCGCCCAAGCCTGACAACCTGGCCCGCTACGGCGAGCAGACGGGGACGTCGATTCCGCGCGCCATGCAGCCGCAAACCGGATCCGTCGGTCCCACGGCCGTAGGCGATAGCGATTTTGCTAGCATGTTCGGCTATTACGTCCGGAATATCAACAGCAAAATGGCCCAGAGCTGGTACAAGCAGGAAGTCGATCCCCGCACTCCGCGTGGTGCGCGCGTCTACTTGATTTTCACGATTCACCGCGACGGCAGCACCAGCAATCTGCAGCTCGATCGTTCCAGCGGAAGCCCCACCCTCGACATGTCCTGCGAACGCGGCGTGCAGCGAGCAGAAGGCTTTGGCCCCCTGCCCGACAATTATAATCAGAGCACGCTGAAGGTTTCGTACTACTGCGAGTACTAAAACATGCATCCAATGTACTCAGCGTCACGCATCCAAATTCTGTGCGCGGGTTTCACGCACAACCCATCCATTGCATTCGAGGAAGGATCGCTCATCGCATGAAGGGATTACTTCGACTTCTTCCCCTCCTGGTAGTTTCCTTTGCAGGTTCCAGCGCGAATCCGCTGACCGCGCAGGATTGGGTGCACACCGGCACCAATCTGGGAAATCAGGCCATCCGCATTGCGGCGGCAGACTTCAAGCCGCTCGGCTACGATCCCCAGACCGCCGCGCTCAAGGCCACCTTCGACGCCACCCTCTACAGCGATCTGGGCAATGCCGGAATCTTTGACCTCGTCTCCAAGAGCCTTGCGCCACAAGCCATGCCCGGCTCGCCCACAGAGTTCGTAGCCGGCCAGTGGGCCGCATCGCCTTCCAGCGCGGCAATGGTGGCCTTCGGCGGATTCTCCGTCAACGGCGGCCGCATCGCCGTTTCAGGCTGGCTCTTCGACACCAGCAACACCGTCAATCCCCAGGTGCTCGGCAAGCAGTACAACGAGGCCGCCAGCGCAGACATGGCGCGCACCATTGCCCACAGATTTGCCGATGAAATCATCGCCCGCCTTGGCGGCGGCATCAACGGAATCGCCGAAACCAAAATCTACTTTGTCAGCACGCGCAGTGGCTCCAAAGAGATTTGGGTCATGGACTACGACGGAGAGAACCAGCATCAGGTCACGCACCTGGGCAGCATTTCCATCTCTCCGCGCATCTCGCCCGACAACTCGCGTGTCGCGTTTTCCACGCTCGGCCGCGAAGGTTGGTCGGTGCGCATGTACTCGTTGGAGCTTGGCCGCATGGTCAGCTTCCCCGGCGGATCGGCAGGTGGCAGCAACCTCTCTCCGGCGTGGTCGTCTGACGGCTCCTCGCTCGCCTTTTCCTCATCGCGTTCAGGAGATTCGGAGATCTGGGTGGCGGATGCCAATGGAAACGGCGTGCATCGCGTAACGTCCATCACCGGCCCAAACGTGGCGCCAGTCTGGAACCCCCGCACCAACGCGCAACTCGCCTTTGTAAGCGGCCGAACCGGCGAACCGCAGATCTACACCATGGGGGTTGACGGCTCCAATATGCAGCGCATGACCGATAGCGGCTATGCCGTCTCTCCCTCGTGGTCTCCCAGCGGCGGCATGCTTGCCTTCGCCTGGAACCGCAAGTACGGGCCTGGCGATCCCGGCGGGCAAGACATCTACGTGTTCGAAATTGCCAGCATGCACTGGCTCCAGGTCACGCACGAGTCCGGCAACAACGACTTCCCGTCCTGGGCGCCCGACACCCGCCACATCGTGTTCCAAAGGAGAATCGGAAAGAACTCGCAGATCTGGAGCATGCTTTCCGACGGCACGCATCAACAGCAATTGACGCGCGCCGGCGACAACTCCATGCCGAATTGGAGCTGGAAGTGAGCAGGCTCACCGGAATCGGCAGGTGTCTCATTCAGCACCATTGCCGCCGAAGCGAATGATCTATGATTTTGAGGTTGAGGACTTTAACGTTTACGATTTGAATATTCTTTTGAGGCTTGCGGCCAGGTAAGACCCGAAAACTCGGTTCACATCGGCAAAGGATTCCGTCCACAAAAGGGTGCCTGTTATCACAGAAGAAAAGCCCCCTCATTGCCGATTTTGATGATGTGTCTCAGCGTTTGTGTTTCAGGAAGGAGCATTCCATTGAAAGTACTTTCTCGCAGTCTTGTTCCGGTTGTTCTGCTTTGCACCTTGATGGCGGTTTCAGGCTGCAAAAAGAAAGAAGCCCCGCTGCCCCCCGCTACGGTGGCCCCGCCGGCAACCGTTCCCGCACCCTCAGCCATGCTCACCGCCACTCCCACCGTCATATCCGCAGGCGATCAGGTGCTGCTCTCCTGGCGCACCACGGACGCGACCTCGGTCTCGATTGACGGCATTGGCGACGTGCCCACTGTGGGCGTCAAGACCGTCACTCCCACCCAGGCAACAACCTACCACCTGGTTGCGCGCGGCGAAGGTGGAACGGCCGATGCATCGGCCAGTGTCACCGTCAATTCCCCGCCCGCCGTCGTCGTGCCCAGCAACTCGATGAGTGCCGCGGAGGAATTCAAGGCCAGCGTGCACGACATCTTCTTTGACTACGACACCGACGCCATTCGCCCCGAGGGACAGGCCACGCTATCCGCTAACGCCAGCTTCCTTGCCAGCCATCCTGAAGTGAAGATCGTGATCGGCGGCTATTGCGACGAGCGCGGTTCTGACGAATACAACCTCGCCCTCGGTCAGCGGCGCGCCGAAGCCACCAAGACCGCCATGGTCACCGCCGGCGTTTCGGCCTCGCGCATTCGCGTCATCAGCTACGGCAAGGAAAAGCCCTTCTGCAGCGAGTCGAACGAAGCTTGCTGGCAACAGAATCGCCGCGCCGGCTTCTCCATGGACCAGTAGCACCCGTTGTTGCAGTACCAGTACTTGCCCAGTACGAACGGCAGTCTCGCGACATGCGGGACTGCCGTACTTTTTTGTTAAGATGGGAGATATATGAAGATCGCTGGCACAGTTCGCAATCGTCTTCTTTCAGCGGCGCTTTTCGCCGCTGTTGCTGCAATCGTTCCCGGCCACGCACATGCCGCCTCGAAGGAAATCATCGAGCTCCAGACGCAGGTGCAGCAACTGCTTGACATGGTGCAGCGCCTGCAGTCCACCTTCGACTCGCGCCTAGGCGTGCTGCAGAATCTCGCCCAGCAGACCTCGGACCAAGCCAAGGTTACCAGCGCCGCCGTGGCTGATCTCCAGCAGAAGCTGAATTCTCAGAACGAAGGCGTCGGCGCCAAGGTCGATACCGTCAGCGGACAGGTGCAGTCGCTCAACGACTCGGTCGACGAGTTGAAATCGCGCGTCGCCAAACTCAACAAGGCCGTTGAAGACATGCAGACCCAGATGCAGAACGTACAGGCACAGCCGCAGCCCGGCGCAATGCCCGGTGGCGCTCCCAATGGCCAGCAGGTGGCGCCTGGCGGCATCCCCACCGGCCCCGGCATCACGGCCCCCCTCTCCGGCCCGCAAGCCATGACGTCCCAGATCCCGCCCCTTCAGGACACTTACCAGAGCGCACTCCGCGACTTCAACGCCGGCCGATACGAGCTGGCAGCCGGTGAGTTCCAGGACGTGCTGCATTACTATCCGCTCGATGACCTGGCCGGCTCCGCCCAGTTCTACATCGGCGAAATCGCCTACCAGCAAAAGAAGTATGACGATGCCATCGGCGCCTACAACGCCGTGCTCGAGGGCTTCTCCGGCAATCCCAAAGCGCCCGCCGCGCAACTCCACAAAGGTCTAGCGCTACTCGCCCTGGGCAAGAAGGACGCCGGCGTCCGCGAACTGCGCCTGCTCATTCAGCGCCATCCGCGCACCCCGGAAGCCGCCAGCGCCCGCACCAAGCTCAACGGCTTGGGCATCCGCCTCGTCGCCAGCAAGTAATGGCGCTTTGGATGTGAAAAGCCCCGCCGAAGCGGGGCTTTTCTTTTGCTCTTTTCTTCGCCGCACCTTACCCCAGCGCGTGCGGATCGTTGGCCCCAACGATCAAACTCTTGTGGTGGCGAACATCTGTGCCCTCCACCCAGAAAATCACGTCTTCCGCAATGTTGGTCGCATGATCGGCCACCCGCTCCAGGTTGCGGCTGATCATCAGCGCATTCAGCGCCTGCGGCGCGTTGTGCGCTTCCTCGGCCATCACCTTGGTCAGCGCCTTGTAGGCGGCCCGATTCATCGCATCCACCGCGTCGTCCATCGTCAGCACGGTGCGGGCTATCGCGCCATCAGCTTCAATAAACGACTGCAGGCTCTTGCGCACCATCTCCGAGGCCAGCGCCGCCATCCGGGGAATGTCCACAGGCAGATCTACTGCGGCCATCTGCTCCATGCTGCGCACGCGGTCGCTGATGCTTTTGGCCGCATCGCCCACGCGCTCAAGGTCCGCATTGATCTTGATCACGCTCAGAATAAAGCGCAGATCGATTGCCATCGGCTGTTCCATGGCCAGAAGGTCGAGCGCGGCCTGGTCAATCTCCCGCTCCAGCCGGTTAATCGCGAGTTCGCTGCGGCTTACAAGGTCGCAGATCGAAAGGTCGCGAACCCGATACGCCTCGATGGCGCGCTGGATCGCCTGTTCGGCGAGCCCTGCCATGACCAGCAGGTTCTCCTTCAGGTCGTCCAGACTTTGTTGAAAGCGTATACGTGTCATCCGAACCTGCCGGTGATGTAGTCTTCTGTCCGCTTGTCACTGGGGTTGGTAAAGATCTTATGCGTCGAGTCGAACTCCACCATGCGGCCGTTCAAAAAGAATCCGGTCTTCTCGGCGACGCGCGCCGCCTGCTGCATGTTGTGGGTCACAATCACAATAGTGTACTGCGTCTTGAGCTGGAAGATCAGGTCTTCAATTTTCGATGTGGAAACCGGGTCGAGCGCCGAGGCGGGCTCGTCCATCAGCAGCACTTCCGGGTCCACCGCCAGCGCGCGCGCAATGCAAAGGCGCTGCTGCTGGCCACCGGAGAGGCTCGCTCCCGACTTCTTTTTCAGATCGTCCTTCACTTCGCCCCAAAGCGCCGAATTCTTGAGCGACTTCTCCACAATCTCGTCCAGCGAGCGCCGGTTTGTGTAACCGTTCAGTTTCAGCCCCGCTGCTACGTTGTCGTAAATGGACATTGTCGGAAACGGATTGGGGCGCTGGAACACCATGCCCACGCGGCGGCGAATCTGCACCGGCTTCGCGTCCTTGTACACGTCCAGATCGCCAATCTTGATGGAGCCCGTAACGCGCCCGATGGGATTGGTCTCGTGCATACGGTTGATGCAGCGCACAAACGTGCTCTTGCCGCACCCCGAGGGACCAATCAGCGCCGTGGCGTGGTTGGCCGGAATATTCAGGTTGATGTCCTGCAGCGTGTGGTTGGTGCCATACCACGCATTCAGGTTGACGACCTCGATGCCAACGCCCACTTAACTTGCCCCTTTCAAAACGCCGCGGCTGGTCACATACCGCACCAGCGAAACGGCAAATACGATCAACACAATCAGCACCAGCGATCCCGCCCACGCCAGCCGGTGCCAGTCGTCATAGGGTGAAAGCGCGTACACGTAAATCTGCAGTGGCAACGCGGCAATCGGCTGGTTCAGGTTGGTGCTCCAGAACTGGTTGCCCAGCGCGGTAAACACCAGCGGCGCCGTCTCTCCGGCCACACGCGCAAACGCCAGCATGCATCCCGTAATGATGCCCGGCGAAGCCGTCTTCACCGTAATCGAAAGAACCGAACGCCAGTTTGGCACGCCCAATCCGAGCGCCGCTTCCCTGATCGCGTTCGGCACCATCAGCAGCATTTCTTCGGAAGTGCGGCAAACCGTTGGAATCATCATGAAGCCCAGCGCAACGCCGCCCGCATACGCCGAAAAGTGTTTCATCGGCACCACGATCAGCGCATAGGCCGCCAGCCCCATTACGATCGAAGGCACGCCGTTCAATACGTCGGCGGTAAACCGAATCGCGGCCGCGAGTTTGGTTCCCCGGCCGAACTCCGCCAGATAAATTCCGCCCCCAATGCCGATTGGGACGCCGATGGCGCTGGCCAGCGCCAGCACAATCGCAGAACCAAGAATTGCGTTGGCCATGCCGCCGCCCAATTCACCCACCGGCGCCGGACTCTTAGTAAAGAAAGCGAAGTTCAGAGAACTGGCGCCTTTGTAGATGAGATAGCCGAAGATCGCGATCAGCGGAACAATCACAATGACCGTGGCCAGAATCGCCAGCCCGGTCACAACCGCGTCGGTTGCAGTCCGAAATTGCGATCGAGTTTTGAATGCATCCGAGTTCAATTCAAACTCCTCTAGTGCACCTGTGACGGCGTGCCGCGGGTCACTGCCCAGATCAGCACTTGCGCCAGCGCATTCACAAAAATCGTCACAACAAACAGCGCGAGGCCTATTTCCGTCAGCGCGCTAAGGTGCATATCGCCCACTGCTTCGGCGTATTCATTCGCAATGACCGTGGCCATGGTGCTGCCATTCGACAAGAGCGAGCGATGAATCTCAGGCGCGTCGCCAATCACCATGGCCACCGCCATGGTTTCGCCCAGCGCGCGCCCAAGCCCAAGAATCACCGAGCCCACGATGCCGATGCGCGCGTTCCGCAGCACGCCCATGCGGATCATCTCCCACCGTGTCGCGCCCAGCGCCAGCACAGCTTCCCGCTGCGAGTGCGGGACCGTCGACATTACTTCGCGCGTCAGGGAAGAAATAATCGGCAGAATCATGATGGCCAGAATCACGCCAGCCGCAACATAACCCAGCCCCGTCGGATTGTCGTCCGAAAACAAGCCCGACCAGCCCAAAGTTTTTACGAGCAGAGGGTTCACGTAATCCCGCAGCAGGGGGACCAGCACGAACACGGCCCACAGTCCGTAGATCACGCTGGGAATCGCAGCCAGCAGTTCTGTAAGAAACGCCAGCGGTCCGCGCAGAACCCGCGGGCACATCTCCGTCAGAAAGACGGCCACGCCAATGGCCAGCGGCACGGCGAGCAGGAGCGCCAGGAACGACGACACCAGCGTCCCATAGATGAAGGGCCGCGCGCTGAACTGCTCGTTCACCGGATCCCAGAATAGTTTTAGGTTCGTTTGCGGGTCGGTAAACACCTGGTAAAAGAAGGCGAATCCAAACTTGTGCAGGGTCAGTTGTGATCGCACCACCAGTTCGAAGGCGATCAGGCCCACAATCACAAAAATGCTCAGGCCACACAACAGCATGAGCCACGAAAAACCGCGATCCGCCAAGGCTGAGTTTCCGCGCGCTAAAAGAAAGCGCCGTACCTCAGAAATTGTGGCAGGCGGACCGTCCAATGGCTGCTGCAGGGCGCTCGGACCGGGATCCGGCTGCGTTTGGACTTGAGGAATGCGGATTTCCGACACGTTGGCGCTCACCAAAGTCAGGCTAACGGGGAATTGTGAATGGGAGGTTACAAGTGTGCTAAATCAAATGCATAGAACAAGAAATATCCACAGCTCAGCCGTTCGCAACCCGCTCCGCCCGGCCAGTCCGCGCCCCATTCCTCCAACCCGGCCCTGCGTCGTCCATTAAGCTGTTGAATTGGATCACGGAAGGCCTTCTCAATGCGCCCAGTCTTGAATGTTGCCGCCATCGCCCTGCTGCTCCTCGTTGCCTCGGCCCGAAACCAGGCCCAAACCGGTCCAGAATTGCCGAGCCCCGACCCTCAGCATCGCGACTGGAAAGCCATGTGGGTCACTCACCCGACCGCTCCACTCCGCGAGCCTCTTGTCCTCCACTTCCGGCGCTTGCTGGACCTCGCGGTAGTTCCAGTCAGCTATCCGGTTCGCGTCAGTGCCGACAATCGCTTCGTTCTCTACGTCAACGGACAGCGCGTGGGCGACGGGCCGGCGCGCGGAGACCTGAACCACTGGCGTTACGAGCGCTTTGACCTCGCCCCTTTGCTTCACGCCGGCAAGAATCTCGTTACTGCCACCGTCTGGAACTGGGGCGTCTTCGCGCCTCTCGCGCAAATGAGCGACCGCACCGCCTTCCTACTCGAATCGGACGCTACCGGGCCAGACTCTCTCTCGACACCCGACAACTGGCAAGTCGAGATCGAGCCCGGCCACCGCGCCCTCGATCGCAGCTCCGTCGACGTCAAGACTTACTTCGCCTCCGGCCCCGGGGAGCAGATCAACGCCGAGCTTTATGACTGGCACTGGAATGACCCAGCAACCCTTCTCGCTTCCGCCGCGCCGCTAGTGGACGGCAACAGCTACCCAACCGTAAGTCAGGATGCAGCCACCGTCCATTCCGCCGCAAACTGGGTTCCCGTAGCCACGCCCATGCGCGACAGCGTCAATGGCGGCGTCAACAAAGCACACTCCGCGGGCACCACGGGTGACAATTTCTGGGGCCTGGTTCCCGACGGCCTCCCGCACATGGCCTTCGAGCCCACCAGCGCCGGCGAAACGGTGCGCGTGGATGTCGTGAATCGCGGACCCCAGGCGCCCGATGTCCACGGATTCCCTGCCATGCCGGTAACAGTGCCTGCCGGTAGCCACGTCCACATCCTTCTCGATCGCAAAACCCTCACCACCGCCTATCCGCAGCTCACTGTCTCCGGCGGCAAGGGCGCCACGATCTGGATTACCTATGCTGAAGCCCTCTTCGACAAGCAGATGCACAAGGGCGATCGCGACGAGGTCGCCGACCGCCAGGCCCACGGCCTCAAAGACAGTTTCCTTCCCGACGGCGGCTCCAACCGCGTCTTCGAGCCGCTCTGGTGGCGCACCTGGCGCTATCTCGATCTCGACATCGAGACCGCCGGTGAGCCTCTAACGCTCAATTCCCTCTCCGCCCGCTTCACCGCCTATCCCTTTGAAGAGCGCGCAAGCTTTCAGTCGCCCGACGCCCAACTCGCCGAAATCTGGAAGGTAAGCTGGCGCACCGCCCGGCTCGATGCCCATGAAACCTACATGGATACGCCGTACTACGAGCAATTGCAGTATGTGGGCGACACGCGCATCCAGGCGCTCATCTCTTATTCCGTCGCCGGCGACGACCGCCTCGCTCGCCAGGCCCTCGAAGCCTTCGACGACTCGCGCTTCCCTGACGGCATCACGCGAAGCCGCTATCCCAGTTCCCTTGCGCAGACCATCCCGACGTTTTCGCTCCTCTATATCGGCATGTTGCGCGATTACTGGCGTTACCGCCCTGACGCCGCACCTGCCATTGCTTCGCTTCCAGGAACGCGCACCGTGCTCGACTGGTACGCGGGCTATGAACAGCCCGACGGTCTGCTTCGCAAGCTTCCCTGGTGGAGCTTCGTCGACTGGGTTCCCTCCGGCGAAATTCCCACGTACAGCGCAAGGGGAGAATCCTGCACCACC
>Ga0302320_10013804_pt1 | contig 16804 bp, 13 predicted proteins | sample Bog_T0_3_FD_202130 | JGI IMG/M metagenome (GOLD analysis project Ga0302320, IMG submission 202130) | Peat permafrost microbial communities from Stordalen Mire near Abisko, Sweden - Bog_T0_3 | ecosystem: Environmental > Terrestrial > Soil > Wetlands > Peat | place: Sweden: Abisko, Stordalen Mire... | reverse complement strand
GCCCCCACCCGCTCTTTCACCAAGGGGATTGAACATCAGGCGCGGGTGGGGACACCCGCGCTACAAGCCTCCCATGCCCGCACGCCGGGGACTGTTCGGCGTGGCCTGGCGCGCCATGACGTGCCGGGGTTCCGGCTCGCTCGCCTGGCTGTGGATCGCAGGTGGCAAGGACGGGGAATGGGCGGGCAACTTCTGCTTGCGGCTGGCCGGCGCTGCCTGTTGGCCTCAGCGGAGGTTGGCGGCGTGGCCCTTGTCATCGACGCCAAAAGCGAAAGGGTGGCACACTGGTATTCGAGCTATGGCGCTGTACCACTGTTGGACGCACCGCTAACTCTGCTGCTGCCGCTCTCGACCATCGAGGCCGCGCTGAAGAAGGCGGCAAAGTATTGAAGTTGGCTAAAGCGGCGTCAGGAACCCACCCAGTCATGGGGGTGGCGGCTGATGAATCGTGGTGCAAAAAATGGTACCTGAAACATTCCCCCTCCATTCCCCCCTCTGTTCAGGATTCCTAAATTGTTTTTTTCTAAATGTTTTTTCTATTGTTTACTTGCCGACTATCAGTTACGATCCCGTTATGCCGGATACAGATAACAATCCACATCATTTTGACTTTGATTTAGATCGGGGTATTCGCACTCAAGTGGTTGAGAAATTGGAGTCGAGCCCGATGCTTCCCCTAACAAGGGGGGCTGGGCCGCACGCCAGCGGAATCTATGCCTTGTACTTTAGAGACCGGTTGGTATATATAGGCAAGGCATCGAAGGGAACCACTAAGAGTAAGCGAACATTACGCGCGCGCCTTTCCGAGCATGTCGGTAAAATCAGCGGCCGCAAAAATATCACGCTGGATGATATGAAATTTCGTTATCTAACACTTGCAAGTGAATGGTGGGTATTCGCAGCGGAATTCGCGCTGATAACTCACCATGACCCCGAGTGGAATGCGAGCGGCTTCGGCAGCAAGGTTCCAGGTATTGGTCGTCCCGGCACGCATCGCGTGAGCCAATTCAATGAGCAGTTTCCGAAGAAATAACTGACCCGTGGCTTGATCGCCTTTGCGCATGGAGAGAATTTACCAAAACTGAAGCCTCATGCCCAAGGCCCAGATTGCCGCTTTATCCTCCAAATGTCCTAGTTGACCCGGCCGACGTCTTCTTCTTCCTGCCTCCCAAACTATTATGCTGGACCATGGAATCCAGAATCATCCTCTTAAACGCCTCGGCCCTATCTGCCTTTGAAAGCTCCTGTGGAGGGAAACGGCTCTCCATTTCTTCGCGAAGGGCTTTGAATTTCGCCCTCGCTGCTCGCTCGGACCTCGTACGGAGCACCTCTTCTCCGTTCAACGTGACACGAAGCGTGCCGTCGGCTTCAGAGTCGAGGAAAAGCTGACCTGGAAAGAATGCGAGCTTCAACCCTTAGCAACCTTTCTCTTGAACCCAACAAGCTCACGTTCGCAGGCGTCACCGTTGCGGCAAACGATCCAAAAGCAATGCCGCTTTCGCGCATGATGGGCTTCTTTCCATTTGGTTGAGACCATTGGTCCATTACGGATCTTGATAATAAGGTCGCAAACGGTAAATCCAGCTTCTTCGGCCATGCGCATGAAGTCACAGTGAGGCCATTTCGATTTGTGGTTGTTTACCATGTCCGTGATCTTCGCTAGTAACAAGCCGTTTGGTTTAAGTACTCGCTTGGCCTGCCTCAAGAATGGAGGATATAGATAGCTCAAGTTCCAGTCTTGGGCTTTGCCACACTCAACCGTTGCGCCAAAGTCTATGTCAAAACGTTTCTTACTCTTGTCTCGGCCCTGCGGTCCCACGTGGGGCGGGTCATAAACGACCACGCCAAACTTCGCAGACGGCACGCCGGTCATTTTACGATTATCCCCAACAAATGTGGGATTGTGCTGCGGATCAATGTCCATCGAGACGACGCGCCGCTTGGAGCCTTTCCAAAATCGCCCCGCGTTGAAAGTGGAATCCAAAATCGGCTCAGGTGGGATAGTGGAATAGAATTTGAACATTGCTTCGAGAAGATCACCATCGCTTCCTTCCCAAACACTGCTGATGGGTTGATACGAGGATGTACCATTGCCGTTCTTGGGTTTAGGCCCAATCGGTTTCATCGTGGGCGAAATGGGTAGAACTGCCATTGGGTCAGTGACTGCCGGTATACCGAGTTCGAATTGTTCCAGCATACACAATCTTATCGGCAGTTTGTGGCTTCGGCAATAGGGTTTTATAAGGGGCGTAGCACTGAGTCATTTTTCATCCCTACCCGCCGAATCGGGCAAGAATTCCCTTGACAAATGCTAGCCTCTGATGTAGCCTTGAAAGAAGAAGGGCGGCGCACTGCCGCCCGGAGGATTTCGCCCATGCGCACACCGGCTCCCCAAACTCAAGACCCCTTCCCCCAGCCCAACAAAGGCAAAATGTCGTTAATTTTCGGACAAAATATCGTGCGGCGGGCGGACTCAACAACAAAAAATAAAAAAATTACGACCAAAGCCGGAATGTGTATGGACACAAACAAAACGTGGACATTTTGCCACCCGAATCGTCGGACATTTTATGCAAATCGACAGGAATCGTCGGACATTTTGCACTAAATCGACACGAATCGTCGGACATTTTGGTACCAAATGAACTGAAATGACGGCAAATTGCACGCAACTGCATTACGCCACTCCGCCAGTAGCCGGCTGACTCTCCGCCCAGGCCCGCGCCACTTCCAGAACCCCCAGGCAGCAGCAGAAAGCGAGACGTGGCACGGTGAGGGAGCTGGAGTTTGCGGCGGCAAAATTTTAACTTGACGTCACCTACCGACTGGTCGGACAATGTGTTGCCGGTGCTCAATGCACGGTTTGCGACGATTCGAAAGGTGCCAGCACCTAACTTGGCCGTCTCCGTCGCTAACCACTGACCACTGCCACTGCCTTTGGAGGGACGATGCCGGAAAAGGTCTTCATCTTTGACACGACACTGCGCGACGGTGAGCAATCCCCAGGCTGCAGCATGAACCTGCCGGAGAAACTTGAGATGGCGCGCCAGCTTGATCGCCTCGGCGTTGACATTCTGGAAGGCGGATTCCCCATCGCCTCGGTGGGTGACTTTGAAGCCGTGAAGGCCATCTCCGCAGAAATCCGCCGGCCCATCATCGCCGCGCTGGCCCGCGCCAACCAACTCGATATCGACCGCGCCTGGGAAGCCTTGAAGGACGCTGCCCGGCCGCGCATTCACACCTTTCTGGCCACCTCGGACATCCATCTTCAATACAAGCTGCACAAGACGCGCGAAGAGATCCTGAAGATGATCAGCTGGGCCGTGGCGCATGCCAAATCCAAGTGCCAGGATGTGGAGTTCTCCCCTGAGGATGCAGGGCGCACGGATCGCAATTACCTCATCGAGTGCCTGCACGCCGCGGTGGAAGCCGGCGCCACGGTGCTGAACCTTCCGGACACGGTGGGCTTCTGCCTGGAATCGGATTACCAGCAGATGTTCAGCGACGTGAAGGCGCGAGTCCCCGGCATGGACAAGGTCACGCTGAGCACGCACACGCACGACGACCTGGGAATGGCCGTGGCCAACACGCTGGCGGGCATTCGCGGCGGCGCGCGCCAGGTGGAATGCACCATCAACGGCATTGGTGAGCGCGCGGGCAACGCGGCACTGGAAGAGGTCGCCATGATCCTCCACGTGCGGCGTGACACGCTGCCCCTCTACACGGATATTCGCAGCGAGGAGCTCTACAAATCCAGCCAGTTGCTGACGCGCCTCACGGGCATGGCCGTGCAGCGCAACAAAGCCATCGTGGGCCGCAACGCCTTCGCGCACGAGGCGGGAATCCACCAGGACGGCGTGCTGAAGAACGCCATCACCTATGAGATCATCACGCCGCAGACCGTGGGCATGCCGTCAAACTCCATCGTACTGGGCAAACACTCGGGGCGCCACGCGCTCGCCAAGCGCTATGAGGACCTGGGTTATCAACTGACCAAGCCGGAGCTTGAACGCGCATACGTGCTCTTTACCCAACTGGCGGATCGCAAGAAGAGCATCTATGACGAAGATCTGCTGGCCATCGTGGATGAAGGTTTCCAGCATCTGCCCGACATGTTCTCGCTGAAGCTCTTCCAAAGCGTCTCCTCCAACGAGGGCCGCGCCACCGCCACCGTGGAATTGGAAAAGGACGGCGCGGTCTATCATGATTCGGCCACGGGCGATGGGCCGTGCGATGCGGCTTTCCGCGCCATTGACCGCATCACCGGCATGCCGGGAACAATTTCGGACTTCTCCGTCCACACTGAGGGTCCGGGCACGGACGGCAGGGCGGAAGTTCGCGTGCGCGCCCGCTTTGACGACCGCGAATTCTCCGGCAAGTGCACCAGCCACAGCGTTGTGGAGGCTGCGGCGCGCTCCTATTTGCAAGCTGCCAACAAAGCCGCCTACGAAATGAAGCGGCAGGATGACGCCGCCGCCGTGGGAACAGGGTCCATTCACAAGAATGAAGCGGTGGATCGCCTGCTTCCCGGTGGTTTTTGAGTCACGCCGCCTGAAGCGCAGAGGGCGGAACGGCCACCGCCTGTGGCAAAATGGGGGGTTGACCCGAGAAATTGGCGCCGCAGGGACGTCCGCCTTCCGGCTCAGCCGGCGATGTTCAATCGTAATGCCTTGAAAAAGAGCAACTTAAGCAGTGCCCGTGGAACCAAGTCACGATTTTGCTCGCTTCCCCCGGCTTGTAATAATTAGTTGCAATTTTGCCTGATTCTCCTGTAAGATGAAGATAATGAACGATATGCAGAGTTTATACCGGATTGCTGTTCTGGCGGGGGACGGAATTGGGACCGAAGTCACGGCCGAAGCCGTGAAAGTCCTGAAGGCTATTGAGGAAATCAATGGCCCCACCTTTCGCTTTCAAAGCGGACTGATTGGCGGCTGCGCTCTTGACCAGACCGCTTCTCCTCTTCCCGCTGAAACCATCTCTATTTGCAACAATTCCCACGCCGTTCTGCTGGGCGCCGTGGGTGGCCCTCAATGGGACAGCAAACGCCCGGAATTGCGTCCGGAGCAGGGTTTGCTGCAAATCCGCCAGCGGCTGGGACTGTATTGCAATCTGCGCCCGGCCAAGGTGCTGGACGCCCTGGTCAATATGTCGGCTCTGAAGCCCGCGCGGGTCAAGGGAACCGACATCGTCATCGTGCGCGAGTTGATGGGCGGAATCTACTTTGGCAATCCACGCGGGATCTTCACCAAGAACGGCGAGCGGTACGGCGTCAACACCGAGATCTATCGCGAGCACGAAGTTGAGCGCGTGGCCCACCGCGCGTTCCAGTTGGCCCGGTTGCGCCGCCACAAGGTAACCTCCGTCGATAAAGCCAACGTGCTGGAATCCTCCCGGCTTTGGCGTGAAGTGGTTACGCGCATTGGGCAATCCTACACTGACGTGGAACTGAATCATCTGTATGTGGATAGCTGCGCGATGCAGTTGATCGACCGGCCGACCAGCTTTGACGTAATCCTGACGAACAACATGTTTGGCGACATTTTGTCCGACGAAGCCGCCATGCTGACCGGCTCCATCGGCCTGCTCCCGTCCGCCAGCCTGGGTGAGCATTCCGCCCTCTACGAACCTGTCCACGGCTCAGCCCCGGACATCGCCGGACGCAATAAAGCGAACCCTCTGGCCGCAATTGCCTCCGCCGCCCTGATGCTGCGTTACACTCTGCACATGGAAACCGCCGCCCTCGCCATCGAACAGGCGATTGAGCGCATCCTGAAGCGCGGCGTGCGCACCGCAGACCTTCCCGGCAAGGCTCGCCCCACAACCACCACCAAGATGGGCGACTTGATTGCCGAAACCACCAAGAAAATCCTGAAATCCGAGAACGCCAAGAAACGCTAGCCAGCGTCAATCAACCAAGCGCCGGGCCGGAAATTCGGCCCTGCGGTTCCAAGTCGCCATTTCCAGAACCTGCACTCCCCCGGGCGCTTTTTAGCCTGCGTCCAAGGCGATCCGGCCCGGCGGGGGGGACGGCTCTGAGGTTCGTCCAGCGGCGTGGAATGGAGTGCGTCCCCGCCTCGCCCATCGTGCGAATTCCAATTTTTTCCCTCAACTTCTTTCCCCGGATTGCCGATAGCATTAGCGAGGCAGTGTGTCTCGCGGTAAAATCCGCCAGCCCCCCCCTTGTGAGGGGCTATCGGCAAAATCGGACGGAAACATGAAGGAAAGTTCGTCCCCGCATTTCGGCCCGGCGGTTTCATCCCCCCATTTCGAAAACCTGCACTCCGGCCGGCGCTCTTTAGCCTGCGTCCAAGGTAATCCGCCCTGCGGCTCGACCAACGGTTTGGATGAGAGTGCGGCCTCTGCAAAACCATCGTGCGAACTCCAATTTTTGCCTCAAGTTCTTTACCCAAACTGCCGATAGCTTTACCGAGGTAGTCTGCCCCGCGAAAGAATCCACCAGCCCCCCCTTTGTGAGGGGCTATCGGCAAAATCGAACGAGATCATGAAGGAAAGTTCGGCCCCGCGCTCTCGGCCCTGCGGGTTCAGCGCCCCATCACCAAAACCCGCGCTTCCGAACTCAGGAGGTTCCATTTCCTGATTTCCAGACCCCGCACTCAGGCCGGGCGCTTCTAAGCCTGTGTCCAAGGTAATCCGGGCCAGCGGTTCGCCCCGCGACTTGGATTAAACCCCTGCCCCAGCATGGCCATCGCGCGAGTCCCAATTTTTGCCTCAAGTTCTTTACCCAAACTGCCGATAGCTTTACCGGGGTAGTGTGTCTCGCGGGAAATTCCACCAGCCCCCCCTTTGTAAGGGCTATCGGCAAAATCGGACGAAAACATGATGAGGATTTTGCGCCCCCCCTCGGCAAGCAGGCAAAGGCATCCCTCCTTGGATATGGAGGGGTGGCGCGTAAGCGCAGGGGTGGTTATCGGGTTGGTTGACCCGCCCCCCTGTGGGGGGATGTCATCAGATGCCCCATCGCATGCCCCGGGCACACCGAGTCCTGCCCGTGCGGTTCCCAGGCGGAACCATCCGCAGATGTCCCAAACTTCATAGGTTAAGGCAACCACCGCTCAGAGCTAAAGCTCATTGGAAAACCCCAAATCTGAGAGATCTGCGCAATCTGCTGATATTCGGCGTTCAATCGCGCTGGCACACGGATCCAATACCGTGGTAACAAAATGTTATGCCAATGGCTCGTTCCAAAGTCACCGCGCAAGGACAAATCTCGGTCCCGGCCGAAGTGCGCCGTCGCTTGGGTGTGGGTCGGGGTCAGTCCTCAAGCGGCACGTAGAGGGCCGGGAGATTGTAATTCGGCGGTCAGGGCAGTACACTTGGAAGGACTCCCATTCAGCGCTCTTTCCCGGGCAGCGGCCTAAGCCTCGAACGCTCAGTGAACTGAAACAGGGAATCCGGCAGTATGTAATGGAACGCCATGCGCGCCGTTGACACCAACGTCCTTGTCCGGCTCCTGGTGCAAGACGACCCGGGGCAACTTGCGGCGGCACGCCAGTGGGTGCAGGGGGGCGTGTGGGTTTCCACTCTGGCGCTTGCAGAAACCCTCTGCGTCTTGTCCGTTGTCTTTCATCGCAGCCCCAGTGAGATTGCTGCCTCAGTTGAAACCCTCCTGAACCGCAGGGACTTGACGCTACAGGACCCAGACGTCGCCGCTGCCGCTCTCGCGCGATATCGGGAACGGCCCAGCGTGGGCTGTTCAGATTGCCTGTTGCTTGAACTCGCCCGGAAGACAGGGCATCTCCCGTTGGGCACTTTCGACCGAAACCTCGGCCGGCTGGATGGGGCTCAAAAACTCTAACGCTCTCCTCCAGGTGTCTCCGACCACCACAAACCATCCGGGCAAGGCTCGTCCTGCCACCACCAAGGCGGGCAACCTCATTGCCCAGCCCCACAGAAGGTCCCCAAACCCAGAATATTTTTGCACAATATTTTTCAACCTACTTGCTTTGCCAATCGAACGGGTGTATACAGCCACTAGCCCGAGATTCAATCATTAGAGCACTTCGTGGAGTTTGGACAGAAGGTGGCGCCTCCGCCGGTCGCAGAGGTGAGGGCAAATCTCACTCGCAACACGCGCCTAACCAGTGCGCCTGGACCATGAGAAGGCGTCTTTTGCCTCAGAACATAGTTATGATGGCATGCGCAGTTCCGCCACGACCCGGTGATGTTCGATGGTGATCTGGGGCCTGCAAGTTTAAGGCGACACAAAGAACAAGGAGATGTCTCATGCAAAAATGGTCCCGGTTAAAACTGCCGCTTGCAGCTTTGGCCATACTTTCCAGTCTCACCCTGCTGACGGCGGTTCCGCTATTTGCCGATCAGCCCAGCGGCGTCCAGGCCGCAGCCCTGGGCGGGGTGTTCCTGATCTTCTTTATCCTCGTGGTCGCAGTTTATGTCTATTTCTCCCTGGCGCTGAAAACCATCGCCGAAAAGACCAACACCGAGAATGGATGGTGGGCATGGGTGCCCATCCTCCAGGTCATCCTGATGCTGAATATCGCCAAGAAACCGGTCTGGTGGATTATCCTGTTCTTCATTCCCCTTGTCGGCGCGGTGTTCGCGATTATCGTCTGGATGGCGATCGCCGAGGCCCGCAACAAGCCCAATTGGTGGGGGATTCTCCTGATCATACCCGTCTTCGGCTTGATCGTTCCGGGCTACCTGGCGTGGTCAGACTAAAGGCCATCCCACAGTGATGGGAAAGGCCGGGTGTCGCACCGCCGCACTGGACGGCTCAAAATGGGCCAGGGAGTTGGCTTTACAGGTTTTGCGGTTGTCGCAGTCGAGGTTCCGGTAAGACCCGGTTTGTCCAACGGTAATTCAAACTAACAAGGAGATATCTCATGCGAATGGTTTCCCAGCGCCAGTCCAAACTGACGCTCGTAGCAATATCCCTGCTGGCCAGCCTCACCCTGCTGGTGGCAGTTCCCTTATTTGCCGATGATTCAAGTGGCGCATCAGCCGCGGTGGCGGGCGTCGCTATCCTGATCTTCGCCGTGATCGGCATTGCCCTCTACGTCTACTTTGCCCTGGCCATTCAAACCATCGCCAAGAAGACCAATACGGAGAACGACTGGTGGGCGTGGATTCCCATCATCCAGGCCGTTCTGTTGTTGAACATCGCCAAGAAGCCCGTCTGGTGGATCATCCTTTTCTTCATCCCCCTGGTAAACATTGTGATCATCGTCATCACCATGATGGCCGTCGCGGAAGCCCGCAACAAGCCAAGCTGGTGGGGCATCCTGATGATCGTCCCCGTCGTCAGTCTGATCGTCCCCGGCTACCTGGCCTGGGCGGACTAGACGCAACTGAATAGAATTCAGCGTCCCGCCACGCGGAGCACTCTGCCTACAGCCGGCAAGAGGCGGATTCTTGCCGGCGACTCTTTCTATTGTTGTTGCATTTGCGCCATTCCCCCAATATACTTCGCCGCTTTGGGAGAGACATGTACTGCCCCAAGTGTGGAACTGAAAATCAGGACAACAATTTCAAGTGCACAAAGTGCGGAGAGGTTCTGCACCCCTCCTCTCCCCGCATCGTGATCGCCTCCGACGACACGCTGGGCGGAATGATGCCCACTAAGAACGGCCCGCCCTCGCCGCTTATTACCTCGGCATTTTCTCGATTATCCCCTTCCTGGGGATTCCGATGGGATTTGCCGCATTAATTCAGGGAATCAAAGGCGTGCGCAATGCGCGTGAGCATCCGGAAGTAAAAGGAAAGGTCCATGCCTGGGTGGGCATCATCACTGGAGGGTTGTTTGGCCTTTGCTATCTGATCCTCACCTTGTTCATGTTGGTAGCATTACTCCCTAACCAGGGAAGGAGATAATTCCTGTGTACTGTCCAAAATGTGGCACCACGAATGACGGCAATGCCTGGAAATGCATTCAATGCCAGGAGGTTTTGCAACAGGCCCCTGCTGCGGGCACCCCTCCCGAGGTAATCCCGAATTACTTGTGGCAGGCGATTGTCTGCACAGCCTGCTGCTGCATCCCGCTGGGAATTCCTGCCATCGTTTATGCCGCCCAGGTGAACACCAAGGTGGTGCAGGGCGACATTGCCGGGGCGCGCCAGGCGTCAAAAAACGCCAAAATGTGGTGCTGGATCGCGTTCGGCACCGGCATCGCTTCCAGTCTCGTTTGGCTGGCCATTAACATCGGGGTGATGATGACCAACCATCACTCTTTCGGCCGATGAGCGCTGAAAATGCAAGACTTGCTCATCTCCAAACCTCGACCCGTTGAGCGCCTGCTTCTGGTTGGTGTTCCCATCGCCATGGTAGGCTTCGCCCTGGTGCTGCTGCGGGCATTCAACCCCGCCTCGACGTGGTTTTTTCCACCCTGCCCGTTCCGCGAGTTTACCGGCTACCTCTGCCCCGGATGCGGAACCCTGCGCGCAATACACCAACTTCTGAACGGCCACGTGGCCGCTGCATTCAGGCTGAATCCCCTGATGATGTTGCTGTTGCCCTACGTCGGGTACTCCGGGTTCTCCACGGCGCTCGATACTGCCTTTGGACGGCCGCTTCCAAACGTTTTCCTTCGCCCCGTCTACATCTGGATTCTCTTGGCTGTCATCATTCTGTTCTGGATCCTGAGAAACATTCCCTTCTTTGCCATCCTGGGAAACTGCTAGGCAGAACCGGGCTTCGGCCCCCGAGGCTTGCGGCCACACCCCATATTGTAGCCTCCAACTCTGGTTTTTCTCTTGACAACTGTAGCGTAGGAGTGGTAGACTGCATGCTGGTTTGGCCAGGTGCCCCATGTCCGCTGGCAGGTTCCCTTCCCCCGCCCCAACTCATTCACTCAACCGGCGAAGTTTGCCCGGCCCATCTTCTTTCCCACCCTGGAAGCTAACGAACGGCTTGAAAACAAAGCTGCTTCACGGCAATGGCGGGGAACGACCAAAAAAGATGATAAATATGAAGGTGCATCCGGCGATGTGTATGAAAATACAGGGCAAGCGACAATAAGTCCGCCGGAAATCGCACTCTTTTGCATGCAATTTGACGGATTTTCCACCGTTTTGCGGCCCAACTGATATCTTTATGAACCCAAAGCACCTCATTTTGCATCTGGGAACATGACATGAAACGGCGAACCTTCATCCAAACCGTCGCGGCAGGGGCTGTAAGCCTGGTGGGCCTGAAGCCCGCATCCAATTTGGGCGCCGAACCCATCGACGCTCTGGAGGCAGCCTTCCGCCAGCCGCCTGACAGCGCCCACGTCAAAACCTGGTGGCACTGGATGAACGGCAACGTCACGGCCGAGGGCATCACGCTTGACATGGAGGCCATGCATCGAGCCGGGATTCGCGGCTTTCAGATCTTCCAGGTGGGCACCGGCATTCCCAAGGGCCCGGTGGCCTACGACAGCGCGGAGCACGCCCGCCTGCTTAAGCACGCAGCCCGTGAAGCTGAGCGCCTGGGCATGGAGTTCGACATCATGAACGGCCCCGGCTGGTCCTCCAGCGGCGGCCCGTGGATTACTCCCGAACTCTCCATGCAGCAGCTCACCTGGAGCGAAACGCTGGTGCAGGGCGGCAGGCAAATCTCCCACAAGTTGCCGCGGCCGCAGGCGAAACTCGACTACTACCGCGATGCCGTGGTTCTGGCGTTTCCGGCGCTTGATGGCGAAACACTGAAGTGGCCGAACCTCATCCGTTCAACCCGTACCGGCCCCATCGACGGACTAACTCCACCACTGGGCTTCCCAGCCGAGGGGATTACAATTCCGTCCACCCCTCCCGGCCAGGGGATTTTCGAACAGCTTGAATTTGACCAGCCGCTTGAAGCGCGCTCGGTGACCTATTCAAGCCGCCTCGCGCCCGGCGCGCCCCACCATCCTCCCCCGGAATGGCTTGAAGCTTCCGACGATGGCATCCACTTCCGCAAGGTCTGTGACATCGATTGGGGTGGGAATCAGGAGGAGCGGCCGCTATTCCCCAACAGCGCGAGCTTCCCCGTTGAGAAGGCAAAGTTCTTCCGCCTCATCTCTTTGCATGGAAACCAGATTGAGGACTTCCACCTCAGCGGCGCGGCGCGAATTCCCCATTGGCCGCGCAAGGCGAACTTCACCCGGGAGATTGGATTCAGCCCTGCCACAGTGGAGATCAACCGGGAATCGATTATTGATCCCGCCAAGGTCATCGACATTTCACAGCACATGGATGCCGACGGTAATTTGCGCTGGGACGCCCCTGAAGGAGCGTGGACGATTCTGCGCATCGGGCAGACCACCACGGGTACGCGGAACCATCCCGCTCCTGATGGCGGGTGGGGACTCGAGTGCGACAAGTACAGCGCCGCCGCCTATGATTTCCACTTCGACCATTTCTTCGCAGCGCTGCTGGAAACGCTGGGCCCGCTGGCGGCGCGGGGAATGGCGGGCGCGGTAATTGACAGCTACGAAGCGGGAATGCAGAACTGGACGGACAATTTCCCGGAGGAGTTCCAGAGGCGCCGCGGCTACGACCTGCGCCCCTACCTGCCCGCCATGACCGGGCGTGTAATGGGAAGCCTGGACTTTTCGGAACGCTTTCTGTGGGACGTTCGCCGCACCTGCGCGGACCTGATGGCGGACAATTATTATGGCCGATACACCGAGCGGTGCCGCCAGTCCAAGCTGAAGTCGTACGCCGAGCCCTACAACAACGGGCCGTTCGAAGAACTTCAGAGCGGCGCGCGACTTGACGTGCCCATGGGCGAGTTCATGGCGGGTGAGGGAGACGGCGCCATGGCGTTCAGCGTCAAAATCGCCAGCTCCGCCGCGCACCTCTTTGGTCAGCGCGTGGTGGGCGCGGAATCCTTCACAGGTGCTCCGCAATTCTCCATGTGGCAAAACTACCCTTACCAGTTGAAGGGTCAGGGCGACCTGATGTATACGCACGGCGTGAATGAATTCATCTTCCATCGCAACGCCCTGCAACCCCATCCCACCGCCGTTCCGGGCATGACCATGGGCACGTTCGGCTGGGAATGCGACCGCACGAACACAATTTACGAAGGGCTTTCCGGCTGGTTCGAATACGCGGCCCGGGCCCAGAGCCTGCTGCGCCAGGGGACGCTGGTGGCGGACCTGGTCTACTTTGCCGGGGTTGACGTCCCGGCGGAAACTCCCGTCTTTCCGAACCAGTTGATGCCCACGCCTCCGGAGGGCTACTACTACGACGTTGCCAACGAGGAAGCCATCCTGACCCGCATGAGTGCGCGGGACGGCCGCATCGTGCTTCCCGGCGGCATGAGCTACCGCGTGCTGATTCTTCCGGAAGACAACCGCCTCACGTTGCCGTTACTGCGCAAGATTCGGGATTTGGTGAATGAAGGGGTGACAGTGGTTGGCCCCAAACCGGAAAGCACTCCAGGGCTCACGGAATTTCAACACGGTGGTGCGGAATCGCGCCAGATCGCCGATGAAGTATGGGGCAATCTCGACGGCTCGAGCGTCACGGAGCAGGCTTGCGGCAAGGGCCGGGTGTTTTGGGGGCTTTCGCTCGAGTCAGTTCTCGAGAAGCTTCACATCAAACCCGATTGCGAAATCACTTCACGCTCCGGTGATGCGCCCATCAACTTTATCCATCGCCGCGTGGGAGATGCGGACGTCTACTTTGTGGCCAATCGCCGCCGCCACGCAGAGGACCTGGTCTGCACGTTTCGGGTGAAGAATAGGCAGCCGGAACTTTGGAATCCAGAATCCGGCGCCATCAAACGTCTGAACATCTTCGATGCCACCGACACGGGGATTCATGTGCCGCTGCATCTGGATCCGGCCGAATCCACGTTTGTAGTATTCCGCTCCCCCGCCCCGTCGCAGTACTTTCGCGCCCTTACCGAAAAAGGAGTCACCCTGGCGGGGGTCAAGCCCTTCCCTGCGTTTCGTTCAGGACGCCACCGCGATGTGACCCAGAACTTCACATTGAGTGTATGGGCCAAGCCGGACCTGATGGTGGTTCTCCCTCCCCAAGGGAATCGGAGCCGGGATGTACCGATGAGAAGCATCATCATCTCGCCCCCGGAAGGCGACACTGTCTACGGTCCGGGGCATGCGTCCTGCGGACTCACGGCAGGCCGCAACGGAGTGGCGGTGCTTGAGCGCGCGCATGCGGATTGGCACACGGCAATCTCAATACCCTTGCCGATTGCGGGCTGGGCGCACCTGGCGCTGGTCTACAAAGCGGGCGCTCCCATTTTGTATGTCGATGGCAGACTGGTGGGCCAGGCTGTGGCGTCCGGAAAGATCATTCACCCCGGGTTGGGCGATGCTTCCGGGCGCGATGGCGCCGAATATTTCGACGGCGATCTGGGTGAGCCCGAACTCATTACCGATGCATTGAGCGAAAGGAGTATCCAGCAACTGGTGGAACGCGGCATTCCCACCCCCCTCGAACCTCCCCCAGTGGAATGGGCGCGCGGCCGGGAATCCGAACTGTTCTTTTGGAAGAACGGTAATTACACAACGCATGATGCCTCGGGGCACGATACCGTGAGGGTTTCAGAAATCTGCGCACCCATTGAGATTTCCGGGCCATGGCAGGTCAGCTTTCCGCCCAATCTCGGAGCTCCACAAGAGATCGTGCTGCCCCAGTTGATTTCACTGCACCAGCACACCGACCCGGGAGTTAAATACTTCTCCGGCACGGCGACGTACAGCAAGCAGATTATGGTTCCGCCCAGAGCCCTGGCGAATCGCAAGAATTGGTATCTCGATTTGGGTTGGGTTCACGCCGTGGCACGGGTTCGCTTGAATGACCGCGATCTCGGTCTGCTGTGGAAGCCGCCCTTCCGCCTGGGGATAGCCGACACGCTGAAGCCGGGCGAAAACAAGTTGGAGGTCCTCGTCACCAATCAGTGGGTCAACCGGCTAATCGGCGATGAGCAGTTGCCGCCGGAGAATGAATACACGCCCGACGGCGCCATCAAGGCGCTGCCGGAGTGGTATCTCAGCGGCAAACCGAAGCCTCCCGGCGGGCGCGTCACGTTTGCCACGTGGAAACATTTTGATAAGGACTCACCGCTGCTGGCATCGGGCCTGGTGGGACCGGTGCGGCTGCGCATGGCTTATTGGGAAGAGGTCGTTTATGTGGATTAGGTTTTGGCCCGATTCTGGGTTGCCAGAAGATTCGATTGACGTGCCAAAGGGGCGCTGGGTTTGAACCGGCCGTGTGCCATGGCCATCCTGGCCATGCTCGAGCACGAACGAGACTTCCGTGGCATTGGGCATGTAGGGGCGGTTCGCGAACCCAGGCTGTCCAAATTAACGAATGAACATGGCGTTCGCTGGGGCTCAGCCCCGCCGCTCTGCGGAAAGGCTCTGCCTTTCCGGCTCGGCGATTACATTTTCTCCTGTCCCGCGCGCCTGCCCCGATTTTTCGGGGAAGGCGCGCGGAAGAGGTTTATGCGTGGCTTCCCCCAACGGAAAGGCGCAGCCTTTCCGCGCAGCAAGCGGCGAAGCCGCAGGTTCCATCGATGTGGAACAACACTCTATCCACAGGAAACGGCATACCGCAATCACGCGCGTCCAGCCGGATGTGGAGACGCCGGCCAGGAACGCTTGGGCGCATTCGCCGCGTTCAGCGCCTCTAGAATCTTCGAGCCGTATTTCTGCACTCGCCACTCACCAAGGCCGCGGACCTTTGTGAGATCGTCCAAACCCCGTGCCGGCATGCGAACGATATCCTCCAGCCATTTGTTCTGCGCCACCATGTAGAGCGGCACGCCTTCCTGTTCCGCCTGTTCGGCGCGCCACTTCTTCAGGGCCATGATCCATTTGACCTGCTCGCCCGTCAGTGGGGGACCGGAATCGACCGGCGCTGCCTGGGTCGCGGGAACTGTCTGTGTGGGTGGCGTTGCCTGCGGCGTCCGTACGGGCGGTACGGGCGTTGGGACCTTCACCGCAGCCGTAGTTTGCGTGCCCTTGGTAGTGTGGGCCGCCTGCGCGGCTTCGTCATAGAAACAGAGAACGGACCAGATGGGCCCTTCCGTCGGATTGGCGAGAGAAGCAAAGACCTGCTTCACATCGGTGGAACTTAGAAACTCGTTCACCTTCCATTCCCGGTCAATTGCGGGCACGGACTCAAGGGGAACAGTGAACAATTTGCATCGCATGGCGCCTCCTGAAATCAAACGAATTGCATTTACAGCCGTATCATCGGCAGGTGGGCATACAAAGATGAGGGAATCTTCATGCAGGGATGAAGGGAAGTATTGAAATGAGGAGTGGTGGGCCCACCGGGACTTGAACCTGGAACCAACGGATTATGAGTCCGCTGCTCTAACCAATTGAGCTATGGGCCCGTGCGGCGCGAACGAAACTGCTTGCATCTTGCGGCGGGGCCCATCATGCCCGGGCGGAGGTGGTTCGGGAATAGTTCCGCCATGCGTGGACGAGCGCTGCCGACATCCTCAAGTTAACATCCGCTGGCGGAACTGACAAGCAGGACCTGGAGCCGTTGCCTTCCTCGTCTGGGCGTCCAGCGTTGAAGGCAGTTCCGTTGCCCAAAGCAACAGCCCAGAGCAGCAGCCCACACCAGAGGCTCTTGACGCGGCACGGTGGCCGGGAGATACTGTGCGCGTGGTGCCCAACGCTGCTGCGGCGGCGTGACCCTTTCAATCATAGCGGGGAAGAGTTTTGAGGCCGGCGTGGCCAGTGGCGTTCTATTGTTTGCGTCAGTAGAACCGGACCGGGTATGGAATCCTTCCTATCCACGCAAGCCTCTGACCCTTTGTGCCGCAAACGTAATGGTATTTTGGACCCACTCATTCTCAGGGAACGGAGGAAACACAA
>Ga0302320_10013802_pt1 | contig 16807 bp, 18 predicted proteins | sample Bog_T0_3_FD_202130 | JGI IMG/M metagenome (GOLD analysis project Ga0302320, IMG submission 202130) | Peat permafrost microbial communities from Stordalen Mire near Abisko, Sweden - Bog_T0_3 | ecosystem: Environmental > Terrestrial > Soil > Wetlands > Peat | place: Sweden: Abisko, Stordalen Mire... | reverse complement strand
AATCACTTTTAGGGTGCAAAACAACAGGACAACATATGAAAAGATTGGTGTCTGAAAATAATGAGATTTTACTTTGCTTGCACAAATGGTAGTAGTAATTACGTGGGAGTACAATGCTTCACACCGTTTAATTTCTATCCGAATGGACTTTTATCATCACATTATTTTGGATGCACGTTTGGCCTCGAAGGCGTAATTGATTCTGCAAATTATATAGTGAAAGGCAATCAAGTTACAATTTCAATTTTCGCCCAACGTTATGGTTGTTGTGACTATTTCAATTATTATAATCCTGTATTTACAAGAACATATATAGTATGTAATTTGACATCAAATAATTTAACCCTTACTTACTCTAATGCAAATGGCTCTTTATCAGACGAAACAACCACCAAGACAGAAATCATTAATTTGAAAAGATAAAATTATTTCGCCCGCTATTATCTTTCATAAAGCAATAAAACGCAATTCAAACTATCAACAAGAATCAACATCAGCGGCCAGATGGCAGAATGAATAGGCCGTATTACTCAAAGCCTCAATCATTACATGCGGCATCTCTGTTTATAAAAATCTACTTGCTGTTTAATTAAACAACACCGGGATGCCGTCTAAATTATGATCGAACCTTCCCGAAGTCAATACCACCGAACCGAAATTCGCTTCCAGCAAGCCGGACATCCTGCCCTGAATGACACGGTTAACATCATCAGAATCTAATTCCGCGGTATTAAAATAGATGCTGCCAGAACCCATTCTTGTGACCGTATCAACCTGAGCCAGAAAATAGTTGTTGACACCGTCAATCGACAATCGTTGTCCCTGCAATGTGGAGAAATCCGCCAGGCCGAAATTTTTAGGGACGGAAAGAATCAGTGTGATATTACCATAGCCATATGGATTATCCAAATAGTATCCGAACCAACTGATGGAAAAATGGTCTGTGAGACTGTCAAAATTTTGCTTATTGATACTTACTTCATAAGTGGGGGGGCCTAAGCCGCCAACTTTTCTGTCAATTGTTCTCCACGGTTGCCCGTTTATGTAACAGGAAAATACATTGTTGCCCGTGTTTGAAAAAATGGCTGTGCCGGGAAAATCATTGTCCGGATAATAATGGCTTTCATTTTTAACGCAACCTGTGATGAACGCCAATGAGAGCAAACAGATACAAACGGCAAAATGTATTTTCATCTGCATATTATCTCTTTGAAATGTTTATGGAATATCCGATGTTTAAAGATGCAGGTGCAGCCGGCCCGAAAGAAGAAGGATAACTGCTCTTTGCAAGTGGCGGCGTGGAGAAATTCAGTTCAGCGAAAAGTCTGCCGCTTTTTATCTCCCGCATATATTCCAGCCCGGCACTGAAAAAAGGCCCGGTAAAGCGCTGTGTCTGATCAGGATTCAGTAAAATATAATTCGTTTTGTCATAGCTATAATTCACCGTTGTTTTTTGAATCATTAAGCCGGTGTACATGGAAATAAAAAAGCTGTTTTTTGTTTTCCTTCCTGCTACTTTGAAGCGGTTGCCAATGGCGAAAGAATAAGATGAGGTGCGCAATTGCTTTTCGGCAGGCGAATACAAAGGCAAAGCCGTATTGGCTGTATAGGAAGAATCAGAGTAATTTACAGATTGCGGCCAGCTTTTTTGTGCCTGCACAAGCAATTCATAATTTTTGAACCTGAAAGCAGCCCGCAATCCGGTATTGAAGAAGTAGGTCCGTTTGTTGTTCAGGTCTTTTTGATAACCTGCGAGCGGTTCCACATAAATCTGTGATAAAGCATGCTTTGGCAATAGCACGATGCAAGCAATGGCAAGGAATAAGGCGATTTTCATATATCTTTAAGATTTCTTTTTAAAGAAAAACGCTGCACACAACAACAGCAGTTTTGCATACATTTAATAAATCATTGTAAACAGCAGCTCTTCGTACAGGAAAATTTGTTGGTTTTTGAAACAAGCTTACCTCATCAGATAAAAAATCAAATACAAAAAAGAAAGCATCAGGTTATCTCCCTTAATTTTATGCCCTGCTTGCTGAACTATTTATCTGAGATAGGTATATTACCTGTCAATTTCCGCCTGCTGTAAGAAATAAATGAATAAATTAAATTTGTGATGAAGATATTTTTTGTTAGCTGTTTATTGACCATGCTGGAACCAGTTATTTGCAAAGCGCAGGACAATTATGAAATACAGGTGTATGCTTCTCCAACTGTAGGAAAAGACACTACCATGGTGGAACTCCACAGCAATTATAGTTTCAATGGCAACGGAGCAGCCAATGGCGTCGTATCCACCAACCACATGGACAGAGAGACCATTGAGATCACGCATGGGTTCAATCACTGGTTTGAACTGGGGTTTTATATATTCAATGATATTGCAGATATGGGCCGCAGCAATTATGTAGGCAGCCATCTGCGCCCCCGCGTAATGGCTCCGCAAAGCTGGCAATGGCCTGTGGGCGTTAGCATATCTTTCGAAGGAGGCTTTGTGAAAGAAGGTTATGACCCGGATATCTGGACGCTCGAGATACGTCCCATCATAGACAAACAGATAGGGCCGGTATATCTTGCTATCAACCCCACTTTCGACATTACCTGGAAAGGCGCCGACGATGGGCGCGGATTGATATTTGCTCCCGATTTTAAATTCAGTTACCAGATTGGCAAAGTGTGGGCACCAGGCATTGAGTACTATGGATCACTGGGGCCAGTCACTGGTTTCGATCCCATTAAAGTGCAACAGCACCAATTGTTCTTTGCAGTGGATGCAGACTTTGATCCCCGCTGGGAATTCAACGCCGGCTATGGTATCGGGCTTACACCCAGCATTGACAAAAGCATTTTCAAAGTGATTTTAGGAAGAAGGTTTGGCGGCGGAAAGCATAAGGCTCAAAATCATGGCACTGCCTGGCACATGATAAGGTAATAATAACTTTCGCGGCACAAAACCCCATCGTGCATCAACGCAGATTTGGATCGGCTATGAACAACCTTCTATTTGTCCAAAGATGTAAGCACCAGTTTTATAAACTCATTCAATTTATCAGGCTCAAGCCATCGGGCTACCATCACAATATCGTGCTCATTATCTACCACAATAAAGTTGCCGCCGAATCCCAGTGCCAGATATATGCTCCTGGGCGCATCTTTATACATGCCATCTCCATTGAGCCACCACATGAACCCATAAGATTTGTTAGCGGCCGAAGGTTGCTGCACTGCTTTCACCCAGTTTTCAGAAATCAGTTGCTGGTTTTTCCATTTGCCTTTTCTCAGGAACAACAGCCCATAACGGGCATGGTCAACCGAATTTATAAAAAGTCCGCCGCCGAAGTGCCCTCCCCCGCTGACGGATTGCATCATTACGCCATCCATATTCACGAACGAATTTTCATAGCCATACCAGCGCCAGGTAGTGGATGCACCAATTGGATCCATGATTTTTTCTTTTAAAATAACAGGCAATGGTTTTCTCCAAACCTGCAATAAAGAATAGGCAAGTAAGTTCACGCGAACATCATTGTATTTAAAATGAGTGCCCGGCGTATAGAGTGTTCTGTTCTTCCATGCATCTATGCCGGCGCCTTTTGGCACAGGCCGGTCAGCCCAATCGTAAATACCAAAGAGCGAACCCGACCAATCGGAAGATTGCGTGAGCAAGTGCCTCCAGGTGATCTTTGCATTGTGCGCTCCATCATAAGTGTTATCTGTTACATATTGATTTACGGGGTCATCTACGCTTTTGATCAGGCGGCTGTCTACTGCAAGCCCGGCAATAGTGGAAAGATAGCTCTTGGTAGCGCTAAAGGTCATGTCCACCCTGTTCACATCGCCCCATTGGGCAATGATATAGCCATGGCGGATAACCAGCCCGGCAGGTTTGCCACGGTCTTTCATTGGCCCTAATATCCTGTAATCAGGCTCATCGGCATATGCTTCCATATTCGCTATGCGCAGGTTGTAGTTTGTCTTGCTGTCATTGTGGATGGCAAAGCTGACTGCACTATCCAATAATGCAGCGTTCATCTTTACATCCGCCGGCGTTTTTGTTTGCCAAACAGAGTCCGGATAGTAAGGTGCCTGGCTTTGCGCTGACTGCAATGCCAGCAGAATGCAAATGCATAACAAAAGTTTTTGGAAGCTTCGTATTATCATAATGAATTTTTGTCAACACGGGATGTGCCGCGCATTGGCGTTTGTGTTTTTTCTACTCGATTTACATCGTTGGACGTTTGATCTTTTTACCGGCAAGGTGTTGTTTCCATGGGTTCCAATAATGGTCGTGCCAACCTTTCTTAATGCTATCTGCATGTGCATCGGGCACATTACTGTGGATGGCATGAAGCACAGTTTCTTTCCCTTTTGGTTCAAGTATGATTGTGAAAATAGAATCCGGATCTGATGCATCCCAATTGGCTCCACGCCAAACCTGCACAATGATTTTATCCTTCACCGTGTACACACTTGTGCCGGAAATGTAGCCGCCGTGGGCACTGAATGGAGCACCTGCCTTAGAAGAAATCTTAACTGGTGAGCCAGCGATGAAACTATGCAGTTTCGCATTCATGTAAAGATCGAACAAAGCTTTCGCCTTCGTGTTCCTGAAAGTTATTTTTTGTGTGATCTGCTTTGCCATAAAAAAGATTTTATAGTTAAAGTTAACGAAGTTGTCCTGATAAAATATAGTCAGAAAAGATGACAGCTTTCAAATCAAAAAGCTGTCATCTTTCACCCATCAAACTCTTTTCGCCCTGCTCATTTATTTTCCTTAAACTTGTAATCATGAATGCAACAGAACTAAAAAACCTGCAAGCTCCGCTGAAAGATAAATACCGCGAGCAACCGGATGCTGCCATCATCACATTGAAAGCGGAAGGAAAAATCGGGGAAGGCATATCGTGTAAAGTAGAAACGGGAAGGGCAATGGTGGAGGCAGGCCTTCACCCTGCTACTGGCGGAACGGGCATACTGGCATGCTCAGGAGATATGTTGCTGGAAGCGCTCGTGGCTTGTGCCGGCGTTACGCTTCAGGCCGTGGCAACTGCTATTGGCGTCGAATTAAAAAGCGGCACTGTAAAGGCAGAAGGCGACCTCGACTTCAAAGGCACATTGGGTGTCTCAAAGGAAGTGCCTGTTGGGTTCAAAGCAATCCGTTTGTCATTTGATCTGGAAACGGATGCCGGCGATGAACAAATAGCAGCGCTGAAAAAACTTACCGAGAGGTATTGTGTGGTGTATCAGACGCTCACCAACGGAGTTGCGGTAGAAACACAATATCATTCTTCTTATTAATCATTACATGCAGCCTGCAACACGGTCGCCAATATAAAAGATTACGCTTAGCTGTACAGGCATCTCACAAATAGCCACCGTCATTTCGAATCCGGTGAAGCACAGAGGCTTCGGATAAGAGAATGACAGGATGAGAAATCCCCTGCCGTTCTTCGATAAGTCGGCAGGGGATTTCTCCCCCCGCGCAGTCATGCACTATCCCGTGAAACGCTGAGGCGGGGCTCGAAATGACGGCAGCTTGAGGAGGTGATATAAAAGTGTAAGCATAGCCGTTAGCCTCACAAATAATCACCGTCATTTCGAATCCGGTGAAGAACAGAGGCTCCGGATAAAAGAATGACAGGATGAGAAATCCCCTGCCGTTCTTCGATAAGTTGGGATGGAGATTTCTCCCCCCGCGCAGTCATGCTCTATCCCTTTAGCCGCTGAGGCGGGGCTCGAAATGACGGCAGCTTGAGGAGGTGATATAAAAGGGTAAGCATAGCCGTTAGCCTCACAAATAATCATCGTCATTTCGAATCCGGTGAAGAACAGAGGCTCCGGATAAGAGAATGACAGGATGAGAAATCCCCTGCCGTTCTTCGATAAGTCGGCAGGGGATTTCTCCCCCCGCGCAGTCATGCACTATCCCGTGAAACGCTGAGGCGGGGCTCGAAATGACCAGCTTCCTGAATCTGCTTCCACACAACTTAATCCTTTGCTGTTGCAGGGCTGATGGTAGTGTTGATCTCTGTGATCACATTTGCAGGAAAGCCGCCTTTCTTAGCATGTTCCCTGATCAGGTCTTCATTCTCTGCCTTGTACACACAAAAAATCTTGTCGCCCGTGACATAGCTCTGGATCCATTGTATCTGAGGCCCCATGTCTTTGAGCACGCTGCAGGATTTTTGTGAAATGGCTTTCAATTGTTCGGGAGTCAGTTTACCTGCGTCAGGTATGTCCCTTTCGATGAGGTAGGTTTTCATTACTGGTGTTTTTGTTGTTGATGAATTGTCTGTGGCTGTTTTCGTTTGTGCCATTGTTGCAAAACCTGTTAGTAACATGATGGCGAGGATGAGACAGCGGTTGATGATTGTTTTCATGACATTTGTTTTTTGATTTTTAAGAATGATTAAAGATAATATCACCAACAAGCGAAAGGCTATAACAAATCATTCAATAAATGTAAAACGCCATGAAAAAAATCGTTCAATAAATGGTAAAATTGAACCAGGGAAATCAATCAATGCAGCAAGTCAATATAGGCCATGGGCAGCAGGCCGTATTTCTTTTTAAAGCATTTGGTGAAATAAGATGCACTGGTGAAACCTGAATCAAAAGTGATTTGTGCAATATTGCAATGCTGCTTTCTCATCAGTTCCTTTGCTTTCTCAAGCCGGAAATCTTTCAGCAGTAAATTAGGCGATAACCCCGTGAGTGAAATGGTTTTTCTATACAATTGCGATTGGCTCATCGCCATAGCGTGACAATAATTTGTGATGTCAAAATCTGCATCCTGCCAGTTCTCTTCAAGTATGCCGAACAGGGATTCCAGCAGGCTTTCATCATGCGGCAGCAATGTGAAAAAATGTTTCTTTTTATTTTGAAAAAAATCTTTTGCTACAAGTTCTTTCACGGACGATGCAACAGCAATCTGAAAGTCTTTTGCAATGGAGCAGATATTGAATGCAAATTGTATCGTATCGCCAAACAGTTTGCTGCTTTTTTCAACAGGTTCCCCGGCATTGATGGCTATTTTGAAACTGAATGCGCCGGCATGCACATCCTGCATTTCTGTTTGGATAGCCGTTGCACAGGCAACTGCATTTGCGGCCGAAGAAAAAGAAACAACAAACCCGCTTCCCTCATATTCTGCTTCTCTCCCACCATGTTGTGACAGGTATTTTCTGATGATTTGATTATGGCTGTTCAGCAGTTCATCAGCCTTTTCATTGCCCAGATGATGTTTCAGCAAATTAGGGTCGGTAGTTTTTGTGATCAGCAAAATGCGGAAGGAAGGATCTTTGAACACTTTCAACCCATCTTCTGATATAGCAGCATCCGAAGGGTCATATATGCGCCCTAAAAAAGACTTTACCAGTGTACTGTCCACTTCCATTATTTTATTCGGCAATAGCCCATGCGCCTTTTTGTGCATTTCTTCCACAGCATGTTTATCAGGAGCTTCGATGAGGCAAAATATATTTTCTCGCTCTTCATCTATCCAATAGGTCATGCACTTGCAGCCATGGGCTGACTGATGAAGCAAATCTTTGCTGTGCGCTTCGGCAACATCACGGGCTTTAACCCCTGGCACAATATGAACATCCATGTAAATAGGCATAGCGTCTCTATAGAAGTACCATGAAGATAAATATTTTTTACCTTAGTCAATGTAGTCTCAAGAGGAGCCCCGGCATCTGATAAAGTGAATTCGGTTTTCAGGAAAATTTACGACTTCAAATCAAGAATAACATTGATGCTTAGTGCAACGATCACCGTATTGAAAAGGAAAGACAGCATCCCGTGAAGCAAGGCCAGCCTTCTGATCTGCCGCGAAACGATCCTTACATCAGAAACCTGAAAGGTCATACCGATAACAAAGGAAAAATAAGCAAAATCCAGATAGTCAGGATAACGCTCCTCGGGCATTTCCAGCCCCGCCATCAGTTTGCCGGGAAATAAACTGTTTTCATCATAGTACAGGTGTGCATACCGGTAAGTAAAAATGGTATGCAATAACAGCCAGGAAAAATTCACGCCGGAAATGTAGATAATTGTCTCAATGTATTTGTTCAGTAGCCATTTTTCTTTGTTCAACAGCAAGATCAGGATGCCCAGCAGGCTGCTGAAAGTGGCTACTACGATTATGATGAATACCACTATCCTGCTCGAGTCCTGCAGTTTTACAAGCAGCTTTATCTGCCTTGGCTTCATGGTAAAAAAAGTGATTGCGCTCATCACGATCAGTGAAAGGCTGAATATGTCCCAGCCAATCATGATCCTTGTAAGCCCTTCAATCGCCCGTCCCGACATCCATAAAAATATCGATGGTATCAGGCAAAGCAAAAAAGCAATCAGCAATTTATTGCCTGCCGGCATTCTGTTGAATTTGTTGATCTGGGAATTATGTTTTAACATATAATAAAAGCTTTGGCCTGATTCAAATCTAATATTGCTGATTTCATGAAATAATGATTCGTAAAGATAATGGCTGCGAAATATTCTGACATTATCTTTTTTTAAACGGCTGACTACAATCAAACTGGCATATGACAAGGGTCAAACATACAGGGATGGAATTGAAGCTATCTTTAGCCACAACATATCGGTAACATGAAAAAAACAATTATTGCTCCGGTAGATTTTTCTGCAACCGCAGCCAATGCGGCCAGGTATGCCACGGATCTGGCAGTATCCGTTTCTGCGGAGCTGATTCTTCTCCACGTTTTAGAGACCCAGGGAGGTGAGGCCCAAACAAAACAACATGCACCTCAGGAAACATATGATACGGCATTCAGTAAATTGAATAGCCTGAAAGAAACGCTGGTTGCCCATAGCGCGGGAAAAATACATATCGCGTTTGAAATAGAGCATGGCAAAGTGGCGCCCCGTATAAAAGACTATTGCACTAAGAAAGGGCCTTTTATGGTTGTGATGGGAATGACCAGCAACTTTTTACTGGGCAGCAATTCCATGGACGCAATGGATCATCTCAAATATCCGTTGATCATTGTTCCCGGACGTGCGCATTTTCATCCCATAGAAAGTATTGGGCTGGCCCTTGACAAAGCATCTGTGTCTGATCATCACCTGCAATTCCTCATCAAGCTACAGCAAATTTTTGGTGCGAAGGTGGAGGTGCTGTATGTGAACACCGATAAAGCCAAGACGACCGACACCGAAAGATTCAGTTTGCTTCATGCAGAGCTGGCAGGTCTTCGCTACGAATTTCACTCCATCACAACACAGAAACTGGAAGAAGGCATGAACAAACTGCTGGATGATGTGCAAGTGGATATCTTGGTGCTGATCCCGAAATTCCATGTATTCTTTGAGTTCCACGAAAGCCAGTCAAAGAAGCTGCTATTGCATTCCAGTGTGCCTGTTTTGACTATTCATGAATGAGGTTTGCAGTTTATCAGTTGAGGTATGCAAAGTTTTGTTTGTGAGAGAACCTCAGTAAAGACTATTATTAGTTTGAGAGGCTGAAAGTACAGAGGATATTTTTAAGCGTGATTTTCAGTTGTTATTTCGAAACCCGCCGTGGCTGGTGAAATGATTATAGTGGCTGTCATGCTCATATGGTGGAACAGACAACCCCGAAGGGGTGACAGATTTAAATATGCCGTCTTTAATCCTATACAAACTTGGATATGATTGGAGATGCCATTTGCAATAATTTATTATTAGTCTTTGCCTTTAATTGTTCCAGCGAGATATATATGCAATCAGGTTTTACAGCAATTTGTCACCACTTCGGGGTTCTTGCCCCCAAATTTACTCCAACGCTATAATAATTTCACTCACCGCGGCGGGTTTCATCCGGCACGTCTAAATAAGAATTAGCTTCATTGATACCTATTCTTATTGTAAGCATCAATTGCTTAATTTTAATTGTCGCCAGAGATATTTTCTCTGCATGATGATATCAGGTATCATTTCAAAAGCACTGCCTCCATGCAAACCGAAAAAATCATCGAATACATCAGCCGGGGAAGAACGGATTTTATTTTTGAATTGATCAAAGTCCCGGGCTGGAAAGAACTGCTTCACGAAGGCCAGGTAAAACCTTTGCAATGGCTTGTGTATTACAATGACACTACCGCTATGAAAGCCGTGTCGGAAGCCGGAGCTAATCTCAGTAGCATAAATCTGGATCAGGAACTGGGGCATGCTGCTTTTTTCGGCCATTGGAAAGTATGCGATTTCCTGATCCATCACGGAGCCAATGTAAATGCCCATGTAGATGACACAAATGAGACTCCTCTTCACAGTGCTCTTTCGAAAGCCGGCAGGCCCTATTATTTCTACACGGTGAAACTGCTTGTTGAAAATGGTGCAGATGTAAATGCCAAAACCATCCCCGGGATAGAGACAGCCGCATTTATGCGGGACGTAAGGACAAAAGGGGAAACTCCTTTGCACAGAGCCGCTGCTTATGCCGATGCAAAAACAATCGAGTTCTTGATAAACCATGGCGCCGATAAAGAAGCTAAAGATGCAAACGGAGATTCGCCCTTAACCTGGGCAAGCGAGCATTTGCGTCCGGGAACTATCCTTTCATTATTAGCCTATCCTCCATTTCAGATCGGGGAATCGCATAAAATAAAAAATACCAGCGACCATGGCAATGGTTGGGGAAACAGCATGGACTGGAAATTGCTGGGCGACTATTTACCTGAATAGATAAACGAATAATTTATATTTCTCCCAGGCGGCGCAAGTCTTGCATCGCCAAAAAAAGCAACCAGCATTTTTAAAACCATAACGTCTTATTAGTTTGCATTTCATTAGCCTGACGAAATGATTTGTTTTAAATAAAAACCCCTCACAACATCCTCTAAGATCAAAGCACCGTTTGTCAAAATAGCCCAAATGTGTTATTTCCTGCGTGTGAATCCTATTATAATTTTAACTCTTTAACAAATGAAAACTTATTCAAATCAAATCTTATAATTTTTACAAATGAAAACGATCAGTCATCTAAGAGCAATTGTATTTTTAATGGCAACACCAGTTATTTTTTGGTCATGTGCTAAAAGCAGCGGGGCCAAGACCAGTTCAGGCAACATGGTAAGCACCTATGCAGGCACGGGTACGGCTGGCGCAGCCAATGGCACTGGCACATCGGCAAGTTTCTCATTTCCCTCCGCAGTTATTGCACAGGGAAGCGGGGCGCTGTTCATAGGCGATTTTGGGAACAACCTGATACGGACAATCAGCCTGAGCACAGCGGCTGTTACCACCTTTGCCGGCAATGGGTCAGCAGGGCTTGTGAACGGCCCTGCGGCATCTGCAGAGTTCAATGGCTCGGCAAACATTGCTTTTGACGCCAGTGGCAACTTATATGTTTCTGATGAAGAAAATAACGTGATCCGCGAAATCACCACCGGAGGCAATGTGGTCACTTTTGCAGGCACGGGCGTAGCAGGATACCAGGATGGACCGGCCGCTTCAGCACAATTAAATCACCCCGAAGGAATAGTGATTGATGGCAGCGGCAATCTTTATGTTGCAGATCTCGGCAATAACCTCATCCGGGAAATCAATCTTGCATCCGCCACCGTAAGCACCTATGCGGGATCAGGGGCCGCTGGTTTTTCAAATGGTGCTTTGGCCAGTGCGTCATTTAATGAGCCTTATGGCATGGCGTTGGATGGCAGCGGGAATATCTATGTCACGGATATCATGAACAACAGTATCCGCAAGATCACTGTGTCATCAGGTATGGTCAGCACCTATGCTGGCACCGGTTCACAAGGGCTTACAAACGGGCCTGCCGCCACGGCAACATTTTACCAACCACTCGGGTGCACATTTGATTCAGATGGCAATATGTATGTCAGCGATACTTACAACAATGTTATCCGCAGAATCAGCGCAGCAGGCACTGTCACTACGTTTGCAGGAACAGGGGCAAGTGGACTGACAAATGGCTCGGCTTCCACCGCCACTTTCAATTTTCCCATAGGCATTGTTGTGTCGGGAAATGGAATCTACGTTGCGGATACGCACAATAATGTGATCCGGAAAATTACCGTGGGATAAATACATTCCCCTCGTCTTATGAATGCACATTGCATCAATGTGGTAAAGCAATAACAACAAATCAAAAGGCTTCTGAACTTCAGAAGCCTTTTGTAATTATGAGAGGTATAATCTTGCATTAAGTCTTTGAACTATTGTGGTGAACAGCAGCAGTTCACAAATAGTCAACAGCTTTTTTCTATTCAATTTTATTGAACTTCAGATGCAATATTCTTCCTGAGTTTACTTCAAACCCGGTGATATTGTTTTTGCTGTCGCGCAACATATACAGATGATTGATCCACCACTCATCGTTTGTCAGATGATTATTGTTTGTCAGCGTGAGCTTTGCATCATTGTATTTTGCATTGGTAAGCAGCAACTGATGATCTTTTAACACGATACCATACTTGCAATCCAGTTCAGGGCAGTAATACGTGCCGGTATATGTCTTTAAAAACTTATCCGAATGCGAAGTGTCATTGACATACTTGATAAGATGATAAAATTCAGAATGCGTGATCACATCCGCAATGGTATCCTTTCCCTTGATGCTGAATACAAACTTTATTTCCGGTGCAACGCCAATGGAGAAACTATCCTTCGAATCCTGCACCAGGAAATTGCTTTCATCATAGATATGGTAATACAATTTGTCTTTGTTGATATCAAAACTAAATGGCAGTCCATCATCCCCTATATAATAGCCCACGAATTTCTTCATGGCCGAACTGTCTTTTAATATCGCGGCCGAACTGTCCCTTGTCTCTTTTTTGGCTATCTGTTTCTTAGTAGTGTCTTTGATGAACATATCCGCCATTTCATATGCTTTGCCTCCCGGATTAAAATCACCCAGATTGCTGAACACGATAAAGCTCATTTTGAGATCAGGGAAAACGGATAGGTATGTCCGGTAGCCGGCGTCTGCCCCACCATGCGAATATTCTCTCCAACCTTTGTGCTTGCCCACTTCAATGCCACATGCATACGACAGTTCCTTGCCATTGTTCAGTTTGCCTTTTGTAGTAAGCATATCCACATCTTGCTGATCGCCTGTTTTATGGAGATAGAAATTCATTGCCCACTTGCTCATGTCATTGATATTCGTAAAAAGGCTGGTGGCACCTGCAACGGAATAGCTCAATATGCTATTTGCAAAATGAGTGCTGTCTGTCTGGCTATAAGAATAGGCACGGTTCTTTTCGATCTCCTCGTAATTGTCATGAAAATGGGTGCTGTTCATGCCCAGTGGTTTGAAAATTGCAGAGTCAGTAAACTTTCTCAATGATTGGCCGCTTGCTGCTTTCACGATTTCTGCAAGCATCGTAAAGCCGCTGTTGGAATAACTGTATTTCTCGCCCGGCTTGAAATTAAGCGCCTGCTGTTTGCTGAGAATTTTGATTATATGGTCTTGCGTGATCACATCATCCAGCCGGGTACCAGAAATAGCAAGCAACTGCCATTGGTCACGTATGCCGCTTGTATGGTTCAACAGATTCCGGATAGTGATCTTTTCTTTCAGGTCGGGGAACCAGGGAAGCCATTTATGGATATCATCATCCAGCGAAAGTTTTCCTTGTCTTGCCAGTAAAACAATTGACCATGCCGTGAACTGCTTGGAAATAGAAGCCATATGGAAAATGGTTTCCGGCTTATTGGGTATCCCGTATTCCAGGTTGGCCATTCCATAACCTTTGGCATAAACAAGCTGATCGTTCATCACAATGCCAATGGTGCAGCCGGGGCTATTAGGCGTATTCCATTTTGCATACAGGCTATCAATCTTTTTGATTGTTGAATCCGGCAATGACTGCGAAAACAGTTTTGTACTCAGCAGCATCGCAATCGAAAAATGTATAAGCAGTATTTTTTTGTTGAATCTCATTGCATGCAGGATTTAATTGTTTTAAGGATGGATAGGCAAGCTACGAAAAAGGTTGTGACGCTGGAGATGGAAAAAGAGTTACACGAGTGGACATTATTTATTCTTCAGCAGGGGGCGGCTGAGACAGACTACGCTCAGACACAAACTAAAAGTTTTAAGAAATGGATGTCAGTCCAGGCGCACACTACACTAATAATAAGTATAGCTGAGACCTCGCCTCATAATTGACTATTAATTCATCTGTACCCCTAATGGCAATAGGATTATTTTATATAATTACTTTTCCACGCAGTACAAGCCCATCCAGCCATTTTATCTTGATGTTGTCTAAGTATTATTGGAGTCCAGTCAGTATAGTTTAATTCGCTTTTGCTCATCCTGTACACAGATTTTTGATAAAAAGGTAATTTATCTGAAAAAATTTTCCCGTCTGCTTTTTTATTAAGTGTTTCTTCAAGAAGTGTGTAATTCCCGATTAAATAAATATACTCATCTTGTTCGTTAGCTGGGAAAGACTGTTCCCACGCAGAAGATGGATTTTCCGGCAAGATGTGTTCTATTGTAGATGTAGCATCCTCAAATTGATTATCGCCACCTGAAATAGCATTTTCAAGTTCCACTAGGACATATTTTACGAGATTTTTATTTCTTTTAGTACTTAAAAGTTTTGTTGAAAATGCCTGAATAAAATTCTCATCAATCACATATATTGATTTCAATTGCTCTGCGGCTTGTGCAGTTGTTGTAATTTCATTCCTATATATTTTAACTGCGAGTTTATTAAATGCAACTTCAATTTCATTTGTATGAAGACCAGAAATAATATTATATCTGAATGTAATAACATTAAGTTCATGCAAAAGCTTTGTAAATTCGCCCGAACTAAATTTTTGTTGTGCTATAAGCATTAATGAATACCAGGTGGTTACACCAAAAAGATTAAGAGAACGAATCAGCACGCGCTGATCCTTATTCCAAATTGGGTCAGCTGCATTTTCAAAAGCAGAATAAATCGGAGCTAGCTGTTCTAATTCATTTAATAAATCAAAGACCTGTTGTGCAGATTGGATAGATCCTTTTATAGTTCTAAATAAATTTGAAATTCGAACAAGTTCATTTCTTGAATTCCAATAATGCCTCAGGAAAGTCGGCAAATCAGATTTGCCCAAAAAGTCATTAATACTCTGCCATCTCCGTTCAGTTTCTTCTAATTCTGACGTACTTGATTCAAACGCTTTCGAAAAAAGATAGTTCTTTAGCAAATCTGCTGGGGAAAGCTTAACTCCTCTTGCATTCAATGTTTCAAATACTTTATATGCATTTAGGTCATCGCTTACATTGATTGTTGTGAAAATTAAAGAGTTTGAAATTTCATCGTCAACAAATATCGCTAGTTCTTCTCCAGAATTCGAAGCAATTCTCACTTTTAATAATTGATAGAAATATTCATATGCCTGCCATAACCTTCTTTGAGAAGGTTTTAATTTACTAATAGCCGGAGGCCTACGATGATTCAATAGATAGCTTTTATAAAAATCATCATTGTTTCGATTAAGAATTAATTTAGGTGTGATGGTAAGCTTGGATGTCGAAAAATTACCGAGAAATTTTTCTGTTAGTTTTTCAATCCGTATATTATTATTAACTGGGTCAATATTATAAGTAACCCATTCCTTCAGAAGGCGAATCGCGGAAAGGCAAAGAATGCTCAGCGTAGTAAATCTTTGTTGACCATCGATAATAAGTTGTGCCTTAATTTTAGTATTGTCTTCTTGAAACACAACATACCCCATGTAATGATATTTCTCTTTAGGTAAATCGAGAATATCCATCCACAAATCTTCCCAATATTCTCTTTCCCAAGAATAGTCTCTTTGATATGGCGGAACCGAAAAAGTTCTTCCATTTGCAATCAAGTCATTATATGATGCAGTTCCAGTGTTTAAGAGAATACTTGCCATTGCTTTTTAATATTCTATTTATCTGTGCTTCCGTCAATCCTTATTCAAAGGAAAGATTTTTTTTAATATCTATTCGAAATTAGATATTTCCCAACCGCCGTGGTCCGTGTCCTCAGGAGACTTTATATCTGACAGACCAAGCGGCTAAAAAAATCATTCAACTTTCAACCCTCTCCTTTCAATTTCATTTTTTACAGCAACTCTGTATTTTTTTTGTGTATTTCGAAAAGGGCGGTTTATAAAGTCAATTAGCTGCTGGTCAGTAAATTTTTTATAGGTAGAAGCCAAAGCATCGATTTCTTCAAATAGGGTTTGCTTTTTAGATTTAGCCATTATTATTTCCTTTTTTTCGATTTCCAACTGCCTTGCTTCATGAGACACGAACCAGGGTGTCATATCGAACTCTCTTTTCATTGCCATCAACTCTTGGGCATGATGCGCTTATTTTCTTCATCTAATATATAATCAATCATATCATTTTGGTTTTTGAAATAGCTAATATCAATCTCCTTGTTATATCGTTTCTTGATAAACTTCAATAAACAGCTTGCCTGTTTTTTGGGAGGCAAAAGTTTATAAAAGGGGTAGATATTTATTACCTTCTTATTATTTATTACAAGAATCGCAAAACTTAATTTTGACGAATATATATCAGTATGAGTGTCATAGATAGCCACATCCCCTTTTCTTTTATACACCCGGAATAACAATTTGCCCAATGGCCTAAATTCGAAATTAGTCCCGTTAGTTAATGTTGTATGGATGCACAATATGGAACTCATTGGCCTCACAATAGATTTAAATTTGTAGGATTAAGTATTATAAGCGTAAAGTGTTTTTAGTTTTGGATAGGGATGCGGAATTTGATTCATGATCCTGTCCAAAACCTTATGAAAAATCGCCTTTCGATTATTCCTTCGGTTAAATCTAA
>Ga0302320_10013800_pt1 | contig 16808 bp, 5 predicted proteins | sample Bog_T0_3_FD_202130 | JGI IMG/M metagenome (GOLD analysis project Ga0302320, IMG submission 202130) | Peat permafrost microbial communities from Stordalen Mire near Abisko, Sweden - Bog_T0_3 | ecosystem: Environmental > Terrestrial > Soil > Wetlands > Peat | place: Sweden: Abisko, Stordalen Mire... | reverse complement strand
GCGGCGCACTGCCTATGATCGCCTTCGCGGTGCTCAAGGGGCAGGACTTGGTGCGCCTCCTCGAGCGCTCCGCCGAACTCTTGGGCAAGCGTCCCTGGGGGATCGGACTGCTCGGATTCGCCCCTCAAGAGCTGCTCGATGAGCAGCTGGCGATTGCACAGCGCTTCGCCCCGAACTACGCGATCATCGCAGGCGGCAGGCCGGATCAGGCCGTGCACTTGGAACAGAGCGGCGTGCCCACGTTTTTACACGTGCCATCCGCGAATCTGATTCCCACCTTCCTGCAGGAGGGCGCCCGGCGCTTCATCTTCGAGGGCCGCGAGTGCGGTGGGCACATCGGGCCGGTATCGAGCTTCGTTCTGTGGAGCTCCATGGTCGATCGCATCCTGGCCGAACTTGCCCCCTGCAAGGTGCGCGGCGAGGAGCTCGAACTGATTTTCGCCGGTGGCATCCACGACCAAGTGTCCTCCGCGCTGCTGCAGGTCATGACCGCGCCGCTCGCCGCCGTCGGCGCCAAGATCGGCATCCTGATGGGCAGCGCCTACTTGTTCACCCAGGAGATCGTCGCCAGCGGCTCCATCGTCGCGCAATTCCAAAAAGAGGTGCTCGACTGCGAGCACACGGTGAATCTCGAGTCCGGCGTGGGGCACGCCAGCCGCTGCGCCTATTCGCCGTTCGCGCGCGACTTTTTCCGCCAGCGGTTGGCCATGCGCCGCAGCGGCGTGCCTGCCGAGGAGCGGCGCCGGCTGCTGGACGAGCTGATTCTGGGCCGCTTGCGCATCGCCTCCAAGGGCCGAAAGCGTGATGGCGTGGACGGCGCCATGCAGGCGCTGGAGCCGGCCCAGCAGCACGAGGAAGGCATGTACATGCTCGGTCAGGTGGCGACCCTGCGCGCGCAGGTCACTGACATCCGGACGCTGCATCACGAAGTGACCGCCGGAGCGGCGGCGCTGCTGGAGCATGCCCCGCAACGATTGCGGCCCACGACGGCACAAGAGGCTGCGCAGCCCGCCGATGTCGCCATCGTCGGAATCGCCTGCGTGCTTCCCAAGGCGAATTCCACGCGCGACTATTGGGAAAATATCCTGTCCAAAGTGAATGCGATCACGGAAATCCCGTCGCATCGCTGGGACTGGCGCATGTACTTCGACGCCGACCGCGACGCCAAGGACAAGATCTACTCGAAGTGGGGTGGATTTCTCGACGACCTGGCCTTCGACCCCACGCAGTACGGAATGCCGCCGAAATCGATCGAGGCCATCGATCCCATGCAGCTCATGGGCCTCGAAGTCGCCTACCGCACGCTCGTCGATACCGGATATCACGCCAAACCGTTCGACCGCGAACGCGCCTCGGTGATCATCGGCGCCAGTGGCGGAATTGGCGATGTCGGCATGCAATACGGCCTGCGTTCGGAGTTGCCGCGCTTCGTCGGCGATCTCGCCAGCGACGTGGCCGAGCGCCTGCCGGAGTGGACCGAGGACTCCTTCGCCGGAATCCTCCCCAACGTCGCGGCCGGGCGCATCGCCAACCGTTTGAACTTCGGCGGCATGAACCTCACCACGGACGCCGCCTGCGCATCCTCGCTCGCCGCGGTGTACCAGGCGGTCACCGAACTCGTCGCCAAGCGATCCGACTTCGTGATCGCCGGCGGCTTGGACACCGTCCAAGGTCCATTTGGCTATCTGTGTTTCAGCAAGACCCAAGCCCTCTCGCCGCGCGGCCTGTGCTCCACCTTCGACGTTTCCGGCGACGGCATCGTCATCAGCGAAGGCATTGCCATGGTGGCGTTGAAGCGCCTCGCCGATGCGCAGCGCGACGGCGACCGAATCTACGCCGTCATCAAGGGCGTGGGCGCCAGCAGCGACGGCAGCGCCAAGGGCATGACCGCGCCGCTGCCGGCTGGCCAGCTGCGCGCCATGCGGCGCGCCTACCACATGGCCGGGTTTGGCCCCGCCACGGTCGGACTGTTTGAAGCGCACGGCACCGGAACGGTCGCCGGCGATACTGCGGAATTGGAAAGCACCACGCAGTTGATCAAGGAGCAGGATGCGGCTCCGCGCCAGGCCGTGATCGGTTCGGTCAAGACCATGATCGGCCACACCAAGGCGACCGCCGGAGCAGCCGGCTTGATCAAGGCCGTCCTCGCCTTGCATCACCGCGTGCTGCCGCCGCACAACAACGTCAGCTCGCCCATCGCCGCCCTGGCCGATGCGGCGGCACCGCTGTATATCGTGGACGAGGCCATGCCGTGGCTTTCGAGCGGCGGCCCGCCGCGGCGCGCGGCCAGCAGCGCCTTCGGCTTCGGCGGCACGAATTTCCACGTGGTCCTCGAGGAGTACCGCGGCGAGTATCGCGACTGGCTGCGCCCGGCCGCGAGCCACACATGGAGCGCCGAGCTATTCCTCTGGAGCGACAGCGACAAAGCCGCGCTGACGGCGCGCGTCGAAGCCTTCTGTGCTCAGATTGCGCCTCTGGAAGGCTTGGTCATGCGCGATGTGGCCGCGAGCCTTGCGGCTTCCTTCCACGCCGACGGCCTGGTCCTCGCCGTGGTCGCGCGCAACTCGCGCGATTTGAGCGCCAAGCTCGGCGCCGCGCTGGGGTTTTTGCGCGGCGACTCCAAGGCGTCGTCTCCCGGCGTCTTTTACGGCGCTCCTGCCGGGACTACGGGCAGGATTGCCGTGTTGTTCTCAGGCCAAGGATCTCAGTACCCGAACATGGGGCGCGAAGCCGCGCTGCATTTCGACTGCGTGAGCGAGACGCTCGGAGAAGCCGACAGGCTGCTGAAGGATGCGTTCGAAACGCGTTTTGGACCGGCGTCGGCGCTCAGCAAATTTATTTTCCCGCGTGGCGCGTACAGCGACGCGGCCAAGCTCGAGGCACGTCAGCGGCTCGCCAGCACCGATGTGGCGCAACCGGCGCTGGGCGCCGTCGAGACGGGCCTGTTGCGCCTGATGCGCGAGTTCGGCCTGCAAGCCGATATGTTCGCGGGCCACAGCTACGGCGAATTCGTGGCACTGCACGCCGCCGGCGCGATCGACTTCGAGGCCTTGATGCAGCTCTCGGCGGCGCGCGGGCGCTTCATCATCGACGCCGCAAGCGCGGCGGGCGCCGAACTCGGCACCATGGCCGCCGTCAACGCATCGCGTGAACGGGTCGAAAACGCCCTTAAGGGGATCGACGGCGTAGTCCTCGCGAACCACAATGGTCCGACGCAAAGCGTGATCTCCGGAACGCAGGCCGGGGTACAGGCGGCGGTGCGAAAGCTGCGCCAAGCCGAGATTGAAGTCACCGATATTCCGGTGGCGGCCGCGTTTCATTCGAGTCTCGTCAGGCCCGCGCAGCAGTCGCTGTCCGATATGATCGGCGTCACGCCCTGGGCTGCGGCGACGGCGCCCGTGTATTCCAATTCGACCGGACGCGCGCATTCCGAAGACCCGGCCGAGGTCAAGCGGCAGATGGCCGAGCACCTGGTGCATCCGGTCGAGTTCGTCGCCCAAGTCGAGGCCATGTATGCGGACGGCGCGCGTATCTTCGTCGAGATCGGCCCGAAGTCGGTGCTCGCGCGTCTGGCCTCGCGTATTTTGCACGGACGGGAGCACGTTTGCGTCTCCGTCGATGACGGCAGCGGCCTGGGCGGCCTGCTGGGCGGAATCGGTCAGTTGCTGTGCGCGGGCGTGAAGCTCGACATATCCCGCCTGTTCGCGCGCCGCGATTGCCGCATCGGCGATGCGTCGCAGCCCGCGACTCTGCTGCGGCCTGCGCACGTTTCCAAGTATGCGTGGATGCTCAACGGCAGCGGGGTGCGCCGCGCCGCCGAACCGGTGCAGCAAATCGGTGTCACGCTCGAACAGGCGCTCGATGCGCGGCAGGCGACGGCGCAGCGGCTCGCGCCACGACCCGCGACGGCCGCACCGGCCGCACCGGCGGCTTTGGCGGCATCCGCGGCCGCGCCAACCGCGCTACCGGGCGACGCGCGGCGCGAATCGCAGCCGCATGCCTTGGCGAAGCAAAGCTCTACAAATTCAGCACTCACTGCGTGGAGAAAGGATCGATCCATGGATGAAAGACGAACAGCGGATTCTTCCGTTATATCCGAGTACTTCGAGACCATGCGCCAGTTCCTGGAAACCCAGGAACGCGTCATGGCCGCGTTCCTCGGCGAAGGTAGTGTGCTGCGTCCTGTGACGCGCACGCGCTCCTTGCCGCTGAACGCGCCGCGAGTCGCCGAGCTGGCGGCAGCCCCGGCGGTTGTGCCCACCGCCAAGCTGCACGTGCCGGCCCCGGCGGCGGCTCCTGCACCGACACCGGTTGCGGCGGCGGCGGTCAAGCCGGCGCCTACGCCTGCGCCGGTCGCCGCGCCCGCAGCTCAGCCCAAGCCCGCTGCCGCTGCGGCGGCGACTCCGGTGCTGACGCCCACGACCAACGGTGCGGGTCTGACGCGCGAGAAGCTCCTCGACGCCCTCTTGACCATCGTCGAAGAGAAGACCGGCTACCCGCGCGACATGCTGGGGCTGGATCAAAATCTCGAGGCCGATCTGGGCATCGACTCCATCAAGCGAGTCGAAGTGGTGGGTGCATTGCTCAAGATGCTCCCTGATGGATACCGAGAAGCGCTGACGCAAAGCCGCGGCAAGCTGAATACGCAATCGACCTTGAACGGCATGCTGAGTCTCATCATGCAGGAAAAGGCCGGAGGGTCAGCCCACCCTTTTGAATTGGCCGGGACGGGAGAAAAGGTTGACGCCGTCAACCTCCCGTCCCGGCTGATCATGCGCGCGCAACGCGAACCGCTGACGCCGGCCATGAATCGTCGCCTTACGGCGGGACGGTTCGTCATGACCCGCGACTCGCTCGGCGTCGCCGAACTGCTGGCCGCCGGCCTGCGCAATCGCGGCGCGGAGGTGCTGCTCGTGGATCCTGAGGTTTCAGCGTCCGAGGAGCGGCTGGTGGAATTTTGCCGGTCCATGAGCGCGGATCGCCCGATCGGCGGGATCGTGCACCTGGGCGCACTCGACTCCCCGCCCCTGCTTCAGGATTCCGGTCCGCGCGAGTGGCGCGCGGCCATTTACAAGAATGAAAAGAGTTTTTTCCTTCTGCTGCGCGGGCTGCATGGATTGTTGGCGCAGGGCGCGCAAATAACCGCGGCATCGGCACTCGGCGGCCTGTTCGGCCGCGAGGGCTCCGCCTCCGGCGCCCTGCAATTGCAGGGGGGTGCCCCGGGGACGCTCAAATCGCTGAATCAAGAGCGGCCGGATCTGCGGGTTAAGGCCGTCGACCTCGACCCCGCCCGCGCAGCCACCGAGCTCGCCGCAGATCTGCTTGCGGAGATCGAACTCGACGGCGGCCGGCAGGAAGTCGGATACCCGCAAGGACAGCGCACGATTTTCCTCACCGTCGAGCAGGCCGTGCCGGAGGATGCGGCGCGCGAGAGTCGGCTGGAAAACCTGGTGGTGCTTGCCACCGGAGGCGCGCGCGGCATTACCGCCGAGGTGCTGCGCGAGCTCGCCCGGCCGGGCAACACTCTTATTCTGACCGGCCGCAGCCACGTGCCGGAGAGCGAATCCGCGGATACCGCTCGGCTGACGGATGCCACCGCCCTGCGCAACCATTTTGTCGAGCAGGTCCGCGCCGGTAAACTCCAGCTGAATCCAGGCGAGATCCGCCGCCGAGTCCAGTCATTGTTGGATTTGCGCGAATTGCGCGCGAATCTGGCCGACTTCCGCTCCGCCGGCGCGGTAGTGGAATATCACAGCGTCGATGTGACCGATGAGGCCGCCGTGAGCGCCTTGGTTGCCGACGTACAGCGCCGCCACCGGCGCATTGACGGCGTCGTGCACGGCGCCGGGATCATCGAGGACAAACTGCTCGCGGACAAGGCCAGCGACAGCTGGTCGCGGGTGATCGAAACTAAATTGATGGGTCTGCTGCTGTTGCAGAAGTACGTCGATCGCGCGGCGCTGAAATTCTTCACGGTATTCAGCTCCGTCGCGGGGCGCTACGGCAATAGCGGCCAGTCCGATTACGCCACCGCGAATGAACTGATGAACCGCGTTTGCGTAGCGCTGCAAGCTCGCTGGGGGAAAGGGGTCGTGGTCAGCGCCCTGTGCTGGGGTCCTTGGGGCGCGACCAAGTTCGGCGCCGGAATGGTCACGGCCGAAACCGAGAAAAAATTCGAGAAGCGCGGAGTGTATCTGGTCACCGCCAACATGGGCCGGCGGCTGTTCCGTGAGGAACTCGGGCGTGCCGATGATGTGCCGGTCGAAGTGATCTGCGGTCAAGGGCCCTGGGAGGCACAAGAGGCCGAGCTTGGGATCATTCATTTGAGGGCCGAGGCGCCTGCGGCGCCGGAACTCGGACCTCTGTTGGGCAGTACTGCGGTGAGTTCGCGCTCCACCGGCGAGAAGATCGTCGATGTGCGCCTGGATCCGAGCCGGCATACTTTCATGAAGGATCAGCTCTCGGTCACGACGGCGGTACTGTCGCCGCCGGTGGCGCTCGAATTGATGGCCGAGGCTGCGCGCGGAGTCTGGCCGAAATGGCGTGTGGTCGAGGTGCGCGAGTTGCGCGTGCCGGAACCGGTGGAACTGCCGAACGGCGCCTGCGACCTGCGCATTCACCTGAGCCCGCCTCCGTATGGCAGCAGCGAGGGATTCGACGTCAGTGCCTCCATCAAGATCGACTTAGGCTCAGGGCGGTGGCAAACGCTGTTTCAAGGCGTCATCGGCATGCAAGGCGCGTTTCCCGCGGCACCGCCCGCTGCGCGCGCCGTCCACTCCGAACGTTCGCTTAGCGTGCCGATGGCCTACGGCCAATGGCTGTCCCGCGGTCCGTTGCTGCAGGTGATTGAATCCATCGACGGGTTCTCCGCGACCGGCGCGGGCGCGAAGGTGCGGGCAACCGTGCCCAGCCAGTGGCTGGCGCCCGGCCAGCGCAGCGAGGATCGGTGGATGTTCGATCCTGCGTTCTTGGACGCAGCCGGCCAGATGGTGTCGCTGTGGGCGCGAGCCTATCGAGGCGAAGCAACCACTCCGTCCTGGTATGGACGCGTGATTCGCTTCCAGGAGCAGATGCCGGCGCGCATGCACATGGAATTCACCCTGTCGGAGTCTCCCGAGCCCGCCAAGATTCGCGGCCAAGTGGTCTTCTCCGACGATCACGGCGCGCCGCTGCTGGCGATCGAGGACTTCGATTGCAGCTTGAGCGCCCGCCCGGACAGCATTGCCGGCAAGGTTGGCGCCGATAAGGCCGGCGCGCCCGCGAGCGTATTGGCATGAGCAAGCCCGTGGCAACTCCCTCCGCCGATTCGGCCATCGCCATCATCGGCATGGCCTGCATTTTTCCCGGCGCCCGCGATATGCCGACTTACTGGAACAACATTCTCGGCGGCGTTGATGCCATCGGCGAGCCGCTGGAGGATTGGGGCGCCAAGCGCTACCTCGACTCCGGACGCATCAAGACGCAGTACGGCGGATATCTGCGCGACCTTTACCGCTTCGATGCGGCCGAGTTTGGGATCATGCCGAATTCCATCAACGGCAGCGAACCGGATCAATTTCTCGCGCTGCGCGTTGCGCGCGATGCGCTCGCGGATGCCGGCTACATGCGCTCCGGTGTGGATCACTCCGACACCGGCATCGTGCTTGGGCACAGCACCTATCTGCACCGCGGCCAAGGCACGCTGATTCAGCAGAACATCGTGCTCGATCAAACCCTGGATGTGCTCAAAGCCGCCATTCCCGACCTCAGCGCCGATGCGCTGGCGCAGTTGCGCGCGATTCTGCAGAAGAAATTGCCGCCCACCAATGCCGACACGGTCCCGGGCCTGGTCCCGAATGTCATGACCGGGCGCATCGCCAATCGGCTGAATCTGCGCGGCCCGAACTACCTGCTGGATGCGGCCTGCTCATCCTCGCTGCTCGCTGTGGGCGCGGCAATCGACGAGCTGCGCACGGGCCGCAGCCGCATGATGCTCGCCGGCGGCGTCAATGCCACTTTGCCCGCGGAAGTCACCACCATCTTCACGCAGCTTGGTGCCTTGACCACGCGCCGCAAGGTGCGGCCGTTTTCGGTGGGCAGCGACGGCACGTTGCTGGGCGAAGGCTTGGGCGTGGTGGTGTTGAAGCGCGTCGCAGACGCCGTCGCCGACGGGGACCGCATCTATGCGGTGGTTCGCGGCGTAGGCCAATCAAGCGACGGGCGCGGATCCGGGCTGCTCGCGCCGAGCCATGAGGGCGAGTCCCTCGCAATCCGCCGCACCTATGAGGCCAGCGCCACGGATCCAGCCTCGATCGGTCTGTTCGAAGCGCATGGCACCGGCATACCGCTGGGGGATCAGACTGAAATCGCATCCCTGAAGAGCGTATTCGGCGAGCGCACCACCCCGATCGGAGTAATCGCGCTCGGCTCGGTCAAGTCCATGATCAGCCATTGCATTCCAGCGGCCGGCATCGCCAGCTTGATCAAGATGGCCCTGTCGGTGCATCACAAGATCCTCCCGCCCACGCTGTGCGAGCAGGTGAACCCTGAGCTGCACATCGAGGCGACTCCCTTCTACATCAACACCGCAACCGCGCCGTGGATTTCACGGCTGGACCGCCCGCGTCGCGCCGCCGTCAATGCGTTCGGCTTTGGCGGCACGAATGCCCATGCGATTCTCGAGGAAGCTCCCGTCGGCGCGCTTACGCCGCAGAAATTGACCTCGTGGCCGGCCGAGTTGTGCGTGCTGTCCGCCGAGGCCCCGGAGGCGCTCGCCGCCAAGCTTGAAACGCTTGGCGCAGCGCTGGCCCGCAACCCCACCTGGCGCCTGGCGGAAGTAGCCGCGGCGCTCGCCCGTGCGGATACCGGCGCTTCGCACCGAATCGCGCTGGTCGCCAAGGATATTCCGGGGCTCGCCAAGAGCCTCACCCAGTCGGTGTCGCGTTTGCGCGATCCAGCCGGCGGCCGCTGGCCTACGCGCGGCGGGGTCGCCTACGGAAATCGTCGGATCGCCGGCAAGCTGGCATTCATTTTTCCCGGCGAAGGATCCCAGTATCAGGGCATGTTTGCGGATCTCGCCCTGTGCTTCGATGCGGTGCGCCACTGGCTCGATTTCTGGCACGGACTGTATGACCTACCCATCGGCCGCACTCGCACGGACATCGCCTACCCGACTTGCGAAATAGACTCGAAGCGCCGGACGCAGCTCGAGGCCGACATGTATGCGATGGACGTCGGCTCCGAAGCCGCCTATGTGGGTGGACTGGCGATGCACGCGCTGCTGGTCTCGCTTGGCGTCGAGCCGGACGTGATGCTGGGACACAGCTCCGGAGAGTCCGCGGCCTTGAGCGCCTCCGGCGCGAATCCCGCCAGCACGCCGGCCGAGCAATCCGCCTGCGTTGCGCGGCATTATGCCTTCTACAAGGAACTGCTCGATGGGGGCAAGATTCCCTCGGGCGCGCTGCTGGCCGTCGGCGCCTTGGATGCCGCGACGGTCGAGGCGCAGATCGCCTGCGCCGAGGGCGTGGTGGTGGCCATGGACAATTGTTCCAACCAAATCGTGCTGTACGGGCCGCCGCAGAGCATCGCCCAAGCGCAAGCCTCGTTGAGCAAACTGGGCGGAGTATGCATCCCGCTGGCCTTCGATCGCGGCTATCACACGGCCGCGTTCAGCGATGCCAGCGCCGCGTTTCTCGAATACTACAAGGAGATCAACCTCGGCGCGCCGAAGGTGCCGCTCTACTCCTGCTCGAGCGTGGGATTGTTCCCCGATCGCATCGCCGAGGTGCGCAAGCTCGCGGCCGTGCAATGGTCGACCAAGGTGCGCTTCCGCGAGACGATTCTGAAGATGCATGCCGATGGAGTCTCGATGTTCGTGGAGGTCGGGCCGTCGGCGAATTTGACGGCATTTGTCCAGGACATTCTCGGCAATCGTGACTTCACGGTGCTGTCGACCAACGTTCGCCGCCGCAACGAGGTCGAGCAGGTGCTGCAAGTCCTCGGTCAGCTTTACGTGGCCGGCCGCGGACCCGTCATGGACAAGCTGTATTCGGGGCGCGCCCTTGCGGCCATCGATCTTCTGGGCTCACCGAAGGCGCTGCGCGGCAGCATCATCGACAATACGATGCCCATGGTTCGCTTATCGCCCGCCGAGTGCGCGGCCATCCGGGCGATTGCGGCGCCCGGCGCCCCGCAGCCGGCGCAACCCGCGAGCCGTGAGCCGGCCGCGGCGGCGGAAGCGGCGGCGGGCCCCGTCAGCGACGCACGTGGCCAGGTGATGGGCGAATATCTCGACGTCATGCGCGGTTTTCTCGGCCAGCAGCAATCGCTCGTGGAGCGATGGATGGGCGCGGACGCCTTGCAGGTCGCGGAATCCTCAGAGGCCTCGGTGGAATCCTCGAGCCATGCCTCCAACAGCCTCTTGCCGCTGCTCGACACCGTGCTCGAGCACGACGACACTCACGTGGTCGCCCGATGCCACGTCAGCCTCTTCAATGACAACTTCGTCCGGCAGCATGTGATGACCGGCCCGGTGTCGGATACCGATCCGCATCTGCTCGGCCTGTCCTGCATACCTCTGGCGGTGAGCATGGAGTTGATGGCCGAGGCGTGCGCCCTGCTCGCCGAGCGCTCCGACGTCGCGGTCATCGAAAACATACGCCCATTCGACTGGATTGCGCTGGACGACGACGAAGTGACGGTGGAGGTCAAGGCCGAGGTGCTCGACCGTGAGCAAGGCCACTACCAAGCCAGCGTGCTGACCGCGCGCGGCACGGCGCTCAGCGCAGAGTTCCGCTTCGCCGCGGATTGGCGCTTGAGTCCGCTGCCCGCGCTGGCTGAGCGGCGCGAATCCTGCTGGAATGCGCCGGACCTCTACACCACAGGCATGTTCCACGGGCCGGTGTTTCGAAGCCTGCAATACATCGACGCCTGGGATGACTTAGGGATCGATGTCCGGCTCTCGGATTGCGGCCTGGCCGACTTCTTCGCCGCGGGCCACACACCGCAGCTGATACTGAATCCGGTGCTGCTCGATGCCCTGGGTCAAGTCGTGGCCTGCTGGTTGGTGCAGTTCTTCGGCACCGAGTTCAATAACTTTCCCTCCACCATTGGCCGAATCGAATTGTACGAATCCTGCCCGACCGACCGGCATGGCCTCGTGATGCGCGCCAGGCAGCGGCCGGTCGACGCCGCCGCCACCCATCCCGGCGCCCCGCGCGCCTGGGAATTCGAGTGCGTCGATTCTGAAGGGCGAGTGCTGCTGCGCGGCCAGGACTTGATCAACGTATTCTGGCAGATGCCGAGTGCGTACCACTCGGTGCGATGGCGCCCGATGATGGGATGGCTCGGCCGGCCGCTCGACGGATCGCCCGGCGTGTGGCAGGTGCCGGTGCTGCCCTCCGACTTTCTCACGCAATCCGGGGCCATCTGCCTGCGAACGCTCGCGCACGCGCTGCTGAGCGCGCAGGAACGCGAGGAATGGCGCGCCCTGAAGGGACCCGAACGCGACCGGATCGATTGGTTATTCGCCCGCGCCGCCGCCAAGGAAGCCGTGCGCAATTGGGTGCAGGAACGGACCGGTCGCCTGCTGTATCCGACCGACGTCATCGTCAGCCAGAACTCCGACGGTTCGCTTGACGTGGACGGACGGTGGCGCGATTCGCTGATCGAGGCGCCGCGCGTGGCGCTCTCGCGCGGACCAGGATGTTATCTCGCCGCCATCGAACCCGCACATGGGCCGATGCAGCGTCGAGAGGTCACTGTCCAGGGTTTTGCAAAGGAGCTGATTCAATAATGGGCATAATAGTGGGAGAAACAACCTTGGCCACCGTGGTCGCCATCGTGAAGGACTTGACCCAGGATTGGGGGGTCGATTGCGCGGAACCGATCGGGGCGGACACCCTGCTCGCCGCGAATCTGCAATTCACGTCGGTCGACATCATTCAATTATGCGTCGCCTTGGAAGAGTGCTACGACCGGCGCTTCGGCTTTCAGGATCTCTTGATGAGAGACGGAAGCTACGTCGGAGACTTATCGCTCGGGCAATTGTCCGCTTTTGTCGATGCTCAACTTATTAGGGAAGAAACTACTTCATGACGGTTCGCACGCTTTTTATCGGGATGGACGGCGCCACATTCACCGTTCTCAATGAACTTACCAAACCGGTCTCGGGAGAGCCGGTAATGCCGTTTTTGGCCAAGATCTTTGCCGGAGGCTCGCGCGCCAAACTGCGCTCCACGCCGAATCCGCTGACGCCCCCCGCCTGGGTGTCGCTGATGACCGGGCGAGGCCCCGGGCATCACGGCATATTCGACTTCATTCGCGCCGAGGAACGCGGCGATGAGGTGTTCTTCACGCTGTTCGACTCGCGCGACTGCAAGGTCGAGACCATCTGGTCGATTGCGAGCCGGCAGGGACTGCGCATCGCGGCGCTCAACTTTCCGTTCACGGCGCCTCCTCAGAAGGAACTCAACGGGTTCGTCGTCCCCGGATTCATCCCGTGGCGCCACCTGCGCCGCAACACGCATCCCGAGGGCATTTACGACCGGCTCAAGGCGATTCCGCAGTTCAACGCCCAGGAACTGGCGTGGGACTTCGAGCAAGAGAAGCAGTCGGGAGATCAGCTGAGCGATCACGATCGCGAAGCCTGGGTGAGCTATCACCTGCCGCGCGAGCAGCAGTGGTTCAAGGTCGCCGAATATCTGATGCGCGAGGAAGCGCCGGATTTGATGGCCGTGCTGTTCGACGGCGTTGACAAGCTGCAGCACCAGGCCTGGCAGTTCGTCGATCCTGCATACCAGACGGGAGAATTGAGCCCGTATCACCTGCGGATGCGCGAACTATCCTTGAGCTACTTCCACCAGCTCGATGGCTTCATCGAAAAGCTCGTGACCGCGGCCGGACCGAAGGTTCAAGTGTTCTTCGCCTCCGATCATGGCTTCACGGCCTCGACGGAAATCGTGCGCATCAATGCCTACCTGGCCGAAAAAGGCTACGTGCACTGGAAGCCGATTCCGGAGGGCGAGGCGGGCAAGCGGCGCGACAACAGTTACTTCGCCTACCTCGATTGGTCCAAGACCACCGCCTACTGCCGCACACCGTCGTGCAACGGCATCACGATCCGCGTGGCGCGGGCCCCGGGGGAGACCGGCATCGCGCCGAGCGAGTATCAAGCTTTCCGCGCGCGCCTGATCCGCGATCTGGAGGATTTCAAGGACTCCAAGACCGGCGAAAGGATCATCGCGGAAATCCACAAACGCGAGGACGTATTCCCGGGCGCGGCGATGACCAACGCACCCGACCTGCAGCTGGTGTTGCGCGACTTCGGATTCGTGTCCGTGAAGAACAAGCTACCCTCGGTCGAGCCGCGCCAATACCCGGTCGGCACGCATCACCCGGACGGGGTGTTCATGGCCTACGGCCCCGGCATCGAGGCCGGGAAAATGCTCGGCCGCCGCAATATCACGGACGTCTCCTCCACCCTGCTGTACAGCTTGGGCCTGCCGATACCCTCGGATTTCGAGGGCGCCGTGCCGCCCAACATGTTCACCGCCGAATACAAGGCGGCCCATCCCATCGTCATCGGCGCGGCCACCGAGAGCGGTGGGCGGGAAGTTCAAACCGAATCGATGAGCGACGACGAGAAGGCCAATATCATGGAACAGCTGAAAATGCTCGGATACATGGAGTAACGGGGTGCCAAACGCAATCGTCAACGGCGCCCGCATCAACTACGTCCGGCTCAGCGAGGCAGACTCGCAGGAGCCGGAGGACTTGGTGATGGTGCACGGCCTGGCGGCGAATATCGCATTCTGGTACTTCAAGTACGCCTGCGACTTTGCCCGCTCGTTCCGCGTCACCGTGTTCGATTTGCGCGGCCACGGGCGCTCCGAGATGACCGATTCCGGCTACAGTCCCGCCAATCTGGCGCAGGATATGGCCGCGCTGATGGACCAGCTCAACATCCGCAAGGCGCATGTCGTCGCGCACAGTTTCGGCGGCGTGGTCGCGATGAACTTTGCGCTCCAGCATCCCGACCGGGTGCGCAGCCTGGTGCTCGCCGACACGCACATTGCGGTGGCGCGGCACGTCAAGAGCCCGGAGGAATGGGCTCACGGACAGACAATTCAGACGATTTTAAACAAGAACGAGATCGAACTCGACACCAAGGACCCCTACTTCGGGTACAAGCTGCTGACCAAAGTGGCGAAGATGCAATTGGACGACAAGCCCGTGCCGCCCGAGTTGCTGCACCTGGTCAATCCGTTGACGAACAGTGCCGGCGGCCGCACGGCGGCGCAGTGGCTGCGGCTGATGCAATGCACGTCGGCCGAGGCCGAAATGATGGGGGATGATGGCCTGTCGCTCGACGCCTTGAGCGGTTTCACCTTTCCCATCATCGCGATGTACGGCGACCGCTCCCCGGCGAGATTGACCGGCCACGAATTGCTCAATCTGTGGCCGCATGCGGAATTCCGCAACGTGCGCAACGCCGGACATTTCTTCCCGGCCTCGCGCGCCGATGAGGTGATTTCCGCCTGCCGTCGATTCTGGCACGGCGACCTCGCCGACACGCAGCGCCGCTATCGGGCCGGCGAGCCGCAACGCGGCTACTTCCGCAGCGATCGGATCTTTCAGGACACGCTTGGCTGGTACTTCACCACGCGCGAGATGCCGCTGGTCGGCCCGTTTGCGCGATTCGAAGACGCGCACGCCATTCTCACCCAATCGCTCCCCAATGCCTCGGCGACATGATGAACGCACGAGCGATCAACCGGCTTAATGTCAAGCCGGGTTTAGCCAAGTCGGATTTCAAGCTGATCGCCTTCGGCGGATTCGGCGACGGCTGCAATTCGTACACGCATTCGATGGCGTGGTTCAACGATCGCTTGTACGTCACGACGATGCGCAACAACTTCGCGTTGATGCGCTCGCGGCTGTCCTTGGGCCTGCATTCGTGGCCGGTTGAAACTCCCTCCGATCCCTTCGAGCTGGATATGCGCGCCGAGATTTGGGCCTATGATCCCAAGACCGACGTGTGGGATCGGGTGCTGAAGGCGCCGATGATCGTCGGCAGTCACGGCAAGGAGATCGCGCGCGACATCAGCTATCGCAGCATCGCCGTGTACAAATCCCCGTATGCCACCAAGCCGGCGTTGTTCGTGGGCACCTGGTCTCCCGCCCGGGGGCCGGGGCCGCTGATTTTGAAGACCGAGGATGGCCGGCATTTCGAGTCGACCTGCGAGCCGGGGCTGGTCGGGTTGCCGGTCACCACCATACGGGCACTGGTGCCGTTCAAGGGCCGCATGTACACCACTCCGGCGGGATCACGCGGCGGCAACACGAATGTATCCGGGCACGCGGTGGTCTATGAAAGCCGCGATCCTGCGCGCGGCGGCTGGCAGCCGGTGAGCGAATTCGGCTTTGGCGATCTCGGCAATAAATCCCTGCATGAAATGTGCGCGTTTGGCGATCATTTGTACGTCGGCACGCTCAATCACAGCGGCTTTCAGGTGTGGCGCAGTACCTGCGAAGGCAAGCGCCCGTACCAATGGGAAATGGTTCTGCAGCGCGGAGCCTGGCGCGGGCCGCTGAATCAGATCGCGCTCAGCATGTATCCGTTCAAGGGCGCGCTCTACATCGGCACCGGAATCCAGGGCGGCGGAATCGATAAGCAGAACAAGATCGGGCCCGGAGCCTCCGAGCTGATCCGCCTGTACGAGGACAAATCCTGGGATCTGATCGTCGGCGCATCGCGCGACACGCCGGACGGCCATAAAGAAGCCCTCTCCGGCCGCGGGCCGGGCTTCGACAAGGTGTTCAACGGCTACTTCTGGCGCATGTGCGAGCACGATGGATGGCTCTACATGGGCACCTTCGAATGGAGCTCTCTGCTGGCGTACGTCAAGCGCAGCAACTACAAAGGAGTATTCGGAAGGCTGATCGGGCACGTGGGCCCGCACAACGTGCTCAAGTATCAATCGGGCTTCGATCTATACCGCACCAACGACGGCGACAACTGGGTGCCCGTGACCAACAACGGCATGGGCAATCCGTACAACATGGGCCTGCGCACGCTGCAATCCACTCCGGTTGGCATGTTCATCGGCACCGCCAATCCATGGGGCCCGAAGATCATGCCGGTCGACGGTGAGGAATTTCAGTACAATCCGCGCGGCGGCTGCGAAGTGTTTTTCGCACCCTCGAAGCCTTGAGGATGAAATCGACTTGAACCTCCGTGACCGCTCCATGGCGGGCGGCCTCGAAGACGAGGAGTCAAGCCCCGAGCTGAACGACATACGCGAGTCGGGACCATTTGCGCTGCCTCCCGGAGCCACGGTCACGCGCGATCTCGCCTACGGCAACGACCCACTGCAGCGACTTGATGTCTATCACCCGGCGAACGCGAATCTCGCGCCGGTCATCATCATGGCGCACGGCGGCGGTTGGGTTCGGGGCAACAAGCGTCTGTGGCGGGTCGTCAAGAACAAGGTGACTCACTGGCTAGGCAAGGGTTATCTCTTCGTCTCCACGAACTACCGCCTGGTCCCCGCCGTTGACCCGCTGGCCCAAGCCGACGACCTGGCCCGGGCGCTGGCCTTCGTGCAGTCGAAACTTCGCGCGTGGGGCGGCGATCCTGGGCGCGTGGTTCTCATGGGACACTCGACCGGCGGCCATCTCGCGGCGTTGCTCACGGTCGATGCGGCCATTTCCGAGCGCCAGGGAGCCGCGCCTTGGGCGGCCTCCATCGCCCTGGACAGCGGCGCGATGAACATCGAGCAGATCATGCACGAGAACCATTACAGGCTGTACGATGTTGCCTTCGGAAG
>Ga0302320_10013798_pt1 | contig 16809 bp, 13 predicted proteins | sample Bog_T0_3_FD_202130 | JGI IMG/M metagenome (GOLD analysis project Ga0302320, IMG submission 202130) | Peat permafrost microbial communities from Stordalen Mire near Abisko, Sweden - Bog_T0_3 | ecosystem: Environmental > Terrestrial > Soil > Wetlands > Peat | place: Sweden: Abisko, Stordalen Mire... | reverse complement strand
TGCATGATCTCGCCACGCCTGTACCACACGGCCACCCTGCTGAACGACGGCAGAGTGCTGATCGCCGGCGGGTTGGATAATCAGGGCAATGTACTCAGCTCCGTGGAGATATGGGATCCTGCGGCCAACTCGGGCGCAGGCGGCTTCTATGGCCTGGGCACAGTCACAGCTCCCTTCGGGTCTGGAGGCAGCCTCTCCGGGCACGCCGCCGGTACTCTGGCGCACGGACGCCTGCTGCATTCGGCGGTCCTGCTGGCCAACGGCAAGGTGCTGATCTTCGGCGGAACCGATGCCACCGGCGCTGCGCTGACGTCGGCGGAGGTCATCGATCCCAACTGGTACGGAACCACTCCGTCTCCGAGCATCCCGGCCAGCAGTACGAACTATCCTCGCTTGCTGTCCTCCTCTGCCCTCCTGCCTGATGGAACCGTGTTTACGGCGGGTGGTTATAATCCCACGGGTGCAGCGCCCCTGACAGAGAACACCGGTGAGATCTTCACCGCACAGGAAGGCTACACGACGGCTCCGGCGGTACCGTCATTCACGCCCCCAAGCGTCGTTGCGGGATCGACCAGCAATACAGCCTCAGTCACTGTGCCGTCCTCCGAGGAGATCACCAACTACAGTTGGAGCGCTCCGGATGAGACCAACATCGTTGGCCAAGGCACGGGTAGCATTACCTTCACCGCGAGTCCAACAGCCAACCCGTCGCCGGGTTACCCCATCTCTGTCCAGGTGACAGACCAGTACGGTCTAAGCACGCTGCTGAGTGGGCATCTGGTGACGACAGCGGCGCCGGGTCATATCTGAAATACGTATCGGCAGGGCAGTATTGGAAGGGGTGGAGCTTCGGCTCCGCCCCTTTGTTTCTGGAGTGGCTGTAGAGTCGCGCCGTCCCGGAAACCGAAGGCAAGTCGGCCAGCGAATGTGCAATCGCACTGTCTATGAATTAGCCTCAAAATGTACCGATCTTCAGCTGCTCGGCTCTAGCGATTGTCGCTACTGTACTGGACGCGACACCCCGGCTGGAAAGGGGCTGATTGAGGCGTGCTATTCTTCGAGGGGCATGCAAATGTTGTACCCTATATCTAGTCCTCTACGCCTGCTCTATAACTGATGAAATCAGGAAGCGTTGACAGGTTTTCCGTGCCGGCGAGATAGCACGAATATTGAACAGCATCATCAAGTCTTCAAAGGGTTTTGAATGAGTAGCCGAACAGTAGCAAGTAATGAGATTTCTGACTCATTCTCAAAGTGGAATCGAGCTTCTTTGCTGCTGATGATCGCAGTCGCATCTGCTGTGCTTTGCAGCCCCCTACCCGCCCAGACTGATAGTAGTGTTCTGTCCTCCTCAGGAACTGGGGGACAAACTCCGTCTTCGGGTACAGGTAGCCAGAAAGCTTGTTTAGACGTTAACAGCCAAACGTACTCTTTGTGTACCGGTAACCAGGGATCTACTTCTTCAAGCACTGGTAGCCAAATGGACTCTTCGGGCGCGAGTAGCCAGACATCTTCTTCGGGCATGGGCGATCAAATGCCTTCCTCGGACATCTGTGGACAAATGTCCTCATCGGGTACAGGGACCCAGACATCTTCTTCAGGTACAGATAGCCAGACATCTTCTTCGGGCATGGGCGATCAGATGCCTTCCTCGGACAACTGTGGGCAAATGTCTGGCGCGGGTGTCACGGCGCCAGCTGCGCACGTTAAAGCTCCTGCACGAAATGTAGTCGAGCCACCGGTGGATGTACCGCAGCAAGTACAGAGGCCCAATCCATATCACCTGCTCTCCCTGCAGGATCTTTATACTCAGGTTCCATCCGCTGGAGGCAAGCTGCGGCGCTTCGGTAGCGATGCCTTCCTTCTAGGCACCGGGAACGCCAATGAGCTGCCGATGGATCTTCCCGTCGGTCCCGAGTACGTTCTTGGACCAGGAGACAATATTGTCGTAAACATGTGGGGAGGGCGTTCGGATCGCCTGAGTCTGACGATCGACCGCCAGGGCCAGATTGCGCTTCCTGAGGCAGGCACAATCACGCTGGATGGACTCACCATCGGCCAGGCACAAAGTGCCATTCAAAAGGCCCTCAGTACTCAATATGAGCAGGAGCATGTCGAAATTTCGCTGGGCCGGTTGCGCTCGGTGCGGGTGTATGTCGTGGGCGATGTGCAGCGGCCCGGTGCCTATGATGTCAGTTCTTTGTCCACGCCACTGAGTGCTTTATATGCTGCCGGTGGCCCCACCAGCCGCGGGTCTTTGCGTGTACTACAGCAGTACCGTGGAACGCGGCTGGTCCGCCAGATTGACCTTTATGATTTCCTGCTACACGGTGTTCGCTCCGATGCGGACCGGTTGCTTCCTGGCGACACGATCATGGTGCCACCGGTAGGTCCGCAGGTGACTGTGGAAGGTATGGTGCATCGTCCCGCGATCTATGAACTGAATGGGGAGCAAACTCTGGACCAGGTTCTCAATTTAGCCGGAGGAGTGCTGATCTCAGCCAGCCTCAATCAGATCAATGTGGAACGAATTGAAGCGAACCAACGCCGCACCATGTTCAGCTTGCAACTTCCAGACAATGCGGAAGGGATAAAAAAGGACATTGCCGCGTTCCACGTACGAGGTGGTGATGATGTTGTCATCTCACAGATTCTTCCGTACAACCAGCAGGCGGTCTTTCTTCAAGGGCATGTCTATCGCCCCGGAAAATATCCGTATCACGATGGAATGACCATTAACGATCTCCTGCACTCCTATCAGGATGTGATGCCCGAGCCGGCGAGTCATGGGGAAATCACTCGTCTGCTTCCGCCTGACTATCGGCCGGAGACCATAAGTTTCGACGTGCCCGATGTGCTTCTCGGCAATGATCCTATCCCCCTGCAGCCTTTTGATCTAGTCCACATTTTCAGCCGCTACGAGATTGATTCACCTACGGTTACGATTGAGGGCCAGGTTCTTCGTCCAGGCAAGTATCCGTTGTCTCAGGGGATGACGGTGACTCAACTCGTAAATATGGCTGGGAACTTTGATCGCAGCGCTTACCGGGACGAAGCCGGACTTTCAAGCTATGTTGTGGAGAATGGCCAGAAGGTCCTGACCAACCATTCTGTCGTCGATTTGCAAAAGGCACTGAACGGAGACAAGAGTGCAGATCCGCTGCTTAAACCTGGCGACCTCGTCAGCATAGAGCAATTGGCTGGTTGGCGGGATATTGGTTCTTCCGTTAAGCTAACTGGTGAAATCGAGCATCCTGGCAACTACGGCATTGAATCCGGGGAGCGCCTCAGTTCGGTGCTCAAGCGTGCTGGAGGCTTTCGGTCAGACGCATATCCAGCGGCTGCTGTTCTCGATCGCGTACAAGTCCGCGAACTGGGCGAGCAATCCCGCCAGGAGATGATTCTACGAATCGAAACTACGCCGATTGAATCTCAGTCGAGCGTAACCGGTACGCAAGATCAGACAAGCTTGGCCGCGCTCCAACTGCAGCGGCAACAGGTTCTTACCAGTCTCCGCAATCACCCGGCAAGTGGCAGGATGGTGATCAATATCTCAGAGGACGTCAGCAAATGGGAAAATACATCTGCGGACATTGAACTTCGCGCAGATGACACAATCGTCATTCCCAAGCGTCCCTCTTTTGTTTTGATAAGTGGTCAAGTCTATAACGCGGTATCGATAAGCTATGTTCCTGGAAGAAATGTTGGCTGGTATCTAGCGAAAGCTGGCGGATCCACCCCATCGGGCGACAAAAAGCACATCTTCGTTCTGCGTGCGGATGGATCGGTAGTTGCGCACGGGGGGGGCTGGGGCAACGGTAGTGTTATGAATATCCGGATGAGGCCCGGCGATACAATCTACGTTCCAGAGAAATCAATTGGTGGCTCACAGGTATGGCGGAACATCATAGCAACTGCCCAGGTCTTCACGGCTGCCGCGCTGCCTCTAGCCGCTGCTGGGACGTTATAACGGCAAATGCAGCTTCTGGAGCTTTTCGTAAAGCTTTCTGCGCAAGTTTCCCTGTGATGTCACTAAATCTATCAATCTTTATGGAAACTCTCTACTCTCGTGCAATCCTTCACAGTATTCACATGGGCCATACTGGATCTATCTATCTTTGCAATGCAGGTATGTGTGCCCAAGCGTCTATCACTGATCTCATAGGCGCAACCTATCAGTCAGTGAGATCAGTGATGGACGTCATCTGAAGATTGCTCGTCTTTCTGCCGAAAATGGAGACCGAACAATGAGTGCCCCAGAAGAACAGAATCGCGATGAAGTCGGCGATGATTGGGATTTATCGCAAATTCCAATCACCGAGTGCGTGGCGGCAGTATGGAAGCAGCGTCGATGGCTAGGTAAATTGATTGCATGCGGCACAGTTGTGGCCATTGGTATCGCACTCTTGACCCCGAATGAATATACGTCCACCGCCCAACTGATGCCTCTCGATGCGCAGACTTTCTCAAGTGCATCGCTGCTTAGCCCCCTCAACGGGGCGGCCGGCCTGCTCGGCGGTAGCGTTGGCGGCGGCTTGCTGAATCAAAGGACGCCGGGGGGGACCGCCATCGGCATACTCAGCAGTCCCACGGTCGAGGACGATATTATCAACCGCTTTGATCTTCTACATGCCTATCACACGAAGCTGTACCAGGACGCCCGCAGTGTGCTGGCCGCGAATAGTGTTTTCGATGAGGACAAGAAATCTGGGATTATCTCCATTTCTGTAACGGACCATGATCGGTATCGGGCACGTGACATTGCTCAGGCTTACGTCGAGGAGTTGAATAAACTAGTGAATAGTTTGAGTACCTCATCTGCGCGCCGCGAGCGGATATTTCTAGAGGAAAGACTAAGCTCCATCAAAGATTCGCTTGATGCGAGTTCTCATACACTAAGTCAATTTTCCAGCCGAAACGCCACTGTCGATCCTCAAAAGGAAGGCGAAGCTACCGTCGAGGCCGCCGAGAGGCTGCAAGGTGAACTAATCGTAGCTCAGGGGCAACTTTCTGGGCTAAAGGCTGTGTATGCCGATGACAACGTTCGCGTACGCCAGGTTCGGGCGCAAATCGAAGAACTGCAAAGTCAATTGCGGAAGATGAGTGGTATGGGGGAAGACGCAAACGCCACCGATCTCAAGGCTGACCAAGTTCTTCCTTCTGTCCGCCAATTGCCCTTGCTGGGCTACACCTACTACGACCTCGCCCGGCAAGTGACGGTGCAGGAGGGTCTCTATGAGACGCTGACCAAACAATACGAACTCGCCAAGGTACAGGAAGCCAAAGAAATTCCCCCTATCAAGGTCTTGGATCAACCTGGTGTGCCAGAGAGAAAATCCAGACCTCATCGGCTAACGATTACTCTACTCGGAGCAATCCTGTCGGCCTTTGCAGGCATTGTATGGATCTTGACGAGGACGCTCTGGGAACTAATGGATGATTCTCATCCTGCCAAACTATTCCTAGACAAGCTTAGCGACTCGGTTCGAGATCAGGGCACAACTACGGAACACTAACTTGCGGACAAGATAACCGATGGCGGCCTGCCCGAGCCTTTGAAGCAGATTGCTCATCAGCTTAGCGCAGCGCCGAGCGGTCTATCCAAGTTATACTGGGTCTTCGTCTTCAGTTGTGCCGCACACAATCTGTTGCAGCTGCCAAAACTGTTCGCGCAGCAACGAACGGAAGACCTCAGGCCTCCGTGCGCTCGAGTGGTCCCAAGGGAGCCGACGAGCCCTTTCCATATAAGGTATGCGTCCTCGTCGAGCTGACTCGTCGTAGCGATTCGAGCGGAAATCCAGTATGCGCACCACCCGGATATCAGTGAGAGACGGTTGTTCAACAGGCTCTTGGGGCGTTTCAGGCAGATATGACTACGATGGATGCTTGCTGCTCCTGCAGCGGGCATCCATGTTTTCCCAGTTTCAATGTCGAAGCAAGTAGGAGGCGCGTCCTCCACAGTAGCATTATGCGGATGAACACGCGCAAATCGTCGGCCTTTGGGCCAGTGTGCCAAGAGCAATCAAGAGGCTTTGATAGCAGGCTTGTTCTTCAGGACCATGCCGCACATGCTGTTGCCCGAAGATGACAGCAAGACGTCCAGGGTCCCCTTGAGGACGCGGAGACAGGTGATGGCGAAGGTGCCGCTGCCGAGTCGTCGGCCGATCTTGTAAAAGACAGGGTTGTGGTGCCAGAAGCTGAAACTGAGGTTCTGAAAAGAGTCTCGGCCGAGATAGCTTGACGCTACGTCCTGGACGAGGCGCTTTGACCAGCGAAAGACGTAGTTGACGGCGTCGCCATGAATTTCCCACTCAGTGCCAATGCGCCGGCCGACGACGGATTGGTGCGGTTCCATGAAGATGACGGCGCGGGACGCGATGCGAAGCATCTCAGTGAAGCCCTGAACGGGGCGCTGGAGATGGTGGAGACCGTCCTGGATGAGGACAATATCATAGGCATCACGAGGGAGACCACTGTCCTCTGCATTGAGGACCATGGCCTTGAGTCTTGGATCGCGGAGGACAGCTGTATTGGCCGCGGTCTGTGAAAGATCGGAGACGGTAATATTGCTCCAACCGAGGTCGGCTAGAGCGGTTCCTTCCAGACCGTCGGAGGCGCAGAGGATCAGAATCTTGCTGTCGCGGGGGATGGTTGGGTCAGCGTGATCGAGACGGCGCATGGCCTCGTGCAGCCGCCAGTGCAGGACGTAAGAACTCATGGGATTTGCATCCTGGAATCGCGGGCCGTCGGCGACCATGGCCTCGCTGACATGCATCTGCAGATTGATGTATTCCTGTTCAGGGGTGAGGTGCGGCGTTTCCATAGACTCGATGTGTGCCAGGGACTTATTACAGGGATTATATACGGCGGCCTATTGCAGTCACGGAGTGGTACCCCTTGTTCTTACCCTAGAGACCGAGCGGCCTTCTCGTGGTGATTCATCAGGTCCCAGGGAGGCATGTCTTAATCCAGCAAGCTCCAGACTTCTCCTGATGACTGCAACTGCCAACTGCCTGTGTGCATCGGAGCATCGAGTTTCGCCAGATCTTCCAGTGTACAGAGAACATGCACTTGACAGCGATATTGAACCCGCTTCTGAATGCAATCCTTTTGATCAGGGTCTCCGCGATGTTCCGTCTGATACGCCGGCGACGTCAAGGCAATCGGCGGTTCCCTCGGTGTGTGTATCGGCGTAGGTTTCTGGGACTTCTGTGATTGCCCTGCTAGTGGGCACTGGACTTCCAAGCCTCCAGCCGCATCTATACAGGGTACATGTATGGGACGGGATGGCTTTTCGTTCGCGGTATCGTCCAACTTTGTTTACGGCGATCTCGTTAGGACGATGCTGAGCCATCGCGGAATGTATTCAGCAACAGTATCTAGTATCTATCGACTGGAATACCGCGTGATTGACCTTGCCACGATACTGTTGATGTCGATCGGGGATGCGGCCATACCAAGGTTTTCCACCTGGGCAGCGGCAGATTAATCCGACGCCTTAGACCTCGCACAGAGGCCGCTGAAATGGACGCTGGTCCCGGATGTGGTCACATTGGTGACCCGTCCCTTGCAGGGGCGCCGATGCCGCGCGTTGCCACCAGCAGGTCCAGCGAGAGTATACATAACTGGATCCCGATTCCAGCTTTCCGCAATCCTGGAATGCCCGTAGTATCCATCGTCTTAACATAAAGCCCGTTCACTCAGCTTCGTCCGTAGCCTTGATCAAATCAACTTCTTGAACCAACATCTTCTTTACCACATCGTCCATTCCAGAGGTCGCCGTCCATCCTAGGCTCGACGCTGCCTTGGAAGGATCAACCTTGTTTGCAATAATGTCCGCCGGACGAAATAGATTCTTATCGATGTGGACAAGCTTTCGCCAATCTGCATTGACGAGACGGAACGCTGTGTCTATGAAGTCCACCAGCGTATGGCTCGTTCCGGTGGCGATGATATAGTCTTCAGCGATGTCCTGCTGCAGCATCTTCGCCATTGCACCAACATACTCTGGCGCCCAGCCCCAGTCTCTCTCGACGTTCACATTCCCAAGAGTGAGATCAGCGCTCATGCCCAGAGAAACACGGGCGGCAGCATGGATAATCTTTCGAGTGACAAATCGTTGCGGGCGGAGGGGCGACTCGTGGTTGGACAGGATACCGGTACATGCAAACATTCCATAGGCGCGGCGGTATGTCGAGACCATCCAGTATGCAGCAGCTTTGGCTACCGCATATGGGCTGCATGGTCGGAACGGTGACGTTTCGGTAGCTCTCAGCACTCCGGTATCGCCAAAACATTCAGTCGATCCGGCGTTGTAAAAACGAATATCCATATCGGATAGCCGAATACCTTCTAGGAGATTGAGTGTCCCGAGAACGACACTGTCAATGGTCTCGTTCGGCTGGTCAAACGATAGTCCCACGGAACTTTGACCAGCAAGGCTGTATATCTCAGAGGGTCGAACGCGTCTCAGGAGACTGAGAACACCGCCTATATCGCCGGTATTGAGCGACACAAGCCGCACGGAATCCAGAATTTCGAGCTTTCGCAGGTTGCTAAATGTGTTTAGCTCTGCATCGCGAGAGCTTCCCCAAACCTCGTACCCCTCTTGCAACAGTGCCTGAGCGAGGTAGCAGCCGTCCTGCCCCGAGATGCCGCAGATCAATGCTTTTTTCCTCACTCGCTCCTCCCCGGTAGTCGACTCAAGAAGTTTCAACCTTTTGGTTTAGATGTTGACCCCACCTTCGCGTGGAGATCTTGAAAGTGTCGCGCAATATTGTCAATGGTAAACGATTCCGAGACCTTCGCACCTCTCTCGATCATAGGCTTGCTTAACTTCGCCCCCATCGTCGAAACCCACAGATAGTGCGAACCTAGTGTATTCTTGCAAAGGGATGTTATTAGACAGGAAGAAGAGAGACCGTGTCGCTATTCGGCAAAGCCAAAGAAACAATCCGTAGAATCCTAGCCAATCGAATCCGGAGCCGCCTGTATCTGCGTTATCTGCAAAGGAGGCGGGGGGCAAATGTCGAACATCTCTTCAAGGACTCTTTGTCCGATCGATTTTCCGCCATCTACCGGAACCGCGTCTGGCTCAATGGTGCAGATACAGGCACTCTCTCCGGTCTGGGATCGGAGATTGAACACACACTCACCATTAGGGAACAACTTCCCCAGCTACTGGCGGAGATGGGGACCAGAACGCTGGTGGATGTGGGTTGCGGAGACTTCAACTGGATGAAGGAGATCCAACTCCCTTGCGCCTACATCGGTGTAGATGTCGTCCCGGAGGTGATCGAAGCCAATAAGGCGAAGTATGAGTCGGACAGTCGCAAGTTCTATCTCCTGGATGCGACCTCGCATCCGGTCCCAAAGGGCGATACCGCCTTGTGTCGCGAGATTCTTATTCATCTTTCCTTCGCGGACACGGCAAGGGTGATCGAAAACATTCGCCGGTCCGGTGCCGTATTTTTTATCGCCACTAATGAAACAGGTTCAACCTACAACCACGACATCCTGTCTGGAGGCCACCGCGCACTGAATCTGCTCGTGGCTCCATTCTTCTTCCCACAGCCTACCCTAACAATAGCTGATGCTTCGCAGGCACCCGGCCGTAGTCTGTCCGTTTGGCGGATAGCCGATATCCCCATCCTGAGGATGGGGCTGCCTCCCAAGGGTGCCTGATTGCGAGCTGGAGCTGCTCGAACGAATTGCGCTTCCTTCTATTGTTCGAGTCGGTCGTGTCGGCTCAGGCAGATGTCAAGATATACCGTTGTCCGACCCCCAAGGCCACATCCGCCCGAGTGTTCATCCACGTCTTCGATGAAACTACTTCTCCACGTTATGCCTAACTGCAATATAACTCTTGGTCAAGAGTAGGCATCGCTCCTTTAGGATATGACAGTCAGGAAACAGCTCTTTCATCTCCCTGTACGTAAGAAGGCGAACTTCATCGACTAACTCCCTTACCTCGGCCGGCGTGGGCTTATTTAGCCAACCCCAGATAGTGAATCGGCGAGCGAGCTTGTACTGCACGCGTTTAGGAAGAAAATGAACAAACAAACCAAACTGATGTGGCTCAATCGGAAAACTCCGGGCGGGCGTCTGCACCCAAAGCTTGCTAGCGACGCGCCTGGCCTCTATCGCAAATGCCTGCTGATCTTGCCACGTGCCGACATGCTCGATCACCGAATTTGAGAATGCAATATCGAAGCTCTTGTCGGCGAACGGCAATGCCGTAGCACTCGCTTCAATCGCCGTAAAGCGTTCTGGCAGTATGGAGACGGAACGGATATTGAGCAGCGTGACGGGGAATTGATTGGCCTCGCCGGACTCGGTCGTCCAGGTATGAACGCCACCACCGATGTCAAGTACCCGCGTCTCCCGTGATGGTGCAAGCAGTGTATAGAATTTGCGCATCCGCCTTCGGCGAAAGTAAATTGATAGTCTAGAATGTAGCTGATGATAAGTCACCGCATTTATGATACTACAACGCTGCCATGGCGTTACGCCTAGCAAAGGTAGGCGCTTGTGAAATCCGTCGGAGGTGGGTTGGAATTGTGATGATCCAAGACTTCAATACTAAGTCGATGTGAAGTTGAAAGAGTCGCCTAGCGCTCCCGGGACGGAAGGCTTGCCAACGGTGTAATAAGTTCGTCCTCTAAAGCTGACTCCGGCTTCTAGATGACCGTAACCACTGGAACAGTACAAGTATGAGAAATCGTGGATTGTGTTTGAAATAACGACCTGCGAGCCGCCGCGGCTCAGATCCTAGACGAAAGGCCCATTCGAACCCGCTCCGCATGATCCACCGTGGAGCTTGACGCTTGGTCTTTGCAAGAAAATCGAATGCAGCGCCGACGGCCAGCATCACGGCGTTAATCCTGCCACGGTGATCCATAATCCACCGCTCCTGTTTCGGGCACCCAAGCCCTACAAACAGCATCTTCAAACCCGATTCAGCTATCGCCCTGACGACGTCCTCATCTTCCTTGAGGTCAAGAGGGCGAAACGGCGGGGAATACTTGAAGACAATGTTCAACTTTGGAAATCGCTTGCGCGTCTCAGCGACAAGCATATTCATCGTCTCTGGCAAGCCGCCATAGAACCCTACCGGAATATCAGCGGCTTCGGCCGACGCAAGTAGGACGAGCGTCGCATCCGGGCCGTACACTCGTTCGGCATCGCGGTGGCCGAACATCCGGAGTGCCCATACTAATGGCATTCCATCTGGATTGAGGATGTCCGCATTGTTTAGAAGAGAATGCAGGGATGGATCGTCATGAGCCTCCATGATCACATGGACGTTGGCAAAAATAATGGCTCTTGACTCTCCATGCTGAGCCCATGCTATACAGCGTGCGGCGGTATCTGTATAGCTGCGCCCATTAAGCCTTACCCCCAGAACCTCTCTCATTTCTATAACCCTACCACTTCAAAGCGACTTCGTATCGGCCCTGCGCCGGTCCGTGATCCGCCCATTCCGCAATCCGCGATGGCATGATAAAGTCAATCAAATCAATGATTGTGGAGCTAAAGAGACCGTCATGGCGAAATCTGTTTTGCTGGTGGGGCAGGGTAGCCATCTGGCGCGCGCGGTGTTAGGGGCCCAAGGCGAGGATATCTCTATCGATGCAGTCTCCCATGGTGTTGATTGGGACGGCATAAATCTCACCAGATATCAAGTCGTAGTCAACATGGCTTATGACCTCCGCTATATGCGCGAGGCCTACGACGAGCGTCGTGACTTCGACCTCTTCGTTGCACAACAGGCGGCCCGTGCGGGATGCCACCACGTGATGATGAGTACGCGACGCGTCTATGGGCCTTCGGCGCCCTTTCCGGTAAAGGAGGACCATCCACCAGCCCCGGTGGACCATTATGGCTCTAACAAATTGAAGACGGAACTGGCCGTACAGAAGCTGCTGGGAGAACGGTGTACGATTTTGCGCATTGCCAACGTCTTTGATTTTGAGCCAGGGCGTCACACCTTCTTTGGTATTGCTCTCCGCAGTCTCAAGGAGACCAACCGCATTGTGCTCGACGTCAGCCCATTTGTGCGACGTGACTTTATCGACATAGCGGAATTTGCACAGATCGCCCGGCGTGTGCTAGCGGTCTGCCCTTCCGGTGTATTCAACCTCGGTTCCGGCCATGCAACGGAGGTGGGAAACATTGCCATGTGGCTGATGGAAGGCTACGGAAAGGGGGAACTGCTGGTGACCTCATCTGAGGAGAGAGACAGCTTCGAACTGGACCGTAGTAAACTGGCTCTTACTCTTGGATCACTCGGAGTCTCCTCTGATATTCGCGCGCGTTGCATTGAGATAGGAAACAGGTTGATAGATGAATAAGATTGTGATTACCGGTGGAGCGGGTTTCATCGGGTCTCATGTGGTGGAAAAGGTCGTCGAGCGGTTTCCCGAGGCCAAGCTCTTTATCCTCGATAAGATGACCTATGCCGCGGATTTCGCCAACATCTCTCACCTGCTTGAGCGTGGGCGGCGTCACCTTCATGTGGGCGACCTATGCGACTTTGATCTGTGTCTACGCCTGACTGTCGATACGGATGTCGTGTTGCACGTCGCGGCCGAAAGCCATGTCGATAACTCCTTCGGCAATTCGCTTCGCTTTACTCACTCCAATACCCTGGGAACTCATACTCTGCTGGAGGCATGCCGGGTGAACAACGTGGGGAAGTTTATCCATGTCTCAACGGATGAGGTATACGGCGAAATACGCGAAGGACTGCATGTAGAGACAGATTTTTTGGATCCGACCAATCCCTATTCGGCTTCCAAGGCTGCGGCTGACATGATTGTGAACAGTTACGTCCGATCTTTCAAAATGCCGATCGTGTCTGTCCGTGCCAATAACATCTATGGGATACGTCAGTATCCCGAAAAGATCATTCCGCGTTTCATCCTGCTGGGGTTGACGGGACAGAACTTCACGGTCCACGGGGACGGCGGCAACTCACGGCGTTTTCTGGCGGCGGAGGATTTTTCTGAGGCTCTTATGCTGCTCATCAACAAGGGCGTCGACGGTGAAATCTATAATGTTGGCTCGGATACGGAGTATACCAATCTGGAGATTGTGAATTTGATTGCCTCACATCTTGGTATTGATCCGCGAGCACGCACGGAATTTGTGCCGGACCGCCCCTTCAATGACTCACGTTACGCGATAGACAGTACCAAGATTAACCGTCTTGGCTGGTCACAGACCCGGCCCCTGGAGGAGCACATGGACAGCGTCATCCAGTGGTACAAGGAGAACTTTTCCCGGTATGAGCATTTGTTCCGCAAGTTGGCTCCGAATGAAGAGACGCAGCTTGTGGTCGCCGAGCAGTAGCGCCTCTTTTAGCACCGCGTTCCGTCTCATAAAGGCAGAATGACTGCGGTTTCAATGAAACATCGGAGTTGCCGCAATTGAGAATTCTGATTGCTCACAACCGTTACCAACAAAAGGGCGGCGAAGACTTCGTTTTTGAGAATGAGAGTAAATTACTCGCATCGAAGGGACATCGGATTCATCTGCTGCAAGTCGACAACGATCATATCCAGGGTCCGCTTTCACAGATACAGGCGGCTGCGGATTGCATATATTCTGTGAAGTCCAAGAGGGCAATGGCTTCTGCAATTGCTGAGTTCCAGCCCGAGATTGTTCACATCCACAATCTCTTTCCCGCGATGTCTACTTCGGTCTTGCAGGCATGCAGTGAGGCTGGAGTTCCGTATGTCCGTACGGTCAATAATTTTCGAATGATCTGCCCCAAGGGGATTCTCTACCGTGATGGCTCCGTCTGCGAGGCCTGCGTGGGGAAACGGTTTGCGTGGCCGGGAGTGGCACATGCGTGCTATCGCTCCAGTAGAGCTGGAACGTTAGTCGTGGCGCTGGCCTCACTCACGGACCGCAGGCGAGTGGAATCAGGCACTGCGAAGCAGCACTACATCGTCGGGCTGACGGAGTTCGGCAAGAACAAATTGATAGAAGGGCATATCCCGAAGGCCGTATATCACGTGAAGCCCAATTTTCTGTTTGAAGATCCTGGCATAGGAGCGGGCGCCGGCGGTTACTTTGCCTTCGTGGGACGATTAGTGCAGGAAAAGGGAATCGAAACTTTACTGGAGGCATGGAGGCACGAATGTTCCGGCCAGAGATTGAAGATTGCAGGAACTGGTCCGCTGTCTTCTGCATGTATCGAAGCAAGTGCACAGAACCCCAACATCGAATTCCTGGGCCAACTAGCCAGAGACCAAACAACGGATCTGATTCAGAATGCATGTGCGATGATCTTCCCTTCTGTCTGGTATGAAGGGTTTCCGATGTCGATTGTCGAGTCACTGGCATCCGGAACTCCGGTGATTGCCTCTAAAATCGGCTCAATGGCTCATACGCTGATTCATGGGCAGACGGGACTGCACTTCGTCCCTGGCGATGCCTCATCCCTAAGCGAACAAGTTCTGCGCTTTTCAGCGGATACGGAGCTCCAATCCAGGCTGAGGATCGGGGCGAGAGAAGACTACGAGTTGAAATATACAGCAGAGATAAACTACTCACGATTGATTGAGATTTATGAAACCGTGATCGCGTCGTATCCAAACTGATGTTCGATAAGCCCGTGGGGCAGCCATTCGGCACGATTGCAGCTAAGTCCGCTTCCGCGGGTCACCTTGCGTCAGCCAGGCCTCACTTTGCGTGTGAATCTGCTGTCGCACCCAAACGGTATTCCTCTCAAAACAGAGATACATCACCAATACATACAGCAGCACTATTAGTAGGATGCCCAGCGCTCCTATCAACTCATGACCTTGAAAACCTCCGCGTGGACGGTGCAACAAGGCGACAAAGAAAACGATTGCAGGCATATGTAGGACATACATGCTGTAGGAAACTTCCGATCCCCTCTTCGCTAACCACCGTGTCCCCGAAAATGACCTCTTGGGCGGTGGAACAATAATGAGTAGATAAAGAAAAGCCATGCCGATCAAGCTGAAGATCAAGATAGCAACTACGCTCGAAAGATGATGATCAGAGATCATTACCACCAAGCCGAAGAAGCTGACCAAGACACCCAACTTTCTCCATCGTCCCCCCTTGGGGCTTGGCAGGAAATGGATTCCTACCCCTAACATCCACGTGATACCCAACAGGCAGTTACCCGCGTTCATAAAAACACAAATCGCAATAAATATAAGTAACCAAAGGGCGCGTCGCACGGGGGTGGTCTTTTGGAACAGGGCCAACGCCAGAAAAGGAAATGCAGCATAATACCAGAACTCGCATGAGAGGCTCCAGAGCGCCTTATCTGTGCCGTAAGGGCCCCTAAAGATGTTTTGCAGAAAGGTTGCATTGACGAGGAACGCGTGCCATCCACGGGGTTCAAAGCTCGCACTGGCCGCTGTTGCCGCTGCGAAGCCGCCTTGGATATGCACGGAACCGTAGTCCCATAGCATTACTGCCAACAGGCCAGGGAGCAGGACAACGTATAGGCGGCTCAGTCGGTTCTCGGAGTACGTCTTCCAGGACCACGTCCCGGTATCTATCGAGCGTAGAACGCTTCCACCTACAAGGAAGCCGCTCAGTAGAAAGAAGACCAGTACTGCCCGGTGTGCGATCACCCCTGCAGTGAAGAAATAGAAAATCTGCTTGCCCAAGCTCACATGCCCGGAGAGCACCTCGTGCGGGGTGAAGGTAAACATACGCCAATGTGATAACAGAACTAGAAACGCCGAGGCCGCTCTGACTGCGTCCAAGCGCCGACTGGCGGCTTCGGACAGGCGCATTACCTTGGGGGTCATACCGCCAGTATATATACTCCAAGGTTCACCCCACTGTGAGAGATCATGGGGCGAGACTTGCGGACCGAATCGGCCGTGGACAACCAAAGGGAAACTCCGATTAGCCCTTGCAAGTGTCCCCACAGAGATTCCATGGCAATCATCACATAGCAGCATGTCGCGGCAAGCGTCAGCTTTTCAGAGGTTGCGCTGATCTGAGGCGCGATAAAAATTCGATGCGTCGCTTTGCCATGAAATCATTCAGATAATAGTCGCTGGCACGTTGCCAAAGAGCACGCTGATGCGCCTCCAAAAGACCGGAGTCGGAGGCAAGCTCGATGAGCAGCTCAGCCAGCGTCTGGTCGTCGTCCTCATCAAAGAGCAAACTCTCGGACCCGATGACTTCAGGAATCGCGCCAGTCTTGCTGCCTACCGTGACGGTCGCCTGAGCCATGGCTTCCACTAGAATGCGACCGAACTGCTCCTCCCAGACCTTCGTTCTGCGCGAAGGAAGCACGAGGACATCGCTGCGCTGCAGTTGTCGTGCTACATCCCGCAAGGGAATTGAGCCAAGCATCGTCACTTGAGCGGTTATATCCAAGAAACGAGTCAACTGCTGAAGTTTCGACCGTTCGGGCCCATCGCCCATGATCGTGCAGTGCAAGGGTACCTTACAAGCGTGGAGTCTTGCGACAGCCTTCAACAAGCAATCGACCCCCTTTTCCGGGACCAGCCGTCCTGCAAAGGTGATTTGCAGGCAGCCGGGGTCGCGCCTTCCAAAGTGCGGTTCTGGATCGACGGCAGGAATGCCCATCTGCGGGATGACCTGCATAGGCCCCTTGAACCCCCAGTCGCGGTGAACCGTCGCCGCACCCGAACTGCCGGCGATTAGTCCCGCGCAGCGCTCCATCACAAAGCGGACCAGGCGACGACGCGGCAAGGAAAGCTTGCGTGGAATGTTCTCCCAGACAAACATGGCAAGCGGGATCGAACGGCTCGAGGCGACACGCGCAATCTGCGCTGCGCC
>Ga0302320_10013790_pt1 | contig 16813 bp, 16 predicted proteins | sample Bog_T0_3_FD_202130 | JGI IMG/M metagenome (GOLD analysis project Ga0302320, IMG submission 202130) | Peat permafrost microbial communities from Stordalen Mire near Abisko, Sweden - Bog_T0_3 | ecosystem: Environmental > Terrestrial > Soil > Wetlands > Peat | place: Sweden: Abisko, Stordalen Mire... | reverse complement strand
CGTGAGCGAGTTCGCGACTACGGTCTGCGTGACGGTCGCGCCGAGCACTGCGCCGAGCAAGGTCTGATACGGGAAGCAGGAATGAATCGGCACGCCGGACTCGACGGGTGCCATGTCAAGAACGGTGTACCCGTCGCGCAGCTCCATGTGTCCGTCGGGGCGCGAAATCCAATTCTTCATGTAGAGAAAGCGTTGTGGTGGTAGGTTGATCGGGTTAGAGCGACTATCGACGCCGCCGAACGAACTTTGTTCCTGCGATTTCAGACGAGGCATTTATCGAGTGCTCTGTACTGCGCTGCCGCCGTTCCCCCATTCAGTCGAGTCGTCCGCGCTCCAGTCGATATGTTCGCCCGGAACGATGCCCATCGAGCCTTGGTACTTAGTCACGAGCGCCGTGTATTCGCGCATTGCAGCCTGATATTTTTCGGCACCCTCGCCGATGGTGTAGCGGAAGATTTGCCCTTCGAGTTTCTTGAGGAGCACGTGATGCAGGAACGAAGGCACAAGCGGAATCGCCTCGGGAAGCGAGTCGTCGGTGATGTTCGGGACGGCCCAATAGCCGAGCTGTACCGCGTAAGACTGATCGGGCACGGGCGTGAAAGCGATGGTCATGAAGTCGCCCGGCATCATGAAATACTGTGCGGGCGGCCCGGAGTTCGATGTCGGGTAATTCGTGTTCGCGAAGATCGCCGCATCCTGCAAGTCGCGCTCGAAGAGCGGAGTCACTTCGGAGTATTGATTCGGCTGCGCCGAGTTCGGATAAATCTTGACGCCGTGCTGCATGAACTGCTGTAAGTCGGGCGCGTTCGCATTCGCCGGGTCGGTGAGGTCGTATTCCCAATTGCCCGCGCTCGTCATGAGCTGGGTTGTGGTGCGCCGCCATGGCCAGCGGTACTCCATGCAAAACTCTTGCAACGCCATGAGAAATTCCGATTGCAGGTCGAGCGTCTTCGACCCTCGGCGCTCCGTGCGCCGGTCGGCCATTTCGATTAGTTGCGAGCAGGTCCATCCGCCTCGGACGCTTGTTTGTTTCGGCGGCCCGAGCGGTTGATTAACGATGACAGGCATGGCTTACCCCGTGGTTTTCTTGAGCGTGAAATTCAAAGTTTCGAGGTCGATGGTGTACTTGAGGGGGTCCGCGTGATTCTCTTTTGCGATTTCGGTAAGGAGCGCGATGAGCCCTTGGTCTGCTGCCGTCGCCTGATCGCGCATCTGCGTCGCTTGCTGCATCATCCCGAGAACGCGCACTTGCGCGTCGCGGAAGCGGAGCTTTTGCTCGGCGCTGAGCTTGATGATTTTCGGGTCGAACTGCATAAGTTTTTTTGACATGGCTTATATCTGCGTCCAATTGGTTTCGGTGGCTGCCGGGAAAAGAGCAATCTGAATGACGAAAGCCTCGCCGCTGTTGCGAAGAGGCAGAAAGATCGCAGAGATAGCAGAGATGGACGCGCCGTTGAACGTGCCCGACAAGCTGCTGCCGTTCACGAACCACACGCCCGTGACCATGTTGACGACGAGCGAATACTGCGAGGGATACTGACCGGGCGCAAAGGCTTGCCCCGTGGTCGTTCCCTGCTGAATCGTCATGGTGAGGATTTTGGTTCGATAGTCAACGGCTATCGCGGTGACGGCTGCGGTTGCATCCGTCTCGATGGTGACGCCGCCCTGCTGGAAAACCGAAATTAGTGCCGCTGGCAGTGTAATCATGTGTCTCCCTTAGACCGCTGTTAGGTTGACCTTGCTCCAAGTTGCCGAACCCGCTGCGCCCGTCACGGTGCAGAGATACGCCAAACCGCCGAAGTAGACCATTTGACCCGCCGTACCCGCCGTAGCGGCTGATGTCGGTGCGCTCGCAGAGGCGGCGAGTTGCAGCGTGGTCAGTTTCAGGGAGCCGCTAAAATCTCCGACCGTGCCGTTGCCGATGGCGAGTGAGTTCGCAGCAAGACGGCTGATGCCTGTGTCCGTGAAGAATTGCAGGGTGTTGAATCCGGTGGCGGCGGTGTTGGTTAATTCCAGCGTGCCGTCTGCCGGAGAGTAAATTCGAGAACGTCCATTGATTCCAAGAGCGTAAGTTGCTCCCGCTAATATGAAAGCAACGCCAGTGAACGAACCGCCAGTCTGATTGATGGAGCATGGGATGTTTAGCTGAGCGCCCGCACTACTCCCGGTATGAGCAAGAGTAAGAGTTGATACTCCATTGGTTCCCGCTGCCAGACTTTGCGTCAGCGACCACTGGTCTTGTGCTGAGGCAGAACCCGTCCAATAGTTAGCATCGAACAGCAGCGAAGGCGAAGTGTTGGTCGTGCCGCTGGTCGCAGCCGTGTTACTGATAAGTTGTAGGTTGCCGTACATGCTGCCGAAGCCCGTCGCCACGCCGCCTGTGTGAATGTGCCACGGGTCGGTAGGTGCGGTAGCGTGGTAACACATCATTCGCTGGATGGAGAAATTGTTAGTAAGCGGCGAAGTGATGCCGAAGGTGTAGCGTATCTTCCTGATAACCGGCCCGTCTGGAAAGCACGGAATGCCAGCCGGGCCCATGATCCAAAGTTGTCCCGTGTTACCGCCGCTGCCGTACATAACCGATTGCGCCGACGTTGTGTTGTACGCCGTCATCCAACTGTTTGCGCCAGTGCCAACCTGCGTGGTGCCCGTGTCCGCCGTGGACGCATAGTTAGGTGCTGTGATGCTGCAAGTGACCGTGGCTCCCGATACGGTGGTAACCATCACGAATGGAGCAGCGGTTCCTGTGTCAACCGCCGAAGCATACAAAGCATGGGTGAAAGACGCAGTGAATTGGGTGGTAGACGCAGTTGCTATCGTAACAATCTGCGCTTCTAAGAATGTCGCAGTGGTCAAGCCTGTCAGCTTGATGGTCTGCCCTACGACGAAATTATTGGCGCACGTGACCGTCAGGTTGTTGCTGCCGTCTATTGCAATGTTGCTGATGGTCGCTACATTAAGCCAAGTGGCTGTGCCCACACCCGTGAACGAAATTTGCTGGTTGTTGAAGAAATTTGCTGCGCTCACACTGGTGGTCAAGGTCAGGACATTCGCAGCAACGGCGATATTGCTGACGGTGTACGACTGCGTAGTTATCAGCCAAAACTCGCATTGCAGGGTGTTGAGTAGGGTTCCTCCCGACCGGAAGGTGAGCGCAGGGTTGAAGTAGCCGTTGCCACGGTTGGGAATGTTACCAGCCGAAGTGGTGGTGAAGTCTACCGTGATTTGCAGCGATGGAAGAGTTACGCCACTGTTCCAGAGGGCAGTCGTCGTGTCATCTTGGAACATGGCGCTGGCTGAACCGCTTGAAGGGGCGATGCTGAATGTCGTAGTTGCACCCTTCTGAGAAGCGTAGGCGAATTCGTCCTGATAATCGCCCCACCATCCGTTCGTCATGTCGCCCAATCGAGGGTTACCCACGCCCCCCATAACCGTGTATTGGTCGAAGGATAAGTAGTTGCCACCGCTGATGATGCCGTGCTGCGAACCAGAACCCAGTATCAATGTGCCGGGAGAGGAAGTGGTCCCCTGCAAACTGAGAATGCCCTGTGTGGCTCCCGCTACACCAATGGTTGTCTGTCCCGTAGTGTTCTTGACAAAAGCAGTGGTGGCGACTTTCGTGCTGCTGTCGCTGGCTGCGGGAGTCGTGGCGGTAGGTGTCCCGGTGAACGCTGGCGATCCCCCAGCCAAAACGATTGCAGAGCCAGCGGTGCCCGTGGTTCCGTTCAACAAGTTTGAAGCTTGAATCTGCGTGCCGCTGATATAGAAGTTGGTGCCGCTGATGCTGCCTTGGTCTGTGATGTAGGCCATCGTGGTGTTGACAGAGGCAGTTCTTTTGGCGAATTGCAACTGCCAACCAGTACCATCACCGATGATAAATTTGGCTGCGCTTGGAGTGCCATATCCCGTGCCAATGTAAACCCCACCCGCTCCCGTGGACCCGATGCCTGCGGGGTCGCCGCCGCCGCCACCCCAATACTGCGAGGGGTTGCTCAATAGCCCCGGCACGCTCACTGTAGCTGCGCCCGTACTTCCTGTGTGGGCAATGGTTAAGGTGCTTATGCCGTTCGTGCCCGCAGCCATCGAACTGCCGATGGTCCATGTGTCCGCCGCCGAGGCCGAGCCGGTCCAATAATTCGCGGCGAAGGAGTGCAACGGGCTCGCGTTCACGGTGAGCGCCGTCGCGACCGTCGTGTTCTTCCAGAGCCACACGGCGTTTGAGGTCTGATCGAATTCGGTGGTGAATGCGGCGTTTGCTAAGGTGAGGTTCCCGCCTGCATTGCCGAGGTTACTCCAGAGATAGCCGGTCGGAATCTGTGCGAGCGTCGCGACGCCGGTGATGTCAGTAAAGGCCGGTTGCGCCGCAGTAAATAGACCCGTCGCGGAGCTGTAACTATTCAACCAATTCGAAGCGGCGGCGGCCTTAGTCGCGGGAAGCGCGGGCACGCCCGTGAGGTTCGTCCATGGGATCGCGGGGATGTCGCCGATGACAAGCGCGCGCAAGCTCGATACGCCCGGCACGCCGGACGGCGTCGCGAGAACTAAGTTGGCCGCGCCCGATGGCGCTGGCCCTGCGGGTCCGGTTGGCCCGGTGAGTCCAATTGAGCCCGTGGCACCCGTCAAGCCCGTGGGGCCGGTCGGTCCAGTTGCGCCGACGGCACCCGCCGCACCCGTGGGGCCGGTTGCTCCAACTGCGCCAGTGAGACCCGTTGGTCCGGTTGCTCCAACTGCGCCGGTTGCACCCGTTGGTCCCGTTGGGCCGGTTGCTCCGGCTGCCCCGGTGAGTCCGATAGAGCCCGTCGCTCCGGTTAAACCTGTCGGGCCGGTCGGTCCTGCGGCTCCTACTGCTCCGGTTGGCCCCGTTGGCCCGGTAGCTCCTGCAACGCCTGCCGGGCCGGTGAGGCCCACTGACCCGGTTGCCCCGGTCAATCCTGTTGGCCCCGTCGCTCCCGTCGGCCCTGCGGGTCCGGTTGGTCCCGCTGGTCCCGTCGCACCGTCTGCGCCGTCCGAGGGGATGGTGATGTGCTCCGTCATCGTCGGGCTGATCGGAGTCATCCCGCCGCTGATTAAAAGCGTGTAGACGCCGGGCGCGATGTAGAAAAAGAAATTGCCGTTCCCGTCTGAGACCGTCGGGTTCGCGATGGGATTGCCGAGGATGTCGAAGAGCGAGGCTTGCGCGCCGAGCGAATCGAGGACACTAATATTTGCCGCGTTGACCGGCGTCAAATCTTGGTTGTAAATAATGTCTTCGTAGCGGACTAGGCTCAAACTTCAACCTCCACGCGCGCCTGCAACTGCACTTCGCGGCGAGCGAGAACTTCCTTCTGATAACAGAGGTAGTCATCGAGCCCGAAAGCATACGAACCCATGTGTCCGGGGCGCACCGTGGTATCGACGAAGATCGGGATGCCGCACTCGCGCGCCTTGAAGCAAAACGAGAGGTCTTCGCCATACTCGCCGTCGCCCCACGGGTGTTTGAGAAATTCAAACCACCATTCATTGCCCGTCTCGCGCGCGTGCTTGCGCCGTCCCGCTTCCATCTTCGCGGCAACTTCGGCACTCATCCCGAGATACTCGCGTTCATAGCGGCAACTGAGGTAATACTCTCCAACCTTGTCGAGCACCGTCGTGCGCACGAGCATGAAGGCAGCGCCGACGGCAGCGACATCGAGCAAGCCGTCTGACTCCCACTCGAATGCCGTGCGATAGCTGCGCAGCTCGGGCACCCAGACGCGGAAGTTAGGTAAGGGCGGGTCTTTGCGCACCGTACAAGCTCCGGCCACAATGTCAACCGGATGCGGGCCGTTCATGTGTGCGAGGAGCTTAATGAGCGCGTCGCGCGGCGGCGTCATGTCGTCGTCCATCATGAGAACGAAGTCGGCGGGTTGCCCACTCGCGCGCAACTTCACGAGCAAATCGTTTCGCACCCAATGCACCACGCTCGAAGAAATCCCCGGCGCGGGTGTAACGATGCAGTGATTTTTCGAGGCTTGCAGCATCTCGAAAACCGCCTTGTTCGTCTCGGGTGCGGGTGAGGATCGCGTCGGCATGAGCAGGCTAATGAGCGGTCGCCCGTCGTCCATCGCTTCGTCGGCAAAAAGAAAGTTGTATCCCAGCTCGCGCCGCAGCGCCTCGCGTCCTTCTGCCGTTTTCAGGATGGAACGCACACGCCGCTTGGAGTCTTCCAAGTCGAGAGGATTGAGCCCCTCGGTGCGCTTCTGTTCCATCGCAAACTCGGCGATGAGTTTCTTATCGTCCACTCGCGACCTCTGCGTCCTTCGGTTGCATTGCGCCGACTACCGCGCCCATGCCATGCGCGCGGAGTAGCGGAGCGAGAACTTCCACGCCCCACTTGCGCGTTTTCTCCAGCTCTTCGGCAGTGAGCGGTTCGGTGCGCCGGGTCGCGCGTTTCAAATCCTTTGCGCGCTCGGTTGGCCCCTTGTCCCACTTCTCTACCGTGTCAGAGATGAGTTCGTCCTTGGCCTGATACACGCCGTTCGCATCCTGCTTGTAGAGAGTCGGCATGGCCTGCGGGCCGGTGTAGATTTTGTTATCCGAGGGGTCGGTGATCGGCCCTTCGAACTTCGATGGATCGCAGCCGGGGCAAACTTCTTTCACGAGCACGCCCTTGAGGTCGTAGGTCGTGCATCCCCGGCTCGTCTCACGTCCGCACCCGCAGGTCCAAGCCATTTATTGCCTCACTTCCGGCTTCTGTCCGGGGCCGGGGGGCGTGGCCGCGCGGGTCTTCACCGCGTCAAGTAGCGCATTGCCTTCGCGTAACTGCCGCTGCATGTCGGCGAGGCGCGTCGTCGTGCGGTCGAGTTGCTGAGCAGGCGTGAGATACATCTTTTCCCACGCGGCATGACCTTCGTCGCCGCTGAGCACGGCAGGATGCTGATCGAGATAGAACTGCTCCTGCGGGTCGGTCGTGTCGTAAATGCCACTTTCGCGGAAGGTCACGAGCACGCCCGGCGTCGAGCTAATCTGGCCGGTGAGCTTGTCGCGGGTCTCTTCGTTCGCCTTGAGGTTCAAGGTCGGCGTAAAGAGGCGACGCTCTTTGATGTTCTGGATGTGGCCGCCGCCGAGGTGGTAATAAACCTTTTTTTCGACGGTGTGGCGACCGGGCTGCGCGGAACAATCGAAGCCATCGGGATAGCTGAAAGTCTTGTCGCAGACTTCACAGGTCGCACGCCAGCTTTTCGCTTTGAACGCTCTGGGGTCCATCGGTTCCTTTCAAGAAAAAACCGGCGCGAGCGAATCGCCTGCGCCGGTCGAGGGGTTGGTTGGGACAACGTGTTTAGGCGAACGCGCCCACGTCATACAGACGCGCGTGCCGAGCTTGGTGCCAGATGCGCCAACCCGCCTGCGTCATGATCAAATCCTTCATGACCTTCGGGTTGGTGGTGTCGTAATCGGGATACATCTTGGTGTCAAGATTGATCCCGTTTTCCACCAACGGACAGAATTCAACGCTCGGCAAGTCGATGCCGAGAGCCTCACCCTGCACGCCCGCGTCAAAGTTGTAGTTATTGGCGATGAGCCAATTCCCGTTTGAGGTCACGAACCGCTTGAGGCTGACACCGAAAACCTTGTCCTCGGCCTTGGTCAGCGCCTTGTTGACGGCCCAATAATCCATCGCCTCTTTCACGAGCGGCGAGGCCATGAGCAGTTTCTCGGGGCTACCGTAACGGAACGCGAAACGGCTCCAGTTGAGGAACACCATGAGGGTCGTCGGGGTGGTGGTGCCGCCGCCATCCGTCAGGTAAGACGAGATGATGGAGCGGATTCCCATGGTGGTGTACTTGGTCGCGGTGCCGTTCAACTGCTCGGAGAAGCTGGAGAACAATCCGGCATTCTCGATTTCGAGCTTCTGACGGCGCATACCGAGCCACTGCAAGCGCGCCCGCTCGGGCCGGTCGCCGTAAATCTTCGTGGCGGCGGCGGTGCGGGTGATCTGGATCGGCCACTCAAAAATCTGAGCGCCCGAAGTGCAGGGGGTTTTGATCGGCGTGCGGGGCACGTCAATCGCACCCGCCTCGGACTGTGCCACGCCCAAAATTTTCAGCGTGGTGCCCGAGCCGATGGTGTTGACGGTCGTGCCTGCGAAAGCACGGGTGACGGTGAGCACGTTCGCGGCAGAGGTTACAACCTGAATCAGTTCCTCAACCGTTGACGTGGCGGCGTTCGTCATTTGCACGGCGACGACATCGTTGACGCCGAACAGCGTCGAATCGACCACGCTGACGGTGTTCGCGGTCGTGGTGTTCGCGACGGCGGCGTTGGCGGTGCCGAGCATGACAAGATCGGCATCCTGAAACCACTCGATGCGTGGCGAGAAGACGTTCACTTTCCGCTTGCTGTTGTTGGTCAGCACGTACAGCGGGGTGCGGTCGGGCTCAAGAGTGAGCAGGCGAGTCGAGACATCGCGCACGTTCGATGTTTCGGTCGTGAATGAGTTGAAGCTGGAAATGTTGCGAGTGCTCAAGGGGTGCTCCTATGGGCTAGAACGCTTAGCGCCCGCCGCTTCGTCCCCGCACTGGCACGTTCGTCTCTTGCGCCGAAATCTCTCGGTCAAGAGCTGCCATCATGGGGTCTTCTTCGGCGTCCGCGATTCTGTTATCAAGCGTCTTCGCTGATCCTTGTCCCGCTCCCAGAGCGCGACCGGCTTGGCGCTGTTGATCGGCGCGGCCTGCCATCTTCTTTCCGGTTGCAATTGCTTGTGCTACCACGGCGGGATTCACTCTCTGCCCCGATGCCACACGGGCCAGCATGGCGTACTTCATCTGCGCCTGCTGTTCCCTCGGCAGAACACGCCCTTGCGGGTCGGTGAATACCATGGAATCAAACCCGTGTATCTGCGCGGCGGCGGCTTCAAGCATGTCGCCAAACTTCTGCGCATCGGGCGTGCCCGCAACTGCGGGATAGCCCGGCAAACCCGGATAGAGAGGCTTGCCTGCGTCATCGGTCGCGGCGCGCACGGTTTCCCATGCCCGGCCATACGACTGACGTTCGTAGGTTTGCTGCCATCCCGGCGCAATCATTTCCATTGCGGCGGGGAGTACGTGAGGGAGCACGGTCGAAACTGTGTCCGCCATGTACCGGGCAATCGTTGGTGCTTCTTTTTGCACGCTCTGAATGAGCCCGCCGAGCACGGCCTTGTCTTCTGCCGAGACGTTCGGGTCGTCCATGAGCTTCGTATTCACGTTAAACATGCGCAAAAAGGTATCGCCGACCTCTTTCAAGGATTGCTGATCGAAGCCCGTCTTCACCAAGTTGTCGATTGATGCGTAATAGGCTTCGCGTTGTTTCGCGGGTTCGAGAACGGCTGCGGGTTCGGCGGCTGCGACTTCGGCGGTTGGCTCGCCTTCGGTTTGCTGCTCCTCGCTCGCAATGCGTCGTTGAATTTCGTGGTCGCTGTCAATCTTGTCGAGTAGCAGATGCTTCAAGTCCTCCGGTGTTTTGGGGTCTTGCAACATCTTCCATGCAGTCGGATAGCGTTCGCTGTAGCTCTCCAGTTCGCGCGGAAGAATATCCTTGAGACGCTCCTCAACGGATGGCGGCTGTTCGGCTTCTTCTTCGGCAACGGCTTCGGCTTCTACCGCTGGCTCTTCTGACTCGGCGGGCTGTTCTCCCTCAAGTACCTGTTCCTCGCCGGATAATTCCGGTTCGGCTTCGGCCTCTGTGCCTTCCCCTTCTGCGCTGGGTTCGGAACTTTCTTCCGCAGACAGGTCGGGCTCTAGTGCAGCCCCTCCGAGGAACGAACTAAAATCGTTCGCCCCTTGTGCTGGCGTGGTCTCCTGCGGTTGGCTCGCAGTTTCCGTCGCTTCGCTCATTCGTTTCCTCGCTTCTCATGTCCCTGCGGGGTTGGCTCCCGCTGGGGTCTATCTAAATTTGTTTGTCCGCGTTCAACGCTTGATCGAGCGTTTCCCAAAACTCGGCGAGCGTCTGCGCCTTCGCGGCGTAGTCCGCTGCCAGCTCCGGGTTTCGCGGCACGGTGCTCATGTGCAACGCACAATGGTTTTTCAAACTCTGCGCCTCGTGGGCGATGAACTTTTCGAGGCCGCTTCGCAGCGGCCCGCTCGACGCGATGAAGTTGACAAGCGCGCCGTGCTCGATCTGTGTCCAGCCGACGGCCTCATCCGCCACTGTTCTTACCCATGCCCTTCACGCCCGGTTGCTTCACGCCCGCCGCGTCGAGACCTACCTGCTGCTGCTTTTCCTGTGAGGCGATCTGCTGCTTTTGCGCGGCTGCGGTTGCGGCGAGCGCCGTCTTCTGCTGGCTCTTCTGCGCGTCGAGTTGGTTCTCTTGCTGCTCGGCTTGCGCGGCCTGCTGCTGGCTTTGCTCGGCCATGGTGTTCGAATGCGCTTGGTCCGCTTCGGTGAGCTTCTGCACGTGCGCGATAGTGCCCTGATGGATTGCGCCGATGTGGTCGCGGATCGCACTCACGTGGTCGTGCTCTTGCTGTCCCACGCGCTGTTGATGCTCGTGCGCCTGCCGACTGACTTCCTGCGCCTGCTGGGTGCCTGCGGCGTGCTCGGCCTTCTCTTGCTCGCCCGGTCCTAGTAGGTTGTCGGCAGCATCGCCCGCCTGCCCGGCTCCGACGGCGGTCTTGATGGCGTCGTTGTGGACAAGCGTCTGACTCGGTTGCAATCCAATCTCGCCGAGGAGTTGGTTGGTGACATCGGCGGGCATCTTGTCGATGGGGATATTGATATTGACGCTGATCTTCGGCGGCGGCGGTGACGGCGGAGCCTGCGGCAGAAAATAGTCGTCCGGGTTGCCGATACCGCGAATCGTAGACATCTGGAAGCGAATCACTTTCCGCTTGTCGATAATCTCGGGGTTCGCCATGGCGACTTGTGTCAGGGTGAGCGCAGCCTGCTGCCGCATCTCATCGTCTACCGCAAGGTACGAACCTGCTTCCGGTTCGCAATCGAAATCCTCTTGGATTTCACTCGGGTCGAGGCGGATGGCGACAACTTTGTCGTAGTGATCGGAGAGCGCCCAATCCGGCATTTGCTGCTGCTTTGCCTCGTCCTTGCCGAGCGCATCGACGCGCTCGCGCGTGCCCTGATTCCAATAGCTCGACTGAATTTCGAAAGCTGCGTCATGCTGTTGCTGTTGATTCATCCACAGCTTTTTGAGTCCCAGCTCGCGCAGGTAGCGGTTGCGTCCGTCAAACTTGAATTGCGTGAGAGCGTCGGCAGCCTTCGAAGAGAGTAGCGCCGTCGTCGCCGTCTTGCCCGCTTGCGGATTCGCATCCGTGCCGTTATCGACGGCGGTCAGCGAGGGCTCGGCAATCGACATCATGCGCATGATTTGCGCTTCGCGGTCGAATGCGCCGTTCGGCAAGGGCGGTTCCGTCAAGGGCTTGATGCCGTTGAGGTCAGAAATTTTCAGCTCACGGAAGAGCCCCCGCACTACCACTTCCGGCTCAACCGTCACGCCAATGCGCGAGAGGATGAAAGGCTTGAGCAGGTTCGTGATGTAATCGAAATTCTGCGCGACGGTGAGGTTGTGCATGGCATACAAGTGCCGGAGCAGGCGCGGAGTCGAGTCGCCATAGGCCGAAATCAGGTCAGGCAGCGGCGTCATGTCGGTGTAGAGATACTTCCCGTAAAGGTCGTAGGGATAGGGCCGCCTGCCGAGCGGTTTGTCACGGAACTTTTCAGAAACGTAGGTAATCCAGATTTGCCCGTCGTCGGCATCCTGCGAATGCTGTTCGAGGATGCGGTACTTGCGCCGGGGCCGCAGATTAAAAGGCAAAGAACTGTCCGGGTCTTTCTCGCGCCCGATGGACGAATTAAACATATCGCGCAGGTCGTCGCCTTCGTCGCGCTGGTCAGTGTCGCCGCCCATGCTCATAAGTTCCTGCAAGGCATCCGGGTCGAAGGCGGGAACCGGCGCGCCCGTCTTCTCGTCCTCATAGTTGAGCTTCGACATCTTCTTGAGCCAGAGGTCGGTCTCAACGTACTGCTCAATGGTGTAAGACGATTGGTCGAGGGTGCGGCAATTCGGTTCGAGAAAAAGGTCGCCGTTGAAGATGAACTTCACAACCGGCCCCTCGTACTGCTTGACTTGAGTCGGCAGATTGACCTCGCTGCCACTCTTCGACATGAAGTCGGCGATTTCGTCGTCATCCATCTCGGGACCAAGTTCGTCTACTGCTTCATCGACTTCATCGTCGGCAGCACCCTGAAAACGCATGATCGACGCGCGGTCGCGATACACAACGTCCGAGCCCTTCATGATGGCGCGGCGAAATTTCATCATCCGCGTGAGCGTGTCTTGATAGAGCTTTGTGTACCCCCAGCCGAACGCCTCGGCGGCGAGCACCATGCGGACATCGTGAAAGGCTTCGTTCGAGCGCGCGTATTGCTGCATCGCGAGACCACTGAGCGCGTCCGTCACAGTCGGGTCGCTGCCGCCCGTGTAGCGCAGCCGGTAGGGTTGCGCCGTCATGCGGGCCGCGTTGCGGCGATAGATAATGTTGAGGTCCGGCATGGCGACGTTCGTCCGGCTCTTATCTTCGTTGTGCGTTTCTGCGCCGGAACGGTCCTTTTTATAGATCGGCGGCGTCTTACACTTGATGGCCTGCCATACCTCGGTCATCTCGCCATAGAGGTTTTTGCGCATCCACTTTTGCGACTCGTTGCGTCGCCCGATGATGTCGGTAACGAGACGCGCCGGGTCTTTTGGCATACCGGGCGAACCGATTTTCGCGAGTGCTGTCGTGGTGGCCATTAGTAACTAAAACCTCTCACCATGGGCTCGAAGTCCGACCGATTTGTCTCTTCCTTGATGTGGATGGGGTTGCACATTTCGATGTAACGCAGGTTGTCGGTCATGTGATTCCTGACCTTGACGGGCTTGCCGGTCGGGTCTTGCCGCTCGACTTGTGTCGGCGTGAGTTGCTGGCGGCGGTTGTTCTTGAGCTGGTACACAAGCTCGGGGCAACGGTCGCCGAAGATGTGAATGCGGCTCGACTTCTTATAGACATCGTTGTTACCCAAAACCTCGATGACCTTGAGCCCTTCATTGACGACTTCGACGCCGACTTGCCGGTCCTTCTTTGCGTCGTCGAAATAGGTGCGGCTCATGTGCATTGCCTGCATGTGCATCTCGTAACGTTGCTGGTAATTCTCCTGCTCCGGGTCGTCGTTACTGCCCTTGCCGAAGGCGCGCGCGGCGTAATCAATCACGCGCTCAAAAACTTCTTCCTCGACCTTCGTGTGTGTTTGCGGGTCGAAGTTCTCGGGGTTCTGATCTGATTCGAGGTACTTGATGGTCTCGACATATTCCTGAATGCGCGGGCCGCGCTCATCCTGCCGACATGGCCCTGACTTGCCGTAGAGGATTCCGTTTTCCCAGCGGAAGCAAACACTCGACGGCCACAGCTCGCGGTAATACCAGCGGTCGCCCCACGGGTCGGTCGCGCACCACAAAAAAGCGTGCGGGATGCCGGGATGCGGATCGACGGACATGCGCCGCGTCCAATCGTGCGGGATGGGGAACGACTGCTCGACCGAAACCTTTTCGTCGAACTGGAAGAGCAGCGAGCCGAGCGTCGCCTCGGCGTCAATCTCGTACTCTTTCAGGTACAGCGTTGGGTCGGTCATGCGCCCGTAGGCATTGAGAGCCCAAGGCGAGAGAGACTTGTTTATCTCCGGCACAAAGGTCTTCTCGCCTTCGCCCTTCATCGGATCGGCTTCGTAGTGCAGGCGCAGAATCGTGATGCCGTGCGCGTTCTTCCACGTAGACATTCCAACGTGGGGATACTCGACCGGCATTTCGACGGGCGCGCCATCATTTGCCATTTAGTACCTTGACTGCGCCCCCGCGCCCATCATCGGCGTCGAGGATGCCCCTTGCGGAGCTTGCGGGCCGAGAATGTTGTGCTGCCGTGACAGTTCCGATTCCAAGTCGCTCAGTGTGCGATGGAGTTCGTGAGCAAGATTCACAAGGCAAATTTCGCTCTGCGGTTCGAGAGTTTTTTCCGTCGGCGATGAGCCAACGAGTTTCGCGGTGATTGCTTGCGTCGAACTGAGAAGAGCCGACGCGCGTTTGTTTGCTTCGCACATAATCCCTAGCAAGGGATCGCTAACAGCCTTCGTACCTTCCATTGACTGCCTCCGTTTCTAAGCACCAAAAAATGCGCCGCGTCCGCTCGCGCGACCTTTAGAGAAGATTGCGCCGCGCTCTTTCGCTGACAGCTTTGAAGACTGGCCCATGCCGCCCGAGACAATTTTCGGCGTGGGAAACGCGCCATCGAGCACGGGATTCGGCGGGCCGCCTGCCGGGGGCGGCATCGGCGAAGTGCTCTTGCCCATGTTGCCGTCGCTGCCGATGGGATTGCGCGGAGCCTTTGCGACCGCTCCGCCCTTTGTGGGTCCGCCTAAGCCGAGAGGCAAAGGTCCATTGCCGCCGCCGAAGCTGCCGGGCGTTGCTTTGCGCGGAGCCGCTGCGAGGTTGCCGACTACCGTCTTGCGCGGTGCGCCTGCAAGAGAGCCCACCATGGTTTTGACTGGTTTCACGCTCCGCATCGGAACGATGGTTTTGATTGGGTTCATCTGTGCTCCCTTCAAGGCTTGCGCCGCCATCTGCATTGGGTTTCCCAGCGGGTTCGGGGCGGGGCCTGTGCCCTGTGCCCGAGCCGCTAGATGTGGTCTGAGTTGCGCCGGAGTCTTCGGCGACTTGAGGGCCGCGAGTACCCCGGCGCGCATATGGCCGGACTGTGATGGATCGCCGAACGCCATGACTAACCTCCGTTACAAATTCCGAACATCGACAACAAACACGTCGCCGCGCGGCACCGCTTTGCCCTTGACCACGGTCATACCGAGCGAGCCCATGGCGTCCGAAGTGAACGCAACGAAGCTGCCCGTCTGCGAAGGAACGCCGATAGCGTTCTGCACGATGAAGCTCGGCGAGTTGCCGCTGTTAAAGGTGTGGCAGGCGCGCGAGACGACGCCCGTCTGCGCGTTGTATCCGCGTACTTCGTTCATCCACGCGCTCGTGAAGGGCGTCACTTGCGACTGACTCGTGTCCCAAAACGTTGCGTTGTCGAGCGGGTCGAACTTGCCAAAGCCGGTGTGCTGATCGCCGCAATACTTCTGCCCGTTCTGCCCCGGCAAGCCGGTGCGCGGAACAATCATGCGAGTCGCGGCGATGTTCGCGTAAGGCACTTCGAGGTACTGCCCGCCGCCCGGCCCGCCGAAATAGGCGTGCAGGTAACCCTTGGCCGCATGGCCGCCGCCAAGCATGTCGGTGAGGTTGAGCGTGGCCGTGTCCCACACAAGCGGATAGCCTTCCGCGCCGTGCGCAGGCGAGGGGCTGACAATCGCATACTGCGGGTTCGCGGTCTGCATCGCTTCGTGAATGACAAAAGGAAACGTCGTGTGCGGGGAGACCATGTTGCACGCGCCAGTGATGCCCCAATCGCCGGTAATCTGGCCCTTGGTGATGTCGAGCATCCGGTAGCCGCCGCCCGCGTGTCCGGTTTGGAACACACAGATGTTCGAGCCGCTGTTCTGCTGGCCTTCGGAGAAGCCCGCGACGAAAGTCGTATCGTCCGCCGAGACCATGAAACTCGAAGTCCACTTGACCTTGAAGCCCGCAGGCAGACTGCCCGCAAAATCGCATACTGGTGTCGCCGTGCCGGTGTAGGACATGACGGAGCCGACCGTTTTGAACGTCAGCTTTGCGATCTTCGTGCCGATCAAGCGATAGAGCACTGCCGGGTCGGTGCGCGAGAAACATAGGTTGCCGTCAAACTTGCCGGTGAGCTGCTTGCCTTGCAAGGTTGCCGGGTTGAACTGGATGACAACGGAGCTGCCGCCCGTGTTCCTGACTAGGAGCAAGGTGTCGTTCGCGTTCCACAAACCGCATTCCGGCTGATCGGCGGTTTGCATGGAAGAGCCGAGGCAAGTCATGCCGTCGGTGAGGCGAACAATCTTCGTGCCGAAATCAGGGTCGGTCTGGATGGTGTTCTTGCCGGTGAGCGCGCCCCAATTCGGGAGCGGCGAGGGAAGCTGCGTAATTTTTAGATCGGTGCGGAGAGTCATTGGGGGAGTCCTTTAGCGCTTCGTTTCAGAGTGAAACCAGCCCATGCCGTCGGAACTGACGGCGATGATCTGCTTACACACAGGTCGGACTGCGTTAAACGACTGCTCAGCCTCGGGCAAGAATGCGGCTTCGTCCATGGCGAATCCGTAGGGATGGAACAAACGAACCTGATTTTCTCCCTGCGGAACAGCCAAGATGTGCGAGCCGTTTTTTCGCTTCATCTCAACTGAGTTATCGACCACAACCGGGTTGCGTTCCTTCATCCAGTCGGGTTGACGGTTGAACAAGATGCGGCAGTAGTTAATAAGCTGCGTCGCCTTGTCCTCTTTCTCCGTCTGCATAATCCAAAAAATGTGTGGCAGCCATTGCGTCATCCATGCGATGTATCCGCAGACGAGCCACGAGGTCATCATTTCGCGCGACTTTGGAATGAAAAGCGTGTCCTGTGTGAGCATCGCTTTCATGGCGGGCACAAAGTAACTCCACGCCGGGAAGGGTGAGACCGGCTCCGTGCCCTTACTCAGCCAGTGCTGATCCTCGGTCATCGTGTGCTGGGTCAGCCACAGAAGCGGCCCCGCTTCGAACGATGCAGTGCGGCGGCTGCACTTCTCCCAAACCTCGCGCTCCGCCATCTCTTTCTTGATGAGAATGTTCATCACCATGCCCTCGCGTTTGATCGGCGAGAGGTTCGGCGTGACTTGGCTCACTTAACCCCCCTGAAAAAATTTACCGCGATGTTCGCGATGG
>Ga0302320_10013789_pt1 | contig 16813 bp, 13 predicted proteins | sample Bog_T0_3_FD_202130 | JGI IMG/M metagenome (GOLD analysis project Ga0302320, IMG submission 202130) | Peat permafrost microbial communities from Stordalen Mire near Abisko, Sweden - Bog_T0_3 | ecosystem: Environmental > Terrestrial > Soil > Wetlands > Peat | place: Sweden: Abisko, Stordalen Mire... | reverse complement strand
CGCCGTTGATCCGGGTGCTGTTATGTGCCAGTTGCACCAGCCGCACATCCAGCAAGACCTGATTGTGGCCCTCCAGAAGATCGCGCAGAGTGGCGTTGAAGGCATCCAGTGTCTCCTCCGTAGCGCGTAAGGTTAGAATGCCCGCGGCTTCGCTGGGTCCGGATGTCTGTGTTGTTGAAGAAGTAGCCGATTGGGGAGTGGCCGGCGTCGGCGGCCTGGCCGCCAGAGGTGACCCGCCGAGAGCCGGATTGGTAGCTGGGGGCGCAACGGGTATCGGTGTAACTGGAGCCAGGGGCGCTGCCCCCCCGGCGGAAGCATTGACTGACTGAATGTTGAACACATTCTTAGCCAGACTCTGCACTTCAGAAACGTCCGCTTCGCTGAGGCCGGCGAGGTCAACCGTTTCCACAATCTGGCGAGAAAACTGGGTGCGATTCGCATTCGTATCGCGAGCCACAAGAACGCGATGAGCCTCGAGGGGAACGAAAAATGTTCCGGTAGCCGCGGCCAGCACTTTCATCGTGTCGGCGTAGTTGAGGTTGTCCGCGTCGAAAGGTATCTGCTGGTTGCGAACGCTGTCGTCCATGACGACGGAGATTCCATAAGCGGCGAATACATGCTCGATGACCGTGCGCTCCATGTTTCGCTCATGAAAGCTGTGCAGGCCCGATGAGGGTGACAACTCAACAGGGCCTCCGAACGCAACCCTCGCCGGATGATAGAGAGGCTCTTGGTGCCCGCTGGAAGCCCCGTCCGCGAGTTCGTAGAGATGCTGGGTCACGACAGGATTGCTGGGGTCCAGGGCAAGGGCGCGGGCCAGAGAGGCGCGCGCGCCTGACGCATCGCCCGCTAACCGGACCTTGGCCGCTGCTTGAACAAGCGCTGTGACCTGGTGACTGCGGGCCACTCCGGCAGCGGCAGGGTAATCGATGTTTGTAGGGTCAAGAGTTGCTGCCTGTTCGTACATTTGCATGGCAGCTTCAAACTGCCCGGCCTCGTAAAGCTTGCCGGCATCAAGATAAAGTTTGGCGGCCCGGCGGCGGGAGCTTGCGGACGGTTGCGGCGCGGGTTCGCCGGAATCGCTCGCGGAGGGTGTTGTTTTGCCGGCTGAGGCGGATGAAGAGGTAGCCTGCGGCGTGGGAGCAGCGACGCCGGTTGCCTGCGCTTGAAGCGTGAGCGAATAGGCAACTACAATCAGGACTACCGAACAGGCAGTCAGGCTGCGTGGGTTCGCGTGAGTCGTCGTTTGTATGATTGATCGATTTATGAGCATGGACAAGTGCTGCCGGCCTCAGCAACCAGACAGTGCAGTATCCAGAATAGAGCCTGCTACCGGCTGCCCTGTCGGAAGGCGCTGGATTGAGGACGTTCGCTGCGCGGCGGACGCTTGAGGGTGGCGCGCACTTCCGCCAAATCCAGTTCCATCTCCGCCATGGCGCGGCTCAGCGTATTGCGGTGCATACCCAGTTCTTCAGCGGCTTTGCACTGGTTGCCGCGATGGGCCACGAGCACTTCCCGAAGATACTGCTTTTTAAATTCCTTGACGGCTGCTTCGTAGCGCAGTCCGCTGGAGTGCATCTGGGTCACAAGGCTTTCAAGTTCTTTTCTCACGCCTGCCTCTTGCTCGGGTATTGAAACAGTCTAACCGGAATTATTTACTTGTGCATCTTCATTTCTTAACAATTTTCAAGACAATTTTTCACAACGCTCGGATGCGGGGAAGTAACCAATGTGAGAGTACTGCTCGAGTTTCTCGAACCCGCTCTTAACCCTTTTGGATAGCTCTTCCAAGTCCAAATACGAGGCACTCCTGCGGCATAAAGGAAAGAAATGCCGAGACAACCTTGAAGATTCCAGCCAATGTGCGTCTGGAAAGAAAGTGATGGTAACCAGAATTGCCAGGGTTACCAGAGCTGCCCCCTTCACAAGCCCCAGTAGCGCGCCGCCTATCTTGTCGATGCATCCCAGTCCAAGTAAATGGAATGCCTTGCTCGCGCTGCTGCCGACCAGGCTCGATACTACGCCCACCAACGCGACAATCAGGAAGAATGCGAGCACATCGGCAAGTATATTTATGCGTACCAGTGGCAGAAGCAAGGATGCGACTTTGGGATAATTCCATGCCGCAAGCGCAAACCCGAGCAGAAGCCCGATGAGCGAACAGGCAGTGCGCAAGAATCCACGCGCCAGCCCGTGAATCGCGGAGAAACACAACACGATCACAATTCCCCAATCTGCCAAAGTCATGCGGTCCCTCCTTTCAGCTCTAGCTTCTGCGCTAAAGCTCAATGTTTGTACCGGTCAGTCTGCGAAACGCCTGTAGATATTTTTCCTGTGTCTGTTGCGCCACTTCGTCGGGCAGGCCAGGTGCCGGGGCCTGCTTGTTCCAGTGGATCGATTCGAGATAATCGCGAACGTACTGCTTGTCGAACGAGGGTTGCGGGCCGCCCGGCTTCCAGCGGCCAAACTCCCAAAATCGCGAAGAGTCCGGCGTGAGAACTTCGTCGGCCAGAATGATGCCATCGGAGGTGCGGCCAAACTCAAACTTGGTGTCGGCCAATATTAACCCATTCGACTCGGCGTGGGCCGACGCTCGTTCGTAGATGGCCAGGGTTAGGCGGCGAAGCTCTGCGGCGTCCGATGCCCCTACAGCCGATTCAACCGAGGCATAAGACACATTCTCGTCGTGTTCGCCGTCCTGGCTCTTGGTAGCCGGCGTGAAAATCGGCGCGGGGAGTCCCGACTCGTCCAATATTCTTGATCCGTCCAGCAGCCCGGCAGGCAAACACACCCCGCAAACAGAGCTTGAAGCCTGATATTCCTTCCATCCCGACCCAGCCAGGTAGCCGCGCGCTACACACTCGACGGGAAACATGGCCGCGCGCTCGACCAGCATCGATCGGCCTTCCAGTTGATCGGCGTAGGGATGCAACTCGGCAGGGAACTGGGCAACGTCGGCAGTGATCAGATGATTGGGGACAATTTCTTTTAGAAGATCGAACCAGAACAAAGACATCTGGGTAAGAATCTTGCCCTTGCCCGGAATGCCTGTGGCCAGAACGTGGTCAAAGGCGGAGATGCGGTCCGTGGCAACCAGCAGCAGCGCGTCTTCCCCTGCGTGGGAGACAGCGTAGAGGTCGCGAACCTTGCCCCGGCCGATCAGCCGTGTGGCGCCAAGATGGGTAGTGAGCAGTACAGACAAAGGGAAAATCTTTCCTTAAGACACAAGATGAAAAATCCCGGAAGAACAGATCCGGAAGAAAATGGTCGTATCAGTGCAGGATAGGGCAGGAAGGAATCAATCAATCAATCAATCAAGAAAAACTATGGGACCCGTGGTCGGGTTATGAGGTGAAAATTCGATTGTCGTGCGCGCGGTAGAATTTGTCAATCGGGCAGTGTTGAAGATTGTGGTTCACTATGAGGGGTTCTGGTTTCAGTCGAAGGATTGGCCTCATTTTGACGCACAGGGGTGAAGGGTACGGGCTTCAGCCCGTGCATAAATCAAGCCAAATGTTCGGGGGCTTTAGCCCCTGAGGAAATGTTCTTTTCAAACTGAGCCAAGAACGCGACAAATAGGAAGACGGTGAGGATGCAACAGCGGAATGGACGGATGACGTTCGGTACAAGCGCCTTAGGAGTCGTCAATTTGCCGCATAGACTCTTGCACAAACCAGTGTGATGGCCGTCACTGTGTGTGAGATGAAGTTGTTAGACACTGCTCTTGTCAACATGGTTCGAAGAGGCAGCAAGAGCGCTTCTTCTTGAGCCAGGCGACACGAGCCGGCAGTGGAAAGGGGAAGCCGCCGCCGGATTCGTTAGAGCAGGGATCATCAGTAGCCGCGCGCTACCGACCTCCAGCGCCGGCTACTGGTTCCCGTTTTTATCTTTGATTTTTCTGCCTTATCTTGGCTTTCTTGACGAGACCCAAGCGCCTCCGAAGAGACGTCTTCCTTCGGGGGTGATTTTGTTGCGCGTCTGAAACGTGAATCGCAACTTCAGTTCGAATAGCCAATCAGCACGGTCGACTGATTGGAGCGGCGGGAGCCCCATCCTTGCCCGTCTTCTTGCGCGAGGGAGGGAAAGCACTACCGCCAACCTCACCACCGCAAAGCTGAAAGCTGATAGCTAAAAGCTGCTTCCTACGCTGAAGCTCGTTGCAGCTCGCGATGCCCGAGCTTCACGCTCACCACCTTCGACACGCCCGGCTCCTGCATCGTGACGCCGTAAATCATATCCGCGGACTGCATCATGCGCTTGGAGTGGGTCACGACCAGGAACTGCGTGTCCTGGCTGAGCGAGTTCATCAGGTCGGCAAAGCGGCCCACGTTGGTTTCATCGAGCGCCGCGTCCACTTCATCCAGTACGCAGAACGGGCTGGGGCGGAACTGGAAGATGCCCACAAGCAGCGCCAGCGCCGTGAGCGCCTTTTCGCCACCCGAGAGCAGCAGCACGTTCTGGAGCTTCTTGCCCGGAGGCGAGACAACGATTTCAAGTCCCGCTTCGGCCTGGTTCTCAGCTTCCGTAAGCCGCAGGAAGGCCTGGCCGCCATTGAAGAGGCGCGCAAAGACGCGGCCAAAGTTTTCATTGATGGCGGCGAAGGCCTCGTCGAACTTGGAGCGCGAAATCTGCTCGATCTCCTTGATGGTCGCCTGCGTATTTTCGATCGATTCCATGAGGTCCGTGCGTTGTCCTTCGAGGAATCCGTGGCGTTCGGCAGTCTCTTTGTACTCGTCCAGCGCCATCATGTTCACCGGGCCCATCTGCTCCATCTTTTCCTTCAACGCCCGGCAGGTATCTTCTTCCGCAGTCAGTTCCTGGCCGCTAATTCGAGCACTTGTCTCGTCGGCGCGCAGCACGGCAGCCTCAACATTCACTTCAGCCAGGCAGCTTGCCTCAAGATGTTCCAGATCGGAGTGCAACTTGGCCAGCTCACTCGAACGCGCAGCCCGATCTTCGCGTAACTGATCGAGCGCGGAGCGCTCCGTCTTGAGCTGCGTCTCAAGCGCCGCCAACTGCTGACGCACTTCCTGCGCCTGTACCGTAATGGCTTGCGCCTGTGTAAATGCAGCGGCGCGCAACTCGGTGAGCTCTTTTTGCCGCTCAACCAGCGTCACATTTTCCTGTTTCCGCTGCTCGCGCTCGGCGATCGAGTCTTCGCGCTGCTTCTCCACCGACTGCACCCGGCGCTCAAGATCGGCAAGGAGCCGGTCAATGCGTTGGAAGGATGCTTCGGCACCGCGGCGGCGTTCTTCCAGTCCAGCCAGTTCGGCCGTTAACTGTGCCGCTTCCTGCTGCAAGCCCTCGCGCTTCTGGCGCAACAGATCAAGCTGAGCCTGCATCGCATCCAGACCCGCCTCGGCCTGCGCGTGCTCGGACTCAAGCCGCGCCGTCTCGGCACGCTTTTCGGCGATGGATTGATGTTTGGCTTCGCATGCCGACTTATTGCGCGCTGCCTGTTGCTGCCAGTCCTCAAGCCGGCGATCGATGCGCTGGGCCTCGCCTTCCATCTGCTTCAGCGCCGCGCCCAGGTTGGCTGCTTCCGTCTCCGCAGTGCGCCGCTCGGCGCTGCGCTGCTCAAGCTGAGCGCTCATCTCTTCGATGGCCTGCATCAACCGCGCGGCATCCGTCTCTGCCTGCGCAAGCTCTGTCTGCATCCGATCAAGGCTTACGTCTGTTTCGCGCAGTTCCCGTTTCAGCGCCAACGGACCTTCCGTTGCTGGCTTGCCGCCCGTCACGGTGGTGTTGTGGAAACACTCGCCTTCCGGTGTCAGGAAGTAAGCGTGCGTGTGGCTCAGCGCCAAGCCCCGCGCCTTGATGGGATCCTCGACCAGGTAGCCATTACCGAGCTTCGGTAAAATCGTCTCCAGCGAACGGCCAAAGCCGTTCAGTACTTTGATCGCTTCGCGCAGCGGTGTCACGCCGTGCTCGTTCACCTGCGTGGACGCAGCCGGCGGCTCGAACAGCACCCCTTGCGCGCTGTTGTGTACAAGAAAAGTAGCCCGCCCGTCCTCGGCTTTGAGCAGCCGCACGCCCTCATCGGCTGCGTTCCAACTTTCCACCACGACATAATTGAGCTCTTCGCGCAGGAACTCGTCCACAACGCCTTCATGCGCGCCGCTCACCTCAAGAAAGTCCGCCAGCGTGCCCTTGGGCGCCATGGCCGCGGGCACGGCTCCGGGCTTGAACAGCCTGCGAACCGTATCTGTCGAGTAGCTGTGATTCTTGATCAGCGATTCCAGCGAGTCGCGACGGCCCGATGCAGCCGCATGCTCGCTGCGCAGTTTATTGGCTAGTGTTCGCTGCGTATTTTCTTCCATTCGGCGAGCCTGCAACTGCTCGCGCAGTGTGGCAATCTCGGTTTCGAGATTCTTTAATGCCTCGGCAGCGGACTCGTAGCGGCCGCGCGCCAGGTCGCCCTCGACGGAGAGATTTTCCTTCTCATTGTGCGCCTGAGCCATCTCGGCCTCAAGTCGCTCGGCCTCGCGCTCCAGCGCCGCCAGGCCCTCTTCGCCCTGCGCAGTATGGTTGCGCGCATTGCCGGCCAGCGTCAGCAGATGCATCGCCTGGCGGCGGTTGGCTTCCAGATCGCGCTCGGACTTGAAAACATCTTCCGCGGCCGTGCGAGCCTCCTGCTGGCGTGTTTCGACTTTAAGGCGGAACTCGCGCACCTCGCCCTCGGCAGAGTAAAGAAACTCGCCCTGTTGCTTGCGCTCCTCCTCCATGCCTGCCAACTGCATATGCGATTGTTCAAGCTCCGTACCGGCGGCGGCGATGCGCGTCTCCAGCTCTGCAATCCGCTCTGTGTTGCCGCGTTCGCGCGTCGTCGCCCGCTCCAGCTCAACGGAAGCTTCATTGGCGCGGGCCTGCGTCTCTTTGCCTTCGCGTTCCAGTTCGTAGCCACGCTCGGTGAGCCCGTGTTGGCTCGCCTCCTGCGTTTCAATCTCCGCGGCGGAAGCATTCACGCGCTCTGAAAGCGCTGCAATCTCCGCTTCCAGACGCGCCTGATCGGCGTCCATCAGCGCCATGCGGCTCGATAGCACCACGCGCAGCCGCCCGCGCAACTCGTCCCTCACAGCCGCGTAGCGCTCGGCTTTGGCCGCCTGCCGCTTAAGGCTGTTCATCTGCCGCGTTACTTCTTCAAAGATGTCGTCAACGCGGGCCAGGTTCTGCTTTGCGCTTTCAAGCCTCAACTCGGCAAGACGCTTTTTCGTTTTGAACCGCGTAATGCCCGCGGCCTCTTCAATAATCGATCGCCGCTCGTAGGGCTTGGAGCTAAGCAGCTGTCCGATGCGCTCCTGCCCGATGATGGCGTAGCTCTCCGGCCCCAGGCCGGTACCCATAAAAATATCCTGAATATCGCGCAGCCGGCAGAGCTTCCCGTTCAGCAGATACTCGCTTTCGCCGGTGCGGAACAGCCGCCGGGTAATGACGACCTCGCCCTTTTGCGGCGTCGAGTGAAACTTGCGGCGTCGAATCTTCAATACCACTGCCTGCGGCCCCGGCGCAGCCTGCGATCCTTGCGCAGCCTGCGGGCCTGGTCCATTGGGCTCCGCTGCATTTTCGTCGGACTCTTCTTCAAGCACCCGCCCCGGCTGTTCATGGGCCATGATCTCTTCGGCCTCTACGGCGCGGCGGCGGCGCAGCTCGTCTTCGTCCCAGTCGCCGAGCTCGTTATGATCGACCACGACCTCCGGTTCAACCGGAATCGGCCCCTCGTACGCCTCCGGGTCGATCATCGTAATCGTCACCTCAGCCATGCCCAGCGCCTTGCGCTCACGCGTTCCGGCAAAGATCACGTCCTGCATGTTCGTACCGCGCAAGCTCTTGGCGCTCTGCTCGCCCAACACCCAGCTCACCCCGTCCAGAATGTTCGACTTTCCGCACCCGTTGGGGCCGACAACGACGGCAATTCCCGTACCGGCCACGGCGATCTCCGTACGATCGCAAAAGCTTTTAAAGCCGAGGATGTGGATCTTCTTTAGTTTCAGCATCTTTACTCCGAGGTGTTCAACCTGTGCTTCTAGCTCTTTGCTACTATCTTGGACGCGATCCCTCCACGTCCGCCAAATTGCAGCTTCATTACAGACTCTAAGGAGGTAACAGGGCAGGGTCAACGGGGGAAGCGAGGGTTTTTGTGGATAAGGGAGTCCGGAATTCCTGTTCTTGGAAATAGCACAGATTTTGACCCAATATGGGGATTTTCTAATCTATACCGCGATACGGTTCTCGTCGGCCAAGCTTGTCTCTCGCAAAGTTTTCCCGTACTCTTACCCTCATGGAAGTACATTTCCCCCCCGAGACGGAACAGAAACTCCAGGAACTCGTTGCGGAAAACGGACGCGGAACTGCTGCAGAGCTTGTGCAGGATGTCGTCGAGGGTTATTTCGACGAACTGGCGCAGACGCGCCAAATGCTGAACAGCCGCTATGACGACCTGAAAAGCGGGAAGGTGAAGCCCATAGCTGGCGAGGAGTTTTTTGAAGGCCTTCGCCGCCGTGAAGACGAATCGCTCAAAAAGCAATCGCCTCAGTGATCGCGAATTGAGGCTTTGCACTTCATCCTCTTGCCGCGCAGGACATCACCGAACTTTGGGACTATATCGCCGCGGATAATCCGCTTGCCGCTCGAAGAGTGCGTGAACAAATCTACAGCGCAATTCGATCGGTGGTTACCTTTCCCGGTAGCGGCCACAAGCGCCCGGACTTAACTTCGCGGCCCTTGCGCTTCATCCTAGTGCATGAATATCTGATCGCCTACGCGCCGGACGAAAAGCCCCTGTGGGTCATCGCGGTGATGCATGGACGCCGTAACCCCCGCGCGATCGCCGCAATCCTCAGAGGCCGCGGCTAACCCTAACTTTTCTTGAAGACCCTTGACCACTTTGGCCAGCTCCCGGAAAAATCACGCACTTTGTCGAACACTGAAATCCCTTCTGCAGGATATTTCACTCGCTCAGGAACGCGCGGCGTTACACTAGTTTACGGATGGGCTGTTAGGCATTCTGCCGCTTCTATCGTCTGGATGTCTTTGTAAATAATTCAAGAGTTCAAGCGACAGCTATCAGCTGCAGTCCACAGATTGAAACATCGGCGCAGCATGCTCAGCGGCAGCACAGCGCAATAACCAAGCGACATTGACAAAGAACAGAAGGAGACGCACCCATGTCTGAAAGAGAGACACAGCACCCCGGACCACCGATAGTCGAAGATCAGAACGCCATGTCAGGCGATGCAAAATGCCCGGTTTCAAGCGGTACCGTCAAGCACACTATCAGCGGAGCTCCGACGAACGCCAACTGGTGGCCCGACCAACTCAATCTCAAAATCCTGCATCAGCACTCCGAAAAATCCAATCCCATGGGCCCGGATTTCAACTACGCCAAGGAATTCGAGAGCCTGGACTTGAAGGCCGTGGTCAAGGATCTGCACGCCCTGATGACGGACTCGCAGGACTGGTGGCCCGCCGACTACGGCCACTACGGCCCGTTCTTCATTCGCATGGCATGGCACAGCGCCGGCACCTATCGCATCGGGGACGGTCGCGGCGGCGGCGGCCGTGGAGCGCAGCGCTTCGCCCCACTCAACAGCTGGCCTGACAATGTGAGTCTGGACAAGGCGCGCCGCCTGCTCTGGCCCATCAAGCAGAAGTACGGCCGCAAAATATCCTGGGCCGATCTGATGATTCTGGCCGGCAATGTGGCCATCGATTCCATGGGGCTCAAAACTTACGGTTTCGGCGGCGGACGCGAAGACATCTGGGAGCCGGAAGAGGACGTCTACTGGGGCCCCGAGTCCAAGTGGCTGGGCGACGAGCGCTACCGGGGCGACCGCCAGCTCGAAAACCCCCTCGGCGCAGTGCAGATGGGCCTGATCTATGTGAACCCAGAAGGCCCCAACGGCAACCCTGATCCCATCGCTGCGGCCCGCGACATCCGCGAAACCTTTGCACGCATGGCGATGAATGACGAGGAGACGGTAGCCCTCATCGCCGGAGGCCACACCTTCGGCAAGGCGCACGGCGCAGCCGATCCGGTCCAGTATGTGGATCGCGAGCCAGAGGGCGCGGGCATTGAGCAGCAAGGCCTGGGCTGGAAGAGCACCTTCGGCAAGGGCAGTGGCGTGGATGCCATCAGCAGCGGCCTCGAAGGCGCGTGGACCACGAACCCCATCAAGTGGGACAACAACTATTTTGAGAATTTATTCGCATTTGAATGGGAGCTGACCAAGAGCCCCGCCGGAGCGCAGCAGTGGACGCCCAAGGGTGGAGCCGGGGCGGGCACCGTGCCCGATGCGCATGATCCCCACAAGAGCCACGCGCCCGGGATGTTTACCACCGACCTCGCGCTCCGCCTTGACCCTGCCTACGAAAAGATATCGCGCCGCTTCCTGGCCAATCCAAAACTTCTATCGGACGCCTTCTCCAAGGCCTGGTACAAACTCACGCACCGCGACATGGGGCCTGTCTCACGCTACCTCGGCCCACTGGTTCCCGAGAAACATCTGATCTGGCAGGATCCCATTCCAGCAGTCGATCACAAACTGATCGGCGCAAAAGAGATTGCCGCGCTGAAGGCAGAAATTCTCGCCTCGAAGCTGACGATATCGCAGTTGGTTTCAACCGCCTGGGCTTCTGCCTCAACCTTCCGCGGCTCTGACAAGCGCGGCGGCGCAAACGGCGCACGCATTCGCCTTGCTCCGCAGAAAGATTGGGCAGTCAACCAGCCGGCGGAGCTGGCCAAGGTGCTTTCCAAACTCAAGTCAATCCAAAAGAATTTCAACGCAGCCCAGATGCGCGTAAAGAGTGGCAAGCAGGTCTCTCTCGCCGACCTTATCGTTCTCGCCGGCTGCGCGGCCGTGGAAGCGGCGGCAAAAAAGGCCGGCCACTCGGTAAAAGTCCCCTTCAAACCCGGTCGTACAGACGCTTCTCAGTCGCAGACCGATGTAGCTTCTTTCGCCGTGCTTGAGCCGGTCGCGGACGGTTTCCGCAACTACGTTCAGCAGGGCATGGAAAAGGTGCAGGCTGAGCTGCTGCTGGACAAGGCGAACCTACTCACGCTCACCGCTCCCGAGCTGACGGTGCTCATAGGCGGCTTGCGCTCTTTGGATGCCAACTTGGGGCACTCCGCGCACGGGGTCTTCACCAAGCGACCGGGAACATTGACCAACGATTTCTTCGTGAACCTTCTCGACATGAAGACCAAGTGGCAAAAGTCCGCGAAAGCGGAGGGAGTGTTGGAAGGGCTTGATCGGGTCACGGGCGAGCTCAAGTGGACGGGCACCATAGTCGATTTGGTCTTCGGTTCGAACTCCCAACTTCGAGCACTCGCTGAAGTCTATGCGTGTGCCGATTCGCAGGAGAAGTTCGTGGCTGACTTTGTTGCGGCCTGGAGCAAGGTGATGAACCTGGATCGCTTCGACCTCGCTTGATCGATACGGCGCTATGAAAGCGGGCGATTCACTCGTTCGACCAGCAGTATCCCCCACGCCGGCAGCGTGGGGGATGCCGATCAACCAATAGCTTCCGAATTACCGGTTATACGACCATGACGTTCGCCTTTTTTTAGTCCCGGAGGGACGTTCGAAATTAGCCCCGGGTGAATGCCGGGGAACTGTACCCCAAAAACAGTGCGCGCCCCGGAGGGGCGCGGTGACCAAGGCGAGTAATTTCCGCATAGCCGGTGTTACGACCAGAGCGTCAGGACAGGTGGCGACTTGGCGAGTCCGCATCCAACAACAGGTTCCAGGGCGAGCATCAGAGAGGTGATTCACGCCCGCTATAGCAGATTCAAGCCCGCCGAGAATGCCTTGAAATCTCCATCTCGGGTAATCAGGGCAATATCGGCGTCAATGCAGCATTGTGCGATCAAGGCGTCGCCTAGGCGAGCTTTCCTTTTCCGAGCGAGAACCTTTGCGCGAAGTCTTCCGGCTCGGTGCCAGAATCCGTCCGTCAACCCCACCAGTGGGAGTTCCAGGAGAGCTTGTGCCACAGTGGCAGAGAGTTCAGGGTCACTCAGCAATTCTGTCAGTACCGGAGGCGGCATTACGACCTGACGCGACTGAAGCGCTCTAGCCAGCGCGAGAACATCGGCTCCCTGCTCTCCCCCAAAGAATGAGATCCAGGTACTGGTGTCACAAGCGATCATCGGTCTGCCTTCAACTCTTCAAGTGTTTTTGAGAATCGAACTTTCCCCTGAAGTTGAAGAAGACGCTCGTATGCTCTCCCTGCCGCAACTAGTTCAAGCCCGGTACGAATGGTCTGAGTGATCCCGGCACCACTTGCCTTTTGCGCCTTGCTCAGTAGCGCTGCGGGAAGCTCCACGGTAACTTTTCTTGCTGCCGACATTCCGATTTTCCTTTACCATATTGTATACCAGCATCGAGTATGGGATTCTTTATAGCCGCGCAGCGGTTCCGAGCGGATTGTCGCCAACTCTTCCCTATGCCGTTGCTTCGCCTCCCTGATGCTGAGTCCGGCGACGGCCTTCGCCGTAGATGCCATAGCTTACACTCAAGCTACATGCTCAACCGGGGCTATGCCTACACCACGATCATCAGCAGCAAATACCATGGACAAACTCTGCTCTCCCACCTGGCAAGCCTTTATCCCCACTCAACTCCACAGGTCTGGCAACAAAAACTGAACAAGGGCGAAGTCACACTCAACGGCGTCACTGCGACCGGAAGCGAATCGGTGATTTCAGGACAGAAACTTGTCTGGAACCGTCCACCCTGGATCGAACCAGACTCCCCTCAGCACTTCGAAGTCCTGTTTGATGACCCGCATCTGTTGGCGGTCAACAAACCCAGCGGGCTGCCCACCCTCCCCGGCGGCGGCTTTATGGAAAACACCCTCCTGCGCTTGGTGCAAAAGCAAACCCCCAATGCAAACCCTGTCCACCGGCTGGGCCGAGCCACCAGCGGCATCGTCCTCTTTGCCAAAACGCCGCAGGCGGCCTCAAATCTATTCGCAAACTGGAACACGCCAAAAATTAAAAAAATCTACCGGGCACTGGCTCAAAACATTGCACAGCACGACGACTACGAAATCCTCACACCCATCGGCCTCGTGCCGCACCCGCTCATCGGTCAAGTGTGGGCCGCCAACCCAAGTGGCAAACCGTCAAAGTCATTGGCAGAGGTGATCTCACGCACCACCAGCGACACAACAAGCGCTGGCACCACAACATTTGAGGTAAGCCTATATTCGGGCCGCCCTCATCAAATCAGAATTCATCTGGCATCCATCGGCCATCCCCTGGTAGGCGATCCTCTGTACGGCCTAGCCGGCCTGCCTCTCGAAAATCTCCCCGGCCTCCCCGGCGATGGAGGATATTTCCTGCACGCCGAATTTCTGAAATTTCCACACCCCATCACGGGAGAACAAATCAAGCTTGAGGCGGCTTCGCCGTTCGCTTGAGGCACCTTTGCCGTCCGGATTCTCATTGCATCAGTAGATTTACGGCGGGAATCAAATGAGAGTTGGCCGTAGGCAGCATGTGGTGCAAATGCAAAAAGGCCTGACCCCAGCGTGGGTCAGGCCTATCTTGAACGCGGAACTGAATCTTAGACGCTGAACTAACTTATACGCTGAATGAGGATCCGCAACCGCAAGTCGACTTGACCTGGGGATTCTCAAACTTAAAGCCGGCAGCCTCAAGCGTCTCGACGTAATCCACCGTGCAACCGTTCAGGTACATCAGAGAAGTGGCATCGACGTAGACATTCAGGTCGTCGAACTTAAAGACCTTGTCCATCATGCCGCTCTGGTTCTCAAAGGCCATGGAGTACTGGAAACCCGAGCATCCGCCGCCCATTACGCCAATGCGCAGGCCGGCAGGAATCGGATCCTGGGTTGCCATGATCTCGCGCACCTTGGTGATCGCCTGAGGGGTCAGGTTCAAAGGCGCCTTCTTTTCGGTTTCAATTTGGGGTGTGGCAACTGCTGTGGCCATGCTGGTTCTCCCTGATCTGAAAAATCTGGTCTAACAAGTTCCCGCTGTACTTATACTGTACCCCTCCATCGACTGGGATACAAGCTCTGCATGCAGGTCACACATTTAGATGTCTCGCAGTTGGAAACGGGTGCAGAAAGAGCAGTTGGCAGCTCATAATCTCGATAAAATCAGCCGCAATATGCACATAAGGGTTCAAACATAGAAAAATATGTAGCGGGTTGCCTATTTTTGGGGCTATTATTATCAACCAAATGGAGCCCTGCTGATTTCGGGACCGTGAAATCTTCACAGGCTCCAGCTGGCAGGGAGCAACGATTCCTCGGGGGTAACGCTATGACATTCGTTCCAGTCATGTGGTCTATATGGGGTGCACTCGTCGTCCTGATGGCTTGTATGCTTGTGTATCGTGGAAACCTGGAGAAAGACGAGGACGACCAGATCTTCCTCGATGATTCCTTCAGCCACGAAAGGGCCGAGCAGGAAGCGATCGTCGCCCGAGTCAACAAGATTGAGCCAATCCTCAAAGCCTTGCAGTGGTCGGTTGGGGTGATGACCCTCGTCGTGGTCGGATACTACATCTACGACATCCTGGCGAAGTTGGATATTATCCACTTCTAGGCTTTTATTGAAAGCCGCGCGTGACGGCCCGCTGCGGCGGGCCTCACGGGCGTGCCGTTGCTCTACGTCGATGTAGCTCAGGCCTTGAGCTGGTACACGATATCCACGACGTAGTAGCCAATCACAAACAGCGTAGCCGCCGCCAGAACCCACAGCATCGCCTTCTGTATGGGCTCAATTTGATTTACTTTGGCTGTAATTGCCTGTTGAGCATCTCTCTCCTGCGCAAAGGAGTCATCGAGGAAGATCTGATCGTCCTCATCAAACGCCAACCTGCTCTTGTATATCTTCACGGCCACAGTTGCCAATGCAATAAAACCCCATACACCCCACATCACAGGTACAAACATACGCTCCACCTCCGAATGCCGTTCATCGGCCTTTCTATGCTGCATGGTCTCGCCAGCGGAAAGGCCAGCATGGGTGCATCCTAGTACGAAGTGGAATCATTTTAGGTGATGCAAATCACAGTGGATTGGATGGGTTGAAAAGGACACCTGCGTCCGCGTGCCCTACTCCACTTCCTGTTGAGCCCGGTAACCATCGCGCGCGATGATGTCGTACTTCAGCGGTTTCTTCTTCTCGTCCTGCATGCGCAGCGGCTGGCCCTCATCATCCACCAGCACCACGCGCAGCTTGCGGTAGGTCCCGTCCTGCTTGGCGTTCGTGGGGCGGTAGATCAACTGGTACTTGGCGCGAATATTTTGGTTGATGGACCCCATGATGTCCGGCAACTCGCCCTGGAACCGGGGCGCAAAGTGCATCCCGCCCGTCATGCTGGAGAAGGTCTGCATCTGGTTAGCGGCTTGCAGGTAGGTCATATCCGCCATAGCGCCGTTCATGCCGCCTCTGCCGCCGGTGAGCGCCTCGAGAAATCCGCCCGTCGATACAGTGAAGATGGTAATGTCCTGCGATTCCTTGACTCTCTTCAAGATCTTGTCCAGCGTCAGCTTGGACATCGTATCGACGCCCGAAGCGATGAGGATGATGTACTTCTGGCCTTCAATGCGCGAGAGCCGGTCGAGCGATTCGTTCAGCGCGTCAAAAATATTGGTTTCGGAAAACGCCATCGGCATGTAGGCTTCGTTGGCCAGTTGCTGAATCCCCTGCGCAATCTGCTTCTTGTCCTCGGTAAAGTCGCTCACGATGTGCGTGTTCATGTCGAAGGTCATCATCGCGATCTCATCTTGCGGGCGCAGTTGCCGTGTAAAGGCCACGGCCGCATTCAGCATGTCCACCCGGAAGGCCATGCCGCGGGCCGCATACTCGCACAGCATCAGGGCTGTAATGGGCGCTTCCACGCGCTTGAAGCCCTCCACCTTCTGCTCCACGCCGTCTTCATAGACGCGGAAGTTGGCAGGCTTCAGACCGGGCACAAACTGGCCGGTCTTTTCTAGGCGGACGCCCACATCCACCGTCACCTCCGGCACGTCAATGTGCAAAGTGACATTGGGCGCGCCGACGGGATTTTTGAACTTGGGCTCGGCGGGCGCGGGCGGAGGCGGAGGCTGGTCGTCGGGATTCGTCTTTTTCTTGGGGATCGCAATAGCGCCGGCATCGGCATTGGGACCGCCTGAGTCTGCCGAGGGCTGGGCCGGTTGCTGGCCTGCCGCGGGTTGCCCGTTGCTCTGTGCAGCGGCCTGCGCCCGGAGCAATGGAGAAATAGCGAGTGGCGCAAGCACTAGAAACAGTATCGCAAGCCAAAGCTTGCGCGGGGGAGTAAGGGAAATAAGCGATATGGACATAACAACCTCTTCGTTCACAAGCATACGGGATGGGAGCAGTTTCCGGCCTTTCGGACTGGAAACGGATCAGTTCGACTACTGCGGCCTCCTGTGTAGCCAGAGCAGGGAACTGAGCGATCTCATTGAAAACCTGCCTCTCGCCGGAGTCGCTTCACCGTTCGAAGGGCATGAATTTCAAGTGAAGGGTACGGGCTTCAGCTTGTACATAAGCCATACAAAATGAATTTGGGCTTTAGCCCGCGATGGAATGCCCTTTCAAACTCAATTACTACCCACGCCGGTTGCGGTATGCATAACCGGCGCGAAGCACTGTAGTCTAATAGACGTGATAATGAGCCCAAAAGAAACCAGACTAATAGAAACCAAATTCGTGCTGGCATCGCTTTCCTTGGCGCTGGGTTTCGCAGCGATGAATCCTCTGTGCGCGCAAAGCCTTGCGGCAGCCGCCGTTTCCGAAACCAGGCCCGAAACCAGGCCCGAAACCAGGCCCGAA
>Ga0302320_10013788_pt1 | contig 16814 bp, 16 predicted proteins | sample Bog_T0_3_FD_202130 | JGI IMG/M metagenome (GOLD analysis project Ga0302320, IMG submission 202130) | Peat permafrost microbial communities from Stordalen Mire near Abisko, Sweden - Bog_T0_3 | ecosystem: Environmental > Terrestrial > Soil > Wetlands > Peat | place: Sweden: Abisko, Stordalen Mire... | reverse complement strand
CAATGTCGGCGTAGGTCAGGCTGCCGGGAAAGAAGGCTGTAGTGGGAGCGAAGGCGGTAGCGTCGAACTCAAGCGAGTAGATGGACGCCAGGTTGTTGCCCGTGACGTAGGTGAACTTCGTGCCGGGGTGTTGCTGCGTGTAAAGGTCGTCGAGCTTGCCGATGAGGCCTTCGAGCTCCGCGGGACCGACGATACGGATAGAGCCGTCCGGAAGCCTATAACCTGCGCCGGCGGCCGGCGCCTGCGCGTGAGTCACGACACACGGCAACAGCAGCGCGCAGAGTGCAAGCCACACGATTCGGGAAGTTCGCATAGGCACCATCGTGGCTATCCGCGACAATGTCTGTCAAGGAAACGGTTAAGAACTGCTCATCTGGCATTCGCATGCCAACGAGGGAAGAGGCCACAGTCTACTGCGCGGTGGGTTCGTTCAGTCCATGCTCGGGATCGTAGTGGTGGTCGGCCATCCACTGCTTCAACACACCGGGCGGTTCCGTGGCCTCGCTGTTGCGGCCGACATAGACGAACTCCTTGACGTCGACCTTCAACTCGCAGGGTTCGGTGGCGTCTGAGCCCAGCCGGTGAGTGAGAATGACAAGAGTCTCGCCGGGCTTCTTCCACCTGGCCGGATAGGTCTCATATCCGGAGGAGTCCATAAAGCGGTCGCCGCAGCGGTAGGCGAAGTCGATGCCCGCGGGGTTGCCATTCTCAAAGAGATTGGCGCGGCCGTCGCCGTCAACCCACCAGACGATGCCATGACGGCGGTGCACATGGCTGGAGACCTTGAAGATGTGGAGGCGGAGCGGATAGTCGGCGAGATTGTGCGACTCGGCCACGGAGACGCCACTGACCAGTGCGAGACCGGCAGCGAGCATGACAAGACGGTGCCATACAAGACGAGGAACGCGCATAACAAGAACTCCAGCCAAGGAGGATGCTGCCATGATTATGGCATCTCTGTGAAGCCGGGTTACTGTTCCGGGAGCGCGTTTATTTGGGTGCGTCCCGGTCGAGCAACTCGCGGACTTCAGAGAGCGAGAGCAGGTTGCCGTCGACCTCGAACTCAAACTCGCCGGCGTTGTCGGGGACGGGGATCACGTGGCCGACGCTGTGGCCGTGGTCGCGTAGGGTCTTCACGATGAGGCCGGTGTCGATGTCGTGCTTCATGGGCGGGAGGAACTCCTTCAGTATTGGATGCAGGGGATGCGGGAGGAGTGTATATGGTGGCCCGGGCAGGAGTCCAACCTGCGACCTTCGCGTTAGGAGTGCGCTGCTCTATGCAACTGAGCTACCGGGCCATAAGGGTTAGTGTATCGCGGGCGAAAGGCAAACGTGGAGGTCGCGGAGGACGCAGAGGTACGCGGAGGAAGGGCAAAGACAAACGCAGATTCCCTTCGGGAATGACAAACGAAGGAAGGGTAGAATCTTGGTGTGCCCAAGTATTCCATTGTCGTGCCGTTCCATAACGAGGAAGAGAACGTCACCAAGCTCTACGACCGCGTGAAGGACGTGATGGAGCATGTGGGCGCGAGCTTCGAGATGGTGTTCGTCGAGGACGGGTCGCGCGACCGCACCTACCGTCTGCTGGAGGAGATCGCGGCGGTGGACTCGCGGGTGCTGGTGGTAAAGCTGCGGCGGAACTTCGGGCAGACCTCGGCGCTGGCGGCGGGCTTCGACCACGCGTCGGGCGAGATGATCCTGGCTATGGACGGCGACCTGCAGCACGATCCGGCGGAGATTCCCGCGTTCCTGGCGAAGCTGGAAGAGGGCTATGACGTGGTGAGCGGCTGGCGCGCACAGCGGGCCGACAACATGGTGTTGCGGAGGATTCCGTCCGGGATTGCCAACTGGTTGATGGCGCGGCTCTCCGGCGTGGACATTCACGACTTTGGGACGACCTTCAAGGCCTATCGCCGCGAGGTGATCCAGAACATCCCACTGTATGGCGAGATGCACCGGTTCATCCCGGCGCTGGCGAGCTGGTACGGCGCCAGCATCTGCGAGATCCCTATTACCAACCCCGCGCGCGAGTCGGGGCGCAGCCATTATGGGTTGTCACGGACGTTCCGTGTCTTCTTCGACCTGATGACCATCCGCTTCCTGCTGAAGTACATGACGCGGCCACTGCACTTCTTCGGCGGCATCGGCAGCCTGGGTGTGCTCTCCGGTGGCGGAATCGCGGTGTGGCTGCTGCTGGAGAAGCTGCTGACCGGTCACGCGGTCGCGGGCGAGCATGGGCCGTGGTTCATCATCGCGGCAGTGCTGATCCTGGCGGGAATACAGTTCATCGGCGTGGGGCTGCTGGGCGAGTTGCAGGTAAGGCACTTCTTTACCCAGACGCAAACCTCGCCGTATGCCGTGGACCGCGTAGTGCGGATGAAGCCCGTGGAAGAGAGACAGGGACTAGGGAACAGGGATTAGGAAACCGGATGCGAGCGATACAGATTGCCAAGACGGGTGGGCCCGAAGTGCTGGAGCTGGTGGAGCTGGCGCGGCCAGAGCCGACGGCAGGGCAAGCGCTGGTGAAGATTCAGGCCGCCGGGATCAACTTCATCGACACGTATCTGCGCGAGGGGCGGTATCCGGCGCCACTGCCGTTTGTCCCCGGGCAGGAGGCGGCGGGGACGGTCGCCGCCGTGGGCGCAGGCGTCGCCGATTTCCAAGTCGGTGATCGCGTGGCGTGGTCGGGGACGCGCGGGGCCTACGCGGAGTACGCGTGTGTGCCCGCAGCGGAGCTGCTGCGGGTCCCCGATGCGATGAGTCTGGACGATGCGGCGGCGGTGCTGCTGCAGGGCATGACCGCGCACTACCTGGCACACGATACGCACGCGATCCAGCGCGGCGAGACGGTGCTGGTGCATGCGGGAGCCGGCGGCGTGGGGTTGCTGCTGACGCAGATGGCAAAGATGCTGGGGGCGACGGTGCTGACCACGGTCTCGACCGACGAGAAGGCAGAGCTGTCGCGCGGCGCGGGAGCGGACCTTGTGATCCTCTATACGCGGGAGAGCTTCGCCGAAGCGGTGAAGAAGTTTACCGGCGGCGCGGGGCTGCCTGTGGTGTACGACTCGGTGGGCAAGACGACCTTTGACGATTCTCTGCAGTGCTTGCGGCCGCGCGGGCTTCTGGCATTATTTGGCGCTTCGAGCGGCGCCGTGCCGCCGTTCGATCTCATCCGGCTGGCCGGAGCGGGCTCGCTCTACGTAACCCGACCGACGCTGAAGGACTACACGCAGACTCGGGCGGAACTGGAGAAGCGCGCAGCGGATGTGTTTGGCTGGGTCGCGAGCGGCGCGCTGAAGGTGCGTATCGGTCATCGCTACAGACTGGAAGACGCGGCCCAGGCGCACCGTGATCTGGAAGGGCGCAAGACGACCGGCAAGGTGTTGCTGAGCATGTAGCAGTGCCGAATATTTATCAGCAAGTACATCTCCCGTGCGTCCAATCGGGATGGGGTGGGAACGCGGAATGACTCTTCGATGGATTTCGGCGACGGCTCTGGCCCTTACTCTGCTGAGTGCGGCCGGCGATGCCTCGCCTGCACAGGCTCAGGCGGGAGAGGCTCCTCGCCCGGTGCTCGTAGAGTTGTTTACCTCCGAGGGATGTTCGAGCTGTCCCCCGGCGGACGCCCTGCTGCGCAAGCTGGAAGGGACGCACACCGCCACCGGGCAGTGGATCATCGCGCTGAGTGAGCACGTTACCTACTGGAACCGGTTGGGGTGGTCCGACCCGTTCTCTTCGGAGACTTTTACCGCCCGCCAGAACGACTATGGGGACCGCTTTCAACTGGACGAGGTCTATACGCCGCAGGTGGTCGTCAACGGCGACCGCCAGGTGGTGGGCAATGATGCGAGCGCCATACTGGAGGCGGTGCGGCAACAGAACGGGACGTCTCCCTTGAAGTTGGAGATTCCTTCGATCACTGCCGAAGGCGGCGCACTGCTGATGACCTACTCGGTGAGCGGAGCGGTCCCGCGGCAGGGCGTGGAGGTGTATGTGGTGCTGGCCGACGACCTGGACACGTCCCATGTGGGACATGGGGAGAATGCGGGCCGCACGCTGAGCCACGTCTCGGTGGCGCGCAGCCTACTGCGTGTGGCCACCGTGAAGGCAGCCGAGCAGAGGACTGTCATAGTTGCCTTACCGGAGCGGGCGGGCGTGCAGTATGCCGGCAGCCGGCATCTGGTTGTCTTCGCTCAGCTTCCGGGCCTGGGTAAGGTCCTGGACGTGGCCAGCCGGCCCGTGCCCCAGACCTTTCCCACAACACAACTGGCCGTCGCCGCCGTACACTAGACGCTCGCTGCAGTTCCTGCGTTGCTGCCATCGATAGCGACGCACGGTTGTTTCATGTTACGCAAAGGAATGTTCGGGAAGCGCGGTGAGACTCCGCCACTGCCCCGCAACTGTGATGCGCGCACTTCGCCGATGCTGGTGAGAGTGAGGACGGCCGGGAGACTTCCACTGACGCTGCTGCGCCGGGAAGGGAGCTCCGCAAGACAAGGCCGGCTTTGAAATCGCGCCAGTCAGGAGACCGGTTCCGCTGCCAGACCAGCCACGCTTCCGTCGGGGAAGCGGAGGAATCCATCATGTCGTTCCTGCTGAGCCGCTGTGCGGCCCTTTGTCTGCGTGCGAGGTCCTCTCGACGCGTCGCGCTCCATCTTCTAATTACCTCACTGCTTACGGTCGGTGCCCATGCCGTGGTGGTCCGCGGTCGCGTGACCGATGCTCTGGGCGCTCCGGTGGCCGGCGGCCGCGTGCAACTGGTGGAGCGAGGCAAGGTGATCGCCATCGCCTATGCCGGCGTAGACGGCAGCTACGAGCTGCGCTCCTCCGATGGTGGGCGGTTCACCTTGCTGGGGTCGGCACCGAAGTTTCTGCCGGCCATCGGGCAGGACTTCTACGGCGGACCCACCGACGTGCTACAGCAGGATGTGGTGCTGGCCGCGAACAGCGTGCGCCAGGACATTACGGTGACGGCCACCGGCATCGCGACACCTCTGCCGCAGTTGACTGCGCCGGTAACGGTGATTCCCGACGAGGCGGTGGCGCTGGATGTTGGCGTGGCCAACGCGCTGCGGCAGGTGCCGGGCGACTTTGTGGTGCGGACTGGGCAGACCGGCGGCGTGACCAGCTTGTTTCTGCGCGGAGGCAACTCGACGGCGAACCTGGTGACCGTGGACGGCGTGCCCGCGGATGATGTAGGCGGCGTCTTCGACTACGGCACGGTGAGTTCGACTGCAATCAGCAAGATCGAAGTGGCGCGCGGGCCAGACTCGGCGATCTATGGAACCGATGCGGGCGCTGGCGTGGTGGCGATCTCCACGCCGCGCGGAACGAGCTTGCAGCCGCTGTTTACCTACTCCGGAGATGCAGGCAACCTGCATAGCTGGCGCGATGAGGCCACGGTGGGAGGAACGGCGCGGCGCTTCGATTACTTCGGTACATTCTCGCGCTTCGACACGTCGAATGCGGTGTCGATGGACCGCTACCATGCGGGTACGGCAGTCATCAACCTGGGTTACGACATCAATGGCAATACACAACTGCGGCTCACGCTGCGCAATGCGGACTCGGTGCAGGGTGTACCCGGGCCCCTGGACTTTGACGGGGTTGCGGAGAACAACCGGCAGGGAGATCAGGACCTGTACTCCGCTGCGACGCTGGAGAACCGCACCAAACGCGACTGGCACAACCTGGTGCGCTACGGAATCGCACGCAAGCGCGAGCAGGAGATTGAGTTCGGCAACGTCGGAAACCTGGTGACCTTCTTCGCCGGGACGCCCTATGCCTATACAGGATACGTTGGAAATACCGTGAACATCCGCGGGGCGAACGGCTATACCGCGAGGGGACAAGTACAACTGTTTTCCGGGAACAACTACGACCAGGACTCCAACCGCGACCAGCTCTACTACCAGAGCGACTACAGCTTTTCGCCGCACATGGTGGCGCTCTTCGGATTTCGCTACGACAACGAGCGTGGATCGTACAACGATTACGATCCCGCCTACAGCTACGTTGAGCACGAGAAGATTCAGCGCACCAACTTCGAGTACAACCTGCAGTTCCAGGGTGAGTTCTGGAACCGGGTGTTCTACTCAGCGGGCGGAGCGGTGGAGAAGAACCATCTTTATGGGATTGCGGGAACGCCGAAGATCGGTCTTGCCTTTGTGCCGGTGCATCCTTCTCTCAAGCACTTCCATGGAACACGGCTGCGCGCGAATGCGGCCACCGGCGTGCAGGAGCCGACGCTGGCACTCCAGTTCTCCAGTCTCTATACGCAGTTGCTGGCGGCGGGTGACACTGCGGACATTGCGAAGTATGGCATAGGGCCGCAGACCGCGGAACGGTCGCGCAGCTACGACGTGGGCATTGACCAGAACATCCTGGGCGCGAAGCTGGTATTGAAGGCCGGGTACTTCCATAACGTCTTTGATCGTCAGCTGGAGGGAATCAGCTCGGCGAACCTGAAGCAGTACTTCGGCATCACGATCCCAGCCGGCGACTCCATCTACAGCGCTTACCTGAACTCGTTGGCGTTCCGTGCACAGGGCGCGGAGGTGGAGCTCGAATGGCAGCCGAAGCCCCGCTTCCTGGTCCGCGGAGGCTACACCAATCTGTCCACACGGGTGGTGCAGTCGTTCGCAACGGATGCGGTGAATGCCAATCAAGGCAAGCCGACGGTGAACCCGAACCTTCCTGGAATCGCCATTGGAGCGCTGGGTCCGCTGGTGGGCGCAAGGCCGTTCCGGCGCGCTCCCAATACGGGTTACTTCGATGTGCAGTACACGCGGTCGAAGTTCAGCCTCGTCTTCAGGGGTGCTCTGGCCAGCCGCAGCGACGACTCCACGTTTCTGTCCGGCGAGGACATCAACAGCGGCAACACGCTGCTTCTGCCCAACCGCGACCTCGATTTTGGATACGTCAAACTGGACCTCGGCGGGACGTACTCATGGAAGCATGGGATCACGTACTTCGCGCAGGTTGACAATCTGTTGAACGACCAGCACATCGGGCCTATCGGATATCCCGGCTTGCCGCTCAGCTTCCGCACCGGACTGAAGCTGCGGCTGGGCGGCGACTAGCACCGATGAATGTGCCTTTGGCCTGCTGCGGGTTGGCGGCGGGCCATTGTGCATTAAACACGCCGGTTGGACAAATGTTGTATGCCACCACAGGCCTCCCTTTCGCGTCTAATCGAACGTAAGAAAAGAGGAGACCATGAAATATCCGATACGCATAATGATTGGTGCAGCGCTGCTAACCGGTTCCGTCGCGACGACGATGGCGCAGGAGATTCCCAACGAGGGGCCCGTGCCGACGACGGTGTTGATTAACGTTGACTCCAAACATAATGAGCCCCTGAACCCCGCGCTGCTGAAGCTGGAGGTCAACCGCCACGAGTCGCCCATTACGGCGGTGACGCCCCTCTCTCCCGCGACGGCGCAGGTGGCGATCCTGATCGACGACGGCCTGCGTTCCTCGGTCAGCCTGCAGCTGAAGGACATCGAAAATTTCATCAACAGCCTGCCTGCGGGAACGCAGGTGATGGTGGGCTACATGCAGAACGGAACGGTGCGATCGGCGGGCGGATTTTCCGCGAACCACGAGGAGGTCGCTTCACAGCTCCGGGTGGTGGAGTCGATCCCGGGCGCGGCGGCGAGCCCTTACTTCAGCCTGTCGACGTTTGTGAAGAACTGGCCGTCCAATCAGCCGGGGGCGCGCCTGGTGCTGATGATTACCAATGGCATCGACCCGTACAACGGCCGGCCCTCGGTCCTGAACCAGGACAGCCCCTACGTGCAGACGGCGCAGGAAGACGCGGAGCGCGCCGGAGTGGCGGTGTACTCGATCTACTACGGCGATGCGGGCATGCACGGCGGCAGCTTTAGCGGCCAGAGCTATCTCTCGCAAGTGGCGGAGGCCACGGGCGGGGAGCTGTTCAACATGGGCTCGATTCCGCCGCCCTCGTTTGCGCCGTACCTCAAGGAGTTCCGCAAGGCCATCCTGGAGAGCTACTCGGTGAGCTTTATGGCCAGCGCCAACCGCGAGAAGCGCGACACGCTGACGCCGGTGAAGGTCACCAGCTCGCAGTCCGGCGTGAAGATTCACGCGCCCGAGGCCGTGCATCCGGGAGTGAATGAGCCGTAAGGATGTTGTCAACCGGGAGCAAAGCGAAGGCCCCGGATGTCTCCGGGGCCTTGCTGTTGGTAATGGTGGGATGGGGGCTTAGTACATGCCGTCCATGCCGCCGTGGTTGTGGCCGCCGCCGGCGGCGGCTTCCTTCTTCTCGGGGATGTCGGCGATCATGGCTTCGGTGGTGAGCATCAGGCCGCTGATCGACGCCGCGTTCTGCAGCGCCGTGCGGGTGACCTTGGTGGGGTCGATGACGCCGGCCTTGACCAGATCCTCGTAGACGCCCGTTCCGGCGTTGTAGCCGTAGTTGGAGTCCTTCGATTCGTTGATCTTGCCGATGACCACCGCGCCCTCTTCGCCAGCGTTGTGGACGATCATGCGCAGCGGCTCTTCAATCGCGCGACGGATGATGTTCGCGCCGATCTTCTCGTCGCCTTCCAGCGTCTTGATGAGCTCGTCCACGGCCTTGCCGCAACGGATCAGCGCTACGCCGCCGCCCGGGACGATGCCCTCTTCTACGGCCGCGCGGGTTGCGTGCATCGCATCCTCGACACGGGCCTTCTTCTCCTTCATCTCGGTCTCGGTAGCAGCACCGACCTTGATGACGGCCACGCCGCCGACCAGCTTGGCGAGACGCTCCTGGAGCTTCTCGCGGTCGTAGTCGGAGGTAGTCTTCTCGACCTGCGCGCGAATCTCCTTCACACGGGCTGCGATCTTGGCGTCGTCTCCGCCGCCGTCGATGATGGTGGTGTTGTCCTTGTCGATGGTGACGCGCTTGGCAGTACCGAGGTCCTCAATCTTCACGCCCTCGAGCTTGATGCCGAGGTCCTCCGTGATGGCTTTGCCGCCGGTGAGGACAGCGATGTCTTCCAGCATGGCCTTGCGGCGGTCGCCGAAGCCCGGCGCCTTGACTGCCGCGACATTCAACGTCCCGCGCAGCTTGTTCACCACCAGCGTGGCGAGCGCCTCACCGTCCACATCCTCGGCGATAATCAGCAGCGGCTTGGCGGTGCGGGCGATCTGCTCCAGCAGCGGCAGCAGGTCCTTCATCGTGGAGATCTTCTTCTCATAGATGAGGATGTAAGGGTTCTCGAGCGCCGCTTCCATGCGCTCCGGGTCGGTGACGAAGTAGGGCGAGAGATAACCACGGTCGAACTGCATGCCTTCGACCACATCGAGCTGGGTCTCCATGGTGCGGGACTCTTCGACGGTGATGACGCCGTCTTTGCCGACCTTCTTCATAGCCTCGGCGATGATGGTGCCGATCTGCTCATCAGAGTTGGCGGAGATGGTGCCGACCTGGGCGATCATGTCGCCGGAGACGGGCTTGGAGAACTCCGAAAGTGCGCCGCCGACCACGTTGCCGTGCTCGTCGCGTTTGCCGATGATGGCTTCCACGGCCTTGTCGATGCCGCGCTTCAGCGCCATGGGGTTGGCGCCTGCCGCGACGGTCTTCACGCCCTCGCGATAGATGGCCTGGGCCAGAACGGTGGCGGTGGTGGTGCCGTCGCCGGCGACGTCGCTGGTCTTGGAGGCGACCTCCTTGACCATCTGCGCGCCCATGTTCTCGAGGCCCTCAGGCAGCTCGATCTCCTTGGCGACGGTGACGCCGTCCTTGGTGATGGTGGGGGAGCCGAACTTCTTTTCGATGACGACGTTGCGGCCCTTGGGTCCGAGCGTCACCTTGACGGCGTTGGCGAGCGTGTTGACGCCGCGAAGGATTGCTTGACGGGAGTCTTCACCGTGCAGGATTTGCTTTGCCATTTCTTACTCCTAGAGTCTGAGTGGTTCGGGTTTTCGGCGGTCAGCCGCCAGTGTTCCAGCTGCCAGATGCCAGCTACTTCTTGAGGATGCCGAGGACCTCTTCCTCGCGCATGATGAGGAACTCCTCGCCGTCGAGCTTGATCTCGGTGCCGGAGTACTTGCCGAAGAGGATGGTATCGCCTGCCTTGACGTCCAGCGGGAAGACCTTGCCTTCATCGTTGGACTTGCCCTTACCGACCGAGATGACCTCGCCCTGCTGGGGCTTTTCCTTGGCCGAATCGGGGATGATGATGCCGCCGCGGATGCTCTCGCCCTCTTCGATACGGCGGACGAGGATACGATCATGCAGGGGCGTGAACTTGTTAGCTGCCATGTAATGCTTCTCCTTATGAATGCGTTGCATACGAGCGATGAACCGAATTTGAGCGGCCGGAAGGGGCTTTGCGGCCACCTGGCACTCTAACCTGCCGACTGCTAAGATAAGCTTTTGTAACCAGTGAAGTCAAGCCGGGAGGCGTGAATCTTAGTTGAATCCGCTAAGATTTTCGGATAGAGCTATTCTGCTCATCCGTCCCGGCCAGAGACCGCCGTTCCGCTGTAAAATCGTTCCCATGAGACTGAGTTGGCGCGGTATTTGGGCCGGATGTGCGGTGGTTCTGGTGGCAGCTTCTTCGCATGGGCAGACGGAGCAGCATGGCCGCAAGTACAAGCCGATGCCGCCTACAGCGCATATTGTGGTGACGGTGCAGAAGGGCTTCAACGGCAAGCCGCTGATGAACGCTGCGGTGGTCTTCCACGCGGTGCGCGACGGCCGGAACGACGGCAACCTCGAAGTGAAGACAGACCCCGATGGCAAGGCCACCATCGACGTGATTGAGATCGGCAGCCAGGTGACGGTGCAGGTGATCGCCAACGGCTTTGCGACCTATGCCGGCGATATGAACGTGGACGGTCCGACCAAAGAGTTGCTGGTGAAGCTGCAGCGGCCCAAGGCGCAGGTCTCGGACTATGAGGACAACGACGGCAAAGCCTCGCAGGTAAAGCCCGGCGTGCAGGAGCATGTGGTGACCAAGCCGGCAAGCCCACCCACGGCGACGCCCGCGACACCGGCTCCCAATGGACCGCCGCAGTGATGCTGGAGTCGCTTCCTCTGGCGGGAAGGCGGGCCCTGGTGACCGGCGGAGCCCGGCGGATTGGCCGGGCCGTCGCGCTGGCGTTGGCCGAGGCGGGCGCGAATGTGGCCATCACCTTCCGCGGATCGGAAGTCGAGGCACAACAGACGGTTGAGCTGCTGCGCGCCGCTGGGGCCAAGGCGTTGGCCGTGAACTGTGATGTGCGCTCCGAGGCCAGCGTGAATGAGGCGGTGCTGGCGGCGATTGAGCCGATGGGCGGTCTCGACATCCTGGTGAACAACGCGGGCGCCTTTGAGACCGCAGTGCTGCAGGACCTCACCGCCGCGCAGTGGGACGCGATGTTCGAGACCAATACGCGAGGGCCGTTCCTGGTGGCGAAGGCCGCCTATCCGCACCTGAAGGCCGCGAACGGGCGCATCATCAACCTCGGCTCGCTGGGTGGAATCCATCCCTGGGCGACGCACGCGCACTACTGCACCTCCAAGGCGGCGCTGCACATGCTCTCGCAGACCATGGCCAAGGCCTGGGCGCCGGAGATCGCCGTGAACTGCGTAGCTCCGGGCATGATCGTGATGGGCGAGGTGGACCCGGCCTACGAGCACTTCGCAGCCAAGACTCCGATGCATCGCAATGGAACGGCGGAGGATGTGGCTGCGGCGGTGCTGTTCTTCGCCACGGGGCCGAGCTTCATCACCGGGCAGTTGCTGGCAGTGGACGGCGGGCTGGGACTGTAGAAGGCAAGGAGCAGAACGCTGCTTTTTACTCCTTACTCACTACTCCTTATCTCTTGCGAAGATGCGCTTCCACCACGGCTGACCCGCTAACTCGTCGCTGTAGAGATGCAAGGGTTCTTCCTGCTCTCCGAGTTCGCGGCCCTCAAAGACATCCAGGGGATTGCCGGTGCAGATGAGGTCGGCGTACTCTGCGCCGTAGCGCTCGGCTACCATGGCGTGCGCCTGGCGCATCTGCGGCGGACGGAACTTCAGGTCGTGCGCGTCCGTGGCGAGAAAGTGGACCCAGCGGTTGGCCAGCAGCCTGTGAGCCATGCGCTCAGCGGCCTTGCCCATCTGTCCCAGGACCGATCCGGCGGTGACCTGTACCAGCAGGCCGTGACGCAGCCAGTCCTTGAGCCGCTCACTGTCGCGCTGCAGGGTGGGGTTGCGCTCCGGATGGGTGAGGATGGGCGCCATGCCGGCGAGGCGCAGCTCATAGAGCGTCTCGCCAAGGTGCGGCGAGATGGCCAGGTCGGGCAGCTCGACCAGCAGATACTCGGTGGCGTTCAGCGTGTACTTGCGCGGGTTGTCGAGCGCGTCGCGGATGTTCTCAAAGTTCACATGGAAGTCGCAGCCGGTGGCCAGCGTCAGCGGGACGCCGCGTTCGTCCAGCGCGGCGCGCAACTGGGCCAGGCGCTCGGCGATGAGGGCAGGCGAGAAGGTGTATCGGCTGCTGGCGTGCGGCGTCGCCACCACGTGGGTGATGCCCTCCCCGGCCGCCATGCGCGCCATGGCGATGGAGGTCTCGAGGTCCGGAGAGCCGTCGTCAATGCCCGGCAGCAGATGATGGTGCAGGTCAACCATAGGAGGAAAGAATCAACTCTATCATCGTATGTTTCGGGCCCGGGCGTGAGTTTCGTGCGGCTGCGAAGGCAGCGCATAGCTGCCCAGGTGCATCGAAACGGCAATAGACTGGCGGCGGCTACACGCATCGTATGATGGACGCAGGGCGGTCCGCTACGGTCGTTGGCGAGCATCGCCGAGAAGGAGTTTCAGGGACCCTATTCATGGCAGACAAGAGCACCCCCAACAGCAAGCCCCGCGTTCTGGTTGCGGACGATGAGCAGGTCATCGCCAATACGCTCGCGATCATCCTCAACCAGGCGGGCTTTGAGGCGCGCGCGGTGTATAGCGGAGAACGCGCCCTGGAGGCGCTGGACGGCTTTCAGCCCGACATGCTGATCTCCGACGTCATCATGACCGGCATGACCGGCATCGAGGCGGCGATCCAGACCCGGGCGAAGCTCCCCGGGTGCAAGATCCTGCTGTTCTCCGGCCAGGCTGCGACCGCCGACCTTCTGGAGCGGGCGCGGGCCCAGGGCCATGAGTTCGAGATCCTCGCCAAGCCGGTGCATCCGACCGACCTGCTGGCCAAGCTGCGGGCCTGAGGCAAGTTGTCAGTTGTCGGTGTTCAGTAACACAGCACGGAGAACTGACAACGGAGAACTCAGAGCGGAAGACCTGCCCGCCGCCGCAATATCTCCCGGCGCTTTACCTCAATCAGGTACTCATAGAAGCTAATCAGCGTGGCATACATCACGCCGGGCCGTCCGTCGAGCACCGCGCCGCGCACCAGCACCAGGTAGAACCACTTGATCAGCGGCCGCAGCGGCAGGCGGTAGAAGATGGCCTTCTGCGCGATGCGGCGCTGTTGCACGCCGTCGGCAAAGACCGCCTTGCCGAGCGAGGCGTGCTGCGTGGCCTCGCCCCCGGCGAGCAGCTCGGCCTCCACGGAGGAGTATCCGTTGTGCTTAGCGACCCAGTGCGCGATGCCCTTGGAGAACGCCATATGGTCGAGCGGGCACTCCAGGTCGGCGATCCCGCCCTCGACCGTGGTGACCTCATTGATGCGGCGCGTGTAGTGCACGCGGCCCACGCGCACCAGGCGCAGGTAGCTGGTGGTCATCTGCGCGTGCCTGAGCCATTGGCCCCACAGGAAGTCGCGGCGCCGGATGCGGAAGGCCGCGACCGTGGGAGGCGCGGCTGCGAGCGCGCGGGGCATCTCGGCGTTCAGCTCCGGCGTGGGCCGTTCGTCGGCATCCAGCACCAGCACCCAGGGGTGGCGAAACGGCAACTGCATGGAGGCGTTGCGCTGCGCCGCAAAGCTGTCGAAGGCATGCACCGTGACTGTGGCGCCGCGCTCTCTGGCGATCTCCGCGGTGCGGTCGGTGCTGCCGGAGTCGAAGACATGCACGTCGTCGCACCAGGCAACGGCGTCGAGGCAACCGGGCAGGTCCTGCTCCTCGTTCAGCGTGAGGATGAGGACGGAGATCATGACGCGCCGCCGACTTCCGGCGGCGGTGTGCGCCTGCGCACAGCCACCGCGGGATGGCCGCTGTAGACGGTCCACGGTTCAAGGTCGCGTGTGGCCACCGACTGCAGGCCGAGCACCGCGCCTTCGCCGATACGCACGCCGGGAGCGACCGCGGCGCGCGCGCAGATCCATGCATACCGCTCCACGGTCATGGCGTAGGCCAGCAGCGGAAACTCGGGGTCGTTGTAGTCGTGCGTCGCGCCGCAGAGGAAGCTTTCCGGCGAGAGGATGACGTGCGAGCCGAGTTCGACCGGCGCGGGATTGTAGATCTCCGCGCGGTCGCCCAGCGTGACATGGTCGGCGCAGACCAGGTTCCACGGCGCCCACACCCTGGCCGCGGGATAGATGCGGCTGCGCGGCCCGACCTTCGCGCCGAAGAGGCGCAGAAGCAAGGCGCGCCAAACGTACAGTGGCCGCGGCGAAAGCCGAAAGAACAGCAACCAGCAACAGCCCCACAGCAGGCGCAGAGCGCGGTTGGCCAGCGAGAACGTGGGGCGCGCGTAGGGGTCACGGCCGGGCTGCACGGCGCGAAGGTCGGCGTGTCGCGCCATCTCAGCGGGCCTCCGTTGTGGGGAAGGCGTTGAGGACCTGCGCGGTGTTGCAGCGCATGTCATAGTCCGCGGAAAACTTTCGGCGCGCGTTGTCGCTCATCGCGGCGCGGGCAGCGGGATCCATTGCGAGCCAGCGTTCCAGCAACCGTCGCGTTCCGGCCAGCGTATCCGGCTCGACCAGGCCGCAGTGCGCGGCGGCGATCTCCGGGGCGATGTTCACCTGGTCCGAGATCAGCACCGGCTTGCCGCTGGCCAACGCCTCCACGACAGCGATGCCGAAGTTCTCCTGGTGCGAGGGCAGGATGAAGGCCTCGCAGGCGGCGAGCGCGCCCCACTTGGCATCGCCCTGCAACAGACCGGGCCAGTGGATGCGGTCGGCGACGCCGGCTGCCTCGGCGCCGGCGCGCAACTCGCGGCCCCAGTCTGCCGGGTCCGGGCCAGCCATCAGCAGGTGCAGTCCGGTGTCGTCGGCAGCTTCTCGGGCAAACGCCTGTACCAGCAGGTCGCAGCCCTTCTTGGGATCGATGCGGCCGAGGAAGAGCAGGAATCTCCTGCCGCGCAACTCCGGGCAGCGGTCATAGAAGGTGTCCAACAGCTGGGCGGTGTCGGCGGGCGGCGGCTCGGAGCCCAGCGGCGTAACCAGCGGCGTCCAGCGGGCGGGCCAGAAGGTGTGCTGCGCCAGGTCGCGCTCGGTCGCGGTGGTGAAAAGAACGCGCGTCGCCGAGCGCAGTGTCCAGTACTCCGAGAGCAGCCAGTAGAGACACTTTTTCAGGTGCTTGGCGGGGTAGGTGCGCTGGAACCACGGATCGAGCATCCCGTGGGGGAAGACCATGTAGGGGACGCGCTCGGAGAAGGCGCGGCGGGCGGCCCATCCGGTGTACTCCCACAGGCCGTGGACGAGGACTCCGTCAAAGCGGTCGCGGTTGGCGCGCAGCCAGCGCAGCAATGCAGGCCGCCACCAGCGCGGTTTGGCGCTGCCGAAGGCATGCACCGGAAAGGGCAGCGCGCCGAGGAAGGCTGCCGATGGGTCATCGAGCGTGGCCAGCTCGGCGCTGTCACCGGGCGGAGCGTAGCGGATCAACATCTGGATGGCCTCGCTGGGACCGCCGGCCGCCGGGCTGATGGTGGCGACGATGTGCAGGATTCTCAACGGCTTTGCGGCCCCTCGGCGTAAGGATAGCAGGGCATTCCAGGCCGGTTTGCGTGAGTCTCTGAATCCGACGGGTCCCTGCCCCTCCCCCCTCCCCTTTTGGGCCAAAGTTGGCAGAACATTGGACTTAGGGGTGGACCTTGCCGAGTCGTCATATATCCATTAGATATATTGCCCGTTGGCGGCTATGGGATTGTCAAAGTGTTGAACACCTATCCGGCCTGGGCCGGTAGCGAGAAGAGCCCGGGGTGGCCGCGCGGTCTTCTTGCTGTATTTATTGTATCGGGCGTGTCAAGGGGGAACTGCGGGTCTCTCCACTGCGGCCGCAAAGAACGCGGCCTCCGGTCGAGATGACACATCGGGTGTGGTATTCGGGGTCAGGCGCAGAGTTTGCCCGTAGTGTGGGCCAGCGCGGCGCGGAGGCCGGCTACATCCTGCTCAAAGCTCCAGGTAGCCATGCGCGCGCGGGCCGCAGAGGACATACGCGCAGCGGCTTCGGGGCAGGCGAGGAAGCGGCGCAGCGCGGCGGTGAGCGCGGGGATGTCGCCGACGGGGTAGACGCAGCCTTCGACGCCATCGGGTATCAGGTCGGGGTGGCAGCCGACGTCCGACGAGACGATGGCCGGGCAGCCACAGGCCAGGGCCTCATTGACGATCAGCCCCCACGGCTCATGCTGCGAGGGCAGGACGAAGACCGAGGCCAGTCGGAAGAGGCCGGGCAGCTCGGTCTGGTTACGGAAGCCGAGGAAGCGGACGTGGGTTGCGATGCCGAGTTGCTCGGATTGTTGTTGGAGGCGGGCGCGCTCTTCGCCGTCGCCGGCGATCAGAAGGTATGGGGGGAGTTGGATGGACACGGAGGTTCGCACCCAAGTCTCAGAATCGAGACCTGGGGCACCCACACCCGGATTTGAGGCGAGCAGGGCCGCAAAGGCCGTGAGCAGGTCGGCGGCGCGCTTGCGCGGTTGCAGCTTGGAGGCGAAGAGGATCACCGGGCGG
>Ga0302320_10013786_pt1 | contig 16816 bp, 15 predicted proteins | sample Bog_T0_3_FD_202130 | JGI IMG/M metagenome (GOLD analysis project Ga0302320, IMG submission 202130) | Peat permafrost microbial communities from Stordalen Mire near Abisko, Sweden - Bog_T0_3 | ecosystem: Environmental > Terrestrial > Soil > Wetlands > Peat | place: Sweden: Abisko, Stordalen Mire... | reverse complement strand
TACATCATGAGCCCTTGTTGCCTCTCGCCGATGGGTGGCGGCGGCCCTGGTCCGTCGGACCGGATGAAAGAGATGGCCATCGCCAACGAGAAGAAGGTTGCCGCGGCACAGTCGCCGGCAGAACTGGCTTCTCAATCGCCGGGCTTCGCCGCCGCGCAATTTGCAACAGCAGCCGCGTGGGCTCCCGACCCCAAGAACCCGCCGCTCTACTTCGATCTGCCAACAAAGGATGGAGTTCCGGTACCGGAGATTCAGGCGAAATTCGCCGCCAATGCGCCCCTGGTTTTTGTCGACCAGTACATCGGAAATCTAAAGCAGTATCGCGCCATCGCCATGGATGTGGGCGATCAGGACGGCTTGCGCTTCGATGCCATCAAGCTGCACGATATCTTCGATATGTACGGAATTGTGAATAGCTTCGAAATCTATCCGGGTACGCACACCAGCGCCGTCGCAGATCGATTTCAGAATCACGTGATGCCGTTCTTCAGCAAGAATCTTTGCTTCCAAGTGAACTGTAAATAGTGGACTCGTCGCTGTACGTCACATTCACGAAAGGAACACCGGCAATGAAGCAAACCAGATTGATGCTGCTTGCGATTGCAGTCTGCTGTATTACCCCCGCAGTCCATGCGGAGTCGACGAGCCTCTGCACAGACCTTACGAATCTCAAGATAGAAGGCGTGGAGATTACGAAGGCCGCATTTGCTCATGCCGGAACTACACTCCCGCCCCCTTTTCCGGGAGCCCCGAGCACTGGCCCCTTGCCTGCGCATTGTCGCGTTGACGGTGTAATCCATCGCCGAAAGGGAACTGACGGTGAAGAGTTTGGGATCGGCTTTGCGCTGGCTCTGCCGGAAGAGGCAGCTTGGAACGGTGATTTCATGATGCAAGGCGGAGGCGGTGCCAACGGCACAGTCGCCTATCCACTCGGTGCGTCCTATTCCGGCGAGAAGCCGGCCCTCTTTCAGGGATTTGCGGTGGCCAGCACCGATACCGGACACAAGGCAAAGAACGGGGGATTTGATTTCTCGTTCATGCGCGATCAGCAGGCTTATTTGGACTTCGCATACCAGGCGAATGCTGAAGTCGCTGGAGTGGCAAAGCATATCATCGCGCATTACTACGCGAAGCCCGCGCGATACTCCTACTTCGTCGGCTGCTCGACTGGCGGGCGCGAAGGTATGATTCTTTCTCAGCGCTATCCCACAGTATTCAACGGCATCGTCTCCGGTGATCCTGCCATGCGTACGGGGTTCTCGAACATTGCAATCGGCAAGTGGATTCCGGCGGCTTACAACCAGGCTGCGCCCAAGGACGAGACAGGCAAGCCGCAGATTGAGAAGTTCCTTTCCGCGGATGAGCGAAAGCTGTTCATGGACTCTCTCATGAAGAGATGCGATGCGCGAGATGGCGTTTCGGATGGAATGATCTTTGATCCGTTCGGCTGCGATTTCGACCCCGCGGTGCTCTCTTGCAAGCCTGGCCAGACTGAAGCTTGCATCGCGCCGGAGAAAGTTGCGGCGATCAAGAAAGCGTTTGCGGGACCGAAGAACGCATACGGAACCCAGGTCTATCCGGGCTTCCTATACGATTCAGGCATCGCGTCAGCAGGCTTTGCATCGGGGTTGCTTGCAATGGGGAAGAACGGGATATTTGGACCCTATCCAACTTCGACCGAGATCGACGTTGACAAGGAAGCGTTGCACGCAGCCGATCCGCTCGTGGAACCAGCATCGTCCAACCTGTCGACGTTTTCTGGAAACGGCGGCAAATTGATTTTCTTTCATGGAGACAGCGATCCGTGGTTCTCAGCCCTCGATACTCTTGGCTACTATCAATCGCTGGGCGCGGTCAACGGCGGAGCCGACAAGGTTTCCGAATGGAGCCGTTTGTTTCTGGTGCCTGGAATGGCGCATTGCGGCGGAGGCCCGGCGCTTGACCGTTTCGACATGCTGAGCACCATTGTGAACTGGGTCGAGAAGGGAACCGCGCCGGACGCGGTAATTGCGACGGGGAAGGCATTCCCTGGGCGGAGCCGTCCCCTTTGCGCCTATCCTAAACATGCCCAGTACATGGGGAGCGGAGACAGCGAGGACGCTCGAAACTTTCATTGCCAGTGAGGGCGCGCACCAATGAGGTTTCCACCTCGCGTTCTTCAACAGAATACTTGAGAGAGCGTTGTTGCTGATACACTCGATGCGCATAGAGGAGTGTCACTTCCAGTGTTCTCTGCAGCGAATCGCCAGTAGGCCGTTCGATTGGGAGCCAGTCATGATGGACCGTTCGCGCCGTAACTTCCTCAAGACATCTGCCGGGGCTGCCGGGCTTTGCTTCGTCGGTCCTTCTGCCGTCGCTCAGGCCTTGTTCGGAAATGAGCTCCAGCATCCTTCGGGCAAACTTGAACCCTTCCCGCTCGCCTCGGTCCGGCTTGCCTCCGGCATCTTCCAGCAACAGGAGGAGGTCAACGCGCGCTACCTCGACTCGCTTACGGTTGACCGGCTCCTCCATTCCTTCCGCATCACCGCGGGCATTTCTTCCAGTGTGACGCCCTACAAAGGCTGGGAGGATCCAACCTGCGAACTGCGCGGACATTTCACCGGCGGCCATTTCCTTTCCGCGGTTGCGCTGGCCTCTGCCGGTTCGGGAAACACCGTCCTCAAGACCCGAGGCGAGGAACTTGTATCCGGCCTCGGTTCGTGCCAGAAGAAAATCGGAACCGGTTACCTGGGCGCATATCCAACCGATATCTTTGAACACCTGGCCCAGGGCAAGCCTGCGTGGGCGCCCTTTTACACATACCACAAAATCATGGCCGGCCTCCTTGACATCTATCGGCACACCGGCAACACCGATGCTCTGCATATTGCCGAAGGCATGGCTCAGTGGGCGCAGGAATACTTCGTGGGCATCAGCGCCGAGCAGCATCAGCGCATACTACGCACTGAGTACGGCGGCATGAACGAGGTGCTGGTCAACCTGGCCGCGGTCACCGGGAAGGAGCGCTACCTCGACGCCGCGCACGCCTTCGAGCAGCCGGGGTTCCTTGATCCCTTAGCCGGCCGCCGCGACGAATTGCAGGGCCTCCATGCAAACACTCATATACCCAAAATCATCGGTGCCGCACGTATGTATGAAGTAACAGGCGATCGCCGCTACCGGGAGATCGCTGAATACTTCCTCGCCGAGGTTCTCTCCGCGCGCAACTACGTTATCGGCAACACAAGCCAGGATGAACATTGGAAATCGCCCGCTGGACATCTTGAGGGAACGCTAGTCTGGACCAACGCCGAGTGCTGCGTTGCTTATAACCTGATGAAGCTTGAGCGGCTCGTCTTTGGCTGGACCGGGGACCCGCGCTGGATGGATGCATACGAGCGCGCCCTGTTTAACTGCAGACTCGGCACGCAGAATGCGCAGGGTCTCAAGCAGTATTTCTTCCCGCTTGCCGCCGGCTACTGGCGTGCTTACAACTCGCCGGAGGAATCGTTCTGGTGCTGCACTGGCACAGGCGCCGAAGAATTCGCCAAGTTTGCGGACACAATTTATTTCCGCCGGGGCGGCGACATCTATGTCAACCAGTTCATCGCCTCCACTCTTGATTGGAAAGACGAAGGCGTCTTCCTCGAGCAGGTCACGCAGTTCCCGCGCGAGCAGGGTACCACCCTCAAAATCAAATCCTCACGCCCGGCCCTGCGCACCATTCATGTTCGTATTCCCAGTTGGACAACCGAGAATGCAAGAGTGGTGCTCAACGGACGCCCGCTCGATGCGATGGCCGATCCGGGATCGTATCTGGCCATTCGAAGAATCTGGGCAGACGGTGACACCATCGCCATCAGCCTGCCGATGGAATTGCACCAGGAGCCGTTGTCCGGCGATAACTCCATCTCCGCCGCGCTGTACGGTCCTCTCCTGCTTGCGGCCGATCTTGGCCCGGCCCCGTCTGAAGAACCGTTCCGCATCATCCACAGTGGCGACACGGTGCCCAAGAACCTGCCCGCCGCATCCCCGTTGCCGAAGGTCGCCTCCGCGCCGGATGCAAACACTAAGCAATGGATTCAGGTTGAATCCCCGGCGGAGCTGCGCTTCACCGCGGCCGGCGAGAATGCGAAATACCAATTGATGCCCATGTATCAGATTGCCGATCAACGCTACTCCGTCTATTGGCAAATGGGGAGCGCCAACAAACACAGCTAGTGACGTGTCTGTGATGTTCATAAAAAATGAACTGTCATCCTGAGCGGCCAAAGCGAACCGTAGGGAGTCGGAGGACCTGTCTTTCCGCGCCAGCCCGAATAAAAAGAACATTTAAACATGAGTACCGGTTGCGGGGCTGGACGTGCTAGTCTTGCGCTGACTTTGTAACAGCATAAAGTTCCACGGAGTTTGCCATGCGCACCAATCCATTCGCAATTGCAGCTTTGGGATGTTTGATTCTCTCGACAGTCGCTTCAGCGTCGGGGCCCGCAGACCGTATCGCCACCGATCCGAAGAGTGTCGTATCAGCGGCGGGGCCCGGTACCGGGCCAGTGGATGTAAAGCAACTGCTCGGCACCGCGCGCCTCGGCGGCGCTTCGTGGTCGCTCGATGGGCAGCGGATTGCATATATCAGCAACGCTTCGGGACGCCTGAACCTTTGGGTAATGAAGGCGGATGGGTCGGGTGCGCGCCAGTTGCTGTCCTCGAACGATCGCCAGGCCGAGCCTGTGTGGTCGGTGGATGGCACACAAATCGTATACACCCAGGATACCGGCGGCGATGAGATGTATGACCTCTACGCGGTGCCAGCGGACGGTGGCACACCGAAAGACCTGACTCAATCGCCGCAGGTTAGCGAGACATCGCCCTTGTTCTCGCACGATGGTGCATGGTTGGCGTTCACCAGCAAAGCCAAGGCTTCACCCTGGAGAGATGTCGCGGTGATGGAATGGAAGTCGGGAACCATCCGGCGGTTGACCCACGAAGCAGACCCCAAGGCGACATGGTCGATCGCTGCGTGGAGCCCTGACGGGCGCTATATCTATGCGACGCGCACGGTCGAGCGGGAAGACAGCGATATCTATCGCATTGAAGTGAAGAGCGCTGTAGCCCAGAAGCTGACCTCGCATCCCGGCAAGGTTCTCCTTAGCGTAAGCGACATTTCGCCGGATGGGAAGACGCTGCTTATTACCTCAAATGAAAAGGGCGGGTACTCCAATGTGGCGCTGATGGATGTTGCCGCAAAGTCCATGCGCTGGGTTACTGACACACAGTGGGAAGCGGAAAGCGGCAAATTCTCACCGAACGGCGACAGATTCACTTATACGCTCAACGCAGATGGGCGCACGACGATCGAATTTGTCGAAACGAAAACGTCTCACGCAAGCGATTACGCTGTGCCGGCCGGCCTGAACAGCGATGCTGTCAGTCCGACGGGGTTCCGCAACGACGGCAGCTATCTGTTTGCCCATCAGGACTCGACGCACCCGGCAAATCTCTTTTTGTTGACTCCAGGCGGGGCACTCAAGCAGATCACGCATCTTGAAAGTTCAACGCAGGCAAATGTTGTGGTTTCGGGTTCTCAATTGGTGACATACAGGAGTTTCGACGGGCGGATGATCTCCGCATATATATGGGTGCCATTCGGGTTGAAGCGAGACGGTTCCGCACCTGCAGTGGTGATGCCGCATGGCGGACCGACGGGCCAAACGGTAGACAGTTTCAATGCGCGGGCTGTGCTGCTGGTATCGCGCGGATATGTGGTCATTGCTCCGAATGTCCGCGGGTCGACGGGATATGGCAAGGAATTCGAAAAAGCGAATTACAAGGACCTTGGCGGCGGAGACCTAAAGGACGAGATCGCGGCTGTCGATTTCATGAAGGCCACGGGGTATGTGGACGCGAAGAAGGTGGGAATCTTCGGCGGCTCGTACGGTGGGTTTATGACGTTGATGGCAATCGGAAAGACGCCGGATGTGTGGGCGGCCGCGGTGGATGAGTATGGGATCCTGGACTGGTACACAATGCTCGCACATGAAGACGCCTCGCTGCAGGCATATGAGAAAACTCTTCTCGGCGATCCCGTCTCAGACCGATCCGTATACGAGGAGGCTTCGCCGATAAAATACATTCGCAACGAGCGAGCGCCTCTGCTGGTGATGCAAGGGGATCGAGACATTCGCGTGCCGAAGGAGGAAGCAGTTCAGCTCGTAGACATTCTGAAGAAGCAAGGCAGCACTGTGGATGCCGTTTACTATCCCGAGGAAGGCCATGGATTCATCAAACGAGAGGACCAACTCGATGAACTCACGCGCTCGGTGGCCTGGTTTGACCGGTATCTTAAGGGAGTTCAATAGATCAGGGAGACGCAGCAGTGCATCCAGCAACCTGGCAGCAGGCGTATTCACTATTCGGGCAAGGATTATGCGTCTCCGCCCTGTTGGCTGCGCTGCCGATATTCACTTTGCTTTTCCTCCTTGGCGTGCTCAGAAAACCGGCCTGGGTCGCCGGCATCGCGAGCCTCGCCGTCGCATTTGCGCTGGCAATTGCCGGCTATGGAATGCCTGTAAAAGCTGCCGTCAGCGCGGCGGCTTACGGGGGAGCATTCGGTTTATTCCCTATTTCATGGATCATCTTCTGGGCCATTGCGCTCTTTCGAGTAACAGTCGAGACCGGCAAATTCGAAATCATTCGCGATTCAATCGGGCGCTTGACTGCCGACCCAAGATTGCAGGCCCTTCTTATCGCATTTTCATTCGGCGCTTTTCTTGAAGGCGCCGCTGGGTTTGGCACTCCAGTAGCCATTGCGGCCACCATGCTCACCGGCCTTGGCTTCTCACCGTTCAGCGCATCGGCAATTTGCCTCCTCGCTAACACTGTCCCAGTCGCATTCGGCTCCATCGGAATTCCGGTCATCACGCTCGCAGGAACCACAGGTTTGCCGCTTGATAAGTTAAGCCGCGCGGTCGGTCTCATGTGCTCTCCCGTAGCGCTCATCATTCCGGCCTACTTGATCGTTGCTATGTGCGGCTTCGGCGCAATGTCAGGCGTATGGCTGCCGGCCCTTGCCTCGGGCGCTGCATTCGCTACTGTGCAGTTGCTCGTTTCCAGCTTCATGGGTCCGCAGCTTTCATCCCTTCTTGCAGCGATTTCGTCCATGGCCGTTCTCATCCTGATTCTGCGTCTTCGCACTCGCAGGACGCGCGGCGTTGAAAGTATGGAGGATGCAGCCTTTGCTCCGACCCCGGGAGCTGACTTGCGAATGGTCGGTATGCACGGTTCGCCAGCTTCCGGCAAGGCGCCTTCGTTTCAGCTTGCCTCGCATCCTGGTTCCGGCCAGGTTCTTTACGCCTGGTCTCCTTACGCGCTTCTGCTGGCTTGCATGATGCTGTGTGGCCTTGCTCCTGTTCAGAAGCTGCTCACCAAAGGAACCCTCGTGTTTGCGTGGCCGGCGCTTCACGATGTTGTTGAGCGAATGCCCCCGGTTGCTTTCGCGCCATCTCCGTATCATGCCATCTACTCGCTTAACTTCCTTTCAGCATCGGGGACGGCTTGCATGGCCGCGACGCTGCTGGCAGCCATTTGCTTAAGAGTAAGTCCGATCCACTTTGCAAAGATACTCATTCGAGTTACCAGGCAGATGGCTCTTCCCATCGCGACCGTCGCACTGGTATTGGGAATTGGATTCTTGATGAACTACTGCGGTGCCACGGCCACTCTGGGACTTGCCTTCGCATCCACAGGAAAGCTCTTCCCGTTCTTCAGCCCGCTGCTGGGCCTGCTGGGTGTCTTTCTTACTGGTTCGGACACCTCGTCGAATGCGCTCTTCGGAAACCTCCAGGTGGTCACGGCCACCCGGCTCTCGCTCGATCCTGTGTTATTGGCGGGTGCAAACGCGGCAGGGGGGGTGATGGGAAAAATGATCAGTCTTCAAACCATTGCCGTCGCCGCCGCTGCCACTGGATTATCCGTTAAGGAGCAGTCCAGGCTCTTCCGATTCACACTCAGGCACAGCCTGTTTCTGGCCTTTGTCATCGGTTGCCTCGCGCTTTTCTACACATATGTCTTGCACATCTAGAGGTCGAAACGGCCAGCGCAGAATAGGCACTGGAAATCTACAATCTTCGATGAAATACTTTCTCATTGGGAGGGCACCATGAGCAAGGATGCCGCGACAATTCAGCCTGCTGTTCAATTGGACACAATTTGTCAGATCGCCTTAACCGTTCGCGACCTGCCACGAGCCAGGGACTTCTACCGTAACAAACTCGGTATGAAGCATCTGTTCGACGCCGGTACCATGGCTTTCTTCCAATGTGGCGATATCCGCTTCATGATCGGAACAGCCGAGCAGCCGGTATCGATTGGCGGGACGATTGTGTACTTTAAAGTTGAGGACATCCACCGGACGCACGCTCACCTAAAGGAGCAAGGCGTAGTGTTCCTGCAGGATCCACATCTGGTGGCAAAGATGCCCAAGTACGATCTGTGGTTGGCGTTAATGAAGGACCCCGACGAAAATGTGTTCGGCATCATGAGTGAAATTGCGCGTGCTTGAGTCCCCAATTAATTCTCTGGCAGTATGAATCTGTATCAGCTCTGTGCCCCATCCATTCGCTTTCTTCTTGCGAATGGGTGGGAGAGCACAAACCTCAAGAATCGAAATCGCTCGGGCAGAGACCTGGTTCATGACCGCCGAAGCACAGCCTATTTCCGCTCATCCAGCGCCAGGACGGCGTAACTGGTGGCGGCGTCGCTCATAAACAGCCCCACATTCGACTTGGGATCTCGATTCTTGTTCAGCGACCACGCCGGCCATGCGCCCGTCATCTTATCCTGGTTGGCCAGCAGCCAATCGATGCCGCGTTTCACCGTGGCATCTTTCACCTTATTCTCTTTGAGCACCAGCACTGTCAACCCGGTTGCGTAGCCGTCTGAACGGGTTTCAAGCGGCGTGTTGTCCACCCGCTCCCAGGTTCCCAGATCGGTCAGGCTCCAACCGCCGTCCGCGTGTTGCTTGCTCTTCAAGTCGTCAAGAAGCCTGGCCGTCTGTACCGGCGTCAGCAAGCCGGGGATATGCACCGAAGCCCACAACGCGACAACCTTGTTCAGCATCGGCTGTGCGTCGTAGTGGCTCTTCAAGTATCCGCGCAAAGCCCCCAGATTTGCCGCAATCTTCGGGTCGTCGCGGTAGCTGCCCGGAGCCGTACCAACCGCCACGGCCATCAGTGCTGCGCCATGGTACTCGCTCTCCGGCGATTCCCAGGGCGTGTAGTGGAAATTCTGCCACACCCATGCCCCAGTCGTCGGCCCATTCTTTGATTGCAGAGCCCAGGCATTGTCAAAGGCCGTGCGCGTGGTCTCGCTCAAGTGGCCCAGATGCTGGTCGTAGCTCGAAAGAATCAGCGCGTTCATTACCGACTCGGCGTTGCGCGACTCGATCTCCTTGCCCGCGCCGTATGTGGCATCAAGGTAAAACGGCTCAACCTCTTTCCAAATATGTACACGCTTCTCAATGCTGTCGAGCATGGCTCGCTCTGCGCCCGCTGGAGCTGGCTCACCCAATTCCTGGCGCAGAATCGGCCTCGCCAGCCCATAGGTCGCCTGAGTGTGGCAGGAGATGCAATAGGTTCCATGGTCTTTCTGCGTACGATCCCACCCTTGCCACCACACTTCGCGGTTATCCAGATACCGCTCGGCGGCCTGCCGGTCCCAGCCTGGCGCCCCGGTCGAGTCCGCCTTGTCCGCAGCCAGAACAGCGTGACTGAGCGTGCCCGCAACTCCGAGGAACAGCAAGCAGCCGACTGCCCCTGAAAAAAGCAACCAGATCCAAAGCGGTTTGTGCGTCATTCCAGATGCCTCCGGGAAGCAGGGAAGTGCGGATGAACTGACAGCCGGGAGCACGGATTCCGGCTTTTCTTAGAAGCTTAACCGAGAAGCTTCCTTCTCGAAAGGGCAATCGATGATCCTTCCGGGCCACAAGGGGCCGGGACGCGTCTATAGAATCGTCTCATGCGCGCCCACATTGGCATCGTCGCCTGCTCCGCTGAAGGCGCATCTCTTTGTTTTCGAACCATCTGCGCGGAGGGCACGCAGTTCCTCGGTCCGCACGCCCATCCCGAAGTCTCCATGCACGCGCATTCGCTGGCCGACTATGTAAGATGCCTTGACCGGGGCGACTGGCAGGGCGTCAGCAAGCTGATGCTCTCTTCAGCGCAAAAGCTGGCCAGAACCGGTGCCGACTTTCTCATCTGCCCCGACAACACCATCCATCAGGCGTTTCCAACCATTGAACCGCAGTCGCCGCTTCCCTGGTTGCACATCGCCGAGGTGGTAGCTGCAGAGGCAGTTCGGCGCGGATTCCACCGCGTGGGCATCACCGGAACCCGTTGGCTTGTCGAAAGCGAAGTCTATCCGGAGAAGCTTGCTGCATTGGGCCTCGAATATGTCCGAACAGATGTTGCCGACAGCGACGAAACAAACCGCATCATCATGGAAGAACTGGTCTATGGTGTCTTCAAGCCTTTGGCGGTCGAGGCGTTTCAGCGCGTCATCGGGCGAATGAAGGAAGCAGGTTGTGACGCCGTCGTTCTCGGTTGTACCGAGATTCCGCTGATTATGAACGATGAGAATTCTCCCCTTCCGACGCTCGATTCCACACGGCTGCTCGCCAGGGCAGCGCTGCGATGGGCCGTCGAGGGCACTGCTGCGTTACCGTAGTCCGCCCAGGGCATCACCGACCCGCGGCTTATGAAACAGTAGCGCTGGCCTCCTGGCCGGCTGTATCGTGGACCTCCCGGTCCACGCTTGGCTCCTTCTGCAGAGAACTCACGCGAGCAGGTTCCCAACCGGTTAACCCCGCCCTTGCGCAATCCGCACGCCATCGCGCTATGCTGAGTGAATGGTTCGCTTCACCGTGCTCGCCTCGGGATCGAAGGGCAACAGCACAGTTATCACCGGCGGTCGCACGCGCATCCTGGTTGACGCCGGGCTGAGTTGCCGCGAACTGTTCCGGCGAATGCGCCTGGCCGGCGAGGACCCTGAGACCCTTGACGCCATCGTCGTCACGCACGAACACCAGGACCATATCAACGGGCTTGCCGCCACGGCGCGCAAACTTGGAATTCCGGTTTATTTTACCCAGGGCACGCATCGTGCCTGGATGCGCTGGCTGACGCCACGGCGGCAAATGACCTATGCGCAGTGGCTGGAACAGTGCCGCAAGCTAGCCGCCGAACGACAGGCAGAGGCCCAGGCGGCGGCCGATGAGGGTGAACTGGACGAGAATGATCAAATTGACCTGCTGGCCGAGTCCAGCTCCGCCGAGGCTGAATCCACTGCGCCCGAAACGCCCAGGCTAACGTCAGCAGATCCCAGTCCGGCCGTCGCCGGCCAGTCCCCTGACACTTCGGTTCCTCCCAAGGATCCAACCTGGCTGCCGTCGGTCGAATATTTCCAGGCCGGCCAGCCTTTCGAGATTGGCGACATCGCTGTCAGCCCATTTACCATTCCACACGATGCCGCCGATCCCGTGGGCTTCGTCTTCTGCGCAGAGGGCGTGCGGATGGCCGTTGCTACCGACCTCGGCTACATCTCTCCCAACGTCAAGGCGCAGCTCAAGGGTGTTGACCTCCTGTTGCTTGAATCCAACCACGACCTCGAGATGCTGCGGGACGGTCCTTACCCCTGGAGCGTGAAGCAGCGGGTCCTTTCGCGCGTCGGCCACCTCTCCAACGAAGCCGCGGCGGAGTTTCTTGAAAACAGCTACGACGGTCAAGCTGCTTACATCATTCTGGCGCATCTATCTGAAAGTAATAATCTTCCTGAGTTGGCGAGGGTAGCGGCGGAGCGCGCCCTCAACGGCCGGGCGAGCCTGTTGGCTAACCGGCTGTTGCTCGCAGCGCAACATGAGTCTCTTTCTGCTATCTCTTTCTAATGCAATTCAATTAGAATGGAGGAACACGGGTATCATTGTGGACCACGCAGGCTGGGATCAGATACGCCATGGCCAATTTAGCATGGCGCGGAGACACAGTTTTGGGGTAGCTTTTTGAACCCTTGAGGCAGTTTTAGCGTCCAATCCGTGTAAGGCTTTATTGCTCATTGAGCCGGGCACCAACCGAGTGGGCGAGTGCATACTTTGCGGAACGGGTTTACACGTTTATGACAAGAACCAAGTGTTCGGACATTGTCGTAGGCGCCATCCTGGCAAGCTGGCGGTATGACATCTCGGGTATCTCCCCGGATATGCGCAAGGATTATGAGCATCACTTTACGGAATGCCCCCACTGCCGCGCCCGCCAGAAATTTCACCGTAGCCTGGATGTAACGCTGGCCGTACTCACTTCGCTCGCTGTCTTCTTCTTCCTATTCGCTTTGGCCGTCCTTCATCACATCAAGCCGCTGGAACATGTGGCTTTCAAGGTCTTCGGCCTGGATATCTCCGACATGTACCACATGTTTGTCTCAGCCGGCATTGCGGGACTTTGTTTCTCGGTAATTGCCTTTGCGCTTGTTCTGATGGCCACACCGGCGCCCTCATACCTGGGTGGTATCGCCGCCGAGCGCGCCAGACTCCTTGAAGAGCGCCTGCCCGAGGCGATCAAGTCCCTGAGGCCAAGATAAGCCATTACGGCTTCGGATTTTCAGGGCCGAGCGTATGCGAGAGCGCCCTCTACCATCCCCGGACCTACGCTAATTCGGCCCGAGATAACAACAGGGAAGGGAACCAGCGACTCTATTATGTCAATACGATAGCACCAAGTGCTACACTTATGGTATGATGATCCGAGTTGTGAGACAGGAACGGGTTTTCAAGACAGCTTGGTTTACCAAGGCAACGCGGAAGGCACACATTGCGGATGAGGAGCTTTGCACAGCTATCGGCAGGTGATGCTTGGGCAGGCAGACGATTTGGGTGGCGGGGTGTTCAAGAAGCGTCTGAGCAGGAATTTGTACCGGTCAATCGTCCTTGCAAAAGGGAGCCGATATTGAGTCTTCGAATACATGTTCGCAAAGAAGGACATGGACAATATTGAAGACAGCGAACTGGCCAAATTCAGGAAACTCGCCAAGGTCTACGAAGCATTGTCAGAGCAACAGGTCTCCTGGTTGACACAGGATAATTCATGGATGGAGATTTGCAATGAACAATAAGCGCAAATTTAAGAGTGACGCGTTTGAGGCGATTCATTCCTCGGCCTCCGCCATGCTCAGGGTGGGCGCTATCGACAAGGCCACGATGCGGGAATTTGACGTGGCCTGCCTCTCGGTTCCCGCTGCGCTGGAGCCCAAACGGATTAAGCAGATTCGCGAAAGTCAGAATGTCAGTCAACCGGTCTTTGCCCGCTATCTCAACACGAGTGAATCCACGGTGGAGAAGTGGGAGACCGGGGCCAAAAGGCCCAGCGGGATGGCCCTGAAGCTATTGGATATCGTCCAGAAACACGGACTGAAGATGCTTGTCTGACCAACACCTCTCTGCAAGGGGAGCGGGCGGAGACAACAAACGCCCTGGCACCTTGGCGTTCGTGCCCGGCATCGACACATTTCCATCCAGGAATTAACATGGATCGTTCCTCCCCAACGCACCTGCATTGCGCTGCGATCGGGGGAGTGCGCACGAAAGGTGTCCAACAATATGAAGCTGTTCACTCTTGCCGCAATTCTCCTGGCGTCTCTGTGCAACCTGACCTCGCAGGCACAAACACCGGGCCCCGCAACAGACCAAAAGAAAGTCAGCGATTGGTGGCACGGAACCTACCACACGCGGCCGCTCAATAGCCCGGACGCAACCAAGCTCCCTCTCGTTTCAGTCAACGGCAACCGTTTCGTCGATCCTGCCGGCAACACGCTAGTCTTCCGTGGCGTCAACATTGCCGATCCCGACAAGATCGAAAGCCAGGGCCACTGGAACAAGGACTTCTTCGTCAAGGTCAAGGACACTGGTGCCACAGTGGTCCGAATTCCGGTCCATCCGGCGGCTTGGCGCGGACGTGGAACCGCTGCCTACCTTGCTCTGCTCGACCAGGCCGTCCAATGGTCGACCGATCTCGGCATGTATGTCGACATAGACTGGCACTCCATCGGCAATCTCAAGCAGGGCCTGTTTCAGGATCCGATGTATGAAACCAGCCTGCCCGAGACCCTCAACTTCTGGCGCGTCATGGCCAGCCATTTCAACGGAAACCACACGGTCGCATTCTTCGAGTTATTCAATGAGCCGACCATCTACCGGGGGCAACTTGGGACGATGACATGGGATGAATGGCGCGATATCAACGAAGACATGATCTCCCTGATCCGCGCCTACGACAAAGACACCATTCCGCTTGTCGCCGGCCTGGATTGGGCTTACGACCTTGCTCCGCTGCGCGACAGTCCCGTCCGCGCCCAAGGCATCGGATACGTTACCCATCCCTATCCCAACAAGCGAACCCAGCCATGGCCGGCTAAGTGGGACGAAGACTTCGGCTTTGCCGCGGCCCACTATCCGATGATCGCAACCGAGATCGGCTTCAGCGACCACTACGGCTCGAAGGCAGAAAACGATGCATACAGCACGGAGATTACAAAGTACCTCGACTCCAAAGGCATCGGCTGGACCGTCTGGTGCTTCGATCCGGAATGGGGTCCGACCTTTATCTCTTCCTGGGACACCTTGGAACTTACCGGCGAAGGCAAATTCTTCAGTGGAGAGATGAAGGCGAAGGGAAGCGCTCCAGCGCCGCAATCCGCGAATCCAGCCCCTCAACCCTCGAAGTAGATCCTTGTCAATTCCCTGGGCGGCCAACAGAACTATGGTAAGGTTTCTCACAGGAAAATGTCTCTCGCGATCCTGCTCATCATCCTGGTCCTGATTGCGTTTTTTGTCCGCAACGACGCAGCCGAGTACCGGGACTTCAAACTCCTGACCCGCACCGAGGACCGGCAGCGCAGCTTTCGACGCTGGACCCTTAAGAGCTTTCTGTTGTTTTCAGGCACAGCCGCGCTTGGGCTCGGATTGCTGCGGCAGCTGAACTATCTTCTCGCATTCCCGGCGCAGTTCGCACCCGCCATGCTCTGGATCCAGTCGAGGGTTCCCGTGCACGATCTCTCCGGCGGCTTTTTGGCTGGCCTTTTAGCGTCGGTAGTGGCAGGCTCGTTGGTGGTTCCCTTACTCAGCCGCAAAAAGAAACCCACAGTCCTGGGAGACATTCTTCCGTTGATGCCGCGCAACGCAAACGAGACCTGGCATGCCGCGCTCCTCTCGTTGAACGCGGGCTTTTCAGAGGAGTTCTTCTTCAGACTTTTTCTCCCCGTGCTGCTGGTGAACCTGCATGCAGGCTTGATCGCCGCCTTCCTGCTGCCGGCTCTGATCTTCGGCCTGATTCACCTCTACCAGGGGGCGCTCGGGATAGTGGCCACCACGATTCTGGGACTGATGCTGACCGCGGTCTATTTGGCCACAGCGAGCTTGCTTGTGGCCATCTGCGTTCATGCAGGCATAGACCTGTTGAACCTGGTTGTGCGGCCCACATTGATGCGTCTCGTTGCGCAAAAAGACGAAGCGCTCCAAAAGAACGGCTAGCGACCAGCGCCGCCAGTACTCGCAGCTTTATTCACCGCCTGCGCGATTTGCTCGGGATCTCCCAGATAGTAATGACCAATCGACTTCATGTTCACGTCAAGTTCCTGTACCAGCGGCACGCCGGTAGGAATGTTGAGATCGACGATCTCCTCATCCGGCACGTCCTGCAAATACTTCACCAGCGCCCGCAGGCTGTTGCCATGAGCCGTGATCAAAACCTGCTTGCCCGACTTGACGCTGGGAGCAATCAGTTCGTGCCACGCCGGCAGAAAGCGAACCACAGTGTCCTTCAGGCATTCGGTCAACGGAAGTTCTTCTTTCGAAAGGTCGTGATAGCGCCGGTCCTTGCCGGGATAGCGCGGGTCTGACTCTTCCAGCGCCGGCGGAGGAATGTCGTAACTGCGGCGCCAGATTTTCACCTGCTCGGCTCCATATTTAGCTGCCGTCTCAGCCTTGTTCAGGCCCTGCAGCGCCCCATAATGCCGTTCGTTCAACCGCCAGTCCCGCTCCACCGGAATCCACAACAGGTCCATCTCGTCCAGCGCGATCCACAGAGTGCGTATGGCGCGCTTCAGCACCGAAGTGTATGCCAGGTCGAATGAGAATCCAGCTTCCTTCATCATCACGCCTGCCTGCCGGGCCTCTTCCCGGCCCTTCTCCGACAGGTCAACATCCGTCCAACCGGTAAATAGATTCTCCTTATTCCAGATGCTTTCTCCGTGGCGAAGCAGAACGACTTTGTACATTTCAATACCCTCTTTCGTGGATGCAGTATTTGTGGAACAAGAAAAATGGGCAAGCCTGTGTAGCATTTTCCTACTAAGGATAAACTGCCGGCAAGGATGATCGGTGTGTTGCGTCTCACAGCGGGTGGCCACGAACCTCAATCAGTGCAAATCTATTCAGGCAATTGCCAAAGTGCGTCGCCCGACGGCCCTTTCAGCGGGTCTCAAGTTGATTTCGATGTCATATCCAAGGCGGTTCAGACATTCCATCAGTTTGCTCTCCGAGAGATTCGAGAAGTCACCGCGCATTAGGCTCGAAACCTTCGCCTGTGAGATGCCCATTTGCCGCCCGGCTTCCTGCTGGGTCATCCCAAGCCGCCGTACTGCCCGGGTAATCTCGATGGCAAGCCCGGACTTAATCTTCAACTCTTCGGCGTCTGGAAGTCCAAGGTCAGCAAAGACGTTGCCGGAACTGATCTCGAATTCAATGCCGTTAACGGCGCGTCTTGTCATTTCGAGTCTCCTTTGCTATCACTTCTGC
>Ga0302320_10013785_pt1 | contig 16818 bp, 16 predicted proteins | sample Bog_T0_3_FD_202130 | JGI IMG/M metagenome (GOLD analysis project Ga0302320, IMG submission 202130) | Peat permafrost microbial communities from Stordalen Mire near Abisko, Sweden - Bog_T0_3 | ecosystem: Environmental > Terrestrial > Soil > Wetlands > Peat | place: Sweden: Abisko, Stordalen Mire... | reverse complement strand
TATGCGGCTGTTGGCGTGCCGTAAAAGCTCCTGGACGGTTTTGATGTCCTCTCCGTTTGCCTTCAGCAACGTGCCGAAGGAGTGGCGGAAGGTATGCCAACCGACTCGTTTCTGGAGGCCGGCTTTCTGTGCCACGGGCCGGATGTATCGCTTCATCAGATTGTCTGGCCAATAGGGCTGCTTCCCCTTCATGGTCGGACTGGCAAAGACCCAATCGTGCGGCATCGGGTATCCACACACTCTTTGATCTGGACCTTCTCGGGATTGAGCCGGAACAATTGCAGGTTGAGTTACACCCGAGCCTAACAGGGGAGTATAGATACCTCGCGGGGAAACCGTTGCAGTGCGCGCCCGGCCAACGACCTTCGCGCGCGGCATTGAGACTGCGCTACGAGCAGTTTCAGAGGAAGCTTAGGCTGATCGGAAAGGATGACCAAGTTGAAAGCTCACGAGTGGGAAGCCTTTAAAGTTGGGGAACCGTCGACGAAGGCCAATTGGACGAATCCCGATTTTTGTCCGCTTGAGACTGTGCGCCACATCTGCCACGTGTCGGATGCATACAGGATGTTCGAGGACCGGAAGATTCGCTCGTCGTTGATTTGGGATGAGAGCAAGCTAAACAATACCCGAACCTGTGTTGCTTGGTTACCCTCCGTATCGCCTCATGGGAACTGCTCCAGGACGTTGAGTTTTTCCAGCAATTCTTGGTGGATGACTTGCTGAAGGCTCAGAGGATTCTCGAAGGCCAGTTGCTTGCAACGGGCACCGCAAGCAGCCAACCACAGGGAGTCTTTGGCAACACGGGCACCGGGACAGGCACGGCCTATCAGTTGACCGGCGCGGCAGCGGATGCAACCACGTTGTTGAATTCGCTCTTTGACGTGACGGCAACGCTGAAGGGTCCGTATCAGGCAAACGCCAGTTGGATTATGAGCCGGGCAACCGGGCTTGCAATTCGGCGGGCACAGATGCAAACCAATCTGTTTGCCCCTGTCGTGACCGTTGACCCGGACGGGACGGAGCGCATCCTTGGCAAGCCTGTGCATTATGACGTGAATGCCCCGGCGCTTCCCACGGCTACGTCTTCGGGCGTGCATCCGATTCTTTACGGTGACTTCAAGGCAGGGTACATCGTTGGTGTGCGCGGCGGAGAGGGCGTCAATGTGAAGATTCTTGACCAGCCTCTTGCCACACAGGGACAGCTTGCAATCTTGGCATACCGCCGTATCGATGCCAAGGTTCGTCTGAGTGAGTCAATCCAGGCCGTCAAGATTTCTCACTCTTAACCAAGAATGGCGCGAACCTTCATGCCCCGGCTAGTGGGGTCCCGTACACAACGCGCCTCCCTCAACCAAGGGGTCATACGTGTGCGGGAATAAGCTAGACCGGCCTTCAGCGTGCCGGATTTGAAAGTCGCTGGAGAACGGGGCCGCTCGTGTTTCGCTTTCAGGGGAGGAAGCGGACACGGGCGGCCTCAATCCTTTACACCGCGAAAACCATGATGGTATCGCGCCCGGAAAGTCAGGCAAGCAATGCACTGGAAAGGCCAAACAAGCCGTCAAGGAGTGCGCGCCAAACGCCCACCCCGATGTGGTTGCGCAACTCAAGGCTGACGCCGCGCAAGATGAACAGCCAAAGCACGATCATGAGGGGCAAATAGAAGCCGCTGAAGGCCGAGGCATAGAGCAGTGGAAAGGCAAAGTAGAGTGTGCCGCCGCCGGCAAGCAGCCAGACCTCGTTACCGTCCCACACGGGCCCGATGCTGGCGAGAATCGTACGCCGATCTGTCTCAGTGTGTGGCAGAAACAGATGCAGCACTCCCACGCCGAGATCGAAACCGTCAAGCACCACGTAGCCGACGATCATTACGGCAACCAGCCAGAACCAAATAAGACCCATCATGAAAGTGCTCCTCCTAACTTCCCTTCAACGCCCAGAATGTAAGCGTTAGTCGGCGTGAATCGCTTGGGCTTCGATTGCCTTTGGTTCGGGGCCAGTGCTGATCTCGCGATAGATGAGGACGGTGAAGAGCAGGCCGAGTACCGTATATAGACCCATGAATCCAAGCAGCGTGAAGAGTCCGTTGCTCGCCGAGATGGTGTTTGAGAATCCTTCGCTTGTGCGCATCAGGCCGTAGATCAGCCAGGGTTCCATTTCTCGTCGCCCGTCTTAAGGGCTACGGACTTGAGCACCACGATGAGAAGTCCAAGACCCATTGTGAGCTGGGGAAACAGATAGTGAAAGGTAATGGTGAATGCAAAATGAATGCGGTGAATCAACTCAGCGGTCATCGGGACTCCTGGTGAGCAAAGCCGCATTTCAGCGGGAGGGCAAAGTTGATCTTACGTCTTCGCTGCAAACTGGAACGGAAGTTTGATGCGCAATTCGGTGGCGAACGACTCATTTCTTGCTTCGCCGAATTCCGCCACGGAAGAGCTAACGCCGCGAATTTCCCACCACACGGATCCTATCGAAGTGCGTTAAGCGTTGCCTTGCAAATAGTTTTTACAATTGTTGAAACGAATGCGTCATCTCGTGACTTTGTTCTTGTGAATGCAACCCACGAGGACAGTTCACCGAATGAATCTCCGCGCATATGGAATCCCAATGATTGCGCTTCTGGCCTTTTTGGGAGGGCTGGCCGCCAACTCGCAAGAGCCGCTTTCGCTGCGGCTTGCGATCCAACGGGCGCTGAGCCAAAGCCCTGACGCTGCTATTGCGCAAGCTGGGAATCAGGATGCGAAAGCCTCGGCAACTCTGGCTCGAACCGCGTTGTTGCCCCAACTGAGCTTTACTGAGGACATGTCGCGCGGCAACGATCCGGTCTATGTGTTTGGCACGCGGCTCCGGCAGAGGCAATTCACCCAAGCCGACTTTGCGCTGAACGCCCTGAACTTCCCTCAGCCGATTGGCAACTTCGCAACGCGCTTCTCCGGGTCCTGGACAGCCTTTGATTCATTCAAGACAGAGAAGGAGATTCGTCGAGCCGGTCTTTTCAAGGCAAGCGCAACGTCGTCTGCGAAAGCCGTTGACCAGCAGATCATCTTTCGCGTTGTCGGCGCATATCAACAAGTGCTTTACGCACAGCGTGAGATTGATGTAGCCCAGCATGAGCAGGAGACTGCGGCCGCTCTTTCGGTATCGGTAGACGACCACGTCACGGCAGGGCTCGCGGTCGAGTCTGACCGCATGTCGGCGCAGGTTAATGTTGCAGCACGCAAGCAGGAACTGATTGCGGCGCAGGGTGATCTGGACCTGGCATGGGCGCAATTGCGCGAAGCTATGGGAGCCCCCAACCTGGCAGCAACCGATCTGAAACCAATCGAGCCACACTCATTTCCGCGGCTTCCGCTGGAGCAGGAAATCGCTACGGCAGTAAAGATGCGGCCCGACCTGACAGCGTTGGCGCAGGCGCAATCGGCGCAGGCATCCGCATTGGGGGCGGCAAAATCAGACTTCGGTCCTCGGGTCAGTGCGTATGGGAATTGGGAAGATGACCAATCCTCCATCGGCGGCCCTGGCGGAAACAACTGGGTTGCTGGGGTACAGATCAGCGTGGACATTCTGCCGTTAGGCAAGCGTGAGCAACTAGCACGCGAGAGCGCTGCGAAACAGCGGATTGACGCTCAGGTGTCAGCATCGCAACAGCATGTGCGCTTGGAGGTAAGCCAAGCTCACATTCACCGGCAGACAGCGGCACTGCAACTGGAAACGGCGCAGGCCGCTATGGATCAATCGGCGGAGAGTCTGCGCATTCTGAAGAACCGCTATGACGCTGGACTTGCGACCATCACCGATCTGCTGCGGGCTGAGGACGCCGAACGGCAGAGCCAATCCAATTACTGGCATGCCGTGTACGGAAATGCGATGGCCCATAGCGAACTTTTATACACTACCGGGACTCTGACCCCCGATGCGGCGGAGGAACTGCAATGAAAAATGTCGTACGGACAAGTCTGCTTGTCGCTTCAGGGTTGATGATCGCTGGCTGCCATGGCGGTGAATCTGCCGCAAAGCCAGGGACCGTACAAACCATGCAAGCGCGAGTTGTTGAAAGCCAAGAGCAACAGGTGCCTCTGAGTCTGCGATCGACCGGCACTGTTCATGCCAGAGAAACTGCGGTGGTATCGGCTCAGGTGATGGGCCGCATCCAGCAGGTGCTGGTGCGCGAAGGAGACAGCGTCCGGGGTGGGCAGACTCTGGTGGTTCTCGACGATGGGGCCTTGCGCGCGCAAGTGGAGCAGGCGCAGGCGGGCGTGAAGGTTGCGCTCAACATGCAAGCTGCGGCGCAGACGAACGCCGCCCTCTCTGCGAGCACACTGGGTCGCTACAAGCAGCTTGAGTCCGAGAAGAGTGTAAGCCCGCAGGAGATGGATGAGGTCTCGCGTCGAGCGGAAGCAGCAGCGGCGAGCCTGGAGGCAACGCGTGCGCAGAGCGATGCGGCACGAGCGCAGGAGAGCGGGGCGCACACGATGATGAGCTATACGCGTCTGGTTGCGCCCTTCGCAGGCGTGGTTACGTCGCGGATGGCCGATCCGGGGACGATGGCCGCACCGGGCGTGCCGTTACTCCAAGTGGATCAGGCTGGAGCTCTGCAACTGGATGCGACGGTGGATGAGTCGGTAATCGGCGCGATTCACAAGGGGATGAAGGTGCAAGTGGCTGTCGATGGCGGGGCATCAACAAGCGGTGCGGGGACGAACCTGGCGGGGACAGTGGCCGAGATTGTACCGGCAGCCGATCCATCGAGTCACAGCTTTCTCGTCAAGATCGACTTGCCTTCCTCAAGCCAGACGCGCGCGGGCATGTATGGAACGGCCGAGTTTGCCAACGGCGCAAGACAGGCGATACTCATTCCGCGTTCCGCTGTCGTCGCGCGCGGCTCGCTCAACTGTGTGTACGTTCTCGACGACCAGGGGATTGCGCAACTTCGCTACATCACTCTGGGCGCGGCACAGGGCAATCTCGTCGAAGTATTGTCGGGCATCTCCTCCGGTGAAAAGCTTGTTGACTCACCCTCCGACCGGGAACTTGCCGGCAAGCGCATTGAGACCAGCACTGGTGCCCGGCCATGAAGCAAGACCTTGGAATTGCCGGACGGTTGGCGCACACATTCATCAACTCCAAGCTGACGCTGCTCTTCATTGCCGCGTCGCTGGGAATCGGAATCTTCGCGGTTGCCATCATTCCCCGCGAGGAAGAGCCCCAGATTCTTGTTCCTATGCTGGACATCGCTACCGTCATGCCCGGCGCATCCCCGGCCGAGGTGGAAGAGCGCGTTACGCTGCCCATCGAGAACCTGGTACATCAGATATCCGGCGTTGAATATGTGTACTCGACGTCGGCGCCGGGCCAAAGCCTGGTGATTGTGCGCTTTCTTGTCGGCACGCCGCAGGAAGACGCGCTGATCAAGGTCTATAGCAAGCTTTACTCAAATTTCGACCGCATGCCGCCCGGAGTATCACAGCCGTTGATCAAGGCCCGCTCTATTGACGATGTGCCAATCCTGGCTATGACACTGTGGGGCGAGCACTATCACAGCTATCAACTTCGCGCCATTGCGGACGAGATGCAACACAACATTGCGCAAATTTCCGACGTATCGGAGACGACGATCATCGGCGGCCTTCCGCGCACCATGCGCGTTGTTCTAAGTACAGAAAAGCTGGGTGCCTACGGCCTATCGCCTATGGCAATCGTTGGGCATTTGAAAGCCGCAAATGCGAGCGTGCAGGCAGGAAACTTCTCCGATAACAATCAGGAGGTCCGCGTAGACGCCGGCAACCTCTTCACGCGACGCGAGGATCTGGAAGCCGTGGTAGTGGGTGTGGTTCGCGGGCATCCGGTGTATCTGCGCGACGTGGCTGACAAGATTGTCGATGGCGCCGCGGAGCCGTCGAACTATGTGGTCTACGGCACGACGAACGCGGGTGCAGGAGCGCAACAGGGAGCACGCCAATCTCCGGCCGTGACGATTACCGTGGCCAAGCGCAAGGGCACCAACGCGACCGATATCTCGAATGCCGTGCTTAAGCGCGTACATGAGATGCAGGGCGTGACCATTCCAAGGGCGTGACCGTGACCACCACACGCAATTATGGAGAGACGGCGAAGGACAAGTCAGATGAGTTGCTTGAGCATCTGCTCTTGGCGACATTGTCCGTAACATTGCTTGTCGCGCTCTTCCTGGGTTGGCGTGAATCGGGCGTGGTGCTGCTGGCCATTCCGGTTACGCTCGCGCTTACCATGTCAGTCTTTTACTTTCTGGGTTACACCATTAACCGGGTCACGCTCTTTGCTTTGATCTTCTCCATAGGCATTCTCGTCGATGACGCCATCGTTGTGGTCGAAAACATGGTGCGCCATTTTCGGTTGCCGGAGAATCATGGACGGCCGATGAGTGTAGTTGCAGTGGAAGCGGTGGCCGAGGTTGGCAATCCGACCATTTTGGCCACTTTCGCCGTGATCGCCGCGGTACTGCCCATGGCCTTCGTCCGCGGCTTGATGGGACCGTATATGCGGCCCATTCCGGTGGGTGCATCGGCGGCCATGCTCTTCTCGCTGCTTGTTGCTTTCGTGGTCTCTCCGTGGGCTGCTCTCCGGCTCGTTGGGAGGCATCTGGAAGGGGCCAAAATCCTCGAACCGGAGACGGAGAACTGGCGCACCAGGCTCTATCGCCGTATCATGACGCCGCTGATCCGGTCTCCACGCAATCGCGTTCTGTTCTTCCTTGGAGTGTTGGTGCTGTTTCTGGTCTCAGTGGCGCTTGTACCGCTCGGACTCGTGAAAGTGAAGATGCTGCCGTTCGACAACAAGAGCGAGTTGCAGGTGGTCATCAACATGCCCGATGGCACACCGCTGGAACAGACGGCGCGCGTGGCCCAGGCGTTGGGGGACGAACTTGCACGGCAGCCGGACGTGTTGAACTACCAGACCTACACTGGAACGTCCGGCCCCTATAACTTCAATGGGCTGGTACGCCACTACTACATGCGACGCCAGCCGAACCAGGCCGACATTCAAGTCAATCTGTTGCCTGCCAAGCAACGCAGTGCGCAGAGCCATGCGATTGCAAAACGGCTTCGTCCGTTGCTCGACGCAGTTGGCAACGCGTTTGGCGCGCGCATTCAAGTCAGCGAGGTTCCACCGGGGCCGCCAGTCGTGCAGACATTGGTGGCCGAGGTGTACGGTCCAGACCTGGCTGGTCAGACCGAGGTTGCACAGCAGATCAAGACTATCTTTCATCACACTCCTGGGGTGGTTGACACCGACTGGTATGTTGAAGACCCGGAACCGAGACTTGTGATGCGCGTGGATGAAGTCAAGGCTGCCGAGCACGGCATTGCGGTGTCCGACGTTGCTCATGCGCTGGCGCTTGCGATCTCTGGAACCGAGGTCGGCCTCGTCCACGATCAGGCCGCGCGTGAGCCTGTGCCCGCGATCGTGGAGGTTGACCGCTCGGACCGCTCTTCAGAGCAGGGGTTGGAGAGCATCCGCTTGCCCGGTGCCGACGGTGGCATGGTTTCGTTGCGTGAGTTGGTCACCGTCGAGCACAAGACGATCGAGCCGAGCATTTACCACAAAAACCTGCGCCGCGTGGTGTATGTCACCGGAGACGTGGCCGGAGCGGTGGAAAGCCCGGTCTACGCCATCCTGAAGATGAACAAGGACCTCGACCACCTCACCCTTCCTGCCGGATACACGCTCGCCCGCTATAACGCGTCGATGCCGGAGTCCACAGACCACTACTCGATGAAGTGGGACGGCGAGTGGCACATCACGATCGAGGTCTTCCGCGACATGGGACTGGCATTCGCCGCAGTGCTGGTGCTCATCTATGTGCTCGTGGTGGGCTGGTTCCGCTCCTTCATTGTCCCATTGATCATCATGGCTCCCATTCCACTCACCCTAGTCGGGATCATGCCTGCTCATGCGATGCTGGGTGCATTCTTTACGGCAACTTCGATGATCGGCTTCATTGCAGGCGCCGGCATTATCGTGCGCAACTCGATCATCCTCGTTGACTTCATCGAGCTTCGCATCCGCCAGGGTATGCCTTTGGCCGAGGCAGTGATCGATGCAGGCGCGACTCGGTTCCGCCCCATGCTCTTGACCGCAGCGGCCGTCGTAGTTGGCGCAAGCGTAATCCTTACCGACCCCATCTTTCAGGGGCTGGCCTTGTCGCTGATTGCGGGAGCGGTTGCTTCAACTTTTCTCTCGTGGCCCACCATTCCGGTGCTTTACTACATGGTTCACTCTGGGCACCAGTCCGGGGCCCCCAGCGACGGGTCCTCTTCGATGGGGTGGCAATCCCAACATCAATCTGAATCCGAACAAGGAGATTCTCTATGACAGTCGAACGCGGTGTCCGCCTGATGGCTGGCGTCATGGTGCTGTTGTCACTTGCTCTTGGACATTTCTTTTCCCTTTACTGGATCTGGCTGACGGTCTTCGTCGGGGTCAACCTGTTGCAGTCGGCATTCACAAACTGGTGTCCGGCGATGAACATCCTGCGCGCCGTGGGCCTGAAGGATGCTGGCTGCGGCATTGCCAAGTGAGAAGGAGTCATGCAGCCATGACGCCACGGAAAGCAGTGGTCAGCTCGAACAAGCCGTGTCGAAATCAAGGCGAAAAGCTCAAGGATGAGGTCTACCAGCAGATGTTTCGGTTGGAGGAAAGTCGTCCTGGCGCCGAGGTGGGGCTTGCACTTGCCTTGGTGCGTGCATGGCTGGCCGCTGACTCCAAACCTGGGAGCGGCGAAGGGCAGGATTGGCTAAAGAAAGTATCTCCAATCTGCCTTCAGATGATCGAGACAGCTTTGAATGCCGGTGTTACAACGATTTCCTGTGCGAAGGGCCATTCTTGCTGACTGTTCGGCGCGGTGGATCGAAGAGTCTCTGGGGCGAAGGGGCTCTACTCACGACGCAGGAGAATATACTAATCTTGCACACGACAATCCATTGCGATGCGACCTGAACTGATCCGAGCCACAGACCTTTTGCGCCGCAACACTCCGGAAGCTGTCGAAGAGGCTATCGGATTGCTGCAGAATACGGTCTATTCCTTCAGCATGAAGGTCTGCGGGCACCCGGAAGATGCGGAAGACACTATGCAGGAGGTGCTCTCCCGCTCCATCGGGCACCTTGCCAAAATCCAAACTCCGCAGCAGATGGCCGTCTGGCTTTATACCGTCACCAGAAACCGCTGTTGGCGCATGCGCCGCAAGCCCGCTAATGCCCCCGCGCACCTGCTCTCACTGGACGAGTTGATGCCGGACGGCGAGGAACTGGGCAGACTGCTTGCGGATGCCGGTGCTGGACCGGAAAGCAATCTTCTTGCCGCCGAGCAGCACCAAATGCTGCACCAGGCGATTCTGCGCGTTCCGTCAACCTTGCGCATTGTTCTGGTGCTCCACGATATGGAGGAGTTGGCCACCGAGCAGGTTGCGCAGATTCTCTCGCTTCAGCAGGGAACGGTTCGGATTCGGCTCCATCGGGCACGTCTAAGCGTGCGCAAGGAGATGAACCAACTTCTACGGGAAGTTCCTGAAGGGCAGAATGGTGCAAAACCATCGGCGAGGAAGCTGAAGGTTGGCAAAGTCAAGAACGGGCAACGTCCTGCCGAATGCCGCGATCTGTTTGCCAACCTTTCCGAATACCTGGATGGCAGAGTGGAACCGCTTACCTGCGAACAGATGCGCGAACACATCGAGGCATGCCCATCCTGCGTGGCATTTCTGCGCGATTTGCGCGCTGCCATCGATCGGTGCCGGTCCCTGGAGATTCCCTGCGACCCGGCTGTCGCGCCTCGATTGCGCGCCATTCTTACCCGCGAATACCTGCGCATGCTTGTAATGCAGCCTGCAAAATGATTCTCCGCGATCTCGTAACGAAACGCTTCTTTTGTGTCTTTCTTCTAATGGAAGAGGAAACGCATAATGGAAGTAACAATCACTCATCTCGACAAGGTCAAATTTGCCATTCATTCGCGATCACACTCCATTATTTGCGACCAGCCAACAGAGAATGGTGGTGAAGGCTCCGGCATGACGCCTCCGGAATTGCTGCTCGCGTCGCTGGGGTCTTGCGCGGCCTTCTACGCGGCCCAATATCTGAAGACACGCAATCTCGCGGAGACAGGCGTGAATGTCTCCGTCGAGGCCGAAAAACTCAAGAGCCCCTCGCGGCTCGGCAACTTCCAAATCCGCGTCGACAGTCCTGTCTACCTCACGACCGAGCAACGTGAAGGCTTGATGCGCTCCGTCGAACACTGTCTAGTGAAGAAGACGCTCCTCAACCCTCCGCAGATCGAGGTCGAGCTCACAGTTCCCGATCTGCTGGACAGGGGCATCTGAAACCGATGGACGGATACGATAATGACCAGCCAGAGATGGTCCAGAATCATGGTTCATGCCAATTGAGAATGCGTGATGAAATGTTGAATCGCGTTGCCTCTCGATTTCGCACTTTGAGAGAGCCCTATCGTCTCCGGATGCTCCAGGTGTTGATGAGAGGAGCAATGACGGTTGGCGAAGTGGTATACGCACTCGATGGAAATCAGCCAAACGTCTCCCGGCACTTGCAAATCCTCTACGGCGCCGACGTTGTGCGACGCAGACGCGAGGGGGAGCAGCGCTGTCTATTCGTTTAAGAGCGCCAGTGTGTCCAGGTTGTGCGAACTCGTCTATCAAAATGAGATTAGTAGAGCAGACATCCAGACCGAGTAACTCTCTAAGGATCAAAGTCTCAGGCCGCGATTTACTCGATATACTTGTTTCGGAGCCCCACATGAGAATTAAATCGATCGCCACGATGGGAAGCGTTGCCGTTATTACATTCGTGTTGATCCAATCTCCGGCACATACGCAGTCCGCACTCCCGCTCGCTGCGACAACCATTCCCTCGACCCAACTGATACAGCCGGAAGAACTGAAAACGATGCTGAATTCTCCCCGTGCGGTCCAGCCGTTGATCCTGCAGGTCGGCTCGCGCGTCATGTTCGACCAGGCGCATATCCCAACTTCGGGGTACGCAGGACCAGGCTCGCGCGAGGACGGCCTGTACCAGCTTCGTGATCGCGTGAAGACGTTGGCGAAGAGCAGGTTCATTGTGCTCTATTGCGGTTGTTGCCCATGGAACCGCTGCCCGAATGTGGGAGGCGCATACAAGACTCTAAGCGACCTTGGCTTTACGAATGTGAAAGTTCTCTACATCGCAGATAACTTTGGGAGCGACTGGGTTAGCAAAGGGTATCCGGTTGCGCATTAAGCGCTTTAGCGGAACGAGCATCCTTGCGCTCCGATGGGGATTTACGTTTCTGCTCCTCACCCTCGTGCCGCAAACGGGCGCGCAGACCAGTGGGACACCCTCGCTGGTGGGTCGCAGGGCTCCGGAGTTTGTAAGGCGCGACCTCACCGGCCATAAGCTCGATCTGGCTCGACTACACGGCAAGGTTGTGCTGCTGAACTTCTGGGCCACCTGGTGTGCACCATGCCAAGTCGAAATGCCTATGTTTGCCCGCTGGCAAAAGCAATATGGGCCGCAGCAGTTGGCGGTAATCGGGATTTCGATGGACGATGATTCAGAATCGGTCCGTAGGACGATACTCGCACAACGCGTCAATTACCCCGTTGCCATGGGTGACGCGACGCTGGGTCGGCGCTATGGCGGCGTACTTGGCCTGCCGTTGACCTTCCTCATCGATCGGAATGGAATAGTGCGTGCGAGGTTCCAAGGCGAAACCGATCTCGGTAAGATCGAAGCCTCGCTGCGGAGTCTTCTCGCTACTCACCGACCTTAAGACATCTGGACCGCTGGGTATCGCGGATCAGGTCTAGACCGCACCTGATATTTCGCGCCCAAAATCGAGCGGTCATAGAGCCGCACCGTTGCAGCACGCAGTAAAATGGGGATCTAATTATCGAATGGCGAGCCTCGAAAACTTCCGTCTCGTGGTCTTCCGGGCAGTTGCGGAACAGCTCAGCTTCCGCAAGGCCGCTGAAGAACTGTATCTCACGCAACCCGCAGTGAGCCTTCAGATCAAGGCGCTGGAGGAGGATCTTGGCGTTCAACTTTTTGACCGCTCTGGCGCACACATCACAATGACACCAGCGGGGCGGGTCCTTCTTGAGTACGCAGCGCAGGTGAATGCGCTCCTCGTCCAGGCTGAGCGCGAGATCGCCGCCTTGAGCGGAGAACATATTGGACAACTGGCGCTCGGCGCCTCTACAACGATTGCCCAGTATGTATTGCCTCGGCTCCTGGGAGAGTTTTGCCGGGAGCATCCTCGTGTTCGCCCCACGCTGGTCAGCGGCAACACGGAACACATTGTAGAAGCCATCGAGAAGCAGAAGATTTCGCTGGGGTTTATCGAGGGCCCGGCCCGCAGCCGGGAGGTCAAGACGGAGCCGTTTCTTGAGGATGAACTGGTGCTTATCGCGTCCACTGCGCATGAGTGGGCCGAGCGCACTACGGTCTGCTGTTCTGAAATCGCCTCAATTCCACTGCTCATGCGGGAGCGCGGATCAGGCACGCGGCATGTGATTGAATTGGCGCTGGAGCGGCAAGTCGTCAAGCGAAATTCGTTGCAGATCGTTATGGAACTCGATTCGACAGAAGCCATCAAATCCGCCGTGGAAGCTGGGCTAGGGGTCGGATTTGTCTCTCGCTGGGCAATTGCGAAAGACCTGAGACTCGGTAATACCTTCAAGATTATCGAGGTCGAAGGATTGAGAATCAAGCGCCAGTTTCTGATTACTTACGCATCCGGCCCAGAGCCGCAAGGGCTTGCTCTTGAAATCCGCAGATTTTTAATCGCGCGCGCAGGCATGCAAAGAACTTTGGCCAGAACCAGGCGACAATGACTTGCCGGGCTCATAAGATTGGCAAATAGGCCATGATTACTTCTGCTTGGACGGCGACGCGTTATTCAAGAACACTGGATGTGTGACTAAGAGCGTATTCTTCATCGGCTTGATTATTGCGGCAAGCGGCCTGGTATCGCCACCAATTGCTTTGGCCGGCGGCCTCATCTACGGATTCAGTTTCGATCATCCCTTTCATCTTGAGGCAAAGCAGTTATCGAAGTTGCTACTGCAGGCATCGGTGGTGGGCCTCGGATTCGGAATGGATTTGCAGCAAGTAATGCAAGCAGGCCGCTCTGGATTCATCTATACCGCAGGAAGCATCAGCTTCGCCCTGCTCGTGGGTTGGGGGTTGGGCCGACTCTTGAGGGTGAGGCATAGAATCTCATATCTCATCTCGGCTGGCACGGCCATCTGTGGCGGCAGCGCCATTGCGGCGATTGCCCCAATCACCAATGCTAGCCAGGAAGAGATTGCCGTCTCGCTCGGAACGATTTTCGTGCTGAACTCGGTTGCCTTGCTGACGTTTCCGGTAATCGGAACTGCGCTGCACATGACGCAGACGCAGTTTGGCCTGTGGTCGGCACTGGCGATCCATGACATAAGCTCAGTCGTCGGCGCAACAGCAAAGTACGGAGTGGTGGCTCTTGCCGTCGGCACGACCGTTAAGCTCGCCCGCGCTCTATGGATCGTTCCGCTTTCGGTTGGAACCGCAATGGCAAACAAGAGCAAGGCTCGTATCCAATGGCCATGGTTCATTCTCTTCTTCTGCCTGGCGGCGGTCGCCAACACCAACGTACACAGCTTCCAGTCTGCGTATCCGGTCCTGAAACATCTTGGCGTTATCGGCCTGACCGTCACGCTCTACTTGATTGGAACAGGGCTCTCCATGAAGACTCTTCGCGAAGTAGGCGTTCGACCGTTCCTTCAGGGTGTCCTTCTTTGGCTCTTCGTCGCATTGGGATCGCTTTGCCTCATACTCGGCGGCTGGATTCACCTCTAGGGGCCGCCAGAACCGGAGCAACCATAGGAATTGGAACGGCAAGGGCTTGTGCGTTCATCGTGCCCCGTCCAATCGTGTACCTTCCCAACTACAGTTCAGGATAGTCCTGCGCACAATCCCTGAATTGGACGCTTCTTCTTATGAATGTGAAGGATATGCAATCACCGAGCAACCTTCTTGTGCCGTTCTGTTATCTAAGAACATGAGGTTTCTCGCCCCGCTACGAAAGTGTGCTGCGAAAACTACTGCCCGCAGGCCTGGATAAAGGTCCTAGTTTCTATGCATTGTCGGAGCGCAAATCGGCCATTCAGTCGCTTGGGCACACTCGCGTGCGTTGCTCTCGCGATTTGCCTCTTTGCGTGGGGTCTGCAATACAAGCTTTCCCTGTACGACCCGTCTGAGGCGGCTTCTCATCAAGTTCCGATGGCCAAGCTGCTGTCCAAAAACGAGCAATCCAGTTCCACGGAAAGCCCATTGGTGGTTCGGACTCGAACATCCACGAAGATTATTTACACCGCCCCAAGTTTCGTCGCCTTCATTCTGTTGCTGGTCCTCAGCATATTCAACCCGTCAATATCCGGTCAGAGGCAGCAGCGCACAAGCGGTTTGTGGAATCTCCGTCGCGCTCACCTGAGAGCCCACTTCGTTCGTCCTCCGCCGGTTCTCGCCTAGCCATTCCCCTACAGTCATGCTGAAGTTTCCGATCAGGTTCAATGGTCGAATACAGCGGTACGCGTTCTCTGTTTGAGAACGTGTCCGGCCTTCGTTGGCCCTACAACCAAGAATCACTTAGAGGTGCATTCGAGATATGCGAAAGCGATCCTCCCCAATTCTCGTCGCGGGAATGATATTTCCTGTCCTGGCCGCCATCGTTGCGTGCGACTTCAAGAGTCAACATCCCAACGCGAACTCCGCAGAGATTCCATCGGCGAGAGTAGCTGCGGCAATGCGGGGAGACATCGCGCACACACTGAGCCTTGCCGGGCAATTCCAGCCTTACCAGGTGGTGGATGTTCATCCGAAAGTCACTGGCTTCATGGTGAAGATCAACGTGGATATAGGGGATAGGGTGCGCAAAGGCGAGACTCTGGCTGTGTTGGAAGTGCCGGAGTTGAATGCGCAATTGAAAGGCACCGTGTTTGAAATGCAGCGGGCCAAGGACGATTTGCTTCGCACTCAGCATGAGATCAAGCGCGCAGAAGCCATCCATTCTGCGCTGCATGCGGACTATGAGAGATTGCTTGAGACTTCAAAAGCGCAGCCAGGCCTGATCGCGCAACAAGAACTCGACGATGCCCAGAGCAAGGACCTTTCCTCGGAGTCGCAAGTGGATGCGACCAAGGCCGAAGCGGCGGGCGCGCAGCAGCATGCGGAAGTGGCTCACACTGACAACGACCGGGTGCAGGCGCTCCAAAACTACACCAACGTCGTGGCGCCACTGGACGGAGTCATCGTCTGGCGCTATGCCGATACTGGCGCGCTGATCCAGAGCGGCACCAACTCCAACGAACAGGACATTCCGATCGTTAGGCTCTCGCAGAGCGGCCTATTGCGCCTGCGCATGCCGATCCCGGAGAACGACGTGCAGTTTGTTCACATCGGCGATCCGATGCAGGTTCGCGTCGACGCGATTGGCCGTTCCTTCACCGGGAAAATAGTGCGATTCACACGTGACGTGAACTTTGAAACGCGAACAATGGAGACCGAAATCGATGTTGAAAATCAGGATCTTTCGATCTCGCCTGGCATGTATGCCAATACTGAAATGCAACTTGGCCATGCGGAGAAGGTGGTGACCATTCCTGTTGAGGCGCTTGTCCTCAAGGGCAACCGGGAGACGGTCTATTTGCTGGACGCGGGCAATCGCATTCGCACCCGCAATGTTGAGGTTGGACTGCGTGGATCGAAACTTGCGGAGATCGAGAGCGGGCTTGAGCCAGGGGACCGGGTGATTCTGGGCGCGCAGGACAAGTACAGCGATGGCCAACAGGTTTCCCCGATCCTTACTCCGGAGCCGGCCTCCGATGGAATGCGCGAGGCGGGCGGCGTGATCGACATGAAAGCGGAAGAAGAGAACAGCGGAGGGGCGAAGTAATGCCGAAGTTTGCTCTCAGGTTTCCATTCTTCATCCTCATGCTGTGTCTTGTGGTGGCGCTGGTGGGCGCGGTCAACGTGGCTCGCATGCCGGTGGATCTCTTCCCCAACATCGATATGCCCGTCGTCGTGGTGGCCACGTTCTACAACGGTATGCCTCCACGGCAGATTGAAGCCGACATTACCAACACGTTCGAGCGGTTTTTCACTCTGGCCGCGAACGTCGATCACAGCGAATCGCGCTCGTTGACCGGCGTGAGCCTCATCAAGATCTACTTCAAGCCCGGCACCGATCCCAATGCGGCCTTGAGCAATATCGCCAACCTCGCGATGGCCGACTTGCGCCGCCTGCCGCCGGGGACACTGCCTCCGGTGGTGCTGGGCATGGATGCCTCGACGCAGCCAGTATGCCTGGTGACTCTGAAGGGCGAAGGTCTAAACGAAACGAACCTGAAGGATCTGGCGCAATTCCAGGTACGCAATCAGATATCGAACGTCCAAGGCGCATCGGTGCCGCAGCCTTACGGTGGTACCTATCGTCAGATTCAGATCTATGTTGACCCGCTCAAGATGGAGGCACGTAACCTGAGCCTGAACGACGTGGTGACCTCGGTGGACAGTTCCAATCTGATTCTACCCGCCGGTGACGTACGCATCGGATCGAAAGATTTCAACATCTACGCCAACAGCCAGTTCCCCGACGCAAACTCGATGAACGGAATGCCGCTCAAATCGGTGGGCAACTCGTCCGTGCTGGTTGGCGACATCGGCAAGGCGATCGACTCCGGCGCTCTGCAATACAACATCGTACGCATCGATGGACAGCGCTCGGTCTACGTACCCGTTTTCAAACAGGGCG
>Ga0302320_10013784_pt1 | contig 16818 bp, 8 predicted proteins | sample Bog_T0_3_FD_202130 | JGI IMG/M metagenome (GOLD analysis project Ga0302320, IMG submission 202130) | Peat permafrost microbial communities from Stordalen Mire near Abisko, Sweden - Bog_T0_3 | ecosystem: Environmental > Terrestrial > Soil > Wetlands > Peat | place: Sweden: Abisko, Stordalen Mire... | reverse complement strand
CTTTTCCTGCGCAATCTGGCCGCTACCATCATCCCATCGGTCGCGGTGCCGCTGTCCATCGTGGGCACCTTCGGCGTGATGTACCTGTTGGGCTACTCGCTGAACAACCTCACGCTGATGGCGCTCACCATCTCCACCGGCTTCGTTGTGGACGACGCCATTGTGATGATTGAGAACATCTCGCGTTTCATCGAGGAGGGCGACGGCGCGATGCTCGCCGCCCTGAAGGGAAGCGAACAGATCGGCTTCACCATCATGTCGCTGACCGTTTCGCTCATAGCCGTGCTCATTCCGCTGTTGTTCATGAGCGATGTGGTTGGTCGGCTGTTCCGCGAGTTCGCCATTACTCTCGCCATCACGATCCTGGTGTCCGCGTTCGTCTCGCTTACGCTTACGCCCATGATGTGCTCGCGCATTCTCCGGCACAAAACGGACGCCGAACAGACCAGTTTCTATCGTTGGTCGGAGAAGATCTTCAATTCCGTCATCGCCTCCTATGGGCGAGCGCTGAAGGTGATTCTGCGCCATCGGTTTGCCACGCTGCTGGTGACCATATCAACGTTTGTGGCCACGGTGCTTTTGTTCATCGTGATCCCCAAGGGCTTCTTCCCGGTGCAGGATACGGGCGTGATCCTGGGCATCTCAGAAGCGCCGCAGACGGTGAGCTTTACCAGCATGGCGCAGCGCCAGCAGAAGCTTGTGGACGTGGTGCTGCAGGATCCGGCAGTGGATAACGTTTCGTCCTTCATTGGCGTCGACGGCACCAATACCACGCTCAACTCGGGGCGCATCCAGATCACACTGAAGCCGCTGGATGTACGCAAGGTGTCAGCAACGGAAGTGATTCAACGCATGCAGAGCAAGGTTAACGCCGTGGAAGGCATCCAGCTCTTTTTGCAGCCCCTTCAGGATTTGACGGTGGAGGATCGCGTGAGCCGCACCGAGTTCCAATACGCGCTTGAAGATCCAGACCAGAACGAACTGGGTGTCTACACGCGCCGGATGGTGAGCGAGTTGAGCAAGGAAAGTGTCGTGACCGATGTGGCCAGCGATCTGCAGGACCAGGGACTGTCTGCCGACCTGGTCATCGACCGCGACACCGCGGCCCGGCTGGGCATTGCCATGGCCGACGTGGACAACACGTTGTATGACGCCTTTGGCCAGCGCCAGGTGTCCACCATCTTTACCCAGCTGAACCAATATCACGTGGTGATGGAAGTGGGATCGAACTTCCAGACCGATCCGGCGACGCTGAACGATCTGTACGTGAAGTCTGGCAACGGAACGCAAGTTCCGCTGAGCATGCTGGCGCACTGGGAGCAGGGCCACGCGCAATTGTCCATCGGCCACCAGGGCCAGTTCCCCTCTACGATCGTCAGCTTCAACCTGGCGCCGGGCAAGTCGCTGGGCGACGCCGTTACAGCGGTAAAGCTGGCTGAGCAGCGCATCCAGATGCCGACAAGCATCAATGCCAGCTTCCAGGGAACAGCAGCCGCCTTTCAGACTTCTCTGGCCAACGAGCCGATCCTGATCCTGGCGGCGCTGATTACCGTCTACATCGTGCTCGGCGTACTCTACGAAAGCTACATCCACCCGATCACGATCATCTCCACGCTGCCGTCGGCGGGCGTGGGCGCGTTGCTGGCGCTGATGATTACGCGGGTGGACTTCAGCGTGATTGCGCTGATCGGCATGATTCTGCTGATCGGCATCGTGCAAAAGAACGCCATCATGATGATCGACTTTGCGCTACAGGCCGAGCGCACCTTCCACAAGACCGCTGAAGAGGCCATCTACCAGGCCTGCCTGTTGCGCTTCCGCCCCATCCTGATGACCACGATGGCGGCGATGCTGGGCGGTCTGCCCCTGGCGCTGGGCGGCGGCGTGGGCGCCGAGTTGCGCAAGCCACTAGGCATCACCATTGTCGGCGGCCTCATCCTGTCGCAGATGCTCACTCTTTTCACCACCCCGGTCGTCTATCTCTACTTTGACAAGTTGGCGCAGCGATTGAAGCCGCGCGACGTCCTTGCCGGATACGAGAACCGAGCGGTCAGCGCGGACTGAGGACCAGGACCCATGCATCTTTCTGCACCTTTTATCAAGCGCCCGGTGGCAACCTCCCTTCTGAGTCTGGCCTTGATGCTGGCCGGCTCGGTGGCTTACACGGTTCTGCCGGTGGCGTCACTGCCAGATGTGGATATGCCGGTCATCGGCGCCAGCGCCGGTTTGCCGGGCGCGAGTCCTGAGACGATGGCGTCGGCGGTTGCCACTCCACTGGAACGCCAGTTCGGGCGCATTGCCGGCGTGAACCAGATGACCTCGTCAAGCGGCCTGGGCTCGGCAAATGTGACGCTCCAGTTCGACATCAATCGCGACATCAACGCCGCGGCGCGCGACGTGCAGGCGGCCATCAACGCAGCGCGCAGCCAGTTGCCCTCTTACCTGCCGCAGAATCCAAGCTACCGGAAGGCGAATCCGGCCGACGCGCCAATCCTGATTCTTACGCTGAGTTCGGATGTGGTGCCCAAGGCGCAGGTGTACGACATGGCCGACTCGATCCTGGCGCAGAAGATGTCGCAGGTACAGGGGGTCGGGCAGGTCTTTGTGGGCGGCAGCTCAAGCCCGGCAGTGCGCGTGGAGCTGAATCCCGAGCAGCTGGCCGACAACGGCATTGGTCTTGAGGCAGTGCGGACGGCGCTTTCCGGAGCGAACGCCAACCGGCCCAAGGGCGCATTCCAGGACGCGCAACAACGCTGGGCCATCAACGACAACGATCAGATCTTCAAGGCCGAGGACTACAAGCCGATCATCGCCGGGTATAACAAGACAACCGGCGCTGCGGTACGCGTGGGCGACCTGGGCACGGTGACCGACAGCGTGTCGAACATTCTGACGGGCGGCGTGGCCGGCATCAATCCAATCAAGGGTCCCCCGGGGCAACTGGAAGACTCGATCATGCTGTTTGTGTTCAAGATTCCAGGCGCGAACGTGATTTCGACCGTGGACAACGTGATGGCCGAGATGCCGCACCTGCAGGCGTCCATCCCGCCGACGATCAAGATCAACGTTGCCGTGGATCGCACCACCACCATTCGAGCCAGCGTGCATGACGTGGAGATCTCGCTGATGATCAGCGTGATGCTGGTGGTGCTGGTGGTCTTCCTTTTCTTGCGCGAAGTGTGGGCCACCATTATTCCCTCAGTGGCCGTGCCGCTGTCGCTGCTGGGCACTTTCGGCGTGATGTACCTGGCCGGCTACACGATTGACAATCTCTCGCTGATGGCGCTTACCGTGGCAACGGGCTTTGTGGTGGATGACGCGATCGTGGTGATTGAAAACATCACGCGCTACCTTGAAAAGGGGATGGATCCCTTTGAAGCCTCAATGAAAGGGTCGAAGGAGATCGGATTTACCGTGCTCTCGATGAGCACCTCGCTGATTGCTGTGTTTACGCCGATCCTGCTGATGGGCGGGATTGTGGGCAAGCTGTTTCGCGAGTTTGCAGTGACGCTATCTGTTGCAATCGCGGTTTCGATGGTGGTGTCATTGACCACGACGCCGATGCTTTGCGCCCGTTTTCTCAAGTCGAGGGACGAAAGCAGGCATGGGCGCATCTATCGGGCGAATGAACGAGCGTTTGAGTGGATGCATGCGGAATATGCCTCAATACTGCGCTGGGTGTTACGTCACCAGTGGCTGATTCTGGGCGTGGCGGTGGGGACCGCAGCGCTGAACGTCTACCTCTACATCATCGTGCCTAAAGGGTTCTTCCCGCAGCAGGACACGGGTCGGTTGGGCGGGCGGACGGTCGCCGCGCAGGATATTGCCTTCGATGCAATGAAGGAAAAGCAGCGTCAACTGGCGCAGATGACGATTGAGGATCCGGCCGTCCTATCGGTAACGTCATTTGTGGGCGGCGGCGGCCCGGGTGGCGGCAGCAGCAACACAGGGAACATGTTTCTTGCGCTGAAGCCGCTGAGCGATCGGCCGGGGCGCGTCTCAGCCGACCAGGTGGTGGCGCGGTTGCGGCGCAAGCTGACCAGCGTTCCCGGCGCAACGCTTTTTCTGCAGGCTCAGCAGGACATTCAGATTGGCGGCCGCGGCAGCTCGGCTCAGTACCAGTACACGCTTTCAGACGAGGATCTGAAAGAGTTGAACACGTGGGCTCCGCAACTGGAGGCACGGGCACGGAAGATGCCGCAGCTTGCCGACGTCTCGACCGATCAGCAAAGCCAGGGTCTGGCGACGAACCTGGTGATCGACCGGGATACGGCTTCGCGGCTGGGGATTACGGCTGCAATGATCGACTCAGTGCTTTACGACGCATTTGGTCAGCGGGAAGTGTCGACCATGTATACCGGGCTGAACCAGTATTTCGTGGTGATGGAAGTGGATCCGCAATACCAGCGCAGCCCGGATGCGCTAAACGGGATTTTCATCAAGTCGGCGAGCGGCGCAATGGTGCCGCTATCAACCATCGCTCACTATGAAAACCGCCGCACCTCACTGGCGGTGAATCACCAGGGCCAATATCCGGCGGTCACGCTGACGTTTAACCTGGCGCCCAACGTTGCCCTTGGAGATGCAGTGGACGCACTGCAGCAGGTGCAGCGCGAAATGGGCATGCCTTCGACGATTCACCCGAGCTTCCAGGGAACGGCGCAGGCCTTTCAGGACTCGCTCAAGAACGAGCCCTACCTGATTCTGGCCGCGCTGGTGGCCGTTTACATCGTGCTTGGCATTCTTTATGAGAGCCTGATCCATCCGCTGACGATTTTGTCCACGTTGCCGCCGGCGGGCGCGGGTGCCATTCTCGCGTTGCTGATCACCGGAACCGATCTGAGCATCATTGCCCTGATCGGCATTATTCTGCTGATCGGCATTGTAAAGAAGAACGCGATCATGATGATCGATTTCGCGCTCCAGGCCGAGCGCGAGCAGGGACTGCCACCGGTTGAGGCTATTTATCAGGCCTGCCTGCTGCGCTTCCGCCCCATCATGATGACGACAATGGCTGCGCTTTTCGGAGGCATGCCGCTGGCGATCGGGATGGGCGTGGGCTCAGAGCTGCGCAAACCGCTGGGCATCACCATCGTCGGCGGGTTGCTGGTTTCACAGGCGCTCACGCTCTTTACCACTCCGGTAGTTTACCTGTTCTTCGACAAGTTGCAGTGGAAGGTGATGAAGCTGCAAAAGGTGGGCGTGGAGCTGGGCGAGGCTCCGGGAGACTGAGGAAGAAGGACCGCTTCAGGCCGGAGGTTCCTCGCAAGCACCGCAGCTGGAAACCTGGCTGCGTGGGACCGATTCGCTGTTACCGGCGGATTGATGATATTGTCGAAATAATCCCGCTCCGCGAACCTTGGGATTTTTTCCCTGAAACCCAGCAGTCAGCACTAACCGCTTTAAACTTCGCATTTTCATTGCCTGAATCACTGCACACTTGTCGCGGCGCGGCACACGTGTCGATGCGGTTTATTTCATTTCATTCGAAAGGCGAGCGCATACCGATGACCGAACCCTACGAAGCAAACGACGCCAATCTTGTTTTGACTGTTGAGGAGATTTCAAATCTTGCCGCGGAGGGTGGAAAGCCCGCCGACACCCTGATGAATGTGGTGGCGCTCATTGCCAAGCGGTTCAGAACCGATGTGTGTTCGGCCTACCTGCTTGAGCCGGATCGATCGAACCTAGTATTGGCGGCGACGCTCGGCCTGCATCCCAAGAGCATTGGCATATTGCGCATGCCGTTGAATGAAGGCCTCTCAGGCCTGGTGGCCGAGCAGGTGATGCCGGTTGCAGTGGACGATGTAAGAAATCATCCCCGCTTCAAGTACTTCAGCGAGTCCGGCGAAGACCAGTACCATTCGTTTCTCGGCGTTCCCTTAATCTACCATGGCGTGCTGCAGGGGGTTCTTGTAGTGCAAACTAAGGATCCGCGTACCTACCGGGAAAACGAAGTGCACATGCTGTCTGAAGCGGCCGCTCAGGTGGCGCCGGTGGTGAGCGAGGCGCGTACGCTGGCACGCTTTATTGCTCCGGCACAGGAGCGGCTGTGGTCGCTGGCCAATAATGTTTGGTGGAGCTGGGACCACGATTGCATCAGCCTGTTTCGGGATTTGAATCCGAAACGCTGGCGCGAGCTGAATCAGAATCCCATCTCGCTGCTGAGCGAGATGCCGCTGGGCGAGATTGAACGCCGGGCCGCGGAGCTGGTGCTTCACAGCAGAATCAATTACGTGTACCGGCGCCAGCAGGAGTATCTGAACGCGGACCGCACGTGGGGTGCGGCGAATGCGGGAGTTCTGCGCCCTCGCCCGATTGCTTATTTTTCAGCTGAGTTCGGGATGCACGAGTCGCTGCCGATTTACTCGGGTGGGCTGGGCGTGCTGTCTGGCGACCACATCAAGAGCGCGTCTGACCTGGGGATTCCGCTGATTGGCGTCGGATTGTTTTACGGGCAGGGATACTTTCTGCAGCGCCTGGACGAGACGGGATGGCAGCGCGAAGAGTACGTGGAAACTGATGTGCACAAGTTGCCGATGCAGCCAGCGATCGGGGCGAACGGCGAGCCGGTGGTGGTGGAGATTGCGACCAGGAGCGGGATCATCCGGGCCAAGGTGTGGCGCATGAAGGTTGGCCGGTGCGACTTGTTCCTGCTGGACTCGAACGTGGCCGGCAACGCGCCTGAAGATCTGCAGACCACATCGCGGCTGTATGGCGGGGACGCGCGGACGCGTATCCGCCAGGAACTGCTGCTTGGCATTGGCGGCTTCCGCGCTTTGAAGGCAATGGGCGTTGCTCCCGGCGTGCTGCATTTGAACGAAGGGCACAGCGGATTTGTGGTGTTCGAAGCAATTCGCGATCGCATGGTGGAGGAGGGCCTCGACTTTGCAACGGCGGCCAGCCTGATTCCGCGCGAAGTGATTTTCACCACGCACACGCCGGTGCCTGCGGGCCACGACCGCTTCAGCGCCGACCTGATGGAAGAGCACTTGGGACCGCTGCGCGATCAGCTCGGCATCTCTCATGAAAACATGATGGGCTTCGGACGCGAGTATCCCACTGATTATGGAGAGAACTTCTGCATGACGGTGCTTGGACTGAAGCTGGCGCGACGCGTGAATGCCGTTTCGTCGCTGCATGGAGAAGTTTCGAGAGCCATGTGGAAGTGCCTTTATCCAGGCCGGCCGGAAGACGCCGTGCCCATCGGTCACATCACCAATGGAGTTCACGTGCCCTCGTGGCTGGCGCCGCAGATGTGTCGACTCTACGATCGACATCTGGGGGTGGATTGGCAGCATCACAGCAGCTATCCCAGGACATGGGAAAAGATTGAGAGCGTTGACGACGGCGAATTGTGGGAGACGCACCTGAGCCTGAAGGCACAGCTGATTGATTTTGCGCGGCGGCGGGCAAAGGAACAGGCGGAACGGCGCAAGGAGTCTCCCGAGTCGCTGCAGAAGCTGAGCAAGGTTCTTTCGCCGGACGCTTTGACGATTGGCTTTGCGCGGCGGTTTGCCACCTACAAACGAGCCAACCTGGTGTTGAGCGATATTGAACGGCTCGTCTCGATGGTGAACGATCCCAAGCGCCCGGTGCAGTTTCTGTTTGCCGGCAAGGCCCATCCACACGACGAACCGGGCAAGCGCGTATTGCAGCAGATTGCGGAGTTGATGCGCGACTCAAAGTTCCAGACCAAGCTGGTGTTCATTGAGGACTACGACATCAACGTGGGCCGCTACCTGGTGCAGGGCGTGGATGTGTGGCTGAACAATCCAAGAAGGCCGCTGGAGGCTTCGGGCACGAGCGGACAAAAAGTTGTGCTCAATGGAGGCTTGAACCTTTCAGTTCTCGATGGCTGGTGGGCAGAAGCGTATGACGGCTTGAACGGCTTTGCCATCGGGGGAGGCAGAACCCACTCCAACATGGATGTGCACGACAGCCGCGACGGAGAAGATCTTTACCGGGTGCTGCACGACGAAGTGATTCCGCTTTTTTACCAGCGCGACCGCGACGGGCTGCCGCGTGGCTGGATCAAACGGATGAAGCGGACCATCCGCACGCTGGGATGGCGCTTCAACGCTGACCGCATGGTGATGGATTACACGCAGAAGTGCTACATTCCTGCCGCCGGCGGAACGTCGAGCGAGATTCGGCTCTACTCCTAGGACTCCTTAGTCCGCGAAGACTTCTTCGCGCACGGGAACCTGCTCGACGAGCTTGACGGGGTAGTAGGCGTTGCGCGTGTACTGCTTGACCATGCGATTGGTGTTGAAATAGGAGCCGTTGAAGGCGATGGTGTTGCGCATGAGGCGCGCCCACTTTTCGGGCGCCTGCAGATACAGCGGAACCACGGCTGATTCGAGCTTGGCGTAGAGCGATTCGGCTTCCTCCGTGTCACTGGCGCCGTCTTCAATCGCCCAGCCAGTGTAGCCCTCGATGCATCCCTCGATCCACCAGCCGTCAAGAATTGAAAGGCTCGGAACGCCGTTGAGAGCAGCCTTCATGCCGCTGGTGCCTGACGCTTCATAAGGCCGCTTGGGCGTGTTGACCCATACATCGACTCCGGCAGTCAGCAACGCGCCGAGGTCCCAGGCGTAGTTTTCGAGATAGACGACGCGCAGAACGTCGCCAGAGAAGCGGGCAGCCTCTTCCACAACCTGCTGGATGAGCGCCTTGCCAGGCCCATCCTGGGGATGCGCCTTGCCGGCGTAGAGAATCTGCAAGCCGCCAGCAGCGGTGGCAATCCTGAGCAGGCGCTCTGGGTCAGTAAACAACAGGTTGGCACGCTTGTACGTGGCAGCCCTGCGGGCAAAGCCAAGGGTCAGCACCTTTGGATTGAGCACCAGGCCTGTGCGTGTAGCTACCTCCGTGAACAACGCCTCTTTGGCATGAGCGTGCGCGGCTTGAATCTTCGCTTCAGGCAGGTCGATTGCGTTGCGCAGGTAGAGATTGTCGCGCCGCCATGCGGGGATGTGCTCATCGAGCATCTGCTGAATGGGTTCCGACACCCAGGTGGGCGCGTGCACACCATTGGTGATGGAATCGACGGAGAACTGAGGAAACATTTCGCGGGAGACTTTACCGTGCTGCATGGCCACGCCATTGGCGTAGCGAGAAAAGCGCAGGGCCAGCAGCGTCATGTTCAGAAGGCCTTCGTGAAAACAGCCCTGCTTCTCAAGGCGCGCCGTACGATCGCCGCCGAGGATGCGAATGGACTGCTCAATTGAGAAGCGATCGTGGCCGGCCGGAACCGGCGTATGCGTGGTGAAGACGCACTTCTTGCGCACCTGCTCAATATCGGCTTCAGTGGCCGCGCCCAGCGGTCCGCCGCCCAGTTGCCGTTCAAGCAGCGCTAAGGTAAGCAGAGCCGCGTGGCCTTCGTTCATGTGGTAGACGTTGATCCGGTAACCGAGCGCGTGTGCCATGCGCGAGCCGCCCATGCCGAGAACAATCTCCTGCTGCAAGCGGTAATTCGTATCCCCACCGTAAAGATGGTCAGTGAGGCCGCGATCCCATCCCGAGTTGCCGTCCACATCGGTGTCGAGAAGGTAGATGGGCACCACGTGGCCGGAGCGGCCTTTCATGTCGTAGCGCCAGGCTCGCACCGTGACGACGCGGTCTTCCACGGAGACGGTGACGCGCGCCGGTTCCTCAGTGCAGAACGCCGCCGGATCCCAGGGCTGAACTTCTTCACTCTGCAAGCCGGAGCGGTCAAGATGCTGCTGGAAATATCCCTTGCGATGAATGAGCGTAAAGGCGATGAGGGGAATGCCGAGGTCGGCCGCGGAGCGCAGCGTATCTCCAGCCAGAACGCCAAGGCCGCCCGAATAGGTCGGCATGGATGGATGAATCGCAATCTCCATGGAGAAGTACGCGACATGTCCGGCGTTCGGAAAGGTCTCGTAAGAAAAAGGCTTTGTTGATCCCTGTTGCATCAGTTCAATTTCTCCGTGCCGCTCTCACCCGGCGAGTGGGCCCACTGTGGAGGTGAATCCGGCTGCGGCGCACCGGGCCTTGACTACCTACCCGGCCCTCTTTGGGCACAGCATCATCCGATTTTATCAAGATTCCGCTTAATGGATTCTAAGACTTATTCAACTTCTGTGGGATGTGCGGGATGCGCAGAAGGAGGCAAAGCAACAATTTGCATTTGCCGCCGATTGCCGTCGCCCGCTGGGTTGGGGTAAATGAGCCTTGTCTAATCCGCGCATAAAAGCCCCGCAGCCTCAAACGCGGCCGCGGGGCACTCGAAGGAACGACTTAATCCAGCTTGTGAGCGCCGTTTGAAGCGTGGCAGATGTGAATCTCGGGCACGATGCCGGTTTTGGCTGCATACCGCTCACCCAGCGCCTTGGCGAAGGCGAGGGCGTGGCTCTGCTCCACCAAGTTGATGGTGCAGCCGCCGAAGCCTCCGCCGGTGAGGCGCGCGCCGATGAGGCCAGGTAAATCCTGCGCAAGAGCCACCATAGTATCGGCTTCGACACAGCTGCCGTCAAAATCGCCGCTGTAGCTGGCGTGAGCCTCGGCCATCAGTCGACCCAGCTCCTTCATGTCGCCGCGCAACAGTGCCTCAGAGGCAGCGACCGTGCGCAGGTTCTCGCTGATCACGTGACGAGCGCGCATCAGCGACTTGGGCTCCATCTCATGACCCCACTTGTCGAGGTCTTCGAGCGTGGCATCGCGCAGGAAAGGAACTCCGGGGCGGTGGCTGGCGATAATCGCGCAGGCAGCTTCAGACTCGCGGCGGCGTGTGGGGTAGTCGCCGCCCGAAATGGAATGCTTGACCATCGTGTTGGCGATGACCAGCGCGACATCGGCGGGAATGGGAGCGAGACGGAAGCTGAGATCGCGGCAGTCGAGCAGCAGGGCGTGATCCTCCTTGCCGTTGGCGGAGATGAACTGGTCCATGATGCCGCAGTTGGCGCCGACGAACTCGTTTTCGACGCGCTGGCACAGGCGCGCGAGCACGGGTCCCGGATAGCTGACGCCGATGAGGGACAACACCGCGAGCGCGGTAACTACCTCAAGAGCGGCCGAACTGGAGAGCCCGGAGCCCAGGGGCACGTCGCCCCACAAGCTCATGCTGAAGCCAGGAAACTTGAGTCCTTCGCCGGTTAGGATGACGACCACGCCGATGGGATAATCGCTCCAGTGTTTGGACGGCTTTGTGGGCAGGGCCGCTGCCTCAAAGCTTTTTTCCTCTCCAAAGTTCTCGGAGTAGATGACGATCTTTCCGTCGTTGCGCGGCGAGATAGCAGCTAGCGTGGCAAAGTTGATGGCCACGGGCATGACGAAGCCCTCGGCGTAGTCGGTGTGCTCACCGATCAGGTTGACGCGGCCGGGAGCGACGAACAGCGCGGGCTCGGCATTGAAACGGGCTATGTGCATGGAACGGAGGACGGCTGGATCGTGCATTTGAGTTAATACCTCGCGATTGAGTTCTGAAGGTTTCGACAGGCCATTGCGTAGATTGAAGGCGCATTTGGCCCTGGGTGGTCAGGATGCTGAAAACCCCGCGAACGGACGGCTTTCAGCCCTGCTCCGATGATCATGAGAACGTTTTCTTGGCCGGCTTTATAGGTGCCCGTATTCGTCATCCGCCTTATTCTCCGATTGGGGCTGCGCAGGCTGCCAGATATCTTTCCCAGATGCGGTCGAGCCAAGCCCCATGTTCCGGCTTCATCAGGACCGATCGCAGGCACGTAACCAGCGTGTTCTCAGCTTGATTTGGGCCCGTGTGAGCGGGCGCAAACCACGACTCCGGCAATTGTACAAGAGCCAAGTGCAGGTCATGTGCGGCGCACGAATCAAAAATTGCCCGCGCGCGCTGCGAGGACTGATCAGGGGATTCGGCCTGGAGCTTCCAGACCACAATATCCAGTTCGGGAGGGCCGGCGGCAAGCGGCTGAAAACGCGCGTCGGCGCGCAGGCGCCGGTCCAACTCAAGTGCGGCGGCGCGGCCCTGGGCAAGGCCGCGGGCAAACTCCCCCGAGGGCGAAAGCGGTAAAAGCTGCTGGGTGGCCCACAAGGCCACGGCTGCCGCGCCCGCGCGCGAGCACTCCAGGCTGATTTCGCCGAGGTGCACGGGGCCCCCGGCGAGCGATTTCGGCTCGTTGGGGTGGGGGGGCAGTTGTTTTGAGGTGAAGTAGGTGTAGGGGGAATCGTGCTTGTAGAAGCGGCCTTCCGCGGTATCGCGGAAGAGGACACACCCGCAGCCATAAGGTTGCAGACCGTGCTTGTGCGGATCGATGACGATCGAATCGGCGTGGGCCACAACAGCGTAGGCGCCCCGCGCCGGCTCGTCCAGCGCATCGGGAATGAGCTTGAGGTAGCCGCCATAGGCCGCATCCACGTGCACTCTGAATCCGTAGCGCTCTCTGAGTGCCAGAATTTGGGGTAGCGGGTCAACAGCGCCGATGGCCGTGGTGCCAAGGGTGCAGACGACCGCTGCGACATCGCCTTTTTTGAGCTCGGCCTCGAGCCGGTCCATGCGCATGCGGCCTCGATGGTCGGCAGGAACCTGCGAGAACGGAAGTTTGAGCACGGCGGAGATGCGGTGGTGGGTGTAGTGCGCCTGTTCTGAGGCAAGAATCCTCATGCCGGGGCGCTTTCCCGCCGCTTGGCCGGCGACCCACAGAGCCTCAAGATTGGCCAGCGTTCCACTCGATGTAAGGTGGCCAAGGTACTCCGACCAGCCAAACATGCCGGCAAGCTCGCGGACCGCCTCGATTTCCATCTCCGAGCTGGCCCGTCCTCCGTCGCGAGCATGGTTGTTGGGATTGATCTTCATCGCCAAGGCGTATGCGGCGCGGGCAAGCGGATGAGGCGGCTTGAGCATTTGCCCAGCATAGAGGGGGTGGAAGTAGGGATAGTTGTCGCCCAGACGGTGGGCGACGGCCTCAAGAACGCTTGCCATCCGGTCGGTATCCGCGGCGGGCGCGAGGCTGGGAAGCGCGGAAAACTCAGCTTCAAGCAGCTCGGTTGCGCGGGATAACAGGCCGGGGACGGGATCGAGGGGCATGGCGACCTCTCACAGTATCACAGCCGGAAAAGGGATGCTAAGGCCCATTCCAGTCAGCGGGTTCCAGAAACAGGAATCGCGAAGTGAGACGGTGAACGATATTTCATGTAGAGAATTTTGGCACCAATGATACACTGTTGCCAGCGTTAGAACCGAACCGGGCGTGAGCAGTAACTCGCCCAACCAAGCAAGATTCTGCCAGTGGTCGCTCCGATTCATCAAGCGCAATTCAATACAGGAAATTCGAAGAAAATGGAACAAGGTACTGTGAAGTGGTTCAATGACGCGAAGGGCTTCGGCTTTATTTCGCGCCAGAACGGCGAAGATGTGTTCGTGCACTACTCCGCGATCAACTCAAGCGGTTTCAAGAGCTTGCAGGAAGGTCAGGCTGTGCAGTTCAACGTGGTGAAGGGGCCCAAGGGCTGGCAAGCTGCCGACGTACAGCCGCTCTAAGCCCTCCAGGCCGGATTCCGGCGAATCTAGCAAGCACAAGCGAGGGCCGGGAGAGATCCCGGCCCTCGCTTGTCTAACACGGTGGCCTTCCCGGGTCCCGCGGCTAGCTGTGTGCCGCCTGCAGGCGCTTGGCTAACCTTGGTTAAGCCGATTGACGCTGCATACAGGGTAGTTGCGCAAGTTACCCGGTCTCAGCTGGACGGCATAAGCATTGCGGCTGACGATGGAGCTCGGCCCAAAAAGCAGCCTCGATCCTCTTAGTGACAGCAGACGGGGCCCGGCTTCCGCTCGAGGTGTCCTGAACGCACTGAGCCGGAAAATTCTAAAGATCCCAGGTTGGCGCGCTGCCAGGAGCGGCACTGCCGGTGAAAGAATCTGAGCCACTCCACTCGGGAACCAGGAAGCTTTCTTTGGGATGCGCCTCGGGGCCCTGCGCATTGCGGTGATGGCGGCGAAGCGTCTCCTGAATTTCGTGGATCGCGGCAACGCGCTCAGCGTGCGATTGCCGATCCCAGAACATGACAAAACCTTGGCCACAAACGCAACAGTGAGTTTCTGCGTTTCCATTTGTTCTCTTGCAAAGTACCTGCATTTCGACCTCATACGGGCCGGGACGGTCCCAGCCACCCATGCGACAATAGGCGCGCGCGTACCAAGGTGAACATTCCACCATAGCTGCAACGAGGGGAGCCTTTCGGGGCAGGGTCAGGTCCCCAGTTCGAGTGAACTGAACGCGAGGAACGTAACCAGACTGGGTTACTGGCAGGCGGCTGAATAGGGCAAGCGAGAGGCCCGGCAGGTTTGGCCGCCGGGCCCCGGAGTGATGCCAGTTTACTACCCTGTCAATGTTTAGCAGGGGGTGTCGCGGAGGGCGTTGTTAAGGGAGCCGGGGGTGGGCAGGGCGTCTTCTCGAACAGCTCAAGATTCTGGCCTTTCCACACCATGGCGGAGTGAATGCGGTTGTATCCGCTGGGGTGATCGAAGAAGACAAATTCTTCGACGGGGCCGGGCCGCATCTTGCGATACTCCGACAAGTGGATGGCAGCCTGGGCGAACCCATCGGGCTGGCGGGCTGCATTCAGGCCGAACATGTCGGCCTCTTTTTCCTGAATGCGCGTGACGGTGTTCATGATCGGCGTGAGCGCAAAAAACAGAACCCCTGACATCAGCGCTGCCAGCGGCAGCACCGCAGGGTCGCTCACCTCGCGAATGTCCCAGCGCGCTCCCCAACGCTCGAGCGCCCAATCGAGCCCCCAGTAGAGATAGGCAAACGAGACGAGAGACAAGACCGCGAGGAAGAAGAGGAACTTGGGAATGTGGTTCATGACATAGTGGCCCATCTCATGACCCATGACCGACTGAATTTCTTCAGGCGAGCCGCGCTTGAGCAGATTGTCGTTCAGCGTAATGCGCATGGTGTTGGCAAAGCCACTGACGTTGGCGCTCATGCGCGTGGTCTGGCGGCTGGCGTCGATCTCGTACACGTCGTTGGTTGGAATCCCGTTGGCATGCGCCATTTTGAGGATCGGCGCCGTGATTTTTGGGTCGTTGAGGAGGGTTACTTTGTTGAAGATGGGCTGCAGGTAGACGGGGCCGATGGCAACCGCAACCGTGGCGAAGACCATGGCCACAATTGCGCCCCAGATCCACCAGGTCTTGCTCAGCTTGCGCACAATGGCGAACAGGGCGACGGCGACAAGCCCGCCCAGGACGAGGTTCACCAGAAGGGCCTTACCCTCGTCGCCCATCCATGGACCGAAGGTCTGCGTCGCAAGGCCATACTTGTGCTCGCGGGCGAAGCTCTCGTAGTACTCAAGCGGATAGCCCAACACGTAGGTGACAACGATGAACTGTGCGAAATAGAGGAAGGTTTGCAGCGGCTTGAAGCGGGAGGTGCGCACAGCCAAATCGCGCATACGGGCCGACCACCGCGTTTGCAGAAGCAAAAGATAGATGGCGGAGGAGACAAGGAAATCCCAGAGAACCAGCCAATAGCCGCCTTCGAAATAGGCGTTGGAGCGCGCTGTGGCGGCGGGAGGGATCATGGCCATGTAGGCCTCAGTGGCCGCATCGGCGTTGAATTGCGGTGAAGGCTGAGCCGCGGCCGGAACCTGGGTGATGTCGACGTTGGGCTGAATGGCCGGCTGCGCGCAGGCTGAGCCTGCGGCAAAACCGGCAACCAGGAGAAAGAGTGCAAAGCTCCGCAGATTGAAGTGCATGTTTTTGCCTTTCACAAACGAGAGATTGTTGCGTCTGCATATGGGGATGACAAAGACACAACGGCTAGAGCGCGAAACAGTATCAGAAAGCATTACGGGTTGTCTGGCCCGATGGTTCCCCTTGCGACGGTATATCCTGAAAGGTTGCCGCAATTGCCGACAAGGGCAGCGGCCGGAAAACCCAGGACCAAAACAATATCATGAGCACGCAAACAATTGCAGTCCACCTGCCCGATGGGGCCATTCGCGAAGTGCCCGCAGGCACAACCCCGCTTGAAATTGCCAACTCCATCTCGCCGCGGCTGGCTGCGGCCTCAGTGGTTGCGCGGCTGATTCCGCTGGGAGGCACTGCGGGCCAGGGCTCAACAGAAAGCGGCGAAACTCCCTCAGAAGCGACGATGTATGGCGCTGAAGATGCGGCTGCTCCGCGGCTGGTGGATCTGTCGACGCCGTTGACCGCCGATACGCGGCTTGAACTGGTGACCGAGAAGGACCCTGAGGCACTGAAAGTGGTGCGCCACTCGGCTGCGCATGTGCTGGCGACTGCTGTCCTGGAGCTCTTTCCTGAGACCAAGCTCGGGCATGGGCCGGCGACGGATTCCGGTTTCTTCTACGATTTTTATCGCGAGAAGCCCTTCACGCCCGAAGATCTGGCGCTGATTGAGGCCAGAATGGCCGAAGTGGTTGCGCGGGACGAAAAGTTTGTACGCGAGTACGAGCCGCGCGAAGAGGCATTGGCGGAATTCGAGCGCGACGGCGACTTCATGAAGACGCACTTCGTGACCAAGTTCACGGAGCCGGGATCGGATGTGAGCTTTTACCGCAACGGCAAGTTCGTGGATTTTTGTCGTGGGCCGCATGTGCCTTCGACAGGCCGCGTGAAGGCCGTGAAATTGACAACCCTGGCCGGCGCGTACTGGCTTGGCGACGAAAAGAATCCGCAGTTGCAGCGTATTCACGGCACTGCTTTCTTTTCGCAGAAAGATCTCGACGCCCATTTTGCGCGGCTTGAGGAAGCGGCCAAGCGCGACCATCGCGTGCTGGGCAAGCAGCTTGATCTGTTCAGCATTCAGGAACTGGCCGGTCCAGGTCTCGTCTTCTGGCACCCGAAGGGCGCCATGG
>Ga0302320_10013781_pt1 | contig 16820 bp, 15 predicted proteins | sample Bog_T0_3_FD_202130 | JGI IMG/M metagenome (GOLD analysis project Ga0302320, IMG submission 202130) | Peat permafrost microbial communities from Stordalen Mire near Abisko, Sweden - Bog_T0_3 | ecosystem: Environmental > Terrestrial > Soil > Wetlands > Peat | place: Sweden: Abisko, Stordalen Mire... | reverse complement strand
TTGGGAAGGTGGCAAACGTCATTTGTAGCATCAAATCGGCAGGGAAGGCAATTCAGCGCTCCTGGCCGTGCGCTTCGCCTGGAAGATGGGAGCTTTTTCCGGTGGTTCCCCTCCTGAATCAGGAGGGGCTGAGCGCTAGCGAAGGGGGGGCATTCACGCCGGCATAGTTTCCTGCCGGGGTGGTTTCCTGCACGCCAGTCACAGCGCGCCTCGACCACCAGAATCCAAGGCCCTCCGAGGGACCAGGGGACGCCCGGGGCGCATCGACGTTTTGTCCTCTTGACATTGGCAGATTAATAGGCTACAATTTCTGCGTGGAGATGGCTCGCTTCCTTTGCCTGCAGGAATGGCAGAGCAGAGCGCACGAAGCCACAAGGTTTTCATCATGCTGCTTCCTTATTGCCATTCCTTCCCCCCATTACAATGCGACATCATGTCAATCTGTAGAGAAGATTGCTCGATCAAGAAAAGCACTCAGCCCTCTGAAAAGGGGGCCAAATCCCTTCCCCCGTTCCCCGCCCAAGGGCGAAGTCTCTCGCGATGTATAACAAAAATAAGGGATTTAGGCGTTAGAGCCAGCAATCACAATAAGATATATGCGATTGTAAATAAAGCAGTTAGCCGATTCCATGGGCAGGAGGGCGAAAAAATCGCGGGGGGGAAAAATGAAGGATAGTCTTGCGATGTTATTGAAAACAAATGGTGGAAAAATGTCCGATTTCTGGCCTCTCGCGATGTTGATGAAAACAAATGACTTATTTTCACTCTCTCGCGATATTGATGAAAAGAAAGGGAGTTAGTCAAAATTTCTCGACCGCTTCCGCGGTTCTTTGGGGATGGAAATCTTAAACCCCAGAGGTGTTTGCAAGCTTCGTTCCTCACCGGCCGTTGAGAAGTCCGGGCTAAGCTTGCGTATAATGGCTACCTCTGTTAGATTCACGGCAAATTTAGATGTTCGGGAAATGAATTGGGAAAAGTAATCGCGATTGCCAACCAGAAGGGCGGAGTCGGCAAGACCACCACGGCCATCAGTCTGGGGGCGGCGCTGGCCAAGTCGGATATGTGGACGCTGGTGATTGACTGTGACCCCCAGGCGAACACTACCGGCGGCCTCGGTTTTCCCCGCGACCCCGCACGTCGCTCGATTCATCATGGTTTGATGCACGGTGTCCCCCTCAAAGACCTGGTGTTAAGCTGTGGGGTGGAAGGGTTGCACCTGATCCCTTCGGAAAAAAACCTGGTGGGCGCGGCCGTGGAACTGGTGGACCAGCCGGAACGCGAGCAGGTGCTGCGCAAGAAAATTGCCGAAATCCGGAATGAGTTCAACTTCATTCTGCTCGATTGCCCGCCATCGCTTGACCTGTTGACGCTGAACGCGCTGGTGGCGGCCGATTCCGTGATTGTGCCGGTGCAATGCGAATACTTTGCGCTGGAAGGCGTCTCCGAACTGCTCGACACGCTAATTCGGATTCGCCGCTCGCACAACCCGCGGTTGGCAGTGGAAGGTATTTTGCTGACTATGTACGATGAACGCACCAACCTTTCGCGCCAGGTGCGCGACGATTTGCGCGATTTCTTCGGTGACCAGGTTTTTACCACCGTCATACCGCGCAACGTGCGGTTGGCGGAGGCGCCAAGTTTCGGCAAACCGATTTTTCTCTACGATCCGGAATGCAAGGGCGCAACGAGTTATCTGGATTTAGCCAAGGAGGTCATCCAACATGACCAGAAAGGCGTTGGGGCGGGGCCTTAACGCGCTGCTACACACCGTCGAAAACACAAGCCCGGCCGGACTGGCGGAAGTTGCCGTTGACCTGATTGACGCCAATCCCTTCCAGCCGCGGCGCACGTTTTCGGCGGACAAGCTGAAAGAGCTTTCGGATTCCATTCGCGCGAGCGGCGTGGTGCAGCCCGTGCTGCTGCGGCGCTCGGACGATCGCTACCAGTTGATTGCGGGTGAGCGGCGGTTGCGCGCGGCCCGACTGGCGGGACTGACGGCCATTCCCGCCGTAGTTCGCGAAATTGGCGACCGCGACGCGCTGGAACTGGCGCTGACGGAAAACCTGCTGCGCGAAGATCTGAATCAGATAGAAGCCGCGCAGGGATACGCACTGCTGCAACAGAAACATGGATTGAGCCATGAAGAGATTGCCGAGCGACTGGGCCTTGACCGCTCCACCGTCACCAATACGCTGCGGCTTCTACGCCTGCCCCCTGAAGTGCAGCAGATGATTGCCGAGGGCGCAATTTCCGCGGGCCATGCGCGAGCACTGCTGGGGCTGGAATCGGCCGCGGCGCAATTGCAAATGGCGAATTTGATTGTAAAGCAGGGCTTGTCCGTAAGGCAGGTGGAAAATCTCGTCGCCCTGCGCACATCGCCCGCGCCGAAAAAAGAAGAGGCTGAGGAACCCAGGGTTGACCCCAATGTGCGCGCGGCGGTACTCGAGATGGAGCGTACCCTGGGCACCCGGGTTAAAGTACACGGCGATGAAAAGCGCGGTAAAATTGAAATCAGCTATTTCTCCGCCGAAGATCTGAATCGAATTTATGAATTGATAGTTAAGAGCAGTGGTTAGTAAAAGCAGGCGCGAGTGGTTAGGACGTGGTGGCTGGGGTTTGGGAATTGGCATACTTGATTCGGAATGCGCGATGCGGAATCAGGAACTAGTATTTCATTCATGGACGTCGGACCTCGGACTGCTTTTACTAACCACTAGGCACTAACCACTGTTCTTAGGAGGCTCTATGGCATTCGGCATCAGCAAACCCACAACACGTCGTCGCGAACTCTCTGAATTGCCGGACGATTGGGTCGGCTGGCTTGAGCCCGGCGTGAAAGTGGAAGGGAAGATGACGGTCACGGGTGGACTCATCCGGCTGAATTCCCACTTCAAGGGTGAAATTCTTTCTGACGGCGCCGTGGTGGTCCACGACCAGGGCGAAGTGGAAGGTGAAATCAACTCCCGGGTGGTGAGCATCACCGGCAAAGTGAAGGGAACGGTTCACGCCAAAGAACGCCTGGAAATCAAGGAACACGGCATTGTGCAGGGTGACATCTATACTCCCTGCCTACTGGTCGATCCCGGTGGTTTCTTCGACGGCCAGTGCCACATGCCAACGCCCGAGCCCGCCAGTGCAGCGCCGAAGGCGGCGGATTCACCCGAACATCCCTGACGCCGGGCGGCACGACCAAATCGATCACAGACGTATTCTGTAAAGAGGAATTATTCTCATCCCTCTCTTTATTCTCATTGCGCTTTCGATCCTTTACTTCGGACATTATTTTGTCTACGTCTCCGTGCTGCATTTCTTCGGCCCCGCCGCAGTGGATCACCGCGCGGGCTTGGTGCTGCTCCTAGTTTTGCTTCCGCTAAGCTTTATCGCCACGTCCTTTCTTGCCCATTGGAGCGATGGGTTTCTGACCAGAGTGCTTTATTTCTGCTCCACCCTGTGGCTGGGCGTGGGTCTAAACCTGCTGCTTGCTTTCACGCTGGCGTGGTTTACATCGGGTGTCTTGATTGCTCTTGGGCGATCGCCCCATCTCCTCCGGCTTGGGCTCGCGGCACTAGCGCTGACGACCCTGTATTCTGCGTATGGCATCTGGAATGCTTATCACCCTCGCCTGGTGTATTGCACTGTCCGCATCAAGAACCTCCCGCCCAATTGGCAGTACAAGACGGTGGTGCAAATTTCTGATGTGCACCTGGGGCGCATTCTGGGCACAAAATTTCTTGCGGGCCTCGTGGCCAGAGTTAACGCGCAGAACCCGGCAATGGTGTTGATCACCGGCGACCTGTTTGACGGTGCTGACGGCAATCTTGAGGGCTTGGTGGCCCCGGTCAATCAACTGGTCGCGCCGCAGGGCATCTATTTTGCGACAGGGAACCATGAAGTATACCTGGGCGTGCAGCGCGCCTTTGTGGCATTACGCACGGTTCCGGTGAAGGTTCTGGACAATGAAGTGGCCGTGGTTGAGGGATTGCAAGTGGTGGGAATCAGCTATCCAGACCGCGGCCATGCCTTGAATTTCGCCGAAAAGATGGCCAGCGTGAAGGGATTTAACCCAGCCCAGCCATCAATTCTGCTTTACCACAGTCCCACCCAAATCGCAGAGGCGAAGGCGGCGGGCATCAATCTGCAATTGTCAGGGCATGTTCATCAGGGCCAGCTCTTTCCTTTTCAGCTTGTGACCCGCATGATGTTTGGAAAGTATCACCACGGACTGCACGTTGAAGGTGATTATACGCTCTACACTTCGAGCGGAACCGGCCTCTGGGGTCCCACGATGCGGACAGGAAACCACCCGGAAATTGTAGTGATTCGGTTGGAGGGAACTGGAGACAGGATCTAGGAGCTTGGATTTAGGATCTGGGGCGATCGGCAAGTTCCGAACGCTTGAGATTAGAATCCCGATCGCTAATTCCCAACTCGTGAATTCGGACGCCTAAATCCTAGCTCCTAACTCCTAAATCCTGCCTTAAATATTTCCCTTCTTCATCTCATCCATCAGGTAATCGCAGGAGCGGACTGTGAGCGCCATGATGGTCAGCGTTGGGTTCTGGCAGCCGGTTGAGGGGAATCCGGCGGCATCGGTTACGAAAAGGTTTTTCACGTCATGCGCCTGCTGGAAGGCATTCAGCACGCTCTTCTTCGGGTCGTTGCCCATGCGCGCGATGCCACACTCATGGATGGCCCACCCAGGAATGGGGTCCTTCATGGTCGGGCGCACGTTCTTTGCGCCGGCGGCTTCCATCATTTCTGCTGCGGAGTCAGCCATATCCTGAAGCATGGCGCGCTCATTTTCGCCATAGGTCATGCGGGTGCGGAGGGCGGGGATTCCAAAAGCGTCCCGGAGGTTGGGATCGATTTCCACGTAATTCTCCCAGCGTCCCAGGCTCTCGCCAAACCCGCCGAGCTTCACATAGGTGGTGGGATCGAGAATGGATTTCTTGTAGGCATCGCCAAATCCCGGTGCCTGGAAGTTGAAGTCCGAATGGCCGCCGCCTTGATACCCAAAGCCGCGCAGGTATTTCTTGGAACGCGCTCCGGGCACATTGCGGAAGCGCGCCACGTAAAAGCCTGTGGGCCGGCGTGGTCCGTTCAAGGTCGGCTTGACGGCCTGTTCCGGGAATTCGCCAATGGCTCCGGCGCCGGTGATGTGATCCATCAGGTAATGGCCAAGTGCGCCGCTTGAATTTCCCAGCCCATTTGGATTCTGGCGGTCGGCTGAGTTGAAGAGGATGCGCACGGATTCAAGCGCCTGCGCGGCGAGCACCACGGCTTTGGCCTCAACCTCTATCGCCTCGCGTGTGTTGCGGTCAATGTAGAGGATGCCCCGGGCGTGGTTGGTGTTCGGATCAGTCAGCACCTTGTACGCCATCGCATTGGGAATCAGGGTGCAGTGGCCGCTTGCCAGGGCGTCGGCCACGGTGGTAAAGGCGGAATTGAAATAGGAATGTGTGACGCACCCACGCTCGCACGGCCCGCAGTAGTGGCACGGGGCGCGTCCGTTCAGGGGCTTGGTGATGTTGGCGCTGCGCGTGGGCGTGATTACCCATCCCAGCTTTGATTTTACCCGGTCGATGAAATTCAGCTCAATGCAGCGCAGGGGCATTGCCGGCTGGAACTTACCGTCGGGCAGATAGGGATAGCCTTCGTTGTGTCCGGCCACGCCAACGTAATCTTCCACAATATCGTAGTAGGGAGCGAGGTCTTTGTAGGCAAGCGGCCAGTCCGCGCCAAAGCCGTCAAACGACGCAGATTTTAAATCCAGGTCACTCAGGCGCAGGCTGACGCGCCCCCAGACGTTGGTGCGTCCGCCGATCATGCGCAGCCTGCCCTGCCAGCTGAATCGAGTTCCCAGGGCGGTGGAGTATGGTTCATCAATATCATTCGCGAACCATTTGTAGTTGAACTCGCTGCAGGCGTAGCAGTCCTTTTGGACTGGCCGGGTCCGGCGGATCACGTCGGGAATGCGATCGCGGTATTTCAGTTCGAAGGCGGGCACGTGCTCGGTGAAGTTCTGGTCTGATTGGGGCCGCCCGCAGTCAAGCAGCGCCACTTTTACACCAGCTTCGGACAGCCGCTTGGCCGCCCATCCTCCGGAAGCGCCCGACCCGACAACAATCACATCAAAGCGTTGTTTTGACCCTTCCGCCATAATGCCCCCAATCGCCCCTGTATTCGCCCGCTATGTCGCGTTGCGATGTATGTAAGATGCCCTGAATGCCCTGTGCCGCTGCCCGTTACCGGGCGATTGATGCTATCAATGCTCCGCAATGGCGTCAATAAAAGATAGGGGCTGGGGGCAAACCAAGTCCGGAGTCCGGGGTTCGGAGTCAAAGGCAGCATATCGAAATTCCGAATTGCGAATTCCAAATGTTCACTTGGTTCTTCCCCAACCCCCAGCCCCCAGTCCCTAACTTTGGACTTCCGCATTCTGTTCCTAGCCGTTAAACTCTTCTCGATGCGGCCAAATGATTTCATTGCAGCATTGCAAAAAGGTCCCGTGGGCCCGGCGTATTTCCTTCGCGGGCCAGACCGCTTCTTGCAGGAAGAATGCCGCAATGCGGTGGTGTATTCCATCCCGGCGGATTCGCGTCAATGGTGTTTGACGGAGCTGGAATTTGCCTCGGGCGAGCTTGCGCACGCGCTGGAAGGCGCTGAGCAGATGCCCATGCTGGGCGGCCACACCTTCCTGCTGATATCCGACCCGGAAGACTTTAAAGGGGCGGGCGATGAGGATGTGGAGCCGCTTCGGGCCTACCTGGAACGCCCTTCACCATTCTCCACAATAATATTTATCGCTACGGAACCGGACCGCCGCCGGAAGTTCATCGCACTGCTGGAGAAGAAAGCCCAATTGGTGGAATTGCGCTCGCCTGACCGCCGCGAGGCCGCAGGATGGGTTGAGCGCCATCTTCAGGAAGTGGGAGTGCAGATTTCCAGCGCCCTGGCGGAGGAGATCGCCGGGAAGTTTGAGATTAGCCTGGATTCTCGCTCGTCGGGCGGGGCCTCCGCGGTCAACCTGCTCTGGATGCGTACAGAACTGGAAAAACTTCTGACCGCGCGGCCCGGCCTGAAGCGCGTGGAGCCCTCGGACCTTGAGGTGATTGTTGCTTTTCGCGAAGAGCGTGAGATTGGCAAGATGCTGCGCGCCATGGGTGAACGCAAATGCGCCGTGGCGCTGGCTACTTTGAGGGAATTGCTGGCCAGCAAGGTGGCGGAGACGCTGATTCTATGGTGTATAGGCGACCTGTTTCGCCAGGCCATGCGTGGCGCGGCAAGCTTTGGAAACAAGGGCGGCTGGTCGCGGCCAGCGAACCCTTATGCCACCTCGGAGATTGCGCCTATTACGCAGAAGAACTATGCGCGCGAGGAACTGATGCAGGCTCTGCGCGCGGTGCGTCGCGCCGATCTGGGAATCAAATCCTCGTGGAAGGATTCCAGGATTCTGCTTGAGTTTTTGGTTTGGCAGATCGTGGTGGGGAAGGAAGCTTCAGGAGAAGTCGCCATCGGCGGCGAAGTCCCAATTGAAAGCTAACAGCTCACAGCTGACAGTCCACGGTGATGCCTGGCTGTTAGCTGTAAGCTGTCGGCTGTAAGCTTGCCTACGCCAGGGCGTTGAACGCGAGCGTCAACCGCGACTTGTATCGGCCGGCCGTGTTGGCATGCAGGATGCCCTTATGAACCGAGTGGTCGATCAACGTCAGCGTGGGCGTCAGCAGAGCCAAGGCGGCGGCTTTGTCCTTCGTTTTCAACGCAGCACGGAACTTCCGAATCTGGTTGCGCAGGCGCGAGGTATGCACACGATTTTGTTCGGTGCGCTTTTCAACTTGCTTAATTTGCTTCAGAGCTGATTTGTGACTTGCCACGGAAACTCCTTTAGTGCAAAATGCAATTCTTCAATTTAGCAGATCGCTCTCCCGGGCGTCAACGGTGAACAACTATATGAACAATATTCCCATCGGCTCCGACTTACCCATCCTATTGGATGCTGCAGCGATTGACGCGCGCATTTCAGAGCTCGCGGCCAGGATTTCCAACGATTACCAGGGAAAGACCCCCCATCTGGTGGGCGTCCTGAAGGGCGCCTGGGTGTTTATGGCCGATCTCGTCAGGAAAATTTCCATCCACTGCACGGTGGATTTTCTGAGTATCCAAAGCTACGGTTCCGGCACAGTTTCATCCGGTGAGGTGAAGATCACGAAAGACCTCGACATCAGCATTGAAGGCCGTGACGTCCTTGTGGTGGAGGACATCCTGGATACGGGCCGCACTTTCAGCTATTTGCAGGAAGTCCTGGGGGCACACGACCCGGCCAGCCTGAAGCTCGCCGCGCTGCTTGACAAGCACTCCCGCCGCATTATTCCAGTGGAAGCGGATTACGTGGGTTTTGAAATCCCCGATGTGTTCGTGGTTGGCTACGGATTGGACTACGATCAGAAATATCGCAACCTCGCGGAAATCCGCCACATCCCTTCACCCCAGACGTTGTTTTCGTTCGACAAGCCGGAGTGAAACAACTATCAGTTTTCAGTCATCAGTCGTCAGTTTATATCCCGATCTTACTGATGACTGATGACTGACGACTGAAAACTGACAAATCAGAACAGCTTGCTCGTTTCCGCACCGGGCAAGCTATAATACCCAGGCAAGTCCTCCACACCCATGGAAGAATTTTCCACACCTCTCATGCGCCAGTACAGCGCTATCAAGCAGCGTCATCCAAACGCTTTGCTGTTCTTCCGTCTGGGTGATTTTTACGAGCTGTTCTTTGAAGACGCTGTGGTGGCAGCCAAGGAACTCCAGATCACCCTGACCTCCCGCAACAAGGAAAAAGGCACGGCCATCCCCATGTGCGGCGTGCCCTACCACGCCGCCGAGGGGTATATTGCCAAGCTCATTCGACGTGGCTTCCGCGTGGCGATTTGTGACCAGATGGAAGAAGCGCGCGAGGCCAAGAAGTTGGTCAAGCGCGAAGTCACCCGCGTAGTGACGCCAGGGACCGCCATCGATTCCCAAGTGCTGGAGCCGCGGGAGAACAACTTTCTGGCTTCAGTGGTACGGCGCAACGGATCAGCAGGTTTGGCGTTTGTGGATCTTTCCACCGGCGATTTTCGCGCCACTGAATTTCTTGGTGACGAATCCCTGACGCGATTGCGGGATGAACTTGACCGCATGCGGCCCAGCGAACTGCTGCTTGCTTCGGGCGCCACCAGCCCACTGGAAAGCCGCATGAGTGGCGGGGCCACTGTAACGCAGACTCCGCTGGATGAATGGGTTTTCGGCGATGAATACGGGGCGCGCCTTCTGCGCGAGCATTTTCGCGTGGCGACACTGGCGGGCTACGGTTTGGAAGGCCATCCGTTTGCCGTGGCCGCGGCTGGCGCCATTCTACACTACGTGCGTGAGACGCAGCGCGGTTCCCTGACGCATCTCGACGGAATTCGCTTCTATCAGCAGGCAGATTCGCTGGTGCTCGATCCTTCAACGCTGCGCAATCTGGAATTGGTTGAGCCGGCCTTTGGCGAATCCCGCGCCGCCACCCTGCTGGGCGTGCTTGACCACTGCGCAACTTCGCTGGGGGCGCGCAAACTGAAGACCTGGATGCTGCGGCCGTCAATCAATCGCGAGGAGCTGAACGCGCGCCTTGATTCGGTTGAAGAGCTGGCGAAAAATACCATCGCGCGGGAAGAGTTGCGCCGGGTCCTTAGCGTCATTCAGGATCTTGAGCGACTGCTCAGCAAGGTCACGCTGGAAACGGCGAATGCCCGTGAGTTGCTGGCTTTGAAGCAGTCCGTGCGTCCACTCCCAATTCTACGAACCTATCTGAAGCACTTTGCGGCAGAACGCATTGGCGTGTTGCAGGGTCAACTCGATGAACTGACGGATGTTCATGAACTGCTGGAGCGTGCGATCCACCCCGAACCGCCCGTGCTGTTGAGCGAAGGCGGAATGATCCGCCCCGGCTTTCACGCGGAACTCGATGAACTCCGCAACCTCGGCCAGAATTCCAAACAACTTCTTGCCCAAATTGAGCAGCGCGAGCGTGAACGCACCGGAATCGCTTCGCTCAAGGTGCGTTTTAACAACATCTTTGGCTACTACATTGAAATCTCCAAGGCCAACATGCACCTGGCGCCGCCGGATTATGAGCGCAAGCAGACGCTGGTGAATGCCGAACGCTTCACCACCCCGGAGCTGAAAGAACTGGAAGTTAAGATTCTGGATGCGGAGGAGCGCAGCCACACACTGGAACGCGACCTGTTTGTGGGTATTCGCCGCCAGGTGGGCAGCGAGGCCCGGCGCATTCGCATGACCGCCGCGGTGCTGGCGGAGCTTGACGTCCTCACCTGTTTTGCGCATCTTGCCGCCGAACGTGAATACCATCGCCCGGAGTTTTCCGATGACGGCGAGTTGCTGATTCAGGCAGGCCGCCATCCGGTGATTGAAAGGATCGTGGAAGAGGGGCAAACCGGCAAATTTATTCCCAACGATCTTTACATGAATGGCGGGGCGGACCTGCTGCTGATCGTCACCGGACCCAATATGGGAGGAAAATCCACCTACCTTCGCCAGGCCGCGTTAATCGCCCTGATGGCGCAGATGGGCAGCTTCGTTCCGGCCGGCCGCGCCAAGCTTCCCATTTTCGACCGCATCTTTACCCGCATCGGCGCTTCGGACAACCTGGCGCGAGGCCGATCAACTTTTATGGTGGAGATGACGGAGGCGGCGGCCATTTTGAACACCGCCACACCTCGCAGCCTTGTGCTCCTTGATGAAGTTGGCCGCGGCACGGCCACATTTGACGGTCTGGCGATTGCCTGGGCGGTGGTGGAGTATCTGCTGACGCACACCCACGCCAAAACTCTTTTTGCCACGCACTACCATGAGCTGACTGAACTGGCGGATTTGCTTCCCGGCGTGAAGAACTACCACGTGTCGGTAAAGGAATCCGGCTCAAACATCATTTTCCTGCGCAAGGTGGAGGCCGGGAGCGCTGACAAGAGCTACGGCATTGAAGTGGCACGCCTCGCGGGTTTGCCCATCACCGTCATCGAGCGGGCGCGGGAAGTTTTGACTCGCCATGAGCAGAGTGAACATAACCTGAGTGAGCGCCTGGCCGCGCACAAGCACACACACGATCCGGGACCCGTGCAACTGACCATCTTTACGCCTCTCAACGCCGACGTGTTGCGAGCCATCGAAACCGCCGACCTCGACAACCTGAAACCAATCGAAGCGCTCAATCTGCTGGCCGAATTGAAAAAACAGATCCAATAAGGAGTTGACGAGTGCCTGAAAAATCGCCAAACGATGCACGTCTTGTCGTGGGGCTGATTTCCGGCACTTCGATGGACGGCATTGACGCGGCTTTGGTGCGAATTTCCGGTCCCGCACCGCAACCGCGAATCGAGTTGCTGGCATTTGAGACGCTTGCCTATTCAGCATCCGTGCGCCAAAAGGTCTTGCGCGTTGCGACAGGCGAACCAGTGACTGCGGGCGGAATCAGCCAGCTCAATTTCCTTATGGGTGAACTTTTCGCTGGCGCCGCACTGCGCGTCTGCCGTTTAGCTAAAGTCTCCCCGTCGCGCCTCGCCGCAATCGGATCCCACGGTCAGACCATTTTTCATCAAGGCAAACCGACGCGCGAAGGCGGCAGGAAGATTGCCAGCACATTGCAGATTGCCGAGCCTTCCGTTATTGCGGAACGAACGGGCGCACCTGTCGTGGCGGATTTTCGCACGGCAGACATGGCAGCGGGCGGGCAGGGCGCGCCATTAGTGCCGATGGTGGATTATTTGCTGCTCGGCGATAAACGCCTGGGGACAGTGGCGCTCAATATCGGCGGCATTGCCAACTTCACCGTGATTCCCGCAGCCGCAAAACCGGAGCAAGTCTTCGGATTCGATACCGGCCCTGGGAACATGATTGTCGATGGGCTGGTGCGTCACTTCTCCAAGGGCAAGAAGGCCTACGATGCCGGCGGGCGTTGGGCGGCAAAAGGCGTGGTGATTGAGCCCTTGCTGGACGAATTGCTTCACCTACCGTTCTTCGCACAGAAACCTCCCAAGAGCGCTGGGCGGGAACAATTTGGCCAACCATTCGTCCAGCAATTCTTCCTCGGCCAGCAGGAGACTGCGACATCATCCTTTAAGGGACCGCTCACCCGTCCCGCCCCGGCTGATGAAAACGCCAGCGGCGGGCCACCCTCTCCCAAAGGGAGAGGGCTGGGAATCAATCCAGGGTCTTGCGCGCGACCGGAGGACTTGCTGCGCACCGCGACTGAGTTGACGGTGCGGACCATTGCCAATGCGCTCAAGCGCTTCGTCCCTGGCCGAATCAAGATTCATCGCCTCATTCTTTCCGGCGGCGGGGCGCACAATCGGTTATTGGTCACGCGTCTCGGTGAACTCCTGCCCAACATCCGTATTCATCAATCAAGCGAGTTCGGCCTCAATGTGGACGCAAAAGAGGCCATTGCTTTCGCCATTCTCGCTGACCGCACGATGCATGGCCTCGCCGGCAATCTTCCCAGCGTGACCGGGGCACGCCGCGCCGTGGCGTTGGGCAAAATCTCTCGGCCTTAAGGAAAGTGGTAAGGCTACCCTGTCAGGTTCATCGGGCCATCCACCGGCAGGAGTGCCGGTGCCACCTTCCGACCCATCCCAGGGCGCATTGTAATCCGTATCCAATCGACGTATAGTTGCTTCGGGCCAACAATTCAAAATTCACGCGCGGGCGGCATTGGTTCAAACAGGCGTATGCTGCGGCAATCACCACCGCCGCAGCCGCCCCATCAAGGTTCGCTTGGATCCGGGACAATGCCTCTACCCGGGCAGAACGAACACTTGCCCGCGAGGCGAGTTGCTTGCACAGATTTACTGAGGAGGACGGTATGAAGATTTTCCGAAAGGTGCTATTCGCTGCTGCCGTGTTGTTGCTGGGCGCCACTTGCCTGCCTGCGCAGGAGACCACGGGCAACGCCATTCTCGTTCAGGGTCCCATTGTCTTCACGGTGCACAGTGGGCCAGCCGAGACCGTATCTTTCGCGTTGCCGCCTCAGGTTTACGGCCCCTTCACCCTTCTGGCTGCTCACAAAGACCTGACCGGCGTGAACGTTGAACTGAATGGAACGCCGCTTTTCGGTTCGGAATCTTTCGGCCCCGAGCCTTTGTATGCAAGCGTTCCTCTGAAGGCGAATAACACCTTGAAGGTCGATTTGACGGGCACCGAGGGCGGCACCCTTACCATCAAAATCTTCGCATACAAATTTGCGTCAAGTTATCAAGCTCTGCCTTTGGCGGCTGCGGCAGTCACGAGTAATGTCGCCGTGACCGGAGGGGTCGACTGGCGATCCAAGGGGGCCGTTACACCCGTCAAAAACCAGGGGCAATGCGGGTCAGGTTGGGCCTTCAGCGCCACCGGCGCGGTGGAAGGCCTTGGGGCAATAACCGGCATCGGACTGAAATCTTTATCGGAGCAACAGTTGGTGGACTGCTCCGGTTCAGAAGGTAACCATGGTTGCAATGGCGGGACTCCCGAGCGTGCTTTCAAGTACATTATCAAGAGCGGTGGGATTACCTCACAAGCGGCTTACCCGTACACGGGACGCGACGGGCAATGCAAGAATGCGTTAAACGTTTGCCGGATTACTGGATTGGTTTTACTTCCCCGGGGTGACGAAAGGACGCTCGAGGCGCGTGTGGCAATTCAGCCTGTTTCCGTGGTGATGAATGTTAGCGGCCCTTGGTTCCAGAATTACCAGGCCGGCGTGGCCGTCCCGAATTGCTCGGAAACAGATCCTGTTTATCAAGACTTGTTGATCGTCGGATATGGTAATGACTCCACAACTTCGCAACCGGTTTGGATCGTGAAGAACTCATGGGGGACAGCCTGGGGCAGCAGTGGGTACATTTACATCAAGCGCGATGGTGGCAACCGTTGCGGAATCGCGGATTTCGCCGTTGTCCCTACGGGTGCTGCCAAGTAGCAAGTTAATAGCACCGTGCAATCCTGGGCTCGTGCCCCGCGAATTTTGATGGAATTGCTTCCCCGAGATACAATTATCACGATTGAATTCCGGAGGAGATGCGATGCCAACTGACGAACGTCGTTTGGGGGACTTGGTTTCAATTGGTCCGGCGATGCTGAAGGACTTTGAGCGGCTGGGCATCCGCTCCGTCAGGCAATTGGCGCGGCAAAAGCCCGAGAATCTTTACGAAAAGCTCTGCGCAGTGACGGGCAAGAGCCAGGACATTTGCGTCCTCGACACGTTCAGCGCCGCAGTGGCGCAGGCGCGCGATCCGCAGCTTCCGGCTGAGCAGTGCCAGTGGTGGTATTGGAGCCGCAAACGAAAGGCCGCGGAATAATTGATGATTTTCGATTTGCGATTGTTGATTGACCAAGAGCGATTCCGGATTCCGAATTCCTGATTCCGGACGCCGATGCAAGTTCCCCGCCGCCGATTCAAGATTCAAAATTCAAGATTCAAAAATCAATATTTTAATCCTAATACCCCGTATCCCATTTCCCGTGTCCCGCAACCCGAAAACCCAACCCCCAATCCCCAATCCCTAATCCCCAGTCCCTAAAATCACACCTTCAACCCCAGATGCCACAGCGATGTCACCACCATCTCGCGCAAGGTATAGAGCGTGCGCAAGCTGGGGTCATCTTCAATGGGGCTGTCGGGTGCGGGAGAGGTATAAGCGGTAATTCCCATGGCGCGGAACATCAACTTAATGCGATACAGATGAAACCCATCGCTGACGGCGATGCAGGTGCGGGCATGACGTTGCCGCAGGATATCGGCAACCGCTTCAACACTTTCGTAGGTGGTGTCGCTGTGTGTTTCGGAGAGAATCTTGGCTTCCGCCACACCCTGTTGGATCAGATAATCGCGAGCCACACCGCCTTCCGTGAAGCGCGCATCGCCGCCGCTTCCTCCCGTTGTGATCAGCACCGGGGCAAGACCGCGATCGTCAAGCTCCTGCGCGTGGTCCAGTCGAGCCTTGAACACCGGCGAGGGAACGCCGTTGTATTCTGCCGCGCCGAACACCACGATGGCATCAGCAGCGCGCGCCTCATCACTGCTTGCCCGCCGCCGAATGGCCGCGTAGAGTGACAGCTCCGCCCAGGCGCAAGCCACCAGACCCGCGCAAACCAGCAGCAGGAATCCGTAGCGGAAGCGGACAGAAATCAGCCGAGATACTCCTTGAGTTCAGATTCAGGGACCCCGCCCTGGCGCACGATGCGGCCGGTTTCGCCCGTCAGTTCGACCACGGTTGACGCCAGTCCTCCCCGGGTCAGGCCACCATCAAGGATCAGTGGCAGCACATCGCCAATCTGGCAGTCCACCTCATCGGCAGTCGAGCAGGATTCCATATCCGAAAGGTTGGCGCTGGTGCCGGTAAGCGGCCGTCCCGCTGCCGCGATGAGGGCCACTACGAACGGGGCCAGCGGCCAGCGCAGCCCCACCTTGCCCGTGTTGGCTGTAATCTTCAGGGGAATCTGGTGGGAAGCCGGAACCACCAGTGTGAGTGCGCCCGGCCAGAACTTCTCCGCTAGTGTGAAAAATAATTTGGGAGGATGATGGGCAAGTTCGGCGGCCTGGTCGATGGAATCCACCAGCAGTGGAATGGGACGATCCGCCAGGCGTCCCTTGATGCGAAAGATTTCACTGACGGCGGCCAGATTAAAGGGGTCGGCCCCCAAGCCATAGAATGTGTCCGTTGGAAATGCCACCACCTTGCCGCTGAGAATGAGGCGGACGGTGTACTCCAGAGCGTAATCGAGGGAACCGTTCTGTAACTTTAGAATTTCGGCCATTGAACCGCCGGGCGAGGTGCTGTAATAACTCGGAGAAAAACCGTAACACATGCATCCCTCAGGGTCAAGAACGCAATCAGGTAGCGGGGTCTGATTTGAGATTGGTCCGTTAAGAGAACTGCCGATTCTCTCATTGTGGGTAGTCCGCGCATCAGGCACTATTAGGAGTATACCGAATCCCCAAAACCTCGCTGATTTCAGGCTTCAAAAATGTTTCGGACAAAATGACAATTTACGCTTGACTTTGACAACCCAGTGGGTAACAATCTGGCTACCTGCTCCTCAGGTTTATGCACTTATTTTCCCATTGAAATGGGGGTGTTTATAGTTGGCTGAAGTTAGACTTCAGGACGGTGAGTCGTTGGAAAACGCGCTTCGGCGCTTTAAGCGTAAGGTTCAGCAAGAGGATATCATTAAAGAGATTAAGAAACATTCCTTCTACCTGAAACCGGGCGAAAAGAAGAGAGTCAAAGCAGCGCTGGCTCGCAAACGGGCTCGTAAAAAGGCCAGACACGAACAGGACTAATCGTTAGTGTGCTGATCCTATAGACTGAGAGGGGCGCGAATTCGCGCCCTTCTCTACTTGTGGCATACTGACGCTGGTGCGGCCCTGTTCAAACGGGGGGGCGAGTATGGAATACAGGGATAGGGTCGTCAAGTGTATTGATTGTGGCTCCGATTTCGTTTTCACCGCAGGGGAACAGCTTTTCTTTGCCGACAAGGGTTTCAAGAATGAACCCAAGCGGTGCAAGCCCTGCAAATCAAAGCGAAGCCAGTTGATGAGCGGGCAGGGTTACCAGCGCGTTGAAACCACCACCACTTGTTCACAGTGTGGGAAGGATACAACGGTGCCCTTTAAGCCGACTCAGGGCCGGCCCGTATATTGCAGGGAATGTTTCCAGCAGCGCAGGGTTTCCGCGTCTCCGGCCTAGCTTTTCCACTCACACTCAATGTTCTTCCCCTCAGCGCGGTAGTGTCTTTTGTTG
>Ga0302320_10013780_pt1 | contig 16823 bp, 13 predicted proteins | sample Bog_T0_3_FD_202130 | JGI IMG/M metagenome (GOLD analysis project Ga0302320, IMG submission 202130) | Peat permafrost microbial communities from Stordalen Mire near Abisko, Sweden - Bog_T0_3 | ecosystem: Environmental > Terrestrial > Soil > Wetlands > Peat | place: Sweden: Abisko, Stordalen Mire... | reverse complement strand
CGCGGCGCCAGCGGCAAAAAACAAAAGGAAGGCCAGGGTGGTTTGGGCGAGGCTGTCGGCCATGGTGGCAGGATGAGCCAAGCGATGCCAGAGCAGCACGGCCACGCCGGCCACCAGGAAAACGGATATCAATCCCGTGGCCGGAGCCGGGGAGCCGGGGGGGTTTTCTTTTTCCTGCCAGATCAGGTAGGCGGAGATGAATGGAATTAAAACGATGTAAGAATAGAGTTCGTCATGGATGGCAAAATTCATAAGTTTCGCCAGCGGCAGAATAAACGCGACGACCACGATCACGGCGACGGGAGCGAAGCGGTGCCATGGCCCCGGGGAAGATACTCCAGCGGCGCGTTGATTAGGTGAGGTCATTCCCGTTTCCATGAGACCGTTAGAGTTTACTACGAACGAACTCAGTAGGTGTAGTTCAGTTCAAATCCCACCGAGGTGTTATTATAGCCAAGTGCGCCGGTGGTGGATTGATTATCGGTATACTGATAAGTCAATGACCAGGTGCCCCGCTGGCTAAAAGGATGGCTTAAGCGGGCATTGAAAGCATAGGAGTTATCCGTCCGGTTGCCGGAAAACTGGGCAATCGACTCCGTATAAGCCACGGAATTGTAGGTGAACCCCAGGTCCGCGGTAAACTTCTTGAGGAGCCGTTGGTTCAAATCAAGGCTCACGGTGGTATTTTCCGAGGACTGGGCGAGGATGTAATAACTGGAGGCACTGACTGATTGACTGGCCGTCAGGGTGATCTCCGTATCCGTGAATGGCTGGTATTGAATCGAGGCGTTAAAAATCGGGTTCAGCGAATCACTATATCCCTTAGCCAGGAACTGCTGGTCCGCAAAACCTCCCGACAAGTCCAATCTAATTTTGTTGGTCGCGCGCCAACGGAGCCGGGCTTGGACGTTTTCAAAGGTCTGGTCCGAAACGGCGTCCGCGTTGATATAGCCTCCGCTCGGCATCAGCGAAATAACCAGGCGCGGCCAAATCTGATAATTCAACGATTCCTGAACGGACCAGGAACGGGTGCCTTGGGCGGTGCTGGTATTGTTGGTGGACCCGTAGGGGTTCGTGACATAATCCAAGTTCTGGGACAGCGTGGTGTCGAGGGAGATTTTTTCGTTAACAATGTAACCCGCGGTTAAGGTGGTGGCATAGTCTTCTTCATCCGTCTGCTGACCGGTCTCCGTCAGGGGGGCGGAAGAAGAGCTGACATTCTGCGACACCCCAAAATTCCAGTCACCGAAGGAAGTGTTGCCAATGAGGCTGGCGGTATAATCAAACTCATCCTTTAGCTGGCGGCTGGAATAGTATCGCAACGTGGGAGAGTAATCGACCGACCAATGCTTTCCCAAATCCACCTTCACGCCAGGGGTTAACTGGTTGACAATCGTTCCTTGGGGATTGCCCGGTGTGGACTGCACCCCGGTGGCGTATTGGAGCGAGTAGTCAATATGCGGACGAACAATGATGTTGTCGTATTTGAAGGGATCCGGAAGATTGCCCTGGGCCTCGGCGCCGGAAGGGATGAAAACCTCCATCTGGCTGGTGGAGAGATCCTCCTGCATGGCGGGGGTGGTGAGTGGTTGCGTGGGGGCCGGACCGTTGATCACATCCTGCCCCGCCATGACCCGGCTGGCGGCAAACAATAATGTGCACCACCCGGCGTTTCTGAAAGCCTGTTTAGCCATCCTTTTATTCAGGTTCACATTCACGGTCCTCCATTTTTGAGCAAATCAGCACGACAAGCAAGGGACTTGTTGCCCAAGCAGCCGCCCGCGGCCTGCTCATTGAGGCGACGGTCCGGGGTAAAACAGGAATCGCGCATAAAGATAGGAGATGGATTCCCCCAATATTTCGCGAACTCCTTCGCTGTAATGCCACCATCGGTTCGGCTGATAATCCGGATCCGGAATGGCAATAATGCCAACGTCAACGCCGGCGCCAACCGCCTCGGCGAATAATAAATGGCTGCGCCGGGCATGCGCGTCCTCAGTCAAAAGATTGATGCGGTTCATCGGCTGATGGTGCCCGGCAAACCATTTTTTCAAGGCCAGCGCGGAGTTGTAGGTACGGTCCCGCCCGGCCACATGGGACGGCACCATCTGCACCTGATCGGGACGCATCCCGAACTTGACGAGCAGCTCCGCTCCCACACTGGCGGACGTGTTGAAATCATTGACGGCACCGTCGCTGCCGATGACGGGACCGCCCGTCGTATAAATCTTATCGTAGTGGCCATTGTGAAATTCGGTCATGGCCGCCCGCAGGACATAATCATGAACCCAACCTTCCACCACGAGAATCTTAGTATCCACGCGCCGGGTGGGCGCCAGAAAGCTGTGGACATTTAACATCCAGATGCGGCCGAGCACGATGATGGCGACCAGGAGAATCAACCAGCCGCGCCAGGAAAGTCCCCACCGCTCTTTGCGTTCAACGATGCCCCAAAGCTTTCGGCAACGAGGGTTCCGCGAAACATCCCCGGTTTTGATTTCATATTCCGCCGTCACCACCGGCGCTGCAACCGAACGCCGGTGCCGCAACAGCGAAAAGAAGAATCCCGGCGCCGTCAAAATTATCGCCAACCCATGCAGCAGGCCGCGGCCACGCTGCCCGTTCGCCGCGTACAGCCGCAGCAGCCGCCAACGGGAAGCCGCCAGGTGAAGGCGCGCCATTCCCAGGTACGGTTCGCGCAAGGCAGATCGCTGACGCAAAACTTTAGTCCACATTCCCACGCATTCTTCCCAATAGGCAATGGTGCCGCCATGAATGGCCGTGGTCAACCGCACGTCGGACGTGTCATCACTAGTCTGCACGCAGCCCACTCCGGCGACGGCGCAGATTTTTGCGCCGAGGCTCATTTGAAAGAAAATATCCGTGTCGTGGGTCAGGCGGAAGCGCGGCTCCAAGCCCCCGCAGGCGAGCCAGACCTCTTTGCGAAAAACTGCGCACTGGAGCATCATTGGCTGCCGCTTCAAAAAAGCCCAGTTGGTTCCGTCGGCAACGAACTGCACGGGCTTGGGCGGAGCGAAACCAACCATCTCCCACAAGGTGCCGGCCTTGGCACCCTCGCCCATCTGCATGTCGCAAAAATAAAAATTGGCCGGGCCGCCAGTTTGGTCGATGGCGCCCGCCATTTTCTCCAAATGTGTCGGGGTCCAATAGTCGTCGGAATCCAGAAAAGCGACCCAAGCATGGCGGGCGCGTTCGACGCCGGTATTCCGGGCGGCCGAAGCACCGCCATTTTTCTGAAAAACATACGTAACCCGGTTGCCAAAACCGTCGCAGATGGATTTTGAATTATCCGTGGAACCATCGTCCACAACGATGATTTCGGATGGCTGAAATGTCTGCGCGAAAACGCTTTCCACCGCGCGCGCCAGCAGCGGACCGCGATTGTAGCACGGGATGACAACCGAGATTGGCGGCGACTTAATCATGGCTGAACTTTAGGGGAACGGCGGCTATCCGCCAAAGCAAATTGCACGACTTGGGCGATGCGGTCGGCTTGGGCATCCCAGGTCCAGTGGTTGATGAATTTTTTCCAGCTATTATGCGCCAGCTTTTCCCCCAATGCGGGGTCTTCCAGTATTTGTAAACAGCGTGCGGCAAAAGTGTCGGCATGATCGGCCAGCAAAATCTCCTCCCCGTCGGCCAGACCATAACCATACGCACCCAGCGCCGTCGAAACGATCGGACAGCGGCGGCTCATATACTCGGCGATTTTCACGCGCGTGCCTCCGCCGGTCAATACGGGCACGATGGCCAGCGACCAGGTAGCCATCTCGGCCTGAGTGTCCGCCACCCAGCCGAGCACATCCACATTGGGTCTGGCCCAACCAGGGTTGGTCTGGCCGCCACCGGCGATCCGGAGAATGGCTGGGGGATTCTTTTTCACGATCGACGGCCAGACGCAATCGAGGAACCAATCGATCCCTTCCCGGTTGGGCGGATGGCCGAAATTGCCGATGAACCCGATCCGCGGCGGTGCGGCGGGCTGCCAAAGCAGAGGGGTAGCAGGCGGCGCGAAACCGTTCGGCACGACGAACGTATTTCTTGGCCAACCCAATTTCGGCACGTCGGGATCACTGCAAACACATACGGCGTTGAAACGCTCGCAAAGTTTTTTCTCATGCCGACGCCAACGGGCAGCCACCCAGCGTTGCCGGATTTTCTCCCGGGCCCCCGCTGCCTGGGCCAGCCGGGAAAGGTGCAGGGAACTCTGGATATCATCGATGTCCAACACGGACGCCGGCCAGTGCCATAGGCCGAAAGCATTGGCGAGATCCATGCCGTGAATCCAGACGAGGTCATAAGCGGGCAGGACGGATTTCAGCCAGGTTCGCTCGGCATCCGTCGCTTGGATCCAGGAGGTGTTCATAAACCGCGGGTCCAGCTCATGGCGGATCCGGTCGCGCAACGACGGCCGGGGTGTGGGCTCGAAATAGACGGTACGGATGAGGTTAAACTCGCGACAGGAGGATGGCAGTTTTCCGCCCCACAATTTCTGGAATCCGCCCAGCACAAGGTCGACTTCGCCTTGGCGCGCCAGCAATTTGAAAATATTGCCCGCCCGAACGGCGGCGCCGTTTTCCGGGCGGTCGAGGTTCTGGCTGGCGAGGCAGAGAATTTTCAGCATATCAATTCAGCCACGGCAGGCGGGTTGCCCGGGCCACTCGCTGATTCGGGAAATTGGATCATGTTCGACTGGTGGTTTTTCGGGTCGCCCGCGCGACGATTTCCGTGATTCGGTCCGATTGCTTTTCCCAGGTCCAATGTTCATTGAACTTTTTCCACCCGTTATCGGCCAGCATCCGGCCCTGGGCGGGGTCAGTCAAGATGGCGAGACAGTGGCGGGCAAAATCGTCGGGCGTGTCGGCCAGCAACAGTTCTTCACCGTGAGTCACGTCGTAACCGTAAGCCCCGAGCGAGGTGGAAACCATGGGACATTTCCGGCTGAAAGCCTCGGCGATTTTGATGCGGGTGCCACCACCGACGAAGATGGGCACGATGGACACGGACCAAGTGGCCATTTCGGCGGCAGCATCCGCCACCCAACCCAAGACGTCGACGTTCTTAAATTTCTGCCAACCGTGATTTTCGCTCCGCGACCCGGCCAATCGCAACCGGGCATCCGGCGCTTTCGCCAAAATCTGCGGCCAGACCTTGTCCAAAAACCAGCGAACCCCATCTACGTTGGGCTCATAGCCAAATGCGCCGATAAATCCGATGCGGGGCGGCGCGGCGGGTTGCCGCACGGGCTCGACCACAGGCGCGTCAAATCCGTTGGGCAACACAAAGACGTTGTCCGCCTTGACAATCAGCTCCCGGTCCGGCTGGCTGCACACGCACACGGATTGAAAACGTTGGGGCAAGGTGGTTTCGTGGCGCGCCCGAATCCACACCTGCCGGCGCCAGCGCAACCATCGCAGGGGATTGCGAGCCTGGCTCAACTGCGAACGAAAGTAGGAACTCGGAATATCGTCGATATCGAGCACGGATCGCGGCCACTGTTGAAAACCAAACCCGTCGGCAGCCGCGAGTCCGTGGATCCAAATCAGGTCGTACCGGGAGATGGTATCTGACATCCAGCGCTGGTCGGCGGCCGAGGCTTGGAACCAGTTGAAGTTTAAAAAATGCGGATCGAGTTCCCGGCGAATCCGGTCCCGCAGTGTGGGGCGGGTGTGTTCAAATTGAATCCGCCGCAAAAGCGGAAAACCTCCGAAGGTGGCCGGCGCCGCATCGGTCCAAACATCGTAGGAACCGGCCTGGACCACTTGAATATCGCCCCAGCGCGCTAGCAATCCGAACACTTTTCGGGAACGCAGGGCGCCGCCGAAATCCGGGCTGTTCAGGTCGTTGCTGGTCAGACAGAGAATTTTAAGCATGGTGGGCGCGGGCGGTTATCGGCGACCCGGGAGTTTACTTTTCAAGTAACGCCAGTTCAATCTCTGCGCGCGCATAAAACCCCAGCCGAACGGGCGCCGCCAGGCGGCCCGGGCGAGTTTTTCCAATTCCCAAGACCGTGGGAGGCTGATGAAATACCAGCACTCCTGGCGGCAAAACTCCAGGAACCAGCGTTCAGAAAGCTGTGAGGCCTCCTGCCGCAGGGTGGCCGATAACGGCTGGAAGTAGCGGGTGACCCAGCGGACAAACTGGTCAGAAGCGCGGATCTTGACCCGGGTGGTGGCGGAGGTCCGGTTGCTGGAAATATTGATATCGCTCAGCCGCCAATAGACTTTTGCGGTGGTAATCGTGCGAATGGTGCGGCGCGAACCCAGTTGCGCGATAAACGCGTCGTCCGAACACCACGCCAGTGGAAAGGCCGGGATGCCGCGGACTTCTTTCCAGGCCAACCGGGAAAAAATGATCTCCTGCAACGTACTGTTGCGGCTGCCGGCCATCCGGGCCAGTAAAAATTCCGCGCCGGTTTCTTCGACCGGATGATTCACCGTGATGGATTCTGGCTGGCTGCGTGGCTGGCCCCGGCCATCGACCCACGTGGTATCGAAGCGGTAAACATCGTGATCGGCCTCCGTCCGCTCCAGCTCGGCGTAAAAAGCCGCGACGCAGTTTTTATCCATGAAATCGTCATCGGAAAAAAGCCAGATCCACGGCTCACGGGTTAGGTTGAGGCAACGTTCCCATTGCTGCACAAGAGATTTCCCGCCCAGATTTCTCTCAAATCGGTGATACGTGATGGGTAATTGCGCGGAGAATTCCCGGACAATGTCGGCCAGCGGTTCCGGGCTGCAATCATCCCCCAGATATACGTGAAAGCGCCGGTCCGTCTGGACCGCGATCGCCTGCAGGCATTCGCGCAAATAGGCCGCTTTGTAGGCGGGAATGACAATGGCCAACTGGACTTCAGCGGGCGGGATCAAATTTTCTGGCATGAATAGTGAGCCTTCAAATTCCAAACGACCGATTCACGGGACCAATTCTGTTTCACCCACCCTCTTGGCGGCGGACTTTTTTGCCATCAGCGCCTGGTAAATCTGGTTGCGTTGCGCGCGCACCATGGCGGGTGAATAATTCCGTTTGACGGCTTCCCGTCCAGCCCGGGCCATGGCCGGCCAAAGCACGGGGTCGGAGGCCACTTTCACGGCGGCGGCGGCGAAGTCGCCTGCGGAGTTGCCGACAAGCATTTCGGCTCCCGGTTCGAGCAGCAGCCCTTCCGCGCCAATGGCCGTGGTCACCACCGGAACGCCGAGAGTGAGGGCCGCCAGAATTTTAACCCGCAATCCGCTGCCCACGCGCAAGGGAACGAGCATGATGCCGCCGTGCAACACGGGGGGGAGCTCCGGCACGAAACCCAGGAACTTCACTCCCGGCCGGGCGAATAGCGCTTGATCGGCCGGCGACCATTCCCCGATGATGCGCAAGGTCGCCGAGGGAAGTTGGGCCGCGATCTGCGGCCAGATTTCAGAGAGCAGCCATTCGAGGGCGTCGCGATTGGGGTTGTGGCTGCCCGAGGCGACAAAACAAAAGTGCCCGGCAAACGCGGCCGCCACCGCGCTGCCATCACTCAAATCCGCCGGCACGGGAAAAGGGCTGGTCACGATGTTGACGCCGGGCAACCGCGGTTGGATGGCCTCGCGATCCTCGCGGCTGAAAGTGACGATGGTGTCGAAATGTTGGAGATAGGCAAACTCCTGGGCTTCCATGACGGTCGCGAGATAATGGGCATAACCATTCGGATCGCCCTGGGCTTCGATGCACCGGCGGGCGTAGACATAATGGATCTGATGATGAATAAAAACCCGGGGAATGGCGGCGGGCAGCCCGCAACCGAGCGGCATCATTTCCGCGAATTCCACCTGGCAGACGTCGACTCCCTTTTCCAGTTCGGCGGAAACAGCCTTGAGGTAAGCCTCCGACCGGGGGTTGAACGGATAGTACAAGGTATTCACCGTTGGCACCGGTCGCTCTCCCCGCTGCCGGAGCCGGTATTGAAGCCAGCGCATTCCCCGCACGACCAGATTCCTCTTGGTCGGTACCTCCTGCCACCACACCGGGACGCCAACAAACCGGACTTGGGGCAGAGCAGCTTCGACCTGTTTCAAAAACTCCACCTCACGCGGATCATAAAGCGGAGCGACCACGACGAAGGCATGGTCTTCCGCCAGGCATTTCAACGTGGAAAACTGCGCCGTGGCGCCGCCGGAATTCAACGGCCACGGCAGATAAGGAGTGATAACCAGGATGCGCATGCGCTGGAATTTGTCAAATCATCGCTTCTGCAACACCAGACACTGGACCAAGGTGGGATAATTTCCGATCAGATAATTTTCCAAATTGCCCAGGATCCGATCATGATCAAATTCGGCAAAACCATAGAGACAGGAACGTTCGCCTTCGAAAAGGGTCCACTTGTCCTCGTGGATCAAGTCCCGCAGGTTCTGGTTGGAACCATATTGATTGGCCAGCCGGGAGCAGAATGGTTTCAGGTTTAGAAACAGGTCGGCGGTCATGATGAACAGGCCGCCGGGCTTCAGGCAGCGATGCGCTTGCAGCATGGATGAGTGGGCTTCGGTCTGGCTCAGGTGCTCGATGACGCTGATGCAAAACACGCGGTCGAAACCGGCATCCGGCAAGCTGGCTTGGGCAATCGTTGTGTTGAGCAACCGAACGCGGGTCCCAAACAAACGATTGAGTTTGTCCAGCGATTGCGCATTGCAGGGCCAGCCCTCGACCTCCATCCCGGGATCGACATTCGTGACGTGGCATTGATGTTGATCCAACACGAATTGCAAGCCGCCCAAACCGCCACCGATTTCCAGCACTTGAAAGCCCGGTCGCAGGCGCCCGGCCTCAAAGGCCCAAGGATATTCAAACGTGCGGGTGGTATTGTTTATTTGAATGGCAAACGGTCCGCGCAGACGGGCAACTGTCTCAGCGCTAGAAAAAATTCGTTTCCGCCGGCGGACAACCCTCCCATGGGGCGCGCCGTTACGATGGTTCCACTCCGCATATTTTTCCGGTAATTTCAAACTGGCGATCATATCCTCCCAATTTTTTCCCGTCACTGACAACGACGGTGCGTATTATCAGGCAACTCCATTCCGTTGACTTCTCAGCCGCCCACGGAACCCACGGCGGCACTAACTTTCTCTCCCTTCGGTCCGCCCCATTCCGGCCCTCTGCCGGAGGCGGGCACGACTTACTTGACTTCCAGCCAGATGCTTTGTGCATATTTGGGCTTGGCCCAAGGCGGCAAACCGTTTAGCAGTTCGGGATGCTGGCAGGCGATTTGAGAATTAAAAAGCAATATCCGGTAGCGGTTCGTGCCGGCCAGCATGCCGCGCAAAAGGTAAATCTCGTTCCAGCAGCGTCCTTCATCCAGCCAGGTCTTCGGATATTCAAACGGCCAAAAAACATCGTGGATATGTATGACCACCCCGGAGGCGAGCCGCGGCATGATTTCCAGATACAAAAAATTGACGTCGCTGCCAATTTTGGTGACGTGGGAAGAATCAATGAACAGGATATCACCGGCGGCGAGCTTCAGAAAAATATCCGGGGACATTTCCTGAACAAACGCTGCATGCGTGGTCGTATGGCTGAAGTCGTCCGGCCGCTGCAACTGGCGCAATCTCTCGGGATAAGGTTCAATGAAGGTGAACTGCGGGAGCGGATGCAGGAATTTCTCGCTGACGTCCAGCGCCAAAGCGGAGGTAAAACCGGAACCCACCTCCACGATTTTTTTGGGGTGGTATTTGCGCAAAATACCGTAGTAGGCAAAAGCATCCAGATAGCTGAAGAAAGCGTTGTCAGCAAAATACCGGGCGCCGGACGCCTTGGCGGCGGCCTCCGTCTCCGGCGGGGTATAATCCGGGGCGAACTGGACGAGTTCCTTCAGCAGGCGCTCTTGTCCCGCCCAATTGTCGTCAATTCCGGGCAGCGAACTCACTTGCTGGTCGAACAAACGGGCGCCATGCGCATCGACATATTCCGGGTCGGGCAGCGGGCTGTAATAATGGCCCGGATGAAAAAAATTCAGGAACCGGTTTCCGTTCGGGGCGGGAATCGCGCGCGGCGCCAGTCGATCGGAAAACCGGACCAGTCTATTGCCGGCTTTTCGGAACAGATTAGCAAGGGGCTGCGCGGTGATCATAGGGGCGTTTTATGGGCAAGCACCCGGCTGCGACAAGGGAGGCGAATGCCGCTTCCGGGACGGATAATGCTGCCCGGAGTATGTTCACTCGGGACGACTTCGATTTGAGCGCCGGCGGGCAGGAAATCCAACTGATGCATGTCGCCGGAGCGGAGCCCCAGATCCAGGTTGTAAATCCCGGGGCCAGCAGGCAGCTCAGGAATTTCCAGCTCAAAGGTTATATCCTGGTTCTTTTTGATCTGGTGGCGGGTCATATCCAAGAGATCAGTATCATAAGTTAACAGGCGGACGCCTTCAAGATTGGAAAAGCCAACGCCGGCGGTAACCTCCTCACAATCGGCGGTGGCATGGCAATGCAGTGCCACGCGAACGGTGGTGCCATGCTGGATCGGATAGACCGTGAGCCATTCGACCGCGTGGATTCGCATCTTATCACCATAGGCGCCCAGACGATTGGTGTCCTTTACCACATGATACTGGGCAGAGTTGCCCGTGGTGTCCGTCAGATAATTTTGCACAATGGTGCGCGCCTCGCCCACCGCCTTGATCTTACCTCCCTGCAACCATAACGCCGTTTTACATAAATTGGTTACGGCACCCATGTTATGGCTCACGAAAAGGACCGTGCGCCCCTGGCTCTGCGAGACTTCCTGCATTTTGCCGAGGCATTTCTTCTGGAACCCCACGTCACCCACGGCCAGCACTTCGTCGACAATCAAGATCTCCGGCTCCAGATGGGCGGCCACCGCAAAAGCGAGGCGAGTGTACATACCGCTGGAGTAACGCTTAACGGGGGTGTCGAGAAACCGCTCCACCTCGGAAAACGCAACGATTTCATCGAATTTCCGTCTAATTTCTGCCTGGGCCATTCCCAGGATGGCGCCGTTAAGAAAGATATTCTCCCGGCCGGTCAGTTCCGGATGAAAACCGGTGCCAACCTCCAGCAGGCTCGCCACCCGCCCGTTCATCGTAATGCGACCAGTGGTGGGCTCGGTGATCCGGCTCAGGATCTTGAGCAATGTCGATTTTCCCGCGCCATTGCGCCCGATGATGCCGACGACATCGCCGCGATTAATTTCAAAATCCAAACCCTTCAGCGCCCAGAATTCCTCATTGGCAGCCTGCTTGTTTTTTCGGCCGCCTTTCAACCATTGAAACGGGCTGCGCAATGCCCGATCCAAGACGTGCCGGAAGCCGTCCCCTTGTTGCTGCAAATGCCCGATGATATAGCACTTCGAAAGGTTTTCGCTGGTAATAATGGCGTCGCTCACAAATTGAAATGATAATTCAGATTAAAGGATGTCGGCAAAGGTTCGTTCGGTTTTCCGAAAATACCACAAACCGGTGGTCAACAGAAGGACGGTGCCGAGGATGGAGGCCATCAGGCCGGGTACGTAAATCAGATCATATTGGCCGCCTAAAATGCTCCAACGAAATCCGTCGATAATGCCGACCACGGGGTTAAGCGAGTAGAGGAGGCGCAGATGCCATTGTATCCCCCAGTGCTCCCAAACTTCCGGCAACCGGGAACTGCGCATGATCACGGGCGCGGCATAAAGGCCAAACGTCACTATGAACGGAACAATAAAGCGAAAATCGCGGTATTTAACCATCAAAGCGGCGATCCAAAGACCCGACCCCAGCGCGGCACAAAATACCAGCAGGACGAAAAAGGGAACGCAAAACACCTGGAGCGGCGGCAGATAGCGGTAAAAAGCCATCAGCACCGCCAGCAGGGAAGCGGAGATCAGCAGATCCACGAAACTAATGATGACACTGCTGGCCGGCACCACGACGCGCGGAAAATAAATTTTCGAAACCAGGTTGGAATTATTCACGAGGCTGCTGCCGCTCTCCGACATGGCCGTGGAAAAAAACAGCCACGGCAGCATGGCGCAAAGCAGTTCCAGCGGCAATGGCGGTCCGTCATGGTTGGGCGTATCCAACGTGCCCCCCGCTTTGCAAGCCAGGCTCAAAATCAGGATCGTGAGAATGGGCCGGATGAGAGCCCAGGCGACCCCTACGGCCGTCTGCTTGTAGCGGACGAGGAAATCGCGCCAGGCGAGAAAATAAAACAGTTCGCGGTAACGCCACAAATCCCGCCAATACTGGCGTTCCGTGCGGCCTGCCTCGATCACGAGATGAATTGCCATAAAATGAAATGCCGATCCGTTTACCGTCCCAACCGGTACATGGTTTTATCCCAAAACCGGGCTACCGACATTTTGGCCGCCGGCAGGGTGGCTTGTACCCGGTTGGCCGCCTTACGACCCACCGTTTTTTCGATCCACCGGTATTTCCAGCTTAACTGCGGCAGATCGATGGCGCCACCCAGCTTTTGCGCCAGCTGCTGCGCCTGAAGGATTATATCAGGTCGCGCGGGATAAAAGTAGTTTAACCAATTGCCCAAATAAGTAACGCATGCTTTCCGGGTCCGCTCCGTGTCTTCGAGCGAGCGCAGGTACCCGATATGCAGTTGCAGGGACAGCCAGAGGGATTCGAGCTTCCGATCCGACCGGTCCACCTTGCTCAAGCTCCCGGCATCGGAAATACGGTAAAGCCCCTTGGCACCGGGCACGAAACGAACCCCGCGGCTGGCTGCGATCATGCGGCAGAAATATTCTCCGTCGTCATCGAGCGAAAGGCGGGTATCCCACGGTCCCGCGGCGGCGGTCAGCTCCCGGCTGGCGAGCCAGGAAAAATTCGGCAAAAACTGATTTTGCGACAGTTTCCGGCAAATCCACTCCGCCGGTGTCAGGTCAGCATAAAGGCTGCAGGGGAGCGATTGCGGCCGGTTTAATCGATACATGAAAAGAGCCCATTCCGAGGAAAAGAGAATTTTCTTGTCGGGGCAAGTCTCTGCCACCGCCATCTGACGCGCAATCTTATCCGTTTCCAGAAAATCGTCCGCATCCAGCCATTGAATGTAATCGCCCTGGCTTAGCGAGTACGCATGATTCCGCGCCGCCGAGGCGCCCTGATTCTTCTGGGTCACCACCTGCACATCGGGCGCGGCAAATTGTTGGGCGGCCGCGAACGTCCCGTCGCGGGAGCCGTCGTCCACGATGATGATTTCCCGCCGGGACCAGGTTTGCGCCAGAACCGATTTCAGGGTTGAGGCGATCCATTTTTCGGCGTTGTACGCCGGGATCAGGATGGAAACGAGGGGCTTCATGCGGCTTTCAAAAGGCGGGCATATACCGCCCGGGTGATCGCCGTGACTTTGTTCCAGGAGCAACGATCCTGGACGAACGCCTGAATCTCGGGCCGACGGGCCGGCAGATTTGCGTAAAGATCGCTTTGAAAATACTGTTCCAAGGCGCGCACCAGCCCCGCCGTGTCGCGCGGCGCAAAAATATAACCGGTTTGCCCCTCGACAATTTCCTCGCGAAACGAGCCGACGTCCGCCGCGACGACGGGCAGTCCGAAACTGTACCCCACAAAGAGTACGCCACTTTGAAATATAAGCGTGTAAGGCAACACCAAAACATCCGCCGCCTTGTAATAAAGCTCAATGTCCGCCTCGGGAACGAAATCGATCACCTGAATGACGCGATCGCGGAATTCGCTGCGGGCGATCTTCTGCTGCAGTTCCTCCCAGTATTCCTTTTTACCCTTTGGCCGTCCGACAATGATCAGGCGATAGGATTTGTCCCGGGGCGCCAGCGCGAAAAAAGCATCAATCAAATACTCCAACCCTTTGTAAGCGGCGATCTGGCCGAAAAATAAAACGGCCTTTTCGCCGGCCTTGAGTCCCAACCGCCCGCGCGCGGCTTCGGTGGTCAGCACGGTGTTCGGAATGGAGCTGCTGAGCCCCAAGGGGATCACGCTGATTTTTTCCGCCGGCACGGAGAAATCAGAAATCAGTTCGTCCCGCATTTTGTTCGTGTGGACAAAAATATGATCACAGAGCCGGTATTGGATTCGCAACGTCAGCCGGTTGAGCCAGGTGTCATGATCATCGCGTTTGCCCACGTTGACATTGTGCGCCGTGAACACGATTTTTTTGCCCAACAATTTATAGTATAAAATCAGTGCCGTCCGGTCGAAATATTCGATCTTGTTGTTCCACAAGATATGAAACAGCCGGGGACGCGCCCGGGCCGCATAGGCCAGCAAGCGGCCATAATAAACCGTCACCCGCACCAGCTTTTTGCGGAACGGCGCGCGGGTGGCCTGGTCGCCGCGCAGATTCAGAAAATTGACCCGGGGATGCTTCTGCAATTCCGGACTGCTGACTTCGTCGCTGCCGATAAAATCCAATTCCACGTCCGCTTCCGCCAAAGCGCTGCCCAACCCCAAGGCATAGGGGCGGTCCTTGCCGGCCGTCAGCAAACTGATTTGTATGGGCGTCTCGCTCATCACCAGGTTCAGTCCAGGTCCAGACCGCGCGGCAAACCGCGGATCAAGAGGCGGTCCACCGCTTCGAGCGTCAGCACCGAATGGATTTCCGCCGAATAGTTTTTGCGGCCGCTGATATGATTTTCCGCCATCTGTTTGAGAAAATCAACCGACCAAAAGCGGCCCGCCTGGGCGCCCGCCGCCGCCGCCCGTTCGCGCAAATAGGGCGCCAAATCGCGCTGCAGCCAAAGGCTGTATTGCAGGAATTTGTGCAAGCCGGCAATGCCGGTCCGGGCGGCAAACAAGCGCAAGACCGGGTTGAAAACGGCCAGCCGCCGGGGCAGGCCGGCATTGTAATGATAATCAAACTTAAAAGTCACTTCGGCAAAGATTCGGCGGCAGGCGATATCCAGACCGGAACGATCGCTGACAAAACCGCGATCGGTGGGGATGCGATCGAGCGCCGGACTGCAAGACTTCACAAATCGTATGGTCGGCAACGACGATTTCTTAAGGCTGGCCGGGCATTGATAGGATAAGGCGACCAGTTCATTATCCAGATAAGGCGTGCGAAAGCTGACCTGGGAACGGCCGGCGGCAACACTGCCAAAAATATTCCAGGGAACCTCCTTGAAAGCCGCAAACGTGTCGGGGTGGCCCCTTGCGGCCGCCCAGCGTTCCACGGCCGCGCCGACACTTCCCGAAAAACCGGCGGCATAAATCTCCGGGGCCAGGCCAAGCGGCTTGAACGTGGTGATCGCCCGAAGAATTTCGCTGCCATAATTTCCAGTCAACCGCAAGGGCGCCAAAAGCCGGGCCTGCCGGTGAAAGTAAATCTCGTGCGCCCCATAAAGTCCGAAAGTGCCGTCGGTGACATAGACGGTTTGATCCACCTGCGCGGCGAAGGTGGCGTAGAAATCCGGGTTCAACCGCAACAAATGATGTTCCAGCCCGCAGGCGGCCGCCACGCGGACCGCCACGCGATCATCCAGGGTTCTACCCCGCGGACCGGTGAAGGTGTAACAAACCTGGTTGTGATTTCCTGGCGGGCGCGCCGCCATGATCATGCGCGTGTCCAGGCCGCCGGTCAAAGCCACGCCCACTTTTGCTTCGCCTCCAAAGTAGCGCGGCGCAATGCTCAAAAACGTCTCGCGCAATTTCGCTTCGTAAATCTCCGGCGGCAGTTTCGGCAGCGCCTCCCACGCCGAGGGAGAAAAATAGTTCGCGCGCCGGCAACCGCCCCCGGCAAAGGTCCAGCAGGCGCCGCCGGGCAACCGCGCGATGCCGCGGAACAACGTCCGCACGCCCAACACGCAGTTGACCGCGACCAAATCGGCAACCCCGTCCGGATCCAACTCGCGCAGCTGGGGAAGGATCCGGAGCAATGCCTTCGCCTCGCTCGCAAAATAAAACGCGTCGGGGGTTTCGTGCCAATAAATCCGCTCCATCGGGTAGCGGTCATTGAACAGGAAGATCTTTTTTTGCCGCCAGTCGATCAGCAGTCCGCTGAAGAGGCCGTTCAATTCCGCAAAGAGCCTTTCTCCCTGCTCCTCATAGAGGTGCACCAGGCAGTCCGCCCCGCCGCCAAATGTGTGACCGCCCCGCCGGAGCGAGGCTTTGATTTCGTCGGCGACGAAACACTCACCGGAAAACAGGAGCGCGAGGTCCTTCGTCTCATTTTGAAAAACCTGGCCATCCGCAAAAGAATGCTCATGCGCCACCCACCCGGCAAAGACACCGAGTTCGGGCGCCGCAAACGTGCCGCTGACGTGGAATTTTTCACGCCGCATCATCGCGGTCATGATTTTCACCTCACGTTCGCACTCGGCGGCCGGTTTGCGGCTGATGATTCCAGCGATTCCGGGCATGGGGGTTTGATTCTGAGAATTGGAGCCGGCGGGAGGAATTGAACACTCCATCTGCCAAATACAATTTGGCCGCTCTAACGTTGAACTACACCGGCGAATGGGTCACAAATCTAATCATTTCCTGGCAAAGGTAAAGCCTGCGCTTTCAAATTCTGCCGACAATTTCCACCTTCCTTTTTTCGGTTATGTCCGCGGGCAGGAAAATGAAATTGCCGCAATAAGACCCTTTCGCCGCGCCCGGCGCGGTGGGCTGATGCCGGGAGGGGTTAAAATCCTCGATGGGCAGGAACCGGTTTTCCATGGGGAAAAACCCGGAGTACCCCAGCTTCATAATATAGGTGAAGATATCGGCAATCGGCCGGTCGGCGTGGTGCTTCTGCTCAATCTCGATGAACAGCGTGGGGCGGTTGCGAAGGATCGTTTCACGCCCCCCCTTGATGGCCTCCAGCTCAAAACCCTCGACATCCATTTTTATGAAACCGATGTTGTTC
>Ga0302320_10013779_pt1 | contig 16824 bp, 8 predicted proteins | sample Bog_T0_3_FD_202130 | JGI IMG/M metagenome (GOLD analysis project Ga0302320, IMG submission 202130) | Peat permafrost microbial communities from Stordalen Mire near Abisko, Sweden - Bog_T0_3 | ecosystem: Environmental > Terrestrial > Soil > Wetlands > Peat | place: Sweden: Abisko, Stordalen Mire... | reverse complement strand
CCTGCTTCCTTGCTCCGCGTCGTAGGCCGCCAGGATCCGTTCGCGCAGGTCCAACGAGAGGGTCTTCATGACCCTCACCGTAGCCAGTTACTTAAAAAAGGCTACAGTTTTATTTAAAACGCTCTAGAACCTGTATTTGACCGTGACGAACATCTCGGCGCCGGGCAGGGAAACAACGCCCTCAAGCGCATAGGTGGCTACGGACGGCTCCCAGTTGTGCTGGTTGGTCACGTTGGTGCCCGAGACCCGGACTTCCCAGTTCTTCTGCTTATAGAACACCTCGGCGTCGAGGGAGTACTGCGTCGGGATGACGAGGTAGCCCTGATAGTCGTTGTTCATCGGGCTCGTCACGAGGATGTTCGACTCGATCCCGAAGCCGTTCGTGAACGTGTAGGAGGCGAGCGCGTTGAAGGTGTCCATGGGTTGGCCGGGGGCCCGCAGGCGCCCGCTCGACTGCTGCGGCTTGGTCCCTCCCTCATCCAGGGGGATCGGCGGGCCGCCCGGAAGCTGGTTGCCGTCATAGCCCTGGAACGGGAAAGATGTCGCCGTCACGGGCGAGCTTCCATTGATCCAGGAGTAGCCAAGCGTGGCGAAGAACTGTTTGTTCGGCTGGTAGTTTATCGAGAGCTCGTACCCGTAGTAGGTGTACTGGATGACCGGTGAGCCCTGCGGTTTGGCCTGCCTTGTCTGCTCGAATATATCATTGCTGAGGAACAGCTTGTTGTCGTCCAGCTGGAACTTCGCACCCACCTCGAGCAGCTGGCTCTGCTCGGAAAAGAGCTGGCGGGGAATGGTCGGATTGCCGTTGGCGTCCGCGTAGATGCCGAAGCCGCCGCCGTCCGCCAGGTCGCCCGTGTAGTTCTGGCTGTAGTTGTAGGTGGCGTAGAGGTCGGTGAACGCGTTGATCTTGTTCACGAGGCTTATGTTCGCGTTGGGCTCGCCGACCTCGAGCGACGCCGAGGCTCCCGGGTTGAGCGGGTCGCTCGTTTCGACGTGCATCACGTCAATACGGGCTCCGGTGACCAGGTTCCAGTTCTCATTCAGCTTCCATGTCGCCTGGAAAAAGGGCGCCGCCGACGCCGCCTCCGACACGTTGGTGTCGTTGTTCATGTTGAAGTACAATCCGCCGCCGTTGCCCGACCCTGGGCCGAACGTGCCGAGGGCAGGCGTCGCATAGCGGTCCTCGAAGCCCGGCACCGGCATCCCGAGGAAGCCGCCCGGGCCGTTCTTGGACAGGTAGGAGTTGACGTCGGCGCGAAGCGCCGTGTTCGAGAGGTCCCAAACGTTCACGGGCTCGAAGAAGAAGTCATCATAGGCGCGGGTGCTTTGGTATTTCTCCTCCACTCCGGTGTTTATGGTTACATACGGCTTCGTCACGATGAACTGGGTGCGGTTGTCGAAGGTCCACGAGGGATCGACGATTTCGCTGTACCCGTCGGAATTGAACGTGTCGCGCTTGGTGTAGGTCCACATCGTGTTGTTCACGATCTTCGCATCGGTGGAGAGCGTGAGCGTCTGGACGACCTGGGAATTGTATTCCATGCCGTGGGCATGGCTCGCCGGGCCCTGGGCGGTCTCGTGGTAGTTGACGGGCACGGGGGAGCCGAAGGCGATGATGTCGCCTCCTCCCGGGCCGCCGCCGACGTTGAGCGCGTTTTCGAGGTTCCCTGGGCCGGCCGTGGTGCCGCCGTCTATGTTGGTTCCGGGAATGTACAACCCGTTTGAAATCAGCTGCTGGGTCGGCCGGTTGATACCGAAGTTCTCCCGGTAGTCCGCCCAGAACGCCTTGGACATCGCGAAGACCTCGTAGTCCTTCGTGGGGCGCCAGGTAACGGCACCGTAGATCGAGGTCGTCTCCTTGATCCAATTGTCCCAGAAGCCGTCGCTGTCCTCGCCCGAATAACTGAACCGGTAAGCGAGCGTGGGACTGATGGGCCCGCCGCTGTCCAGGGTCCAGCGGTTCGTGTCGTACGAGCCCACCGTGTAGCTGATGCTGCTCTTTGTGCCGTCGAAGAACGGCTGCTTCGAGATCATGTCCACGAATCCGCCCACGTAGGCTGACGCGCCCTGCACCGCGGTTGCGGGACCCGGGATGATGTTGACCGACTCCACGATATTGAAGTCGATCGGCATGCCGTCGCCGCTCTCGCCGATCCTCTGGCGCATTCCGTTCATGAAGACGTCGCCGGACTGGCCGCGGATGCTCGGGTTTGAGGGCGAGCCGAAGTTCGAGTCCGTGTACGAGCTCGAGGTCAGCTTGCTGAACTGGGTCGTGTCCTGGATGTCGATGACATCCATCTGCGCGCGAGAGATGATCGTTACGTTCCTGGGAATGTCCAAAATGTTGTCATCGGTGCCGAAGACCGATTGGAAGGGCCGCGACGTCGGCAGGATCTGCTGCTCGATCGGCACGTCGTTTACTTGGTACTTCTCCATCTGCACGGCGGGCGTCGCCGCTGCGGATCCCTGGACCTGGCTCGAGGTCGGGGTCGTTGTCGTGGACGAATCCGTGGCAGGCGCCGGACTCGGGGTTTGTGCCAGGCTCAGTGGCGTCAGTGCCGCCAGGGTCAAGCTGGCGACGAGCCCCAAACGTTTGGTGTGGTGCATGGTCTTGGGAATGCGGAAAGCATTCGACATGCCAATCACTTGGCTTGCGCCTGCGCAGTCAAGTGACGGCCGAACGCCTTTACGTCATTGAACGGAGCGGACTGCCCACATAACCCACCCTAATGGCTTCCTGACTACGAGCGGGGAAGGTCGTCCGTTTTCCAGCCCCCGCCGAGCGCCTGGATTAGCGCCACGCTTGACGTCAGCTGGCTCTGGATGATGCCGAGGGCTGTCTCGCGGTTGGTCAACTCGGTGACCTGTGCGGTCGCGACCGTCGTAAAGTCGACCGTGCCCGCGTTGTACTCGTTGAGCGCGATCTGCGCGGCCTGGGCCGCCTCGTTAACGGCGGCGTCTTCGACCTCGGCCTCCTCCTTCAGGAGCCGCAGCCCGGCGAGGTTGTCCTCGACCTGCTGGAGCGCCGTGAGCACCGTCTGACGGTAATTGGCGGCGGTCGCCTCGTAGGCCGCCCTTGCCGACAGCACGAGATCGTGGCGCTGGCCCCAGTCGAGCAGCGAATCCGTCGCCTGCGCGCCCAGGGTCCAGAACCTGAACGGGGCGGTGAAGAGCTGGCTGAGGGGGGAACCCTCATAACCCCCAGTTCCGGAAAGGCTTAATGACGGGAAGTAGGCTGCGGTCTGGATTCCTATTTTCGCGTTCGCAGCGGCGGCAAGCCGCTCCGCCGCCGCGATGTCCGGTCTCCGCTCAAGCAGCGTGGACGCCAGCTGGGCGGGGACCTCGGGGATGGAAAGACCGATCGCGGGGGTTCTCGCAATTGAGAACTCCGACGGCGCATTGCCGACGAGGACCGCCATGGCATGTTCGTATTGCGCCCGTTGCACGCCGGCTGCGATCAGCTGGGCGCGCGTGCTGTCGAGCTGGGTCTGCGCCGTGATCACGTCGCTCTTGGCAGCCACTCCCACGGCATACTTGTTCTGCGTGATCTTGAGGGTGCGCTTGTAGGCCTCGACGGTGACCTCAAGCAGCCTGATCTTATCGTCCGTCGTGCGCAGCCCGATGTAGTCCTGGGCGAGCGTCGCCTGGGTGGAGAGACGCGCAAGCGCCAGGTCGGCGGCGCTGGCCTGGGCATTGGCAACGTCCGCCTCGACCGTCCGGCGGAGCTTTCCCCATATGTCGGGCTCCCACGAGGCCTGCAGCTCGCCGGTGTACAGCGTCGACGTCAGCGCGTGTCCGGGGGCGTAGGTCGCCGCCGGCGACCTCGTGCGGTCGGCGCTGCCCGTCGCCGCCACGGTGGGCAGGTAGCCTGTCCTGTCGGAGCGCACGATCTGCCGGGCCTCCTCATAGTTGGCGACGGCCTGCAGGATCGATTGGTTGGACGTCTCCACGCGGCCCTCCAATTCGTTCAGCACCGGGTCGTTGAAGACCTCCCACCACGGCCCCCGCTTCACGCCGTCGTCGGGCGCCGCGACCTTCCAGCCCGCGTTCTCCTTGAAGGCGGTTGGCACCTGCACGTCGGGTCGCTTGAAATCGGGGCCGACCGCGCATCCGGCAGCGAGCGCGAGGCACGCGGCGCCGAGCGCAAGGGAGGAGAGGTTCGTTGATGCCGGCATCGTGGGGCTGGTTTCAGTCATTGCGTTAATGGGGAATTCACACCGGTGCGAGCACAGGCTCCTTGCCGGGGGAGGCGAGCCCCAGCCTCACGCGAACCCGGCGGATGCACCGGCTGGCGCGGTCGATGTAAAGATAGACGACCGGCGTCGTGTAGAGGGTGAGCAGCTGGCTGACGACGAGCCCGCCCACGATCGCGATCCCGAGCGGCCGCCTCAGCTCGGCCCCCTCGCCGAATCCGATCGCCAGCGGGACCGCGCCCAGGACCGCCGCCATGGTCGTCATCATGATGGGCCGAAACCGGAGCTGGCACGCCTTGTAGATCGCATCCCTCGGGCTCAGCCCCTCGGTGCGCTCGGCGTCGATCGCAAAGTCGATCATCATGATCGCATTCTTCTTCACGATCCCGATCAGGAGGAAGACGCCGATCAGCGCGATCAGGCTGAATTCAACGTTGAAGAGCATGAGGCCGAGGAACGCGCCTATCCCCGAGGACGGGAGCGTGGAAAGGATCGTGAACGGGTGCGCGTAGCTCTCGTAGAGGATGCCGAGCACCAGGTAGATGGCCACGATCGCCGACAGGATGAGGACGGGCTCGCTGCTGACCGACTGCTGGTACGTCTTGGCAGTGCCCTGGAAGCTCCCGTGGATCGTCTTGGGCATGTGGATGGCGGCCGCCTGCCTCTCGATCGCCGTCACGGCCTCCGAAATCGAGGCGTCGGGACTCAGGTTGAACGAGATCGTACCGGCCACGAACGGGCCCTGGTGGTTCACCGAGAGGGGCGTCGTCCCGAGTTCGTAGCGGGTGAAGGCCGACAGCGGCACCATCTTCTCAAAGAGCGTGCTCACGGACTGGCCAGTCGACGCGGCCCCGTGGCCGGTGGTCGCGATCGCGTTCATGCTCGCATTGCGCGCCGTGTCCGCGGCGACCGAGTTCGCGTTGGCCGCTCCGGACGCGCCGCCCTTGCCGGCGCCCGAGGAGAACGTCACGGTGCCCGCCACCGCGTTCGTGAGCTGCGAGCCGTTCACCACGCCACCGGTGGCGCTGACGTAGATGTCCTTGAGCGCCGACGGGTCCTGCCAGAAGCGGGTCGCGACGACCATGACCACGTGGTACTGGTTCAGCGACTTGTAGATCGTCGACACCTGCCTCTGGCCGAACGCGTCGTAGAGGGTGTTGTCGATCTGGCTCGCCGTGAGCTTGAGGCGGGAGGCGGTGTCGCGGTCGATGACGAGGTCCGTCTCAAGCCCCTTGTCCTGCTGGTCGGAATTGAGATCGGACAGGATGGGCTCGCTCTTGAGCGCGTCCATGAGCTTCGGGGTCCACGTGCGGAGGTCCTCGAGGTTGTCCGCCTGGAGCGTATACTGGTAGAGGGCGAAGCTCATCCTCCCGCCGACCCGCACCTCCTGCATGGGCGCCATGAAGAGCGAGGATCCCGGGACCTGGGCGAGCTTCGGCCGCAGGCGGGCCATGATCTGCTCCGTCGTGACCTTTCTCTGGCCGAGCGGCTTGAGCGAGATGAACATCCTTCCGGAATTGCCGCCGCCGCCCCCCGCGCCCGTGAAGCCGACGACGTCGTCGACGTCCTTGTCGGCCTGGATGATGGTGGCGTACTGCCTGAGCTTCCCTGAGATCCGCTGGAACGAGATGCTCTGGTCGGCCTGGATGAATCCGAACATGCGGCCGGTGTCCTGCTCGGGGAAGAATCCCTTCGGGATGATGGTGAAGAGCCAGACGTTCATCGCCACCGTCCCCATGAGCACGAGGAGCATCAGCAGCTTGTGATTGAGCACCCAGGTCAAGGAGAGCCGGTAGTCGGCGAGAGCGGTCTGGAAGATGTCGTCGCTCCAGCGGTGGAAGCGCGCCCGTTGCTCGACCTTGCGGTGAACGCTCAGAAGCCGGGCGCACATCATCGGCGTCGTCGTCAGCGAGATGACCATCGAGATGAGGATAGCGACCGAGAGCGTCACCGCGAACTCGCGGAAATAGAGCCCCACGACGCCGCCCATAAGGAGGATCGGGATAAAGACGGCGATCAGCGAGAGGCTCATCGACAGGACGGTGAAGCCGACCTGGCGCACGCCGATGAGCGCCGCCTGGAACCGCGGGACGCCGTTCTCCATGTTGCGGACGATGTTCTCCATGACGACGATCGCATCGTCGACGACGAACCCGGTCGCTATCGTGAGCGCCATGAGCGACAGGTTGTCGAGGCTGTAGCCGAGGACGTACATCGCCGCGAACGTGCCGATCAGGGACACGGGCACCGCGACCGCGGGGACCAGCACCGCCCTACCGTCGCGCAGGAAGACGTACACCACGAGAACCACGAGGATGATCGCGATCGTGAGCGACTGCTCCACGGTGCGAAGCGAGGCCCGGATGACCGTGCTCCGGTCCTGGGCGATCTCCAGCTGCGCCGCCGGCGGGATGTTGGCCCGAAGCCGGGGCAGGAGCGCGCGGACCCGGTCGACCGTGTCGATGATGTTGGCCTGCGGCTGCCTCGAGATGATGACGAGCACCGCGGGCTCCCCCTTCGAGAGGCCGAGGTTGCGGATGTCCTCGACGGATTCGCTGATCTCGGCGATGTCGGTAAGCCGCACGGGCGAGCCGTTGCGGTACGCGACGACGAGGTTGTGGTAGTCCTTGGCCGAGCGGGACTGGTCGTTGTCGTAGATCTGCCAGTGGAGCGTCGCGTTCTCTATCGCGCCCTTCGGGCTGTTGGCGTTCGCGGCCGCCAGCGCGGCCCGGACGTCCTCCAGCCCGACCCCGTACTTGAACATCGCCGATGGGTTCAGCTCCACGCGCACGGCCGGCAGCGAGCTCCCGCCGACGCCCACGTCGCCGACCCCCTCGACCTGCAGGAGCTTCTGCTGGAGGATGGTGGACGCCTTGTCGTAGAGCTCGCCCTGGGTCAGCGTCGCCGACGTCATCGCGAGGATCATGATCGGCGCGTCGGCCGGGTTGACCTTCCGGTAGGTCGGGTTGGACCTGAGCGCCGTGGGCAGGTCCACCCGCGCGGCGTTGATCGCGGCCTGCACGTCGCGGGCGGCGCCGTCGATGTTCCGGCTGAGCCCGAACTGGAGCGTGACGCCGGTGCTTCCCACCGAACTCGAGGAAGTCATCTCGGTCACGTCCGCGATGGTGCCGAGATGGCGCTCGAGGGGCGTCGCCACGGTCGTCGCCATCGTCTCTGGGCTCGCGCCCGGCATGGACGCCTGGACCTGGATCGTCGGCTGGTCGACCTGGGGCAGCGGCGACACCGGCAGGTGGATGAAGGCGGTTGCGCCCGCCAAGACGATACCGGAGGTGAAGAGGGTCGTCGCGACCGGCCTCCGGATGAAGACCTCCGAGAAGTTCATCTCGCCGTCTCCACCACCGGGGCCAGCTCCGCCCCCTTCTCGCCGAACCGCGCCGCAACCCGGTCAAACATCAGGTAGATGACGGGCGTCGTGAAGAGCGTGAGGACCTGGCTCACGATGAGCCCGCCCACGATCGTCACGCCCAGCGGGTTCCGGAGCTCCGAGCCCATCCCGGTGCCGAGCATGAGCGGAACGGCGCTCAGGAGTGCGGCCATGGTCGTCATGAGGATCGGCCTGAAGCGCAGGAGGCACGCCTGGTAGATCGCCTCGCGCGCGGGAAGCCCCTCCCTTCGCTCGGCGTCCAGGGCGAAGTCGATCATCATGATCGCGTTCTTCTTGACGATGCCGATCAAGAGAATGATGCCGATGATCCCCATCACCCCGAGGTCGCTTCCGACGAGCATGAGCGCGAGGAGCGCGCCGATCCCCGCCGACGGAAGCGTGGAGAGGATCGTGATCGGGTGGATGAAGCTCTCGTAGAGGATCCCCAGGATGATGTACATGGTCAGGACCGCCGCCGCCAGGAGGAAGAGCTCGTTTGACAGGGAGGACTCGAAGGCGGACGCGGCGCCCTGGAAGCTGGTGACGATGCTTGGCGGCATCTTGATCTCCGCCTCGGCCTGGCGGATCGCCTTCACGGCGTTTCCAAGGGACCCGCCCCGCGGCACATTGAACGAGATCGTGTTCGCCGGGAACTGGCCCATGTGGTTGATGAGCAGCGACTCCGGTCGCTGGTCGAACTTCGCGATCGCCGAGAGCGGCACCTGGCCGCCGGACGCGGAGGGCAGGTAGATCTGGGACAGCGACTCGGGGGAGCGTTGGAGCGCAGGGTTGGCCTCCATGATCACGCGGTACTGGGTCGATTCCGTGAAGATGGTCGAGATGATGCGCTGCCCGAACGCGTCGTAGAGGGCGTTGTCGACCGTCGCGGCGGTGATGCCGAACCGGGCGGCCGTGTCGCGGTCGATGTCGACATACGCAGCGAGCCCGCCCTCCGACTGGTCGGTGGCGACGTCGTTGATCTGCGGCAGCTGGCGCAGGCGGTCTGTCAGCTTGGGAATCCAGGTCACCAGGTCGACCGGATCCGCGCTCTCGAGGACGAACTGGTACTGGGTGCGGCTGACGCGATCGTCGATCGTCAGGTCCTGGACTGGCTGCATGTACGAGGCGATGCCGGGCACATCGGCAAGCGTGCCCCGCAGGCGGCGGATGACACCCGAGGCCGTGTCGTTCCTCGCGCTCCGCGCCTTGAGGGTCACAAGCATCCGGCCGCTGTTGAGCGTCGTGTTGGTGCCGTCGACGCCGACGAACGACGAGAGGTTCTGCACGGCCGGGTCGTTCATGACTGCGGTGGCCACCGCCTGCTGGCGGTCGACCATCGCCTCGTAGGACGCGGACTGGGGGCCCTCGGTGATCAGCTGAATGAGGCCCGTGTCCTGGACCGGGAAGAATCCCTTCGGGATTACGATGTAGAGGAACACCGTGAGGACCAGGGTGCCGACCGCCACGCCGAGGGTCAGTATCTCATGGTCGAGCACCCAGCGGAGCGCGACGCCGTAACGGGCGATGACGCTGTCAAACCAGGCGCCGGCGACGCGGCTCCACGCCGGTATCTCCTCCTTCGTATGGTGCCGCACCAGCTTGGCGCACATCATGGGCACGAGCGTGAGCGAGACGACCGCGGAGATGAGGATCGTCACCGCGAGCGTGATCGCGAACTCGCGGAAGAGCCGGCCGACCACGTCGCCCATGAAGAGGAGCGGGATCAGCACCGCGATCAGCGAGATCGTGAGCGAGATGATCGTGAAGCCGATCTGCTCCGAGCCCCTGAGCGCCGCCTCGAGCGGCGTGTCGCCCTTCTCGACGTAGCGCGCGATGTTCTCGATCATGACGATCGCGTCGTCCACGACGAACCCCGACGCGATGGTGAGCGCCATCAGGGAGAGGTTGTTCAGACTGAAGCCGAGCAGGTACATGACCGCGAACGTGCCGATCAGCGACAGCGGCACCGAGAGGCTCGGGATGATGGTCGCCGGGACGTTGCGCAGGAAGATGAAGATCACGAGCACGACGAGGATCACGGCGAGGGTGAGCTCGAACTCGACGTCGCTGATCGACGCCCGGATCGTCTCCGTCCGGTCGGTGAGGACGGTGACCTCGATCGCGGGGGGGAGCGACGCCTGGAGGGCGGGCAGCAGGGCCCGGACGCCCTCGACCACCTTGATCACGTTGGCGCCGGGCTGGCGCTGGATGTTCAGGATGACGGCGGGCGTCTTGTTGTACCAGGCCGCCAGCTTGTTGTTCTCCGGGGCGAACTCGACCGTGGCCACGTCGGAGAGCCTCACGGGGTTGCCGTTCCTGAAGGCGACGATCAATTTCTCGTAGTCCGCCGTCGTCTTGAGCTGGTCGTTGGCGTTGATCGTGAACGCGCGCGAGGGCCCGTCGAAGTTCCCCTTCGCGGTGTTCACGTTGCCGTTGTTCACGGTGGTGCGCAGGTCGTCGATGTTCATCCCGTACGCCGCCAGGGCCAGCGGATTGGCCCGGACGCGCACCGACTGCCTCTGTCCGCCGCCGATGCTCACCAGACCGACGCCGGGCAGCTGCGAGATGTTCTGGGCTATCCTCGTGTCGGCGTAGTTCTCGACCGTCGTCAGGGGGAGCGTCTTGGAGGTAAGCGCGAGCGTGAGGACCGGGGCGTCGGCGGGATTGACCTTCGCGTAGATCGGGGGCGCAGGCAGGTCGGAGGGGAGCAGGTTGCCCGCCGCGTTGATCGCCGCCTGAACCTCCTGCTCGGCGACGTCGAGGCTCAGGTCGAGCGCGAACTGGAGCGTGATCACCGAGGCGCCGGCGGAGCTCGTGGACGACATCTGCTTCAAGCCCGGCATCTGCCCCAGCTGGCGCTCGAGGGGAGCCGTCACCGACGAAGTCATCACGTCGGGGCTCGCGCCGGGGTAGAACGTCTGGACCTGGATGGTCGGGTAGTCGACCTCGGGAAGCGCCGAGAGGGGAAGGAACCGGTAGGCGACGATGCCGACGATCAGGATCGCCGCCATGAGGAGCGTCGTGGCGACCGGCCTCAGGATAAAGATGCGGGAGGGACTCATCTAAGTGGATCCCGGTGGGATGAGACGCTTCACGAGCGCTCAGTTGCTGCCGCTCGGCTTCCAGTTCTTGTGGTCGCCGCCGCTCGCCCCCGACGCTCCCTTCGCCCCGGACCAGCCCTTTGAGCCGCCTGGCGGGCCGCCGCCGGGCGCCTGCACCAGGACCTCGATTCCGTCCTTCAGGCGGTCCGCACCGTCGACCACGACGTTGTCGCCGACCGAGATGCCGGAGGCCACGGCCACGCGCTCGCCCTCCGTGTGGCCCAGGGTGACGACTTTCGCCGTGACCTTGTTGTCAGCGCCGACCACGTAGACAAACGAGCCCTGCTGCCCGCGCTCGATCGCGGAGGTGGGGATCACGGTGACCCCGTGATCCACATCAAGCAGCATCCGGACCACCACGAACTGATTTGGGAAGAGGCTTTCGTCCTTGTTGGGGAACGTTGCGCGCAGCTTGAACTGGCCCGTCGTCGTGTCGACCGTGTTGTCGATGGTCATCAGGGTGCCCGAGGTGAGCTTCGTGGATCCCGTCCGGTCGTAGGCGTCGACCTGGATCGTCGCACCGGAGCGCAGGCGCTTCACCACCGCGGGGATGTTGTCCTCGGACAGGGGAAAGATGACCGTGATCGGGTCCACCTGGGTGAGGACGACCAGTCCGTTCGCGTCGCCGGGCGTCACGTAGTTGCCCTGGTCGACCTGCCGGAGCCCCACGCGACCCGGAAACGGCGCCGTGATGTGGCAGTACGTCAGGTTGAGCTGCGCATTGTCCACCGTCGCCTGGTCCGTCTTCGTCATCCCCTCGTACTGGGAAACGAGCGCCTTCTGGGCGTCGACCTGCTGCTTCGAGATGGAATCCTGCGCGGAAAGCGTCACGTAGCGATCGAGGTCGATCTGCGCCTCCTTGAGTTGGGCCTGGGCCTGCAGGAGCTGGCCCTGGGCCTGGCCGAGCGCCGCCTCGTACGGGCGCGGGTCGATGACGGCAAGAAGGTCCCCCTTGTTGACGAGCTGGCCCTCCGTGAAATTCACCTGGAAGAGCTGGCCGCTGATCTGCGTGCGGATCGTGGCCGTGGCCACCGGCGTCACCGTCCCGAGGCCGTTCAGGATGACGTCGATATCGGCCTTGCGGGCCGGGCGCGCAACAACCGGGATGGGGCCGTACATCCCGGGTCCGCCGAAGCCGCCCCGCCCGCCGCGTGCGGCGCCGCCGTACTGCTGCGCTGAGGACACGTGCGAGCGGTAGGCGATGAAGGCCACGCCGAGGACGGCGAGGACGAGCACGGCCCAGAAGATCGGGTGCCGCTTGCGCTTCTCAAGAGCAGGGTCCGGGTCAGGGGAGGGGGACTTCCTGGCAGGGCCTGCCGCGGTCGGTAAGTTGCTCATGTTATAAGTGATCCTGAATCGCGGGGGTCGTTAAAGCTGACAAAACGAGGGCGCAGATATAGGAGGCCCGCGAGGACAGACGCAAACCCCAACGAAAAGTCACGGACAGGCCCGAAATTAGCGTTCAGGCGGCCGCAAGGGAGGCCACGGGGGGCACCGGCACGTCCAGGGACGCCGCGACGGCCCGGAGGAGCTCGGCCTCCCGGGTCAGGAGCACGCCGTCGGCGCTCACGACGTGCGCGGCCGCCATCAAGAGCCGCTGCTTGATCGGGCCGCTGGCGCCCGCCAGCTTGTCGAGCGCCGCGTCCAGCTGCACGAGGCCCGACTCCTCCTCGGAGAGGAGCGCGATCCTGCCCTCGACGAGCTTCAGCTGGGACGCCCCCTCCGCAAAGGCGCGCGCGGCCTCCGCGGCGTCATCACTCGACGCGTGGGCCAGGGCCGAGAGGACCACGGAGATCTCGGCCGTCACGGCCTGGAACGAGTAGATCTGGGCGACGGAGGCCGACGGCGCCCGGCTTATCGCGAGCGACCTGAGCACGAGCTTCTGCAGGGCGAAGGCGAAGGTGGTGACCGTCCCCTCCGCCTGCACGAGGTCGTCGAGCACGCCGGCGAAGGGACCGAGCGCCGTGGGCTCCAGGGCCTTCAGTGAGGGCAGCGCCAGCTGCAGGACGGGCAGCTTGTGGGCGGGCTTGAGCTGCCGGAGCGCCGGGTCAAGCTGCTGGAGCGTGTGGAGCGCGTCGCCCCCCAGGTCGCCGGCGATGGCCGCGAGCTGCCTTTGGCGCACGTCCTCGGCGTCGTCGAGCAGGAGCCCGCAGACGAGGATCGGCGCGTCGTGGGGCGAGCGGGCCGCCGTCCGGATGGACGCCGGGATCCCGGCGAGGAGCGCCTGCGCGCCGGCCGCACCCTCGGCAGTGAGCGTCCCGGCCGCCGCGGCGACCGCGGCCCCGAGAGCGACGGCGGCCTGCGGGGAGGGGAGGGGCGCCTGCGGCGGCATGTGTGGGACCTTGGACCACGGCTCCCTCGACACGTCCACGACCTCGGGCGGCTCGGCGAACTTCCCGTCGAAGCCGGGGTCGATCGCCCGGATCCGCACGTCCAGCGGCGGGTGGGTGTCCCAAAGCCCGCCGAAGTTGGAGGCGGAGGCCTGGGCGAAGAAGAAGTGGCTTATCTCCGCCGCCCGGTAAGTCTCGAGCGACGAGCCGATCGCGTAGCCCCCGATCTTCTTGAGGGCCCCGGTGATCCCTGCCGGGTTGCGGGTGAACTGGACCGACGAGGCGTCCGCCAGGAACTCCCGCTGGCGGGAGAGCGACGCCTGGATCAGCTTCCCGAAGAAGTAGCCGATGTAGCCCACGACCATGAGCGCGAGCCCGATCGCCAGCACCACGAGGACGCCTCCTCCCCCCTTTGCGCGCGACGAGCCGAACCTGCCGTAGCGCATTCCCCAGAGGACGGCCCGCCCCGCCAGGCCGATGACGAGGATCCCGAAGATAATGGCCGAGACACGCACGTTGATCCGCATGTCCCCGTTGAGGATGTGGCTGAACTCGTGGGCGATCACGCCCTGGAGCTCGTCGCGGGTGAGCTTCTCGAGCGCGCCCCGGGTGACGGTGACGACGGCGTCGTTCGTCGTCAGCCCCGCCGCGAACGAGTTGATCGCAGGTTCGCCGTCGAGGATGTAGACCGCGGGGACGGGCAGCCCGGAGGCGATCGCCATCTCCTCAACCACGTTGAGCAGCTGGTGCTCGCGGGGATCGCTCGTGTGGGGGTCGATCCGCCTGCCCCCGACGCTTTCGGCGACCGCCGAGCCGCCCCCGCGGAACTCCGTCCACTTGTAGAGGGACGCCAGTCCGATTACGGCCAGGGTGCCGACCGAGACCACGGCGAAGACCCCCGGCTGCCACAGCTCGAACGGCTCGCCGGAGTCGCCGTACTGGCCGTAGTAGGACCGCCCGTGCCCGCCGGAGCGGGAGAGCTGCAGCGCGAACACCGTGGCCAGGTAGCCCGCGACGACCGTCCCGGCGACGGCGAATCCGAAGAGGATCAGCAACCGCGCCGTGCGCTTCTTTGCGCGTCCCTCGGCCGCGAAGAAATCCATCAGCTGAACGAGACCTTGGGGGCGCTCTTCTCGGCCGGGTCCTCCACGTGGAAGAGCTCCGCCGGCAGGAACCCGAACATCCCCGCCAGGATCACGTTCGGGAACGTCTCCCGCGAGGTGTTGTACTGCATCACCGAATCGTTGTAGGCCTGCCGCGCGAAGGCTATCTTGTTCTCGGTCGACGTCAGCTCCTCGGTGAGCTGCATCATGTTCTGGTTCGCCTTGAGGTCGGGGTACTGCTCGGAGACGACCATCAGCCGGCTCAGCGCCCCCGCGAGCCCGCTCTCGGCGGAGACCAGGCCCTTCACGGCGCCCGAATCCGCGGGATTCGCGGCGGCGGTCTGCGACGCGGCGTAGGCGATGTTGCGCGCCTTGATAACGTCCTCGAGCGTGCTGTGCTCGTGCTTCAGGTAGCCCTTCGCCGTCTCCACCAGGTTGGGGATCAGGTCGTACCGGCGCTTCAGCTGGACGTCGATTTGAGCGTAGGCGTTCTTGAAGCGGTTCCTGAGCGAGACGAGGGAGTTGTAGATTCCGGCGGCAAAGAGCACCAGGATGAGGATGACGGCGAGCAAGCCGACGAGGATGATGGTGGCGATCATGGGGACCCCAGAATGGCCGAAGGGCCGGCCCGGTCAATGGAACTCCTCCTGCTGCCCCCGGTGCGCCCATGGTCTTTTGCTTTGAGGTCATTTAGCGCGGAGGAGGCGCAAGCCGGTGGCTGGGCTGGCAGCAATCAATTCGGCGAGTACGGGCAGGGAGGTATCGGGGTAGTGTTCTGGGAGGAGGACGAGCAAGGCGCTGCGCAAAAGGGCCATGTTGGCCAACGCCTTGGGCTGGCGGGTGCGGGAGCGGTCCTCGCCCCAGAGGGCGTCGCGACGCCAGTGATTGCGGATTTCCACACCGGCCCAGTGGCCGCGGATCAACCCATGCCATTGTGCCGGGGTGCGTTCGCTGGGCGCTTGGCTCGAGAGATACGCTCGGAGGTCGCAGGCCGAGGCACCGGTCTTGGTGACGGTCAGTTCGCTTCGAACTAGGATCAGGCTTCTGGCGTAGGGGAAGCCGACGGCGTCGGGTTCGACGGGGAAGGCGTGCAGGGAGCGGGTTTCACAGCGGCCGTGGGCTTTGCCCGATTGGACAAAAAAGGGGTGTCCTGGAGCGCGTTGAGCGCCTGGGCCTGGGCGAGCAGGGCGGGTTGATTGGCCTTGATCTGCAGGAGGTACTCGCCGCCTTTTTCCGCGATGAGTCGGGCGTTGGGTTTATAGGCATGCAAGGCATCGGCGGTGATGGGCCTGCCGTCCAGGGCGGGCAGTTGTTCGAGCACAGAAGTGGCAGCGGTTTGCTCGGTGCGCACCGTGCCCTCCTTCTGGTCGAACAGGGCGAGGGCCTGCGGGGCACCGTCCTCGTGCTGGGCGAGGGTGAGCACCCCGAGGTGATCGCGGATCATCTTGCCGTCCATCGCCAGGGCCTGGGGCAGCTGCGCGGCGTGGGCTTGGAGCCAGCCCTGCAAAAGCTCGGCAAAACGGTCCGGATCCATCCGGCAGAGCAGATCATAGAACACCGAGTAGCTGGGCACCTGCCAAAACGCCTTGCTGCCTTTTTTCCGGGGCAGGCCCAGCAGATGGCGCTGACGCTGGGAGAGCCTCGTGGCAAACCGGGCGATCTCCGAGAAGTCACGCCGGCCGGCCAGCAGGGCCAGGGCGACCAGGGTGAGCACCGCCCCGATCCGGAAGCGCACGTTCTTGCCGCGGGGATCGGGGGCCTCACGCAAGACCTCCCACAACGAGAGCATCTGCGGCTGGGTAAGCGGCAGCACCCCCGTTGGCGGGGCGATCACACCGCCCTGGCAGTCCTGCGGCAGCGTCACAGCGCACAGATGCACCCGGGCCCGCGGATCGAGCGCTCGCAGCCACAGGCGCTTGGGCCGCTCGTTCGGTATGTAGAAGTCAGCCCGGTGGCGACTGTACCCATCGCTCCAGCCCACCGCCTCCCAGTTGCTCGCCTTGTAGCAGGTGCCCGCGTACGCCTCCGGATCAGTGAAGCTCTCGGCCAAAACCGGCCGATACCCGTGCCGCTCCTTCCATTGGCCAGGAAGGGCCCGCAGGGCCGCTCCCATCGTCTGCGAGGCCAGATTGGGCTCCGCTCCCTTCCCTGCAAGGATCAGGAAACGCCGGTTCTGCACGATCAGCTTCAGTCGCTCCACCCGCTGCAGAGCGCTCCAATTGATCCAGCGGTCCCGATCCTTCAGCGCATAGCAGGCCGGTCCCCACACCAACAGCGCCATCGCTCGCCCCCTTACTTCCACGATCTGCCGCAGATAATCGCCCACGGGGCGTCCCGCCCCAAGGTAATGGTGGTCCCTCAACTGCGCGTCGAACCACTCAATCTGATCGGCCCGTGCGGTCTTCACCACAACCTCAGGCTCGCCCGTCGGTGCTCCGGAATCGTTGCTGGCCGCCATCGCAGCGGAAGGTATCGAGTTCATCCCAGCTAACCCGATCACAAACCGCCGCTCTTGTCTACAAAAAACTTACCTCTGCGAACGACAACCACTTCCGCTTACACAAGAAAAGACCATGGGGCAGGGACACGGTCTTCTGCTAAGCAGGGGCTAAGTGATTGGGTGATAGATTTTGCACTTTGTGCTGGACACTTTTGGCATCCCCGGGTTGAAGTACCTTGGGATGAACTCAATACCAAGCGCGATAAAGCTGA
>Ga0302320_10013777_pt1 | contig 16826 bp, 12 predicted proteins | sample Bog_T0_3_FD_202130 | JGI IMG/M metagenome (GOLD analysis project Ga0302320, IMG submission 202130) | Peat permafrost microbial communities from Stordalen Mire near Abisko, Sweden - Bog_T0_3 | ecosystem: Environmental > Terrestrial > Soil > Wetlands > Peat | place: Sweden: Abisko, Stordalen Mire... | reverse complement strand
CCTGATCGCGATCGGCATCATTGGCTGGTACGCGGTCCATCTCCCCGACACTTCGGGCACAGCGCTCGCATCCGCCAAGCGGGTTAGGGTCGCAACGCTTAACGAGGCAAAGTACGAAGCGAGTCGTCGAATGGCCGTCGACAAGATGATCGTGGCCCGCCGCACTTGGGCCGTGTCGCCCGATTTACTGGGCTCACAAGCGTTGGGAGTGTTGGAAGGGCTGGCAGGGAAGGCGCACTTGACGCTTGCCGACTTCCGAACCGATCCCCCCGCCCAGATCGGGAAGATCACGGAGGTACCCATCGCGGTGGTGGTCGAAGGCACATTTCCAGACGTAATGAGCTTTGTCGACAAGTTGGAAGATCCGGAATCCAAATTGGCGCTGACGATGCTTCAAGTAGCCGCTTCTGACCCACGCTCGGACAAAGTGAGCGCGACATTGGAATTGGCAGGCTTTCCCGCCATGGAGGGGGAGTAATGGCCAATTACGAACGCCCGCTCATCTATGGCGGAGTGTTCCTGGTTGCCGGCGTATTGCTTTGGCTGGGACGGCCAAGCGACGAGACGGCCAGGCCGCCAGTGCATAGGTCGGCAGCTAGTCAGGCGAGTCTCGTGCATTCCGACTATGATGCCGACGACTTCGGCGCGCACTTCGAACACCCTAAGGAGCGCCTTAAGAACGTCTTCATGCCCTTGTTGCGGGCAGGGTCGGGGCAAGACGCGACCGCAGCTTCACCGGAGGATGCCGAAAAAATTCCCGCCACCGTCGCAGGAGGCGATCCAAACTGGATATTCACGGGCATGGCGATCGTGAATGGGAAGCGACTCGCCCTCCTCGAAAACTCAACGAGCCAACAGTCCGGCTTTGTGGAAGAGGGCGATCATTGGAAGACAGCCAAGATTGCCTCCATTACGAGCCAAAGCGTGACGTTCGTCGATGCCGATGGCAACTCGGATGCGGTCATGCGCTTTAATCCCGACATTGCGCCGGTGAGTAAGCCTATTCCCGATGCTGGCTTTCGACCCCTATCCCTTGGCACTGGCCTCACTGGACCGATCGGCCAGGTCAATGTCTCGCCCCTACCCTTTCCGAACCCACAACCAGGATCCCCCCGATGAACTCAAGACCTCGAATCCGGACGCGCTCCAATTTGTTTAGCATCTTGTCGGCGGCAGCAATTACCGCCGGGCTAGCCGCCTTTGCTTCCGCACAAGCCCCTGCATCGGCTGCCCCCACCGCCCCCCCGGCGGTTGTTCCCACTCCGGCTCCGGCGATGGCCGCGAGTCCGACGTCGACCAGTTCATACGGTCAAAGAAAGACGACTGCGAAGAAGGGGGGCAAATCGAGTCAGGCCAAACCGGCCGGGAATGGGGCAAAGCACGTGATGCACCCGATGATGGCGCCGCCGCCGATTCCGGCGTGGGACCAGTTCCCCATCAATAAGAAGACGACGATGCTGTTGGATTTCAGCTCCGCCAACCCGGACGCCGTGTTCTCGCTCTTTTCACGTACGTCAGGGATCACGATTCTCAAGGATCCGTCGTTCACGCAGACGATCACCGTCACGAGTGCAAGTGCGGTGAACCTCGATTCCGCGTTCAATATTCTCAACACGGAGCTCGGTTTCTATGGTTACCAGCTCTCAAAGCAGGGCGATCTTCTGATCGTGGGCAAGATTCCTCCTCCTCCTCCGCCAAGGCCCCAGATGCCTCCGCAGCCGCCTCCACCTCCGCCACCGATCACCAAGGTTTATGCTTTGAATTATGCAGACGCAACCCAGGTGGCCAAGATCATCATGGACGTTTATGGACCGGGCCAAGGGCAGCAGAACCAGCCCCAGCAGGGCGGATTCCCAGGCATGATGTTCAACAACGGGATGCCGCCGGGCATGATGGCGGGGGGTATGCCAGGTGGCGGACAGCCCCAGAAGACTCTGAAGGTCACGTCCGATCCGTACAGCAACTCGGTCATCGTTTACGCCCTCCAGCAGGATCAGACCGATATCCAAACGCTCATTGGGCAGTTGGACATCAAAACGGGAACGCCCCTTGAGTCGGCGGTTTTCCACGTCAAGCATGTGGCTGTGGACCAAGTGGTCCAGGCGATTCAAGACGTGCTTGCGGCCAACGACCCTACCGGGAAGGGCAGCAGGAGCCAATCTCAGGGCGGCCAAGGCGGATTTAGCTACAACTTCTATGAAGGAGGCTACACTCCGCCCCCTGGCAAAGGAGAGCAGAATGCGGTGGCAATCAAGCAGACGAACTCGGTCATCGTCAATGCGACCCATGAAAACCTCGCCCTCGTGAGGCAGCTTCTGGACAACCTGGATCAGACGCCTGTTGTCGCCACCACCACGTTTTATGAGCAACTGAAATTCGCCAAAGCGACCGATGTTGCGGCCTTGCTGAACAACGTGTTCACCCAACAGCAGAACAACAATAACAGTAACCGGTTCTATTCCTTCTTCAACTACACGCCGTCATCCTCCGACGACGAGCAAATGGGGCTGGATGAGGACGGGAACATGGTGAACATCCGCAACATGACCGGCAATGTCAACGTCACCGCCGATCCGAACACCAACAGCCTGATCGTCGTGACCGATCCGAGCAACATGCCGCTGATTCGCCCGATTATCAAGCGGCTGGATCAGCCCGCCGATCAGGTGATGATCGAGACGATCATCGTCCAGGCAACCCTCGACAACACCACCAAGCTCGGCGCCGAGTGGAACTTCCTTCCGAAGAGTCTGTTCGGAGGTCACGCGACCGGATCCGGATCCACCAACTTCGGCGTGCAAAGCTCAAACCCGACGGGTCTGAGCTATACGTTGAGCAGCGCTGCTTACAGCGCCTTCGTCAATGCCCTCCAAACGGACTCGCGGTTCCAAGTGCTTTCGGCGCCACGGGTGTTCGCCTCCAACAACGTGAAGTCCACCATCAACGTTGGCACTACCTTGCAGGTCGCCAGCGGACAGTCATCGGTGGCCGGCACGACCACCGTCTCCTACACTCCCCTCAATGTGGGGGTGGAGCTTGACGTGACCCCTCGAGTGACGGCGAGCAACACCGTTTCGATGGACGTCAACCAGACGGACAACGACCTTCAGGGCTATTCCGCGAATGGCGAGCCCATCGTTGATAATCGAACGGCGACCACCACCATCACCGTCGCCGATGGCAAGACGGTGGTGCTCGGAGGCATCATCAGCCGCCAACGGACTCTCAATGCGAACAAGGTGCCGATTCTGGGCGACATTCCTCTCATTGGCAATCTGTTCAAATCCACGTCGAACGAGATTCAGCAGACCGAACTTTTGGTGCTTCTCACGCCGCACATCATCCGAACGGCAGCCGATGCCGATAGCATCCGCGCAGATCAGACCCTGGAGCTCTCCAAGCAGTCTCAAAAGGCGCTCGAGCAGTCGGTGGGCGGCAAATGAGGTGGCGTCAGGTGCCATGAAAAGAAGGGTTTATGTAAGGATTTGCAGGTAGGAGGTCATATGCCCGGTGCACGCAATCACGCACCTCAGCCTCTGGGCTCTCCATTGCCTCAGTCAGCCTAATGGCATGGGGTAGTGCGCAACTCCTCGCCCCGGGGATGTTGACGGGGAGGGGAAGTTCGCCAGCCTTCTTTAGGCGCCGTTCCATTTCTCCATACGGGCCGCCAATTTAGCTTCGTAGCCCTGCTCCTTCGGCTCGTAGTAGGGCTCAGACATCGCGCCCTCGGCGACGTAAGACTGGGGCACGTGGGCGCCGGGGAAGTCGTGTGGATATTTGTAGCCGGCGCCGTGGCCAAGTTTGGCGGCGCCTTTGTAGGCGGTGCTCCGGAGGTGGATGGGGACGGGTGTTGGCGGACGCTCGGCCATGTCTTTCTTGGCCCGCTCGCGAGCGACTACGACTGAATTGCTCTTGGGGGCGGTGGCGACGTGGATAACCGCCTGGGTCATCGGGATCTCTGCCTCGGGAAGGCCGATGAAATCGAGGGCGTGGGCAGCCGCCATGGCGACCACCAGGGCCTGGGGGTCGGCCATGCCGACGTCCTCGCTGGCGTGGATCACCACCCGCCGCATGATGAACTTGGGATCCTCGCCGGCGGCGAGCATGCGGTAAAGCCAGTAGATGGCGGCGTCGGGGTCGCTGCCTCGCATGCTTTTGATGAAGGCAGAGACGATGTCGTAGTGCTGATCGCCGTCCTTGTCATAGAGAAGCACCCGATGCTGAACGGCCTCTTCGGCAAGTCCGATGGAGATTTGGCGACCGCCCGTGTCATCGGGTTCGGCCGCGAGCGCGGCCCACTCAAGCGCCGTGAGGGCAAAGCGTGCGTCGCCGCCAGCTGCGGTCACCAGGTGATCGAGCGCGGCCGGTTCCATGGAGACCTTCATCGAGGCAAGGCCGATTTCGGCATTGGTGAGCGCGCGAACCAACAGACCGCGGATATCCTCTTCGCCCAAAGCCTCGAAGCGGAACAGCTTGGAGCGTGAAAGCAAGGGCCCGTTCAGCTCGAAGTAGGGGTTCTCGGTAGTGGCGCCAATGAGGATGACGGTGCCGTCCTCAACGTGGGGCAGCAATGCATCCTGCTGGCCCTTGTTGAAGCGGTGGATCTCATCGATGAAGAGGATGGTGCGGGGCGGCTCGCCGCCGGAGGCAGCTTGGCGACGGAGTTTCGCCCCTTCGATCGCTTTGCGCACGTCGGCGACCCCGGCCATCACCGCGCTCAACGTCTCGAAGTGGGATTTGGTCTGCTTGGCGATGAGAAAGGCAAGGGTGCTCTTGCCACAGCCCGGTGGCCCAAAGAAGATCGCCGAACGCAGCTCGTCCCGTTCGATCAACCGCCGAAGAATCTTTCCGGGACCGAGGATCTCCGACTGTCCGGAAAACTCATCCAGCGTGCGTGGTCTCATACGGGCCGCCAATGGCGCATCAACGGCGGTGGCGCGCTCTTCCGGATCTTGATCGAAGAGGTTCATGCGGTCAATATAGCCTTATGGCGTGCCTCGGGCGATGCTCAATCTAGAACCGTTGCTCTCTCGTGGAGGGAATCGATCAGTGGTCAATAGCCTCCAGTCGGAATGCGGCCGCGATGCGGTGCTAAACGTCGTCGGGGGTTCCTGCTACCCCGGCAAACGTTGTCCATCGGCGTATCGCAGAAAGCACCTCGTCGATGATTTGGCGCGCCCGGCTCGCGGCAATGCGGACGACGCGCCCGCACTCGATGAAGTCGTCCGAGGTTGAAGTCATCGCGCTTGCCGTTGATCGTCATTTGATGCTGAGGTGCTATATGAAATCGACCACTCTTGGATGACGGCCCTAGGGTGCTTTGACGAGGAGGCGGGCGACAGGCTCGCCATCGCTCCACTCACCCATGTAGGTCTGCTGTGGCGTGCCGCCGAGGGCATACTCACGGTTCTTGCCATACCAAGCGGCGTCGCAGAGGGCATCGCAAAGTTTCCAGATGCCGAAGTAGTCGAGGGGACCTGGGGGAGGCCCCGGTTGGACACCCGGGCGCATTACGGAAATGGCGCCGATCGGCATGCGGGACACCGGCGCTTGATGATTGGCGAGAATGGCTGGCGTGCCGTGGGAATCCGAAACCATCGTGACGAAATCCTTGTCGGCAGCGGGAATCGCTGTGCTCTCATTGAAGATGCGTTTGGCATCGGTATCTCCGACGATGCGGTCGGAATCGCCGGCGATGGCGAGCAGGAGGGTCCCTGCGGGAATCTGGCCGAGGTCGGCGAGCGCGATTTGCATGGCCTGGGGCCCCCAGGTCTTGCCGGGCTGGTCGGCCACCACGGCCTTAGGCGTCGGCAGGCCGGACCTGGCTGCTGTGGCGGCAAGGTTCGCCGCCAAGACGGCGCCCATGCTATGTCCGACGTAGGTGACATGAGTTTCATCAGGTTTAACAGCCAGGTCCCCCGAGCGCAAATGGTCAAGAGCGGTCTTGATCCCGGTCACCGCGTTGGGAAGCATTTCGGCGGGTGGTGTGCGCAGGTTATCTTGGTAAACGGGATAGATCACGATGGCGCCCTCATGGCGTACAAGGTGATCAATCCATGCGCCGTAAGTCGTCGGATAGATGGCACCCCAACCGTGGGTGAAGATGACAAGCGGCGCGGCGGTTGGCGAAGGCTGAGGTGTGAACACATAAACTTTGTCGGCGCCATTGCCATAGGTTGCGGAGGCGACGCTCGGAAAGAGGTCATCGGCGCCGCCAGGACCCGAGGTGGGTTGGCCGGGGGCGGTGACGCCGGTTTGGCGAGACCCCGACGCCATTCCAGCAAACGCTAGAAGGGCTATGCAACTAAATACAAGAATCGATTTCGCCATACGCTTTGTGACGTCGTAGCGACCCTCCCGGTTTTGTTTTGATGCCGGAAGCATTGGTCAGCCGGTATTCTTGGCTCAAGCATGTTTTGGGGCGCATGCCGGCTGGTCGACCTCTGACGTATGAAAAACTCCCGCCATCGTTCCGGACTCATCGCTGTTGCCGTACTCATGGGCGCATTCGCCCACTCGCAGGTCTATAAAGATCCATCGCAGCCACTTGAGGCGCGGGTAAACGATCTTCTCTCTCGTATGACGCTTGATGAGAAGATCAGCATCATTCACGCGAACTCAAAGTTTTCTACACCGGCGATTCCCCGGCTGGGCATTCCAACCCGCTGGATGTCCGACGGCCCCCACGGCGTTCGCGAGGATATCAGCCCTGACTCGTGGGACCCGGCAGGTCATACGAACGACTTTTCCACCTACATGCCGGTGAACATTTGCCTGGCATCCAGTTGGGATCCCGACCTTGCTTACGCCTACGGGTCGGTCATTGGTCAGGAGGCATTGGCCCGCGGCAAGGACATGATGCTTGGGCCTGGCGTTTGCATCATGCGCACCCCCCTCAACGGCAGGAACTATGAGTATTTGGGGGAAGACCCCTTTCTCGCGGGCCAAATGGCGGTCGGCTATATCCGGGGCGCACAAGCGCAAGGCATCTCGTCCTGCGTCAAGCACTACGCGGGCAACGACCAAGAAACCCAGCGTGGATCCATTGATGTGGAAATGGACGAAAGGACCCTTCGAGAGATCTACCTTCCTGCATTTAAGGCAGCCGTGCAGCAGGGCCATGTCTGGGCGGTGATGGGCGCCTATAACCGATTCCGGGGAACCTATTGCTGCGAAAACGACTACCTCCTCAACAAAGTGCTCAAGGGCGATTGGGGTTTTCAGGGATTGGTGGTAAGCGACTGGAGCGGATCCCACACCACGTCCGGATCGGTGAACGGAGGGCTGGACCTTGAGATGGGCACTGACGGCCCGTACCATCTTGATCATATGGCAGACCCCTATCGTGATGGCATTCTCAGTGGGAAGTACACCATGGCTTCACTGGACGACAAGGTGCGGCGCAACCTTCGCATGATGATCGCGACCCACATGCTGGATACAAAGCCTGTGGGTTCGCTCAACACATCCGCCCATCAAGAGACCGCGCGCAAAGTGGCCGAAGAGGGGATCGTGTTGCTCAAGAACAAAGGTGGCCTATTGCCACTTTCCGCGCCCAACCTGTCCTCAATCGCCGTCATTGGCGAAGACGGCTTCACCAAGTTTGCCTATGGTGGAGAAAGCGCGGGCATCAAGGCCTTTTATGAAGTGACGGGTCTAGAGGGCATCCTCAAGCGAGCAGGCGGCAGCGTGAACGTGACCTACTCGCCTGGTTATCACATTCCCACCTGGAGGCCCGGGCCCCGGCGTCTTGGTGGAGTCCGTGGCTACAATCAGGGTCCTCCTCCGGTTCCGCCCGCCGAGGCCAAAGCCTTGGTGGATCAGGCGGTCAAGGCGGCCAAGTCCGCCGACGTTGCGATCGTCTTTGCTGGCTTGAACCACTTAAGGAACATGGACACCGAGGGTTCAGACCGCAGGGACATGAAGCTGCCCTACGGCCAGGATTTGCTCATTCAAAGAGTGGTCGAGGCAAATCCACGGACGATTGTTGTGCTCATCTCCGGTGGTGCCGTTGAGATGGACAGTTGGATCAACAGGGTTCCCTCCGTCCTTCAGGCTTGGTACCCAGGCATGGAAGGCGGCAACGCGATGGCCGAGGCTCTGTTCGGCGACATCAACCCCTCGGGCAAGCTGCCCTGCACGTTTCCGCATAAGCTCGATGATTCCCCTGCCCACTTCACTCAGGCCTACCCAGGAACGCACGGGGTGGAGTACTACGAAGAGGGTCTCCTAGTGGGTTACCGATGGTTTGACAGCACCCATATTCAACCGCTGTTCCCGTTCGGGTTCGGACTTTCTTACACCACGTTCGCCTATTCGGCCCCTAATTTCTCGGTGCCGCGTTGGCCGGGGCCGGCCCAGGTCTCGTTCACGGTGACGAACACGGGCACCCGAAGCGGCACCGACGTGGCACAAGTCTACATTCAGCCTGGCGCCGAAAAGCTATTCCGGCCGCTAAAGGAGCTCAAGGGCTTTGCCCGTGTGTCCCTGAAAGCTGGTGAGAGCAAGCGACTGGCCATCGAGCTCCCCGCAACCGCCTTTGCGTACTATGACCCTTCTCGCCATGGTTGGGTGGCTGAGGCGGCCCAGTACAAGATCCTGATTGGAGACTCCTCACGGGACATCAAGTTCAGCCAGGACTGGGTCGCGCCCGTTGAATATTTCGTCCCCGAGGGGCCCATCGCTTCACCGACACCTTCGCAAATTGCGTTGGCAGGAAACCGTTCAGGCCAGTAGCATGCAGATTCGTCGACAGTTGTTGGCGGTGATGGGACTTGGATTCCTCGCTTATATCGGCGCGATCTCGGCAGCAGCGCCTCCTCCCGAGAGCCTAACCGTCGACCTAGGCGGCGCGAGGATGGAGTTTGTGCTGATCCATCCGGGATCATTCCTCATGGGATCGAGACAGGGGGATGCTGATGAGCGACCGGCCCACCGCGTCATCATTGCCAAGCCGTTCTATTTGGGTAAGTTTCTGGTCACCCAGGAGCAGTGGCAAACGCTCATGGGTTCCAACCCGAGCACCTTCCCAGCCTCCCAGAGCCCCGTGGACTTTGTGTATTGGGACGAGTGCCAAACGTTCCTTCGCAAGATGGGCGAGAAAGCGCCGGGTTACACGTTCCTTCTGCCGACGGAGGCCCAGTGGGAATATGCATGCCGGGCCGGCACCACCACCACGTTCTTCTTCGGTGATGAACCCCGGGCCGCAGGTAACTACGGCTGGTTCAAGGCCAACAGCGCGGGTTCTACGCATCCAGTGGGCCTCAAGAAGCCGAATCCTTGGGGGCTTTACGACATGTGCGGCAATGTCTGGGAGTGGTGCGAAGATTGGTACGGCGACTACCAGGGCACCAACCCCGATAACCTGATCCTCAGCCCGACGTACGGCGCCGGTCTTTGCCTTCGCGGGGGATCGTGGAAAAGCGACGCCTCTGGGCTTGGCTCGGCGGTCCGGCACTGGAGCGCTCCCATTTGGCACCATCACGATGCCGGATTTCGGGTGGTCTGCCTGCCCGCGCAATGGTGATCAGTTGGTAGGAAGCCGTCCTCGACGTCCTAAAGTTCCTGTGGGTTGCTCGCTCTCGGCGGGGCGCTGGAGTCCAACATTGCAGGGCCAAGCATTCTAGGACGGGGAGAATACCATTCCAACCCCTAGCGAAATCGGCCGAGCTCTCACCGGAACCCTCTCTCCCGGCTCACGAGCCAAGATCGCCCGAAATCGCCTAAGCGACAGGCTTCTTGGGTGGCGCGGGCTCAGGAATGTCCCTCTGGGACCTAGAACCGGCATAAAACGCCGCTCGTGCCAGGGTCGTCGGGCTTCGGCGCATCATCATCCACTGGTCGAAGTAGCCGTCCACCTCGGCGCCAAGCCGGAGCTTCCACTCCTGGGCGAAGCGGTGAAGGCGAATCTTGGGCACTCCTTTGGCGATGGCCTGGCGCACGACCTCGGTCTGCAAAATGACGGTGGGGCTGAATTTGGCGTATTCGTCGGCGTGGCCTGAATGAAGGAGGAGCCACTCGCGTTCTCCCATCAGCATGCTTTGGGCGGAGAGCACTTCGGCTTCTGTTCGAAGAATCCAGATACCACCCAGGCCCTTGGAGGCCATCTGGTAGAAGTAGTCTTGATAAAACAGGCGGTGGTCCTGGCTCACGATGTGGATGGTGCGACCTTCGCTGTTCTCGGCACGACGGCGATGCAAGCGGATCAGCTCATTGACTGCCCAATGAGTCTGAGCCGGCGAAACAAGTTCCACGCGAAACTCGCCGCATTGTTTTCTTAACGTGGCCGGTTTCCGCTTGATATGCTCGCGCGATTTCGGTGTTTGGAGAGCGACGTAGGCATCCCAAGTGTCGGGCAGCGAGAGCGAAAGCATGGGGCTCGAGTCATGCCACGCGCCGTGGCGCAACAGTGAGGCAGTGCGAGATTGCCCTGACTTTGTCTCGTGTTCGGCCACAAAGTGAAGCTGAACGATGTCGTAGTCGTGCGAGAGTTCTTGGAGGGCATGGAGAAGCACCGGCAAGACCGAATCTTGAAATCCCTGTTCGATGAGCAGGACCGGCTCCTCGGTCAGATCCGAATGGCGCTGGCCGAGTACTCCCACTGGACGAAGGCATCGTGGTTCCAACGAGAGTTTCGCAGGGCAGTTGAAGTGCATGGCGGCAATCGCGACGATACGCCCCTGGCTGCGAACGAGGATGGCGATCAGATTCGAAACCCTGCATCCACACGACGACTTCGGTCCAAAGGCGTCCCACCAGGCCGAGAACCACTCAAAGCGGCAAAAGGGACTATCGATGTAATTACGCTTAAAGAGGGTGCGCCATGCAGCCTCCAGGCCCAAGACCTCCGATTCACCACGGAGAATCTGGACGCTGAAGTTTTCGCGTCGATCTGATTGCAGGCGGTGACTGACCACGTCAGGAAAAGAGCCTTCCGCCTCCACCCGTGAAGATAATGGACAGACTCCCTAAGATGCTGAAGAGATCGGACCAGCCAAGGGTTCGCCGCTTGAACGAGACGTAAATCACATCCCCGGGTTCGACGGGAATGTTCTTGGATACATCGCCCTTACGGAACAGATCATCTAGGTTCAGGACTTCTTTGCTCGATGGCGCGGTCGCTGTGGCGGCATGGATGAACCGGACCACCTTCGCATCCGAGTCGGGGGTCAGGCCGCCTGCAGCATTCAGGGCATCCAGAATCCTATCCTTCGGCTTCACAAAGTAAAAGCCGGGGCGGTTGACGGCGCCGAAAATGTAGACCCGATTGCGCGCCTCGGGCACGAACAGGGTGTCGCCAGGCTGAAGCTTGTCGTTGAAATCGATATCGCCGAGTCTGAGCAGGGCGTCAAGGTCTACTGGCAGCTTGTCGCTGCCCCGTTGAATGGTCGCGCCGCTTAGGTCGGCATCGTCGCGAACACCTCCCGCTGCCTGAAGCGCATCCAGCACGGACAAGCCGGCCTTGAACACCACTGGGCCTGGTGTGTTCACCTTGCCGATGACGTTGATTCGAGCGGCTTCTGGCACCATGACCTCATCATCGGGAAGGAGAACGGGATCGCCATCGGTGCCTGCCTTGTCTTCAGGATGGGTCAAGTCAACGGTTCGATGGGTCCCATCGGCTCCAACCAGCTCGACGCGGCTCATGTCGGAAAGGGTCAACACGCCACCAGCATCGGCGATCGCCTCAAGGACGCGCATGTCCTGGCGAAATTCCACCGGCCCGGGCTTGGTAACCTGGCCTTCGATCGTGACGAATCGGCGGTGACGTTGAACCACGCTGACGGTGACCCGAGGATCGACCACCATTTTCGACCACCTTTTCTGCAGGTCGGCCGCCAGATCACCGGGGGTCCTTCCGGCAGCGGGGACGTCTTGCAGGAGCGGCACGGTAACCGTGCCATCGGGCAGCACGGTGGTCTGAACACTGAGCTCGGGAAAGTCGAAGACGGTCACGTTGATGACATCGTCAGGCACCAGCGTGTACTTCGGCCGTGCGGGAACGCTCTGAGCCCAACCGAGGGCGGCCACCATAAACAAGACGACCGCAGATGCGACGGATCGGAGATTCTTCATAGGATGCCTTCCTCCTCGCTGTAAGTTGCCCGTGAGTGCTTCGCCCGTCCGGGCTTGGCTGCTCGGAGGGCGTCGCGGCCCAAGCCGGCAACATAGCACGGCCCCCCAGGGATCGCTTGCAAGCGCTCCTGGACGCTTTGGAACTGGCCGACTTTAGAGACCCCATATTCCAAGAAGACCAACTCAAGATCGCATAGAGGTCGAGCCAAAATGGCGTCTGGCCCCTCCGAGATCGCACACGTCGAGATCACGATGACCTCGTAGATCATGCGGGCGCTATCGAGCAGCGATGCCAGATCGTCGACGGTGAATCCGGCGGTTCGGGCCTCGGAAAGGCTCTGGGTATAGGCGACCCGCGGTTCTCGGGAACTGGGTTTGGAAAGCACTTCGGCGACCGGCGTCGAGTCGACGACCTTGATGGCAGCCGGGGACGCGCACTGAAGAAGAAGGACGCTCCTTCCCAGATGGCTGAATCCTGCAGCCGTGTGAAGGGCCGGATTCTCGCCGACCTCACCTTCATCCAATTCACTCACAAGGAGCACCTTGCCCCGATTCCCATGGGAATCTCGAAGGAGGACGCTGAGGAACGCGCAGGCCTCGAGCACTTCGTGGCTGGCGTCCGACCGGCGCGTCCAAAGTGGCCCGCGGGTCTCCAGATCGATAGCAGGGAGCTTGGAGATGGCGCGGAGGTGTTCGTAGTCGTGAATCGAAGGATTTCGGCTCTCGGCGGTGATAGCAGCTAAGGTTGCAAGGAATACGCCAATGAGGAGGCCGAGAACAAGATTGACCTCCAGTCGCGGTCGGGTTGCGATCTTGGGTGGCGCCGCCTCACCGACAATCTGCACATTGCCTTGGGTGTTCTGGGCGTCGGCCTTGGCCGAGGCCAGATGAGACTGAAGGAGGTCTACCCGGTTCGAATCCTCTTGGACGTCGCGCGTCAGGTTGGCAAACGTCCGCTGCAACTCGGGAAGGTGGTCCAGGTGCGTCTTGATGTGAGCCAGCACGCGGGCGTTGGCGTTCTGCTTGGCCCGCAAGTAGGTGGTGTCAATCAGAGCCTTTCGGTATTGGTCGACGGCGTCAGACTCCGAAGAGAGACTCGGCGAGTCGGTGCCGACCGAGGTGTTGACCATGTCTCGGATGCGGGCTTGAAGATCGTTGATGCGGGCATCGAGAGGCTGAAGTTGGCCGGGAAAGCCCTCTTTGTATTTGATTGCGGTGTGAGCGCGCTCAACCTCGGCATCGGATAGCTGCTTCTGGAGGTCCAAAATCAGGCTGTCATCTCGAATCCATTGCTGGCCGCGGAGCTTCGAAACCTGGGAGCGTGCGAGTGATGACACTTCGGCCAGTTGTTGCTCGCTTGCCTCGGCGTCCCGGTCAAGGTCGCCCTGGTCGCTCAAGCGGGTGCTGTAGATCTCGATCAGGCTCTTGGTCTGGGCGTCCATGTCCTGAACGTCGTTGGCCTCTTGGTAGTCCTCGAGTTTGGTTTGGGCGGCGCGCAGCTTTTCGCGCGCTTCGCCGAGGCGCGAAGCAAGGCTGTCGGCAAACACTTTGGCCCTGGCTTGAGCGATGCTCCGCTTCCAGTCAATGAACGCCTGAGCATAGTTGTTGGCGAGAAAGGCGGCTTTGGAGGCACTGTCGGCCTCAATCTTGATCGTGATCAGGTCGGTTTTTTCCGGGCTGTCCACGCGGATGCTTCGCTGCAGGACGTCCGGATCGGTGTCAGCAGGCTTCAGTGCGACACCCGCCTTACCGGCGGCGTCTTGAATCACCTGAGAGGCGCGTTCGGCCATCGAGCGGGTGGTGAGCATCGAGACCTGGGTCTCGATTGTTTCAACGGTGGGGGAAGCGTCGGGATCTTGGGGGGCGATGGCTGAGGGGGGTTGCTCCGTGAACAAGAGTTGGGTTTCCGCCTCGTAATACTTGTGGCCAAGTTTGGAGTAGACGGCGGCGGCCACCAGGCAGACGAGAATGATCGCCAGCATCAGCCATTTGCGACGTCCGAGAGTCCGGCCGATGGCTCGAAGGCTGACATCGTCGTTTGTCGGCGCCTCCGGAAAAAGGGGGCCTAACTGGTTGACGCCGGCGTCTGGATCCCAAGTGTATCGGCTGACCTTAAGCATTAGAAATCGACGCTCACCCCTTAAAGTTATCGGGTTTCAAAGCCGCTTCTTTTAGCTTCCTTGGAGCGTTCGGAGCCCCTATGCCGCATTCTTGGAAGATTCGGCATCGCGAACCGCCCCGGCATAGACCTGCTCTACGAGGGGACCCACCACCGACCAGACATGCCCGCTATCGACGGTTGCCCGAGATTGGGCGCCAAAATTGGCGACGAGAATAGCTGATCTAGCCGCTTCGGCCAATGCCGAGGATAAACCTTGAACATCGCCGGGGGCGAAAAGCCACCCATTATGTTGGGGAGTCACGAGGTCGGGAACTCCGCCCACTGAGGAGGCAAGGACGGTTCTTCCGTAGGACATAGCCTCAAGCAGGGCAATCGGGTAATTCTCCGCGTAGGAAGGCAGACAGAGGGCGCTGATGTCGGAGAAGAATCGCATCTTGGCTTCGCCACCAATACGACCCAAAAAGCGAACCCGGTCGGTCAGGCCCAGCCTCTGGGCTTCTCTACGGACGGATTCGAGGTTGGGGCCGTCCCCCGCCAGCACTGCCTGGATCGGCGCAGGGCAGGTGGCGATCGCTCGAACGAGGTCTTGCTCTCCCTTGCGTCCGTCCATGAAGCCGAGAAACCCAACCGTGAAGGCGGCTGGAAGCGGAGGGGCGGTCGCAGGTGGCTCAACCGCGTTAGGAATCACGTGAACGGACCAATTCGGAAACGCGGTCGAAAGCGCCCGTCCCGTTGAGGGGGACAAGGCGACGACGCGGTGGGGCGGCGGCGCGGAATGCGACAGCCAACGCCGGACCGGGTTGGGAAGTCTCGATAGCCCTTCCATCAGGCCTGCGCCATGCATATGGAGCACGGCCGGTTTGCCCATGACGGCGCACAGTCGGGCCAACGCGGCCTTCTCGAGCACGGAAAGGCCATGGGCTACTTGGAGATGAACGACGTGCGGGGCAAACTCGGCAATTTCTTGGCGAAGCGCTCGTCGAAGTCGCATGCCTTCACCGAAAAGGGCAGGACCGCTCGGGCGCTCCATGTCGCGGCGACCCTTCACAGCGGTCTCGTTGAGATAGCGGACGTCGATGGAGGGCCGCGTGGTTAGGTAATCGCGCAGCGATCGAATGTAGACGGGCATCCCGCCGGGCAACGTATCGTCCTGTCCAACTAAGAGCACTCTCATCGTTATGCTGCCTGCTGGTAAGAGGCTTCCAAAGGAAGGGGCTCCCCTGCGGGCTCCGGTTCGACGACCTCAACGACCGCCATGGCTCGGTTGGCGTATGCGCAGGTCACGATCAAGCTGAAGAACAGCCATGTCTGTGACCGGAACTCCCATGAAAGTGCAGAAACCCCAATCATCCACGAGCCCAAAACGGACGCCCACATCAAGCGCTCGCGTCCCCGCATTGAAACGACGGCGTGAATCACGCAAAACAGGGCGGAGGCAAAGATCAGGAAGCCGACGGGACCAAGCTCGGTGAGGACCGAAAGGTAGGTTTCGTGGGCAAACAGCTTTTCGCCATAGCCCGAAAAAGGGAAAGCGGCAGTCGCGTACCCACCGCCGCCAAATCCGAACCAGGGATGATCTCCATAGGCAATCCAGCCACCCTGCCACAGGTTGGCCCTACCGCTGAACTTGTCACCCGAACCGGATGAGGTCACGGTCGCCAGGCGTGAAAGAGAGTCGGCGAAGTTCAACCTGCTGAAGGCAGCCAGCGCCAAGGCGGCACCGGCGGCGAGGTAGCCCCAAGCGACCTTGAAGAGCCTCTTGCCTGAGAGCAGCGCAAAGGCGATCACTGGAAGCGAGGAAAGAAGGGAGCCTCGAGACGAGGTCATGAGGATCACGAGGATGGTGATCAGCGGATATCCCATGTTGATCGCCAGACGAAGCTTATTCTGCTTGCCGAGCTCAGTGGCGAGGAAGATTGCCATGGGCACACCGAGCACCAAGAGGAGGGCCAGGTCGTTGGGATCAAAGCCATTGGCCGAAAACCGTGTCTCGTAGGCAGACAACTTGGCATTGTGAAGGTAGGCATTGAGGGTGAATGCGGTACTAATATACCCACCCACCAAATAAGCCTGCATGGCCGCGTAGACCTGCTTCTTTGTTCTCAGCAGGTCCCAAATCATGATCGTCAGAACCAGCGCCTGGAGCACGGTCGCTCGGTAGTCGTTGCCGGCGTCGAAAACGGTCCACCACAAGCTGATGCAGTACCAGGTCGTAAAGCCAAACGCAGCCACGTGAAAAAGATGCATGCGCCGAATACGCTGAGTCGCCAGAATCGAGGCGAGCCATACCACGACGCAGATGGCGCCGATGATGCGATTCACCGAGCCGATCGAGTCGCTGATCGTCACAAAGAGACCTGGAACAGCCGCGATCAATGCGTAGAGACAGGCGCGAGCGAGGGTCTTCACAAGCTGGTCTCCAGGAGCAGCCGGCGGAACTGAAGCCCGATATGATCGCTTCGGTAGGCGGCGAGCGCCGCTTCCGGCATCTTGGGACGGGGCGAATCTAGTGCCTGAAGCATGCCGTGGGCAAGTTCCGCATCAGAATTCGGGGGAACCAGAATGCCATGTTTGCCGCCGTCGAGAATCTCCTCAGGTCCCGTGGGACAGTTGGTGGAGACAACGTTTG
>Ga0302320_10013774_pt1 | contig 16831 bp, 16 predicted proteins | sample Bog_T0_3_FD_202130 | JGI IMG/M metagenome (GOLD analysis project Ga0302320, IMG submission 202130) | Peat permafrost microbial communities from Stordalen Mire near Abisko, Sweden - Bog_T0_3 | ecosystem: Environmental > Terrestrial > Soil > Wetlands > Peat | place: Sweden: Abisko, Stordalen Mire... | reverse complement strand
CTGTGCCGTGCCCTTGCCCGACAATTTGGTCGCATAGGTGGCGAGGAAGGCGAAGGGGTACTGCTCATCCTTGCGGTTCTCAGCGAGATGGAGGTGCACCCGTCCAACCAGGTTCCAGGCCGGGTTGCGCTCCTTGAGCAGGGCGCCGAGTGGCTGCTTCGTGGCCTTCAGCTCGGCATGCAGGGCCTGGTCGAGCTCCTGCCACAGCCTGGTGAGCACCTCCACCGACAGGTAAGGCGGGTAATATGCGTCGAATGCGACGATCGTAAAATTCGAGAAAGCTGTAATGTTTACCCTCCATTGAATTCCATAAGATTCCTGAAATAAGATAACCAGAAATGACGAAGGTAACCGGTTTACCAACGTCTGCAGAAGCCGCCTGACGGCCTGAATATAATGCCCGACCTCACACCATCGAGGAATCGGCATGACATCAAACTCCATCACCCGCCAAGAGCACATCACCCGATGGCGCGCCAGCGGCCTGAGCCGGGCGGCCTACTGCCGCCAACATGGCCTCGTCTACCACACGACCAGATTCTGGAACCGCTCGAGCGATGCCCCTGAGGTATCTCGCCCCTCAGCCTCCGGATTCATCGAGGTCCTGCGGCCAGCTGCCGTGCTCACACCATCGTCCGAAGTCAGCGCTGCTGTCGTATCCTGGCCGACCGGAGCTACGCTTCACATCCCCACCGGCATCGATCCGCAATGGATTGGCCGCATCATCGCTGCCGTGCGGCCGTGCTGAGCCTTTCCCATTGCCAGCGCATCTACCTTGCCCGCGCCAGCGCCGACATGCGCAAGGGCTTTGATGGCCTGGCCGCCCTGGTGCGCGAGCAGCTGGGCAAGGATCCGATCAGCGGCGATGCTTTTGTCTTCGTCGGCCGAAAGCGCTCCTTGCTCAAAGTTTTGATGTGGGACGTGAGCGGCTTCTGGCTTGCGGCGAAGCGTCTCGAGCGTGGAACATTCGCCGTGCGCGGCCGGGTGGTCGAAGATCGCACGGTGTCGGGAAGCCACGCCCTCTCGGTCGCCGAGATGATGAACCTGCTCGAGGGCATCGATGTCAGGCATGCCATGTACCATCAGCATTATCAACCATTACATCCAGACATGGATACAAAGAAATCAGCCATGCCCCGTGACTCGGCAGCACCGACGCCATAATGCATCAACCGATGAGCGCTGCCCAAGACCGTCGCATTCGCTCCCTCGAGGCCATGGTGCTCCGCCAGGCAGGCGAGATCGGGCAGCTGCGCGAAGCGGTCCATCGCCTCACCCATGAGAAGGCAGTGGCATGCAGCGAGCGAGATGAGGCACGGGCTGAGTCCGCGGCCCTGCGCACCGAACTGTCGAGCATCCGCGCCGAGCTCGACCTCTCCCGCCGCCAGCATGCCGACACCAAGCGCGAGCTGTCCGGCCTGGTGAGCGCCCTCGCGCGCAGCGATGAACGGCTGCGGGCGCTCCTGCGCCGTGAATTCGCCTCCTCCAGCGAGCGCCTGTGCGCTGATACCACCTACATCCCTGAGGTCCTGGCCGCCCTGCGCGAGCAGGAGGACATCGTGGCGCTCACGCCCGATGGCGTCCAGGATGGCGCGGGGACGGAGCTGGTCGCCGCCGCTCAGACATCGACCTCCCCTACCTCGCAGGGGACGGATACTGGCGGCGCTCCCGCAGCCGGCTCCACCGGTCGCGGTCGTCGCCGTCCGCCTCAGGCGGGCGGACGCAAGCCGCTGCCTGCGGATATCGAGCGGCGTCACCGCACCTATGTGCCGCCCGCTGACCATCCGGCTCTGCGTCATGCCCTGGGCTTTGACCAGGTCGGAACCACGACCATCGAGCGCTGGCATGTGGGCAAGCTCGACCTGCATATCGAGAGCATCGAATGCCCGGTCGTCCAGTTGCAGCTGCCGGGGGGCATTCGCACCCGACAGACCCTCTCCCCGCCGGCGGTGGTCGAGCGCGGCCAGGTCAGCGATACCCTCCTGGTCCAGTCGGCCATCGATCGAGTCGTCGATCACTTGCCAGCCTACCGCCAGGAGCAGCGTGCCCTGCGCCTGGGCGTCCATATCCCGCGCGCCAAGCTCTGCCGGTGGCACATCGCCTTGGCGACCTTCCTCCAGGGCGTGACTGATTCGGTATTCGACGAGATCCTCGCCTGCCCGGCCATAGGCATCGATGACAGCGTCCACCGCCGCCTGGTCGATGACCGCCGGGTCTGCCAGCAGGGTCGCATCTGGGCAGTTTCGGCCGCTGCTGGCACCTCCTACCTCTATACCCCGACCCGCGAAGGACGCTGGATCACCGAGCTGCTGGAAGACTACCGCGGTCCGGTCATGGGCGATGCCTACGCGGGCCATCGCACCCTGCTCGCCCGCGAGGACATCATCGCGCTCTTCTGCTGGGCCCATGTCCGGCGGAAGTTCCATGAATGTGCGGATATGGCGCGCCGGGGCATCATGCTGCCACTCATCGCCCAGCTCTATGCCATCGAAGATGAGATCGGCGCATCCCCGCCACCGCAGCGGGTCTTCGTCCGCTCTGCGCGAGCCAAGCCGATCCTCGAGCGCATTAAATCTCAGTTGGACGCCTGGGCTTCGGATCCACAGGTGCTGCCAAAGTCCGGCATCGGTCGGGCGGTCTCCTATGCCCGCAAGCTCTGGACGGGTCTTGAGAGCTATCTCACCATCGGCGCCGCGCCAATAGACAATAACCATACCGAACGCGCAATGCGGCCGGTGGCCATGCACCGCAAAAACAGCCTGTTCAGTGCCTCCGATGCGGGAGCCCAAAGCTATGCGACGCTGCTGACCTTGGCCTACTCGGCACACGTCAATGCCATCGAGCCAGTTAGCTACCTCTGCGATATTATCGATGACATCCATTATCAGCGTCGGCCACTGCATGAACTAACACCCTTGGCCTACGCTCGCAGGACCGGAAAGAAGATCCAGAATCCTTCGTAAACCGGTTACTGACGAAGAATATATCAACACCTGTAAATCCACCTGGGCATAATTGTGGAAATGAATGATAGGTAATTACTGCAAGAACTGCAATTGCTCGCAGCCCATCAATTCCTGGAATCTTCTGTTTACTCATTAATAGGAATCACAATTAATTCGTTGTATTTTGTAATGGAAAAGACCGCCTAGAAAATAATCCACAAATCTTCTGCCTAAATTCGTGTCGCATTGGACCCCGGACCAATATCCACTATCGCAATGAGAATTGCTCGCGGGTTTTCACTTCAAGAGAGCGCGCAGCGTAAATTATAAACCCACAGACCAGTCAACACATCACCTTTCGGCGTTCAATCGTTCTATCAATTTATCATATGAATGGGCACAAGATTGTATACTAAGATGATCGATGCTTCTGATATAACGCCTTGCATTCTTTAATTCGAAAGCAATTGATTCAGTATATAAATTTATATTATTCGTATTAATTATTTTTACCCCTGGTTGTGTTGAGTGCTCTCTAAAAGATGGTATTTCATTTGCAATAATTGGTAATCCGCTTACCAGTCCCTCAACGAAAGCAACGCTCATGGCTTCGCATTTCGATGGCATTACATATAAATCGGCAGCTGCCAAGTAGTTTGCAACTGATGATTGTCCACCAAGAAAATGTATAGGTTTATTTTTGGCTAATTTTTTACACTCTTCGCTATATTCGGCATCCTGTACTATTCCAATTATCCATAATTGACTATTCACACATCCTAATTCAGTCGCTCTAATAAATGCTTTGATTGTCTGAGCTTGTCCTTTAACGGGATCAATTCGTCCCACCTGAATAATTATTTTAGTACCAAGCCCGATTCCATATGCCGTTCTTACACTTTCTCTTTGTTCTTTAGCTATAAATATATTATCGATATTAACACCGTTTGGAATATATAGACTATTTTTATTTATTGCTATATATTTGTTATAATATTCCAATGCATCTTTGTTTACTCCAACAATTGCTGAAGAACGCTTACTGATAAAACGTTCAATTAAATCACCCTTCGGATAGTCTTGGCAATTAGCGGAATGAAGAACGCTTATTGCCAAATATGGCATAATGATCCAGGCAGATCTGGCGTAAAATGCCGGAATTATAGAATGAGCAAACACAAAACTTGGTTGAAAAAGTAAGGAGTATTTTCTCACATGAAGGATTCGCTGAATTCGTCTGATCGATTTCAGAGGCTCATACCATAATATGCCTTGATCAATAAGCATATTCCTTATCGGGATAAAATCGTCTTCGGTCGGTTCAAGCGCTAGAATGCCAACTTCATGACCGTTTGCTTTCTGATGCAACGCAAGATCCCTAACCAATATCTCAGCGCCACTATATCTTCCCTTTAATATAAAATGCATTATCCTCATAATTTTTATAATTTGCCAGTTAAAAAGTATATCATTATTTTAATAATCTCGAAAATAATAATTATTAAACAAATGGATGATAATATGAATAAGTATAAAACTGGAATACAAAGGGTATTTACCGATAATGTGACTATAGCCAATAAGCCGAGTATATATATTATCATCTCTGCTATTGGTAATTTAGACATTATATACATTATACCCCAAGAAATTAGTAGAGAGATTGCCGAAATGCATGAAATCCAATATGGGAACATTCTATTTGATTCATAAATATAAATTAGTCCCATTACCAAGGTAAATGCCTGAAATCCTGTAGCAATTGTGACAAGGTGCGGTTTCCCTAAAGACCTCAACCAAACGACTAACATAGAGATTCCCACACCAAAACACATTGAAGCCATCAGTGGCAGAAAATAGACATCGACACTTGGCCAAAGGCCTGGCAATATTGTTTTAACACGAGGCCAAATTGCTTCAATCAGGATTGAAATAAATATCGAAACCAACATTAATGATTTGTGAAGAAATAGCGCCAAATCTTTAGCCCGATGCGGACTATCCCTCTTTGCCTTAGCTAATTCCGGATAAGCCGAATTCGAAATTATTAGAGCGGGATCTGCTATAGCCAACTGTAGGACACGCGAAGTCGCGTGATAGGGCGCTAATGCGGTTGCACCTGAAAATTTACCGATTAATATTTTATCAATTTGATTAATCAATACTATTAATACATTGCTTAACCATATCCAGAAGCCAAAAGAGCGGAAATTTTTTGTTTGAATACTCGGCCATGCCAATCTAGTAATCAATGAACATTTCCACTGTGTTGTTATTGAACCAACGATTTCCGCAAAAATCGATCCCAATATTGCGGCTTCCGCAATGGGAACTAGATTGACCGCCAATAAGGAGGCCAACACATCAAATCCTATTATTGTGGCCTGTATAATTGATACCTTTTGATATTTAGATGAATTCTGTGCAATTGCTATGCCAGGTCCACCTATTGCACGAAATAATGGTATTAGCGACGTAAGTTTTATTACATTATTTTCTGAAGGTGTTCCAAAAAGAAAAGCAATTTGATTTGAAAAAAGATACATAATTAGGCCAATTCCAAGTGATCTTACCAATGTCATGGTAAATAATTCAGTTTCTTGTCTCTTCGATATTTTACCCAAATATTGAATAATGCTTTCGTTAATACCAAGAGAAGTGAGTCCATCCATCAATCCTAGAAATATCAATGCGATACAATATTTACCAAATTCCAATGGTGTCAATACAACACCGAAAACAGATAATTTAATTGCCCACAATATTCGAGATAAAATGCTAGAAGCGACAAGCCATACTGGCTTATCACCCTGAATACTATTTCCCATTCCTATGAAATCCCTTTATTAATTTGCCTTTTCCTAAATATCGCAAGAATAGAATTACCGACAATTTTACCATTGTAACGTGAAATAAATAATTGATGGTACAGAATCTTAATTGTCAGAATTGGGCACACGATCATATTAAGCAATAAATAGAATTTTGTTATTTTGCAATTAACTCCAATTTTTGACAACCGAAAAGTTATGGCGCATCTTGAAATAAAACTGGCCGCCGGTTCGTGGATTAATTCTATATCTAAATTATTAATTTCTGCTAATCTAATAAAAGATCTAGAATTCCAGCGCGTCATATGATGTGGAGGATAATTCAAAATATCAAACCAGATGCACTCAAAATGCATTGGGCTTAAAGGCGTTGATATGTATAAAGTGCCAGTTGGTTTGAGAAGATTGCTAAGGGACTTTAAAAATAGGAGTGGATCCGGTACATGTTCTAAGCAGTGGAAGCAAGTAATAACATCGTAGGCCTCAAAATATAGATCAGATCTTTGGCGTATATTACATATGTCCAGACAATCTGCGGTATATCCCAGCCGCTTACAATTATGAACAGCTGAATTACTTAAATCGATTATTCGAAGATTTGATTTAAATCTTTCGCCGAGAAATTGAGCAAATTTTCCATCTCCACCGCCAATATCAGCTATCTTGTCGCTAATATTTAATCTTCCGCTTACAATTCCCCACTCCCATCTTTCATTTGGGTAGTATTTTGCCTGGGAACCGAGCCATTTATAATATTCTTCATCTCCTGGAATGGGAGGCCAAGAAAACTCCAGACCAGTTTCTGAACATTTCCAAAGAGCGTAATTATTGAAGTTTGAAATCGGAATATTGGAATCGAAATAAGCATTAGTTTTGCTTATTATTAATTCACACGTTATATTTCGGATATGAATAGGCGGCGTAGATGATAACGGAGATGCTATTGATGCGTTATTGATATTATTTCCTTCAGGTAAATTACTGCCCATAAACGTGGTCATCTTGCACCGGTTCCAAAAATAACAACTTTTATCGTGCGCATCACTAGTTCTTGCTTGTGGATATCCCAAAGCGCGAATGACCACATGCCATTGAAGCGAAGCAACATATCTTCGCCCCAGACCTTCCAGGCCGCAAGAATCACTTCCGTATCGCCATCGCTCTTGAATTCATATCCGTAGTAGTCGATCTTCTCCCGATTCACCCTTTAAGAATAGCAATTTCATGTTATCTATATCTTGAATTAGTTATCGCAATTTCTCAATGCCGGATGAATATCAGGATCTAAAAAGGCATAGTTTTTTATTTCTGTATTTCTAAAAGAATCGCTAAAGAAGAACTTGTCGCATAACTGAATATTGCTATGAGACTTACAAGGGTGCAATTCAAAGTATTTGAAAATACCAATTGTTAGCCCAACGACGCATCTATTTTTGTGGTCTATCATGTACCCATGAAAATCATCATTGTAAACCCTAGCACTTTTCACCGTATTTATCACAACGTCCCATATTGGAAGATTTTTTGCACTACATATTGACGTGAATGCAATAAGTTCCGACTGATTCAATGCTCCCATTATCGTGTCCAACGCATCGCGAATCAGTCGGTTAAAGTTTTTATCTTCCATAAATTGACCTTTCAATTATTTTAATAAAGTATGCAGGTGGCTAAAATAGAGTTAATTGAAACTTATATTAAACCCAATAGCTATAAATATTCATTCCGATTTTTATGGTTTACGTAATCTGGTAGTGACCATAAAGATCCCATTTGGAGCCAAGACTCGTGATAATTCCTTCATTGCAGCTATTGGGTTGTCAACATGCTCCAAAGTTTCAAATGATGTAATTGCAGTAACACTATTAGCGGAAAAGGGTAACTCGTATATCGAACCGCGGTAGTAATTGAATTCCGAAAACTCGCGTTTCGCCTCTCGAATGGCACGGTAGTCAAGGTCTATCCCTCTATAAGACGCAGCATTTGATAGAATAAGAGCACCATAGCCACTACCACAAGCAATATCCAGAACATCACAATCTCGGACAAATTCATTTGCCTTAATATAGCGCGCTATATGACGAAGGATTGTTCGGTCAACATGCACATGAATATCGCCGCCAAAAAACTTTTTTATGCGATGATAGGCATTCTTTGCCACGTTTGGCGCAAGAGATAAAATGGTAGATTTCATGTTATTACACTCACTTGAAGTTTTATTTTAGACGTAATTATATAAATAAATGAATGCACATAAGGGTAAAACCACAGATCACGACTTACTATGCTCTCCAAGTTTATCTTGTCGTCGACGAACTAGATATTCTATGGGTATATAAATTAATGATCCAACCATGAAAGATATTATATTCCTAATTACGCCGTATATATCTACAGTATGAATTGGAAACCATATTTGTATAGCTTCTCCAGTAGCTGAAGAAATAATCATTACACAAGCCAGCAAAACCGTCGTAAAACGACCTCGCCAATTTAATGTCCACCTCCAAGTCGATATTAAACAAATACACCATGGAGCAACAATAATTAAGTGTATCCAGATCCCATGTAAAGCCGTAAAGCGCGCCAATAATATAGCAACGAATCCTATCACCAATATTCCAAAAGGCGGAATCCAATGTACTCTACTCATCGGCCTCCAAAACCCCGTAAGATAACTCGCATCGTCATTAAAATAATTGTGAAATCTAACCAAATCGTCTGATGTTTGATGTAATATAAATCGTATTCTAGTTTCTCACGAGAATCTTCAAAACTGGCCCCGTATGGAAAGCTAACCTGCGCCCATCCAGTAAGTCCTGGCTTAATTAAATGGCGCAAAGAATAGAATGGTATTTTTTTTTCTAAATCTACTATTATTTCAGGACGTTCTGGTCTTGGCCCAATAAAGCTCATATCACCAATGATAATATTCCATAATTGAGGTAATTCATCTATGCGGAACTTACGCAAGATATTTCCGAATAGTATAATTCGTTTATCGTCTAAAGTTGCCCATTGCGCACCGTTTATCTCAGAATTTGCATACATTGTACGTAATTTATTTATTGTGAATGGAATACCATAATGACCAGTTCTATTTTGTTTATAAATAACTGCACCCCTTCCTCCTACAATTTTTATCCACATTGCCGCTAAAAGTATCATAGGGATCGTTAGAGCCAATATTAGAATAGCAAGCCCAAGATCGCACAATCGCTTAACTTTCCGATGAATTGGTTCATGAAGCAGACCGAATCCACCAGTAATTGCAAACCATCTGTTATTTAGGTGCAACACAGGCACCTTATTCCAGACATCTTCGTAAAAATCGGATATCGTTTGAATGGGTATACCTGCTAAGCGTGCATGCATTAATGACTCAATTTGACTATCAGTAAATGAAAAATCATCTAGTAATATAATACTCGCCCACTGCTTTTCGAGTAATTGACACATTGTCACATTAGGAAGGGATTCAACTTTCTCATCAATTTTAACCTCGTGACGCCCGGAACTCGGTTCCCAATAATGTACATTTTCACCAGGCACATGACGGCAAAGTGCCCCCCAGAAGCGATATCCCACAGCTTCATCAAGGCTCCCAATTACCAGCCAATTTCTTATACTATGTGTTTCCTTCATTTTATTAAATAATAAATACCGTATTAGACCACCAACTATTGCAGTTCCAATAAATGCAGGCAGGACGACTCCCCGCCCCAGTAAATCTTGACCGCCCCTAGTCCAAGCAAGTGCGTTCAAATAAAATACCGAAGAGATGAATATTGTTGCTAATGTGCAAGCTGATAAGTATTTTATTGATTGCCGTAAAGGTGACTTTTTTATATCATAATCGGCTGCTTCCAAAACATACACGGCAAGCATAAATGATATTACTATAAGTAAGAAGCGATTTGATAAATATATATTTTGGTCAAATGAACCGAGGCGTAACTTATATGAGAAAGACCAACATAGAGTAATGACTATTAAATCCATAATGCGAAGAATGACGCGGAGATGCCCTGTTGATAATATATATGTGCTTGTCATGTGAATGTTTAATTGTTATGTATATTATTTTGTTATATTATAAATGCGAAATAAATCTCTTAACTCATGCTCGACAAACGAAATGACCCTAGCGTAAATTTCAAAGACCACTTCTTTACAAGTGGACAAGTCATGAGCTCGAGTCGATTGGAGCATAGGATCGTGCCTACTAGCCTGTTCTTCAGAGGGTCAGATAATTTTTTCTTTTATCATGGAGTTTTGTCGTTGATTCGTTTTCAATATCATAGCATTTTTAATAGCCAAGTAATACACGGTGCGATACGCATTTGCATTATTATTTTTTGTTCCTTATAGTCATTAATTATTGGATAAAATGTTATCCTTCATATTTTGGACGACGCATATACTCACGTGCCTTAACTAATAATTTTCCGAGTGGAAATAAATAGGATGGAGTAATACGATGTCTTCGTAGAGCCCGGAGATTATCAATATTTTGATATAATATTTGCAGTATATTCCTATTTGACGCGCCGCCAGTCCGCATATATACCAATATTTTATTTATATACATTGCTCGTATTTTGCAGGATAATAAATAGCGTAACATAAATTCAAAATCACTATTTGATAACCTATAATTTAAATTGAATAAACCATATTTTTTCAATAATGATCGTTTTATATAAAATGTAGGATGAGCAGGCATAAGAATAAATGAAAACTTCCTTTTCGTTATTAGTCCTGAGTGCCAATAGCGAACTATTTTATTCGGATTATTTCTTGATACATATACCAAATCTCCATAGCATGCTTCAATATTGCTTGATGAAAAGGCGGCGGCAATATGGGAAAGAGAATTATTATCCGCGAATTTGTCATCGGCATTTAGGAATCCAACTATATCGCCACTTGCCAACAATAGACCTTTATTCATAGCAGAAAATATTCCATCGTCTGGTTCAGACACTATTCGTGTACCGGGGCGAGCGTACTTATGAGCCAAGGAGACAGTTCCATCACTTGAAGCTCCATCAATTACCAAATGCTCAACCATTTTATAATTTTGTTCTGATACACTAGTCATTGCTTCAGCAATTGTATTCTCGGCATTTCTGCAAACAGTGATGATTGAGATAAGAAACATATAATTTTATATATTTAATAATAATTAGTCAGTTGTGGTTGGAACGTTTCTTCGAGACAGCGGATAAGCGAGGATCAAGTCTCCGCTTGGGGGGGACTATTCAAGAACGCCAAACATTTTAGGAGTATTTCTTCATATTTGGAGCAATGCCATTAAAGATTTGATCCCTTACTTTCTCAACCCATCAACAACCGCTAAGGCTATTTCATCTGATTCGTTCCTAATAATTCCATTCGTTTTCCTTTCGCGAAATCCTAATTTGGATTCAATTGTAGAATCTCTCCTCCAGAATGCCACCGAACTACAAAAGACTAATGGTGCCATATGTAGGGCTCCGGAAAATAGCGATATTCCTAGCATAAGCATGAACATTGATGAACATATTTTACGATGATCCGATATGTGATTATTGGAAATTGCCGAATGCAAAGCTGGATATAAGGAAATGTATAAAAGCGTTGTACCTATTATGCCTGTTGCCATTAACGATTCCAATAAAATATTGTGTGGATAATATTGTGTTTCAGCATCGGCCAATGTTCCACCGTAAAGTGGCGAGGAAAGAAACGAATACCAGGCATTTATCATTAATCTGTAATGTCCCTCAGTACTTGGATCAAATTCCCAAACCATTAAGCGACGTGTTATTGCAATATCTTGATCAAGTATATAAATGGAAAATATAATTACGATAGACAACATTAAGGTGATATCCAATTTGGATAATTTAATTTTACTGTGATAAAATATTAATAAAAACACTACAAGGAAACAAATTAATGGTCCCTTTGATCCACATTCAGCTATTGCTAGTAGCCCAAAAATTATTCCAATCCAGCCAGAAACAGAACGATAATGGCTGCTGATTAGGGTGTGCATGGCCGCAATAGAAACAATTGAGGCAATCGATCCAACTGCAATTGGATTGAAGCTAGGTAATGCCAGTCTACCTTGATCATCATTTGATAAATAAAACGAGGAAGAATGTGAAAATCCATGATAATACCCTATCCAGATAACTGTCAGGCAAAATATTCCAATCGGTAAAGTTATGCGCATGGCAGTTGCCAACGCGATATCAATATCCTCTGAGACCATCAGGGCAAGCATGGGGATAATAGTTCCGCCAATCAAGAATCCAAAATGTACATCTGGGCTATCAAAAAACGGCCAGTTAATAATATAGGCAAATAAGCAATAAGTACAATAAATTAACCAAAATAAGAACCCTGAAAAGGCGGCCGTATTGCGCAACCGCACGACCAGTTTATTGGAATTCCTAGCTAATATGAATAATGATAGCAAAACAGTAACAGCTCTCATGAAAATTGAAATATCCTGGTTAGGCAAATCAAAATATGCCGATATTGTAACAACGACGGGATAGCCGACAATAAGAAGAAGCCATAGAATTACAATATTCACGTTAATATCCTAAGAAATTATTTCTGTAAATGTCAAACTATTAGATTTGTACTTGCCTTGGAATTTTTATTGTCGTTAGTAATTGAAAAAATCGAAGGATATAAAATTCGATTTGGTATTGTAAACATATATTTCTTGGTGTTAATATTGTTTTATAATTTACTTGTTACTATTATTATATATTATTTTTCATATTCCACCTTAATTGAATATAAGGCCACAGACGCCCAGCAGATCGCCAATCCCACCGCTTTTGTGATGTTAAGCGATTTATTTGAGCTAATATTCGCGGAGTGTCGACGATATCATCATAATTAGAAACGTGTCCAGACATTACATTTAGCACCCATTCAGATAGGGGTCCGTTTAACCAAGAAGGCATAGGTGAATTAAAACCTACTTTCTTTTTCATAGTGCGTATTGATTCAGGCATTATTCCATGTAATGATCTGCGGGCAATAACTTTTGTATAATCGTTATTTGACTTACAACTATCGGGGAGTGACATAACATAAGAAACTAATCTCCAATCCATAAATGGCATTCTAACCTCAATGCCATGAGCCATCGAAAGGCGATCATAATTCCTGAGAATTGTTGGAAGAACAGTTGCGTGGAACATGTGATATAAATGACGATTCATCAAACCCCATTCTTTGGGAAGTGGATCACCGATTCCCACTAGATCCAATGGATTACCGACGGACTGCCAACCTTCCCTCAAATAGCAGCAATCTCCTGCAGCAAGAGCAAATCTTCTAAGTATATCTGCCATTCGTCTGGTTGAACCCCCTCTTGAAAATAGCGATCCAAATAATTTCCTTAATTGATACCCAATTCCTGCAGCTTCTGATCTATAAGCACCCATTAACTCGTCTGCACCATGACCATCCAGGGTTACCAAAACATTTTCTCGTCGAAGTTCACGATAGAGCATCCATATTGCCGAAGGCAGTCCAATATAAACATCATCAAATCCTCCTAGTATTTGTTCAATATTCTCAAGTGCATTTTCATCGCGTATTTCAACAACTGTTGGTGTTATTCCAACGTAAGCAGAGGCTTCTTCTGCCTGAGGACGCTCATCATTATCCTTTCCTGGGAAAGTAGCCACGAAAGCATGTCGCCATACCGTTGCGCCTCTAGTACGCTGACTCTCAGTTGCCATTCGCAACATTGTGCTTGCCACTGCAGTTGAATCAAATCCTCCACTTAAGCACGTGCCTATAGGCACATCGCTTCGCATGCGAATACGAATGGAATCGAAAAATAATTCCCTAAACTTCTCTTCACGATCATTCCAATTTGAGGGCACTGATATGAGATGATCCGTAGTCCTCCACCAGCGTTTTATCTCCATTTTTCCAGATTTCCATACAGCGCAGTGACCCGGAAGTAATCGATGTATATTTTTAAATAAAGTCGAGATACTCGCTTCCACACTAAACGGATCTACTAAAAGTCTTCCGATAATAGCCTTGTCATATTCCGGCTTAGGAAAAACTGAATTTTTTAGTGGATATAGTTCGGAAGAAAATGTTATGGAGTTTTTATCACAATAATAGAAGAGTGGCTTAACGCCAAACCTGTCTCGAGACAAAAACAATTTTCTATTTTCAATATCCCAGATAGCTAAACTCCACATTCCATTAAACCGATCTAACATCTTCTCTCCCCAAGCCTGCCATGAAGCGAGTATTACCTCAGTGTCGCTTTTTGTTCGGAATGAATAGCCCTTATTTTCTAACTGTGACTGCAATTCACAGAAATTATATATTTCTCCATTATATGATATTACGTATTTTCCATCCGAACTAATCATTGGCTGTTTAGCGTCCGCACTAAGGTCTAAAATTGCCAATCGACGGTGCCCGAAAATTGCAATCCCACTAGGATCAACCCAAATACCTTCTCCGTCAGGACCTCGATGCGAGAGGGCCTTATTTAGGAACTTAACTCTCTCTATATCTGCCCCCCCTATTTCAGAAGAGACCATACCAGTTATAGCGCACATTTTTTTTCCAATAGCATATTTATTTTCTTTCTCATGATCCTATACCATCGTCGAGCTATAGGCCAGCGGCGTTGTTTATTTGCTTGAGCAAGGAATTCGCTTATCCATCCGCGTATATGAGGGATTTCCGAAATTGCGATGCGCTCAACCTTAATTGGCTTGGTTGAAATTGGTCCCACTAGACCATAATCATTTCGACAATGCGTTCCACTTCCGTCAAATCCGATATTCTTTATTAAGCTTCGACCGGGATACAATGTTAACATCCCAGCCATAAATGTTGAGGCATGCCATCTAATTGCCCAAGAATTATTTAGTCCCTCCGTCTGCTCCCTAAGCGTTTCTGTATAAAACCACGAATTATTATAATCAAATTCTGTATCTAATTTTTCAGAATATAATTTTTTCAACAATATATTACCATCCTTTTCAAAAATGCTCCAAGCCCTTTCCCAAGTAGCCCATCCCCACCAACCGGCACCGCGCATGAAATATGTCTCAGGCAGTGATTGTAATATCGGAAACGAATGTCCGTGAATAGAGGCAACATTTTTATCGTTTTTGTACATCTCAAGACCATTTTTCATATAAGTTAAAAATGTCGGATGAGTTATCATATCATCTTCCAAAACAATAACTCTTCCGTTCTTTTCTATTGACTCAGTTACTCCCATAATAATCGAGTTGGCTAACCCTAAATTGGTGTCTCTTTCGATAATTTCCATTTCGGAAAATACTTTTTTTCGTTTATATATCTTTGCTATTTCCCTAACCGCTTTAACTTTATCTCTGTCCGATTCATTTGACTTTGTGCGCGGTCCGTCGCAATATATTGTTATCGATGCATTCTTAGCTTCTATATTTTCAGACAATGATTTTAACGTACTATCTAAATGATTTGGTCGGTTATAGGCAAAAATTATTACCGGTAATCTCTGATCCACTCTGCCTCCCTTTTCATTTAATTGTATTATGGTAGAATAAATACTAATAAACCAATTTCATATATTTTTTAATACGTCATCATTTTCTTTTTTGACTTCATTTAAATAACCCATGTGGCTTCTCTGATTTTCCTTTATCAAATGTAGTTAATTCATATTGAGATTCGTATCTATCTTTTAAATACTTTGACAAAGGGAGCTTAGTGCCGATTTTTTTAGCATGATAAGCGCAGAGACCTTCCCTACGATGTATCACGTCAATACCAGCATCTATACATTGAGATAAAAATCCACTTGGACCATAAAAACCACAATAAGCCAACCAGCCGCAATCAGATGCTTGAAAAGCAAGCCACTCTTCTTGTCGATCGACATACCGATCGACACACACTAAACGTCCCGTTGGCAATGACTTTGCGTGCTTCTCAATAACAATCTTTGCATTTTCAGTTTGTTTGCCAATTATTAGACCCACTCCATTTATCGGCCAATCAGAACTAGAAACTAAATTTAATAAATCTGATATTCCTTTCCGTATATCAATGCTACCAAAAAGTAAAACCACAAAAGAATCAACAGGAATACCAAAATGCCTTCTGGCAAAATTACGGTCGCCAATTCCCTTTAAATCAGAATGATCGTCGGAGTACTTTATTTTTTGATATCCGATCGGTTTATTTTTTATGGCCCAATCCATTAAACTTGGATCGATCGTAGTCAGTTTAAATAATGACTTATTCTGCAGTAATCGAAGGAATAGAATTCTGGTGAGCCAATTTAACTTCTTCCTGGGAGCGACAACCCCCTGTTCTGACCAATGAAATTCAGGTCTCATTACAATACCCCAAAAAATACTTTTCCCAAACGGAGAGCCAAACAAACCAATAGAATAGCTACAGTAATCCAAATACGGTATAATCAATAAGTCACCCCGTTCATATTCCATTAACGAATTCCAATGTCGTCTGAATAATAGCCAGTAAATAGGCTGAAGAATTATTCCTCGTTTTGCATTGTTGACAATTTTATAATACGGTGGTATCGCTATTTTTTTTATGCGCAATCTAGTTCCGCCGATTTTTATGACCTCTAAAAATCCTGCGTTATTTTCATCAAAATCAGAAAATATGCTTAGTGTAATTATCGTATTTTGGGGTGCCTGTTCAATTACCCTTCTTACGTACTGCATATGATGTCCCTCAACCACTGGCTCAATAATATGAATATGCATATATAATTATTCTATCCTGTTCAAGATTTATAATTATATTTGTATAATTTATGCCATTACGCAGTTACTGCAAAGTGCGAATTGGTGCAATTGTCAAAATCAGAAGGGCTAATGAAAATCTTTAGATTCAAACTTTGTTCAATCGCTTTTCAAGAATGTGAATTCTATTTTTACGCATGCTCGACACTTCCGGCTGCTTTCTTCACAAAATTATAGCGAAAAGTCCGAAGGTTAATCGCGTTAAGGAGTTAAGCCGACGTTGATATTCCCAACGTTG